>Ga0315298_1008229_pt1 | contig 13387 bp, 10 predicted proteins | sample WHS_1_MG_FD_203077 | JGI IMG/M metagenome (GOLD analysis project Ga0315298, IMG submission 203077) | Extremophilic microbial mat communities from Washburn Hot Springs, YNP, Wyoming, USA - WHS_1_MG | ecosystem: Environmental > Aquatic > Thermal springs > Hot (42-90C) | place: USA: Wyoming...
GCCGCAGCGTTGATTGCGATTTCCGCGCTGATTGCCCGGGAAGCGATGGGCCGTCTATGGAATCCGGCGCCGGTGCATGCCTCCGTGATGCTCATCGCCGCCATGGCGGCGCTGTTGGCGAATGTCGCCTCCGTGCTTCTTTTGCACACATACAGCCGTAAGGACATTAACGTGCGGAGCGCGTTTCTGCACTTAGCCCAGGACGCACTAGCTTCCGCCGCCGTAGTAGTGGCTGCGCTTTTTGTGCAAACGCGAGTCGGGCGCTATGTCGACCCTGTGGCTGCCATGCTCATTAGCGTCGTGGTGTTGCGAAGCGCCTTGTCCATTGTTTGGGAATCGTTGCACACGTTACTCGAAGCGGTTCCCGCCGGAGTGGATGTGGAGCGTATCGCTCAGGATGTGGCCTACCGGTTCGCCGGCGTGCAGCTCCATCACATCCACGTCTGGGAAGTCGGCCCAGGGCAGAGGGTTATTACCGCGCATATGAGACTGGGGGTGGCCAGCGTGGTCGAAGCGGAGGCGGTTGCGGCCCAAATCCGTCAGTTTCTCCACGAAAAGTGGGGCATCACTCACGCCACGTTAGAAGCCGAAGCGAATGGTTGCGGACGTGAAGGACTCCTCGGGGAGTGGGATTGAGACACGTCTCGCTTTGACCCCAAAACAGCGACCCACTGGGGTGAAGGTTCCCGGTCAGGACTCCGCTCCTCCGTGCAGCCTCTGGGCGCGGAACACATAAAGCCGTGCTTCGGGGTCCTGCCACACCGTGGAGGGAAGGTTCGCCTTCCGGGCCAGCGCCTCCAAGAATGTGTCAGCATCCCAGTTTCTTTCCGTAGCCACCTGCGGAAGCAGCAAACCCTGCCGGTATCCCCGGCGCAACAGGGCCCCGTGCTCACCCACGCGCACGGCTTCCCGCCCCCGCACACGTTTCATGGGGGTGAGTATGGAAATCTCGAGGCTGAAGTCGGACTCGTCAGGCGAAAGCGGCGCAAACCGGGTATCATCCAGCGCCGCAGCCAGCGCCATCTCAGGCGCCGCACGCCCCAACGGTTCACGTCCTAATGACCCGATGCAGCCACGAAGCTCCCCGCGCACGTAAATCGAAACGAAGACACCCAACGGGCTTTCCAGCATGGGATCGGCGGCGCGCGGACGGACGGGTTCGCGCCGCCCTGTTTCCTGCCAGCGGCGCAACGTCGCCAGGGCGCTCTCCAGGAGAGCTCGGCCGGCCGTGGCGTCCAGTTGGAAAGACGTGTGCGGATAGAACCCTAAGGTTAGATAGCTAACGGAGTGATGAAAATCGCCTGTAAGATCGCCTGACGTTCGGTAGTCATGGCGATAGGGAAACACCTCACCATCCACTTCCGCTGCTTCGAGCGTGTCTAGCAGGAGCGCTATGGGGTCGACGCCGCACACCGTCGCCGAATGGCTGCGAACCGTATCCAAAAACAAGCCGGAATCCAGCGAACCCGCAGCCTCTGCCACTTCCTGGTCCAGGGCGGCCAGCCGTTCCCGTGTGAGCTCATCCACTGGGAACGGCGTGTACCCGAAATTGGCGCCAAAGTGAGTGAAGTCGCTGCTCGCCAGAAACACCGATCCATGCTCCACATATTCGGCCAATATGCGGGCGGCTTCGCGCCGCTCCTCCCGGCGTGGGCGGTTCACATACAGAGGGACAATGACCGCCTCGGGCGCGGCGGAACGCAACATTGGCAACTGAATTTCCACCGAGTGGTCACACACCCAGTCCTCCCCAACGCTCCGGAACGGACCGGAGCGCACCAGTGCGTTTACCAAGTCACGGTCCACCAAGCTGGGGCCCAGAGGCGTCTCGATCACCGACACATCAGGCGCAAGGATGCCTTGAGGACCCGGACGGTGCGAGAATCCCAGCAGAAAAACGCGTTCGGGCTTGGCGGCGGAAATATGCCGGTACGCGGCCGCCGCTATCGCTCCGGAATAGATCAATCCGGCGTGCGGCACGATAAACGCCAGCGGCTGCGGCGTTATCCAGGGCCCCGTCCGCCTCCGGGACTCCTCGCTCAATTCGGCAATTAGTGATTCCAGCTCAGAGCGTCCACGGGGATACCACGATCCGCTATACGGTGAAACATGCCATTCAGCCGGCCCCATCCTTGACTCCACGACCTCCGATGCAGCGCAATCCAACTCCTACATCCTAACGCCGCACCTGAGCCGCGTAAAGGAGGGATTCCGGCTAATGCAAGGAGGCGCCAGATTCTCCCGGCGACCAAACCAGCCAAGGGACGTCGCTCCGTTTCGGGCCCTCTTGAATCTCAAACAGCATGTTCCGAACTTGAATGGCGTCCGGATCCAGCCCGTGGCGCATTAACACGTTGCGTACTTCTGCGAGTCCATTCCGGTAAGCCGGGAATTCCACCAGCGTCGCCGCCTTCGACTCGCGCCGCCCGCCCGCCGTTACACATACCACCACCGCTTGGTGGTAGATCTGCGGGTTTATTGGGAATGAGACTTCGGCCAGAGCTTCCAATAAGTCTTCTAATAACCGCGGTTCGACCGCGATGCGCACCGAAACGAGCTCGCCGGAATGGCCATGCAGGGTGGGCTCTGAAGCGATGCTTTCGGACCACGCGCTCATGTCTATCTCCTTCGCATCTTCAGCGCGACCGGCCAAAAGCAAAAAACCCTGAGACGATGGTCTCAGGGTAATTTTCGTGAAGACCGAATCGCCTTTAGCACTTTTTTACGTGGTTGCAAGTAGCCAAACCCTTTCGGGCTCTAAATCAATCCACGTTACCCTTAGCATAGCCCGACCCTGGCCGGAAATCAACTGAATTCCGCTGGGCCGGGCGCGGAGTGGCCTCGCGCCGCTCGTTATGGCAGCCACAGGAAAACGCCAGGCTGCGTGGTGGCTTCACCCAAACTCGCCGAGATAGCGGCGGGGCCGCTGATGCCTTCGGGAAGCTTGATCTTAACCGCCAGCACTCCCGGCTCCTCAGGCGCGGGCGAAACGGATAGCACCGGCACAGCGATATTCTCCACCCGGACCACAACGGGCTTGTCCGAGTTCCCGGTTCCGGTCAACAGCAGCGTGGCTGTCCCTGCTTCCGAGGGCAGCGTCCGCGCACGTCCCCTCCCTAAGAGTCCCCCCTCAACGAGTAGCCCGGGGTTCGCTTCCACGGTAGCCAGCAGCGCCGGCGCGCTTCGCTCCCCAAAATCGTCGATCTCCAACTTCAGCGCCGCCTTCGCCGGTGTCCCTTCTGGGACGATGAATTCCAAATAACGGTCCGTAGCTTCCGTCAGCGGCAATATTTGTCCGTCCAGAACCACGCGGCTAAAACGGGTGAATCCTTCTCCATACACTCGCACCCGCTCACCGGGGGCTACCGGCCCAGGCATCATGCGCGCCGCGCTCACCACATACCTCGCCGCCGGCTTCCGCCTCTCGCGGTTTGCCGCCAGCATGCCTAGCTGCCCGGGAGCGCCTTCATCAAAGCATCCGGGATCAAAGTTTTGCAGGTTTCCATCCGCGTCGCAGCGGACGCAATTTGTCGGCTGCAAATATCCTTCAATCCCCATCGGGATCCACCCCCCGGCTACGAGTTCGTCGTGCTCGTCGCGGAGCGCGTAGGTGTATACCTCATAGTAATACTGCTTGGCAGCAGCTAAAGTTCTAAGGCGGTAAAACCCACAGGATCCCGGCACATAACCTGAAAGGATATGCGCCTCCGGCCCCTCTACAAAGATCGGCGATGGAGGGCGGGATAAATACAAATACTCAAAGCGATCGCGCGTCCAGTAATGCAACCACAAAATCCCATATAACTGTGTCGTATTGTCGATAAGCCGCATATAGGGCTGCGTCGGAACCCCGTTGACGCTGGTGGGTCGATCGTACATATCCCCCGGACGCGGGCGTTCCGGTCGCAACTCAATTAAGGAAATGAGCGCATTTCGCTCGTTTAGGCTTGACGTGAAAAAATGCTCGAAATTGTCCCGAATATAGCCCCGGAACCGCGCCACCAGCCTCGGGTCTGTCGCCTCCGGGATCCACTGCCCGAGGCAAGTCAACCGATCGCCCGCATTGGACTGGTCAAATGCGTCTAGACACACAATCTTCCGCGGTTCCCTGCCGCCAGCCGAGCCAAACGCGGGTTTGAATTCCAGAGCCACGTTCCAGATGAGGTTGTTCCCCGCGCCGCTGTAACTCGATCCGACGCCCTTCAGGCGGCAGTAGCTGTTCTCGATGGTTTGCGACGAACCGACCGCCACCGGGCCCAACCACTGCGCTCCCGCATCGTCACGCAAATACATTTGTCCCAGAGGCAAGCGTAATTCCACTCCGCACGCGCCTGGCTTGAACTCCCAGGATTCGTGCAGCCGGATCTGCACCCGCGCCAAATCGTCCCAGCCGTTCGGGTCAGTGAACTTTATCGTGAAAATCTGGCTCGCGCCGGCGCCCACATACGGCGTCACATCCGAGGGAAACGGCGCTACATTGCCGAGTGGCAGCGCCCCAAAGTGCGCCACCAAGCTTTTGGGAGCGCTCATGGTCACCGTTTGCTGGTTCTCTTTCGTTTCCAAATCCCCCGTGTAGCCTACGAACGTGTAGCCTGGCTTCGGGGCGGCAACTACCTGGACCACTGCTCCTTGCGGGTAATAGCATTTCATGGGCTGCGGCGGCTGTGCGCCGGCGGTAGAAGGCGTGGAAGCTTGGTAGCAACCGAGTGGCGGAGGCGGCGCAGGCGGCGTCAGCGTGACAGTTCCCCCGCCAGGCGTGTTCGCCGCCACGACCAACTGGTGGTATGTGCTCATATTGGCGATCCGTGTAGTGGGTTCCGCCGGAACCGTGACAGTGCGGGGATTAGGTTGCGAGGGGTCATCCGCCCAGCTTGAGAACAAAAACCTCGACGAGAGCCGGTCCTGCGGCGAAAGCATCCGGATCTGGTGCTGGCTGCCCACCACCCAGTTGAACGTATGAGGCGTCACAAAGCTCCGCCCGTCCGCAAAAAACAGCAACCCCGGCGGGTTACTTGTCACCGTAAACGTGGAGAAAACTGGCAGGGTAAAACTGGCGGTTACGGACTTGGGCGAGTTCATCGTCACGGTCACGGGCGAAACAGCACCCGTAACGTCGCCGGAAAAGCCTGCAAACGTGTAACTTCCACTGGGCAAGGCGCTTAGTTGCACCACGCTCCCGGAGTTGTAATATCCGTCCGGTGAGCCGGGGTTCGCAGACACTGAGCCCCCTGCGGATGGGCTCGCAGTCAGCGCCAGCTTGTGCTGGGTTTCGAACCTAGCCGTGTATGTGGCTGCCGCTGAGGGAGCAACAACCGTGTGCGTCTGGGCTTGTCCGTCACTCCAACTTTGGAAAGCATATCGCGTGGGCTGTCCGTCGCTCTGGAACGACAAAGTCCCGATCGTGTGGGACGAACCCGGAACCCAACTGAACACCTGAGGAGCAGCAGCGGTAGCGCCATCGACCGTGATCAGCAGATTGCTCGGACTGGTATCGACTGTGACCACCACCGTACCGCTGACCACTTTCCGCACACGATCGTTGATCGTATCTGCAATATAAACCGTTCCGTCGATGTCGACCGCCACCCCGGCAGGCGCTTCGAGCGGAGCGCTCGTAGCCGGCCCGCCGTCTCCCCCATAACCGGGGACTTCGCGTCCCGCGTAAGTGGAAATGATGCCGTCCTGCGCGCCAATCCGCCGGATCCGGTTGTTTCCTGAGTCTGCGACATAAAGCACGCCATCCGGCGTGCTTGCCAAAGCCTTAGGTGAAAACAGCGAAGCTGATGTCGCCGGAAATCCGTCGCCTGAAAACCGTGGAATTCCGTCGCCCGCAACCAGGGTCAGTGTTGTGCCCAGTGCGTCGACTTTTCGCACGCGATGGTTGCCTGTATCGGCAATAAACAGGACTCCGCCCGGACCTACAGCCACGCCCATGGGCGCGTTCAACCGCGAGTTGACAGGCACGCTCGGACGGTCGTAACCCGGGCTTCCGTTGCCCGCGTAGGTGGAGATTTTGCCTGTGGAATCCACCCTCCGGATCACGTTGTTGCCGGTGTCCGCAATGTACACATTGCCGGAAGCATCCACCGCCACACCCGCGGGAGATCGGAGTTCCGCAGAGGTAGCGGGGCCACCGTCGCCGCTATAGCCGGGCGAGTTCAACTTACCCGCAAAACGGCTGATTGAAGCTCCGGAAACCTTCCAGACCACATGGTTCCAGGTGTCGCCGAGATACAAGTTGCCTGCCGTGTCTACGGCCACTCCGTTGATGAAGCCAAGCTGCGCAGCCAGCGCCAATCCGCCGCCGTCACTCGATCCGCGCGTACCGCTGCCTGCCACCGTGGAAATTTTGCCATCGGAGGCGCTCACCTTGCGGATCCTGTAGTTGTATGTGTCTGCAATGAAAACGTTCCGTGCGGCGTCAACCGCCACCGCTGCCGGATTGAACAGCCCCGCAGTGTTGGCGGGTATGTTGTCCCCGTTGTAAGTCAGCGACCCCACGCCAATGACCGTCGAGATTTGCCCGAGGGGGTCCACGCGCCGGATCCGGCTATTCTCCGAATCGGCGATGTAGTAGCCGCCGGAAGGGTCGCAGGCCACCCAGGAGGGCGACCGGAACAGGGCTGACAGCGCGGCGCCACCGTCCCCGCCGTACCCCTCGAGGCCTGAGCCCGCCACCGTCGTGATCAGCGGATTAGTTCCCGCGCTGATCCGCCGGATACGCTCATTGCCTTGATCCGCCACGTACAACGCCCCGGATGCGTCGAGACTCAAGCCGGCGGGACGGTTTAACTGGGCGCTTGCCGCCGGGCCATTGTCCCCGGAGAACCCCGCCACTCCGGTTCCCGCGAAAACAGACACCGTTCCGTCTGCGCCCCGCTTCACGATTTTATGGCGGTCCGTGTCGCTGACGTACAGATTCCCAGCGGCGTCCAGCACCAGCCCGTAGGGCGTCGCCAGATTGCCGTCGCCCAGGACCGTTGTGATTATGCCCGAGGATGTAATTTTACGGACCCTCTGGTTACCAGAGTCTGAAAGATAGACCTCTCCGTTAACAGCCACGGTCACACCCGAAGGAGAGTTCAGCATTGCGTTCACCGCTAAGCCGCCGTCACCGCTGAAACCGGGCGTCCCGATGCCCGCCACGGTTGTGATCAACCCTGTGGCTGCACTCACCTTGCGGATCCGATGGTTGAGGGTGTCGGCGATGTACAAATCGCCGTTCCGCGGGTCCACGGCCACGCTGCTCGGTGAATTCAGCGCGGCTTGCGCACTGGGGATGTTGTCGCCGTTGTATGCCGGAAACCCTAGCCCCGCAACGGTGGTGATGACGCCATCCGGAGTGACCTTGCGCACCCGGTGGTTCGTGAAATCGCCTAGGTACACCGTCCCGTTCCTGGGGTCCACCGCCACGGAAGTCGGCTTTTTCAGCCACGCTGAAAGCGCTGGGCCGCCATCCCCGAGGGGCAATCCTGCGTGCGTCAAGATGATGGTGGGTGACTGGGCGTACGCCGCCACACCCGCAAGCAGCAGGAGCCCAGCTAGGCTCCCCTGCATGCGCCCCCGAATCACCATGGGAAAACCTCCTGTCAGGCGCTCCGCATCCCCGCTCTCCAAGGGCGGCTGTGGAGCTTATTCAACTCTTCTTATTGAACTCGGAGGCAGGGCAGCGTGTCAACCTCGCGGCGCCGGGAGCGAGACCTCTCCCCTGCGATCACCGGAGCTGGCGGGCTTGCAAATCGGAGAGCATCCGCTCGAATTTCTGGCGCTGATCTTCCCTAAGGATGCGTAGGATGCGTTCTTTACCGTTCGCCCGGACCTCGTCCATCTGACCCTGAAGCGTTTGGTAATAGCTCATGAAGTCGTCCAGAACCGTTTCTACTTGCTGCGCTTGCTCGGGCGTCAGGTTCAGTTCTTTCTTGAATCGTTGAAGACTAATTTCCTTGCCGCCTTCTTTCCACGAAGGGGTATTGGCGCGGGCGTGTAGAAGCAGGGCGGAACGCGACACCATGGCGCCGACCACGGCTCCCGACAAAAACACCAGAAGAAGAACGGCCAGCGCCCTTGGGTTCCGCCATGGAGCGCAATGATCCGGCATCATGGGCGGCTAGTCCTGGTAAGTCGCCAGCGTCACCAGGATGGCGTCCCGGTTCTGGTCAACAGCCCCTGCGTCTTCCGCAATGGTGGAGCCGGCAGGCTGCGCCAAGATCGTCTCAGGCGCCGATACAGCCACCTCAAACCAATTGCCGGAGGACGAAGAAAACAGGAAGGAGCTTAGGATCGCCACGAGCGCCAGCGAAGCGTACACCAGCCGCCTTCCAAACACAGGATCCAGCAGGAAACTCCAGAAAGAGTCCTGCCGGCTGGTTTCTATGCGCTTCATTACTTTCTGATAAAAGCCCGGCGGCGGAACGAGCTTTTCCGCAGGGGGCCTCAACAGACGGAGCATCCGAGCCGAACCCTCAAACTGCTCCAACGTGGTCCGGCATCCTGCACAGCCTGCTAAGTGCGCCTGTATCTCCGCCAGCCGGTCTGGCGAGCACCGCCCTTCCAGGTATCTTTCCAGGTGTTCCCGGATGATTTCGTGCATGACTTCTTCCCTCAAGAATCTCTGCCAGCACCCATCTCACCCTTTCCGGATCTTCCGCCCGGTTTCGGGTTACCACCAACATTCCTTCCTTGACTCAAACACGCTTCCATCGGGAAGCCGCCGGCGCCATCCGCTGGGCTGCCTTCACCAGTTTCTGGCGGGCGCGGAACAGCTTCACCTTAATGGTATTTTCATTCATCCCGGTCATTTCGGCCAGTTCCTCCACCGACCTCCCCTCCACTTCCTTTAGAAGCAACAGGTTGCGATCCTCAGGAGAAACTTTCGCCAGCAGTTTCACCACGTAATCTCGCCGCGCCAGGTCCTCGTCAATGGCCCCTCCCTGCTCCACCACGGCATCGGAGTTCTCCATGCGCAACGCATCTTCTTCGGAAAAATCGCTCTCATAAACCAGCTTGCGGACTCGTTTCTTCCGTAAGTAGTCGTAGCACTCGTTGACCGTGATCTTATAAATCCAGGTTAGCAGCGAACTGCGAAAGTCGAATGAACCAATGGAAAAGTAGACCTTGGCGAAAACTTGCTGTGCGATATCCTCAGCATCGTTCCGATTCCGGAGAATACCGTAAATAATTGAAAACACCTTGGATTGGTAACGTTCCACGATCTCGCGGAACGCCAGCTCATCCTTGGCTTGTATCCGCCGGACTAACTCGCTTTCTTCGGCTCTCCGGTAATCCACGTTCGCCCTGCCGACCACACCCGTGCCGGCGATGGCGGGGAACGTGAGGGTACCGCCCAGGCCGCTCATGTCCGAACCGACGCATCCCGGATTCAACGGGTTACAAACTATTTTCTTGGCTCCATCCCTCCCGCCCCTGTACGCTCCCCAACCCCACCGGCATGCTGATTAACATACCAGATCGCGAACCCTACACGCACCCGCTTGCATCTTTCAATTGGAGGCCGGCTCACCGATTCGATACAATGGTAGCTCGAGCCAATCACCATACTCTCGAAGGAGGGGAGGTTTCATGATTCAACTAACTGAAAGAGCCATCGGCAAAGTCAAGGAGATTTTGGAAACGGTCGATCCTAAGCCGGCCGGGCTGCGCATCGCCGTCGTGGGTGGCGGCTGTTCCGGTTTCAGCTACTCGATGGCATTCGAAAACAATCCTGGTTTGCTAGACAAAACTTACGACTTCGACGGGCTGAAGGTTTTCATCGACCAAGCCAGCATGTTGTACTTGGACGGGGCTGAAGTGGATTACGTTGAGACCCTTGAGGGTTCGGGCTTCAAGTTCAACAACCCCAACGTCAGGAATACTTGCGGCTGCGGTAGTTCTTTCAGCGCTTAGCCGCAACCCGTAAAAACAACTTCGCCCGCTCATCCAGAGCCGATGAGCGGGCGAAGCGCAGCAAACCTCTCGGGAGCGGAACCTGACTTACTCACCCCTCCGACGGATCCGGAAAGCGCCGATCGCCACCAAACCCATTCCCATCATCGCGAAAGTCAGCGGCTCAGGGACGGAACTTTGAATCAAATCTACAAAGACATCCGCGCCCGGCGAAGTTGTGATGGTCATGGAGGCGCTAGTCATGCTCGCAAACTCCGTCTCCCAATTCGGGGTGAATTCCCACAACGGAATGAGTAGCAGGTCCGGAGTTCCCGGCGTGGATAGCCCAGTGCGGCTCACTGAGTATCCGTTCAAAACAAACGTGATGTCAAACGTGTGCCCGTCACTGCCGTAACTTAACGCCAACAACGTCTCGTTGTTGGGAATCAAGTTCAAACCGCTCACGTTCGTCCAGTCGATAGTCAGCGTGGCATGCGAACTGAAGCTATTGTCGAGCACCAACAGGGACTGCTGCGCCGGAGAGCTTCCATTGGCTTCCGCCGTGGCGCTATTGCCGTTCACTTCAGAAATCGTCATCACGCGCGTACCACCCAGCACATCGCTCAACCCTGTCATCGTAGAGGTGGTAGAACAACCCACCACGCCCGGTACGCAAACCTTTTGCCCTCCGGGAGGGGCGCTGAAGTGATCAATCACCGTCGCTCCAGCAGCCAACGTGAACAACGTCACAAAAGCGGCTAGTAACAGCAATCGTGTTCTCATAATGTTCTCTCTGTCTCCCTCCGAACTCTCGCGCCTACATGCTTCTTTCCTCGAGAGGAATTCTTCCTCGTCTCACTTCTTATGTAGACCTTCTGAGTATAAGATCCATCGGGCCGAGTGGTCAAGTGTTTTTTGACGCTTTGTAGAGCGAATCCTGTTAATTTCCCTTTATTTTTAGGAAGTTCCCCTTAGCGCCATCTCGGCTCTGCACTGCATGCGATACCCCCCTGTTCCTTTATGCTACGTTTTCGTGGCAGACTAGAAGGCGCTGGCAGAAGGATGCCCATGTACATCTCATTGAATGCAACCATCACCACGGGACGGGTCCCTTGGCCGGAATTCGTCCGTTTGGCGGCTCGCCTCGGTTACGGTGGGGCTGAGGTAAACCTGGGCCGCGCCATGGAGGCAGGAGTCGCTGAGACCAAAGCCATCTTCGACCATTTACAAATCCGGCCTGCGGCCACCGGTTTCCCCGTCGAATTTCGAAAAGACGGCGAAACTTTTCGGCAAGGTCTGGCAAAGCTCCAGGAGCAGGCCAAATTCCTAAGCGCCATCGGCTGCTACCGGATGGTGACCTGGATCCCCTCGTCCTCGAATACGCCCAAATCCGAACTCCGGAGGGTGTGGAAAGAACGCTTCACAGAGTCAGCTAATATACTGAAAAATTATGGGATACGACTTGGTCTTGAGTTTTTGGGCCCGCTTCATCTTCGCACGCGTTTTCCCCATGAGTTCATATGGCGCATGGCCGAGATGACCGAGTTTGCCGCCGAATGCGGTCCTAATGTGGGACTCTTGCTCGATGCCTGGCACTGGCGCCATGCTGGAGCCACACCGAAGGACATCCTGGCGGCAGGAAAAGAAAGAATTATCCACGTTCATATCTCGGATGCCAAGCCTATCCCTCCCGAGCAGGTGCAGGATAACGACCGGCTGATGCCTGGAGAAGGAGTCATCGACTTCCCCGGTTTTTTCGGGGCGTTAAAACAGGTAGGCTACGACGGACCGGTAAGTCCCGAGGTTTTTGGTCGCGGACTCAAAGATATGAAACCCGAAGAGGCCGCTAAACTAGCGCTCGACTCTGCGCGCGCGGTGATGCAAAAAGCCGGAGTCTTGTAAGCCATGTTCGAACAACTCGTCACCGAACAACGGAACCCGCTTTCGGAAGGCATCGACGCGCTGCCGACGCTAGAGATGCTGCGGGTCATGAACGCCGAAGACCGCAAGGCCGCTGAGAGTGTGGGCCGCGAACTTCCGCGGATTGCCGCAGCGGTCGACGCCATCGTGGATGTTCTCCAAACCGGGGGGCGGCTCTTCTACATCGGCGCTGGAACCAGCGGACGGCTGGGATACTTGGACGCCGCAGAGTGTCCTCCCACTTTCAACGTGTCGCCGGACCTCGTTCAGGCGATTATCGCGGGTGGGGAGGCGGCTTTAGCCCGCGCAACCGAGGCCAGCGAAGACGACGCCGGGGCGGGTGAACGGGATTTGCAAACTCGCGGGTTCAGCCCAAGGGATATTTTGGTGGGCATTACCGCCAGCGGACGGACCCCTTATGTTCTTGGAGCCGTGCGAGCCGCGAAGGCGATGGGGGCTAAGACGGTGGGCATCAGTTGCACCTTCGATTCGGAGTTAAGCCGCACGGTGGACTTTCCCATCGAGCCGGTTCCTGGTCCGGAGGTGATCGCCGGCTCCACGCGCCTCAAAGCAGGCACGGCTACAAAGATGGTGCTGAACATGCTGTCCACAGGCGCAATGATCCGGCTCGGGCATGTCTATGGGAACCTGATGGTTAACGTACAGCCGAGGAACCAGAAGCTGGTGGACCGCGCGTTGCGGATCATACAGACTGCCACGGGCGTAAGTCCCGAGGAAGCCGCGCGTTTGCTGGAAGCCTCCGGCCGGAACGTGAAGACGGCGCTCGTAATGGCCCGGCTCGGCTTGTCAAAGGCCGAAGCGGAAGCTCGTCTTGCCGCGCACCAGGGTCGCATTGCGGATGCCATTCGTTGCTGAACAGCGCTCGGCCTCGGGAATGAGACAATAGGTCCGAATGGATAAACTCCTGATTACGGGCGGCGCCGTTCTGCGGGGAGAAATCCCTATCAGCGGCGCAAAAAATTCGGCGTTGCCGGCTCTGGCGGCTTGCTTGTTGACGGCGGAGCCAGTCACCCTGCACCGCATTCCGCATGTGCGCGACGTGCGCACCATGCTGGATTTGCTCCGTTTAATCGGGGCGGAAGTAAACGTGGACGAATTCGGCGCGGTGACTGTCCAGGCTCGGGCGCTCGCACGTCCCGAAGCGCCGTATGAGCTCGTGAAGACGATGCGCGCATCCAGTTTGGTGCTTGGCCCAATGCTCGCCCGCGCGGGAAGGGCGAGGGTTTCGATGCCAGGCGGGTGCGCAATCGGAGCCCGCCCCATCAACCTGCATACCGCCGCCATGGAGCAACTGGGCGCTTCCGTTAGCCAGGCGCACGGCTACATCGAAGCCACTGCGCCTCAGGGATTACGCGGAGCGCTGGTTCATTTCGATCGGATCACCGTTACCGGAACCGAAGATGTCATGATGGCCGCTGTTTTTGCCCGCGGTGAAACGGTCATCGAAAACGCCGCCCGCGAGCCGGAAGTCTGTGATTTGGCGGCGCTGCTCAACAAGATGGGCGCCCGGGTCGAAGGTGCGGGAACTTCCACCGTGCGCATCCAGGGGGTGGAGCGGCTAAAC
>Ga0315298_1008230_pt1 | contig 13386 bp, 12 predicted proteins | sample WHS_1_MG_FD_203077 | JGI IMG/M metagenome (GOLD analysis project Ga0315298, IMG submission 203077) | Extremophilic microbial mat communities from Washburn Hot Springs, YNP, Wyoming, USA - WHS_1_MG | ecosystem: Environmental > Aquatic > Thermal springs > Hot (42-90C) | place: USA: Wyoming...
CGCCCGGGCCGGCGGTGCGCACTGCCTCCGCTTCCTTCTTGATGCTCCCGTAAAGCAACCGCGGGGTGAAGCCGACATCGACCATGCGAAAGTAGTAGGCGGGATCATCGGGCGTCATCTGGCCGGCCTGGCGGAAGTACCAGATGCAAAAGACGCCAGCCCAGTCCCACTCGCGGCGGGCCTTCTGAATGGCTCGCACGGTATAAGCAGCCTGGTCTTCCTCGCTCACTCGCGCCCACTTGAGCTTTTCTGGCGCCATGTCGGCCGGGGCCGCATTCCAGCCGAACTCGTTGAACCAGATCGCCTTGCCGGCGTCCCCGTGGCGCACCATCACGTCGCGCAGCAGAAGGACGCGCGAGAAGTTGAGGCGCTGCGGATCGGGCGGGTCCTCAGGAGGGAAGGCGAAGCCGTAGGCATTGGCGAACAAGATATCGAAGCTGTCCTTGGCCCCGTTCTGGTACATTGCCTCCAGGTACTTGATATCGCTCATGTTGCGCGGCGATTCCTCCAACGTCTGCGCTAAGGGGGCGCTGAGAATGAAGACGTTGGGGTCGGCCTCGTGCGCGCGCCGATAGGCGATTTGGAGCAAGCGGGTGTAGGCGGCCGGGTCCACCGGCTGATCGCCCCACTCGGGGAAGACATTGGGCTCGTTCCAAATCTGATAGTAGTGAATGCGCCCCTTATAGTGGGAAACGACATCATAGACGAAATCGCCGAAGTCGTCGAAGTTGTCGGGCGGGCGCTCCTTGTAGCGGTTGTCCTGGCGAGTCCAGTCGGGGGGACGGTCAAGCCGTGCGATGATCTGAAGGCCGTACTGGTTCGCTAGGTCCACGATGCGATCGTACTTGTCCCAGGTACTGACGTTGAGTTTATCGTTCCAGTAGACGCCCTTCTTCAGCTCCAGGTCTTCCCAGGGGAACTGCTGCTTCACCCAGCCCAGGCCAGCATCGCGAGCCATCTCCAGCGTCTTCTCCACTTTCCACGGCTCGGCTTCCCACTGCAGGAAAAAGTTGGCCCCGTAAGGGTTGAGGTCGGTATGGGGGATGGTGCGCAGGGGGACAAACGCCGCCGCGGCCCTAGAAGTGTCCAGATCGATCGCCGGCAGACTGAAAGAGCCAAGCACGGCCGCGACGGAGAATAGGACGGCCAGAGCGTACGCCGCCGGCGCGAGGAGCTTTGGGCTGAGGTGAGTGGAAGTGTGCCGGTTTTTCACGTCAATCACCGCCGGGGATGCAAGCCACTGCCCGCAGCCGGCCAGCGAGCCCAGCCCCACGGGCAGAGAGCGGCTCTCGAAGCTCGCCAGAGTATAGCAAACGGGGAGGCAAATCGCAATTCGCCTCCTCAGACAAAGCCTGATTAGGCTTTCGCCGCCTTGGATAGTCGTGGTATCCTATGAGTAGCCTGCAAGCAGGGAAGCCCCGTGTGGTTGGCCGGGCTCGGCCTGGTGCTTCGACCCAAGACCGGAGGTGTATGGATGGGAACAACAAGAAAAGCCTCTGTCGCCATGGTAGGCATCCTCCTTGCAGTCAGCATTGCTGCCTGCTCGGCCTCGCCGGCAATCCCCACCCCGGTGGCCATCGTCGCGCCGAGCCCGACCCCGGCTCCCACCGACACGCCGGCGCCCACCATGGCACCAGAGCCGACGGAGACTCCGCTGATCATCCGTTACCTCGCCGAGGCGAGCCCGACCCCGATGCCCAAGAACACCTCGCCCTCCACTGGCGCTGGCGCCACTACGATGCAGGTCAAAGCCATCCTGCCCCTCAAGTACGTGGACTTTCAGGCCGACAGCGCCATTCTCACCGAGAAGGCCAAAGAGGATATCAAAAAACAAGTCCTGCCCACGCTGCTGGCAGAAGAGGGGACCTTCCTACGCATCGAGGGCCGAGCGGCCAAGCCTCCCCAGGATACCGACGAGGCCTGCCTCAAGCTCTCCATCGAGCGTGCCAACGCCGTAAAGGATTACCTGGTCAGCCTGGGGGTGCCCCCGGAGCGCCTCATCGCCCGCGGCGTGGGTGCCACCAAGGCTAAGTTCCGCAACAGCACGGTGGAGGAAGAGCTGAGACAGGACCGCATCATCGAGTTCGCCATCGTCGTGCCGATGGGCTAGCCCGTCGGCTGGCCAATGAGCTAGGCGGAGCGAAAAGCGAAGTAGCAACAAGTGAAAGAACGATAGGCGATCACTTTCCACTCCTGGCTGGCCACCACAGCCGTTCTGCGTACTGCCCCGGCCGGCCGGCGACTGCTTCGGCATAGCGGCGCACGGCCTGCGCCATCGCCTCTGCGGTGCCCCCTTCGCGGCGGAAAATGACCGGTATTTGGCTGGCGTAGCAGGCGATGGCAGCGATCTTGGCCTCCAGGTGCCGAGAAACATCGATCACCTCAGGCATCAGGGGCAGGTCGAGCCGGTCGATGGCCTCCTCCACTGTTCCCGGGCACGCTGCATAGGGGAAATCCTCGTAGAAGGCGATCCTGACCCCCAGCGCTATCATCGGCCTGGCCAGGCTAGCCACGAGCTGATGATCGACGTGGCGTCCGGCGGAGAGGGGCAGGCAGACCGTCGCTGGCTTTGCCGAGACCACTTCCATTACCGAGCGCATCATCAGCCCCGGCAGGGCAGCGTCGCCAGGCTTTACCGAGCCGGTCAGCGCCTCGTCGGAGATGTATTGCTGGCCGCGGTAGATGGCGTCGCGGAAGGGCCACCAGAGGTGGCGGGCGCCTAGAGAAGCCACCGCGGCCTGGTCTTCCTCTTGCCGATGCTGGTGGGCCTTCTCCACGTCGCCCCAGCGCTCGTGCTGCCAGCGGGCGAAAGCGGTCAATTCCTCCTCCTTGGCCGGCCCGCCGGCGAACACCGTGGCGATCGCGACCGGCACGCCCCCTTCCACCTGGGCTGCCACCAGCCCACCGCAGGAGAGCACCGCATCATCGAAGTGGGGCGACAGGTACAGCCAACCCTTCTCCATTTGCCCTCACTTTCTCCCCTCTTCTCCCTCTTCCCTCGCCGCTCCGCGGCCGAGCTATCCCCTCCAAGTACCAGGCTGCGTCGTTCACGATCGGGTCAGGGGAGCCGAGTGATGCCGGCCCTGGCGCCGCGCGCTCCAGCCCTCGCGCGCGGCCAGTGAAAACAGAGCCGCGTTGAGGCCGGCCGAGAGCAGGCACCAAAAACACCAGGCCCTCACTCTGGCTACCATCTCCCAGGTCAGAAAAACGCTGGCCCCCAGGGCGCTCGCGGCGCTGGCCGCCAGGCCAAGGGCGATCAGAGGCCGCTCCGAGGCTGGCCTATCCCCCAGCCAGGCCGCCAGGGTACCCATAGCTGCGTAGCCGACGGCACCCACGGCGGCATTGGGCACCCCGAAGTGTCGCGCCTGGGCCGAGCGCCCCACAGTCTCGCATCCCGAGCCGAAGAAAGGGCAGGCCAAGGAGCCGACCAGCCCAGAGTGGTAGGCCAGCATGTAAAGCGCATCGGCAACGCCCAGCCAAGAGAGCGCGACGATGGCCAGCCGCGACGCCTTCCGTGCCCGAGCAAGCCTATTCTCAGATCTCCCCAAGACTAGTACCTCCAGCCTGGCCAAACAAGGGCCTGAGCCAGCCTAAGGATTCCCCCGATAACAGAACTAAGGGAATCACACTAGGGGCAGCCATGTCCACGCTTGCCTTTTCTGTCCAGCGATGCCAGGCCCGGTTCAACGCTATCGGGCCGGGTGTCGAGGCGCAGCGTGGCCCGTATTCCCCTCGCCGAGGAGGACCGGAACAATGAAATGGCAAGCTAGACTCGCGGCGTTCGCCCTGGCCTTGGTCGTGGCTACGGCCACTCTCCTGCCCGCCAGCGCCACCGCGCACGCCGAAGCTACCACTTATGTGGTGCAGCCAGGCGACACGCTGAGCAGCATCGCTCGTTCTCATGGTACCACCGTGCGCTCACTGGTGGAACTGAACCGGATTTCCAACCCGAACTTGATCCGAGTGGGCCAGCAGCTTATCCTCTCCCCCGACTCGGCGGCTGCGCAGGTCAAGCCGGAGGCGGAGAACGCCCCCACGGTGCAGTTGGCCGCGGCCAAGCTCGAGCAGCCGGCGGCGGACATACAGGCCAGCCTCGCTTCCCGCGAGAACGACCTCCTGCAGCGCATCCAGCAGCAGCGAGTCCAGGCTGGCCTTAGCCTCCTCTGCTACGATCCGCTACTAGGCAAAGTGGCGCGTATGCGCAGCCAGGATATGGCTGCGCGCAACTACTTCGCTCACGAATCGCCAGAGGGCATTACCAGTGCCAGCCTGGTGGAGGCCAACGGCGGTCACTACGCCTGGGTGGGCGAGATCCTGGCCCGCAATAACTACCCCGCCGATCAGACGGTATCGGTGGCCATGAACGGGTTCATGAACAGTCCTGTCCATCGCGACAACATCCTCTGGCCGAACTACAGCCGGGTGGGCGTGGCCGAGGCGGTCTCTGCCGATGGCATGCACTACCTCACCGTCGTCTTCGCCCAGGCGCAGTGATGAGGGCCACTCTTCACTGTCGCGCGAACTTCTGGAAGGTATGGCAGTCGGCAGGGGCAAAACCGGTCTTGACCCCGAAGGTGTAGGTGACCTCGCCCACGTAAACGTCGCCCCGAGAATCGACGGCGACGCAGTGTGGCGCGCAGAAGTTGCCTGGGGCGGCGATGTCGGCGCCGCCCCAGCGCGCTAGCACTTCTCCCGTCTGCAGGTCCAGTACCGATACGCGACCGTACTGGGTCTGTTTGATCTCTCCTTGCGCGAAAGAGAACTGCCCCTCTCGCCAAGCTAGCTCGGAGACGTAGACCAGCCCCTCCTTGCTTACAAACAAGTCCGTAGGCCGCTGCACGTTCGTCCACTGCCCCAGGTACTCGCCGGTGGGGCTGAAGAACTGGATGCGGTCGTTCTCGCGGTCTGCCACCAGCACTCGGCCGTCGGGAGCGATGCGGAGGCTGTGGGGCAGGTGAAACTGGCCGGGGCCGCGGCCAGGCTCGCCCCAGGAGAGCAGCAGCTTGCCGGTGGGCGAGAAGCGATGCACGCGGGCATTGCCGTAGCCGTCGGAGACGAAGATATCGCCCTCGGCGCTGATGGCGACGTTGGTAGGCCGATTGAAAGGCTCTCCCCCTCGCTTGATGCTGGCGATGGTCTTGCCGTCATAGCCCGTGTCAGAGGCGACGCCTGGCGTGCCCAAGGTCATGAGCAGCTCTCCCGCAGGTGAGAACTTGCGGACGGTGTGGTCGCCATCATCTGCACAGTAGATGAAACCGTCCGGCCCTACTGTGAGGCCGTGGGTACGGTTGGTGAATAGCCCTTCCCCGAAGGAGGCCCGATAAGTACCGTCGGGCTCGTACACGATCACGCGCGGCTCGTCGCGCGTTAGAATATAGACACGGTCCTGCGCATCGAGGGAGACCCCCGCTACGTCGCGGTGGTGGAAGCCGGCCGGGAGCTTTTCCCAGCCCTCGACTACCCGGTAGCTCAGCTTGGCAGGTGTGCTCATAGCGCTCCGTAGACCTCCTTTTGTTCGGCCAGGCTACTCCTTGATTCGGCCAGGCCAAGTGCCTGACGCTTCTATCTTAGCGCAAGCGGCGGGGAAGCGAAATCTTTCCGCGGCGGGTCGGCCGCTGGCACCGGCGATCCACGTGGTGAGGAAATGTGGTGAGGAGACGACAATGTACGGCTACAAACAACGGGGCTCCATTCTGGCCGGCTTCCTCTGGATGCTCGTCATATCCATTCTATTATTCTGGCTCCCCTTCTTCGGTCCCCTGATCGCCGGCCTGGTAGGTGGGCGGGCCGCGGGAAGCCCGGGGCGAGCGCTGGTTGCGGCCCTTCTGCCGGCCATCATCATCGCTTGTGGCGTCTTCATCGTCAGTACCCTGTCGCTGCCGATCGTGGGAGTGCTGGTAGGAGCATTGGCTGGGCTGGGCCTGCTCGTCGTGGCCGCCGCTCACGCCGTCCCCCTCCTCATCGGAGCCGTCATTGGTGGGGCACTCTAGACCTTGCTGGCCGAGTTCAGCGAAGGCGATAGGGTGGTGGAACCCCGATCTCGGCCAGACCGTCCGCCCACAAGGGGGATAGGTGTCTAGAGTTCGGGAGTGGGCAGTATGGCTAGGGCGAAGGGGAAAACCGGGCCGCTGCCCTCTCTCCGTAGCAGCCAGCCAGCGACCGCCATTGTCCAGCCCGAATCGACGATGTCGTCCACTAGCAAGACCGGCCCGCTGAGGCAGGGCTGGTTGATGGCCAGGCTGTTGCGGACGTTGCGCGCCTGCTGGGCGCTGTTGAACATGAGCCTCTGCTCGGGGGCGTCGCAGACGCGCACGAGGACGGGCAGGAAAGGCAAGCCGAGCGCTCGTGCCAGGCGACGAGCGAAGTCAGCCACCAGTTTGGGGTGGCGCCAGGAGGGGATGGCGGTAACCCAAAGAGGGGCCGGCTGAGGGTTCCAATCGCGTTGGATGAGGTCGGCCGAAGCCTGCACCAGGGCCTCGGAGAAACGCCGGGATACATGCTTGCAGCGGGCCACCTCCTGCCCCCAGCCGGCATCGCCGTACAGGCAAAGCGCTCTCCCCTCGCGGTTCTGCAGATCGCTGGAGATGCGCCCGTTGTTGTTGGGGGAAACGTCGACGGGCCAGCGTCGGTGTGGCGGAATAGTCAGAGAATCTCGGCGCAGGAACGCGACCGCTTCGCGCCCCACCGACAGCGCCCGCGTCTCGCTTGCTGGCTCGGGCGCGCAATTGGCACAGCGCCCGCAGGGATCATCGCTCGCCTGGCCCAGAGCCTGCGTCAGGAATGCAGTCAAGCAGCCGCTGTGCTTCACGTATTGCTGCATTTGCCGGTGCTCCAGCCGACGCTGGGTGACTATTCGCTCCGCCCGCTCTACGTCGGGGGACCACTTGCTGTCAGTGCGAAAGTAGCTGGCGCCGTCCCTCTCCACCGCCCCTTCGGCTTCCATGATTCGCAGCGCCATTTCCACAGTGCTCTTGGTCAGGTTGACTTGTTGCAGGATGCCATAGAGGCCCATACGATCGGCCCGGCGCAAGGCACCCAGCACGGCCTGCATGGCCTCGATGCTGGGGAAGGCGAGCCGAGCCGTATCATCGAGCAGCCGTTCGTCATCGGGAGAATAGAGCAGGATTCCCTGCGCCGGGCGATCTTGGCCGGCCTGGCTTACCTGCTGGCAATAGGTGATGATGGCTGGGGGTGGCTGATAATGGATGACGAAACCGAGGTCGGGCTTATCGAAGCAGCTGCTGTTGGAGACGGTCGTTATGAGAGCCTTGATCTGGTTGGCGAGCAGCCGGTCCTGCTGGCTGGCGCGCTCCTCTGCCGAAGGATCGGCCGCGCCAACCTCCACTATCATCGAGCGGCTGCGCAGCCAGGCGGCCACACGCCGTGCTTCGGTGGGAGTGGCGCAATAGATGAGTCCGCTGCCAGAGAGCGCTGGCAGCTGCTCTGCCAGCCAGGCCAGCTTCTGTGCGTCGTCGAGAAGGGAAACGATGCTCAGCCGCAGCCCCGAGGGAGCCAGGGGATGGCGAAGGACCCGCAAGCCCGGCCCAAGCTGAAGCTGGATGTCGGCCACGAGCCGATCGTCACCGATGATGCTGGTGGCAAGGAGGGGGAAATCGCCAGGGAGGGTGCGGAAGGAGCGCAACAGGCGACGATACTCGGGTCGGAAGCCGTGCCCCCAATCCGAAAGGCAATGAGCCTCATCGACGATGAGCAGCCCCAGCGGCAGGTCCGATAGCATCAAGGTTAGCAGACGGGGGTTGAGGGGCCTTTCGATCGAGATCAAGCAGATGTCGCACAGGCCGCGTTGCAGCGCCTGTTTGGCCAGTGCCCACTCTTCGAGGTTGGCACTGCTAAGGGCCAGGGCGCGCAAGCCGATCCTCCTGGCCAGCGCCAAGTGGTAGTGAGTATGGCCGGGAGTCGGGCTAAGAAGCAGAACCGGCCCGCTACCGCGCTGACGCAAGAGCTTGGCGGCCACAAGGTAGGTCGCAGTCCGCCCCCAGCCGGCGCCTTCGATAGCCAGGACGCGCTCGCGCCTTCCGGCTATCGCTTCAATCGTTTCCCAGTAGCCGGGTGGGAAGCCAAAGTTGGCCCCCAGCATCTGCGTCAGTAGACTCTGGGCCTGGCTCAACACGTCGTCACCTCAACCAGTAAGCCCTCGACGCTTTAACTCTAGGGTCAGGAGCATAGTCTATCACAAGGGTTGGCCAGAGGTCAGCCCCCTAGCCGCCTCTTGTGAGGCATTCCGAGGCGTCAGCCAAAGAATGCGTCTCTCCCCCGTGTCATTCTGAGGCGCTAGCCGAAGAATCCGTCCTCAAGGGGCTCGCGGATTCCTCGCTGCGCTCGGAATGACAAGACCATCCCCTCTCCCCTCGTCATTCTGAGGCGCTAGCCGAAGAATCCGTCTTCCTATTCTGCCGTATCTAGTGTATAATTGGGGTTGCTGGTATCTTTCCGCAGCTAGCCAGAAGCGGCTGGGTCGGTTTTGTGCTTCAGTGTGCTCAATTCCCTCCTGATCGCGATCGCGCTGACGGATCGTTCCAAGTAAATCTGACAGGAGTCAGCGTGATCGACATGGAAGACAAGACCCTTATCTGCCGCGATTGTGGGCGCGAGTTCACCTTCTCTGCGAGCGAGCAGCAGTTCTACGCCGAGAAGGGATTCACCAACGAGCCGGGCCGCTGCCCGGAATGCCGCGCCGCGCACAAGGCGCAGCGTGTCGCCAGTGGCCGCACCTCCGGTGGCTATAGCACTGGCCCGCGCGAGATGTTCCCGGCCGTCTGCGCTCAGTGCGGCAAGCAGACGCAGGTCCCGTTCGAGCCGCATGGCGACCGCCCCGTCTATTGCTCCGACTGTTTTGCCCAGCAGCGTGGCACCGGTGGCTCCAGCCGCCGTAGCGGTGGTCGTAATCGAAGCTGGTAAGCGTTAGCAACGGCTCGGCGTTCGTGGCCGAGCCGTAAGCAAAGTCGTTCTCTGCCGTGCTCTCGTGCCTCAACGGTTTTGATGTGCTAGAGATGGCGGTAGCCACCTTGAGCCCACCGGAACGTGTCCGGTGGGCTGAAGCTTTGGCGCCGAGGAAAGGGATGAAATGCCAGACGATAGAACGAAACGCTGCGCGCATTGCGGTGGCACGTTGTTCCAGGACGGGGGGGTTGTGAAGTGCCTCATGTGCAGCCGGCTGGCCGCTGGGCAGGAGCCGACACCGTGGGTTCCCAGCCGCTTCAGCAACCCGAAGCTGCCAGGCGCGGCCGCCAACAGCGCTCACCGGCACGCCAAGTAGGAGCACGAAACCGCCTCTCCTAGAGTCCGCCGCGCTCCACTTGTCTCCAGCGACACCCGGTGCGTTCTCAAGCAAGGTTCCCGATAGGGGCAGTCTCCCGTGTCTGCTCCTATCACGACCCCGAATCGACCCGCTCATTATGCGCTAGCCCATCACCAATGCCGCTCCGCCCAGCACGACGCAGTAGAACGCGAAGGGGAGCAAAGCGTTCACCTCGTGGCTGCGGAAGTAGCGCATAAGGATCGCCGTGCTCAGATAGGCCACCACTCCCGCGGTCACCCCTCCGGCCAGGGCCGGGGCAAGCTCTGGCCGCAGCGCTGGGGCGAATAGCTTCGGCACCTCCAGCACGGCCGCCGCCAGTATGATAGGCGTGGAGAGCAAGAAGCCGAAGCGCGCCGCCGACTGGTGCGTCAGCCCCACCAAGAGACCGCCGGCCATTGCGGCTCCCGAGCGCGAGAAGCCGGGCAAGAGGGCGATCGCCTGGCTAAGGCCGATCAATAGCGCCTGCCGGGGCCGTAGCTTGCTCAGCTCTCCGAAGCGCTCCTGCCGCCGCAGCCACTCCGCCCCTAGCAGCAACAGCCCATTCAGCACCAGAAAGAGCCCCACCATCTGGTAACGGCCGAAGAGCAGCGCCAGCCGCTTCTCCAGCAGCAGTCCCAGTATGCCGGCCGGCACCGTGCCCACCACCAGCAACCAGAGCAGATAGCGATTCTGGCGCACGAGCGGCGTGGGCTCTCGCGAGGCCAGGCTGGAGAGCAGAGCCCACCAATCAGGCCAGAAGTAGGCAAGCAAGGCCAGGGCCGTTCCCAAGTGCAGCATCACCAGAAAGGGCAAATAAGCCGGCGCCTGCTGATCCAGGTTCCAACCGATGAGGTGAGGCACTACCACCGCGTGCCCCAGGCTGCTTACGGGAAAAAGCTCGGTCACACCCTGCAAAATGGCCAGCAGCACGGCTTGGGCCAGCGTAATACTCCCATTAGGATTCATGCGAATGACTCCTCGAGCAGACGAATACGGTAGCTGGGCAGCCCCGGAAGCTGTGCCGGCAAACCGGCAACTATCGACCGCCAGCATAGCGCTTGCTTGGCCTGAGCGCAAATCCCGTGCCGTTGTGCCCGGCCGGCAACAGGCGAGCGTCGGCTATTGCCGGCCGGCAATACTGGCCGCTATCTTCGTTGCCGGGACGGCGACCGTCGCGGCCCCGCTTTCGATCTTAACTCGCCCATCGTTGCCGGCCGCACACAGAGCCTGCCCACCCTAGGCAAAGAGGCCAGGGAACCGAGTTCAGGCCGCCTCCGTCAGGTGCTGCACTTTGAGCGACTCCATCTCCGCCCGGAACTGCGCCTCGAGTTCCTGCCGTCGCTGGGCCGAGACGAAGGCGTAGCGCACTCCATTGAGTATGATCTCATTGATAGCGGGCACGTCCAGGCCGAAGGTGCGCCAGAGCACCATCACTTCATGGTTCAGGTTGGTGTTGAAGAGAGGGGGATCATCGGAGTTTACGGTAACGACCACGCCGGCCTCGTAGAGGCGACGCAGAGGGTGAGCCTTGAGGCTCGGGTATACGCCCAGACGCACGTTGCTGGTGGGGCAGACTTCGAGAGGGATGCGTTCCTGCACCAGGTACTCCACCAGCCGAGGGTCTTCGATAGCGCGAACGCCGTGGCCGATACGCTCGGCCGCCAGCGCCAGCAGCGCGCTCCAGATGCTTCCCGGGCCAGCCGTCTCCCCGGCGTGAGGAGTGCTGTGTAGGCCGGCCTCGACGGCGCGGACGAACCAGGGCGCATACTGCTCCGCTGGGAAATTGGCCTCCGTGCCCGCCAGGCCCAGCGCCACCACCCCATCCTTCATCCCTTCCAGAGCCACCTCCAGCACGTAGTCGGCCCGCTCCTCCCACTGGGGAGCATCGCGCACGATGTCGAAAACCCAGTTCAGCTCTACCCCGAAGTCTTGCCAGGCCCGCTGGCGGCCGCGGCGTAGCCCGCTCAGATAAACTTCGCGCGGGATCTCCGACCACTCGTGCTCGCCGGGGGTGAAGGTCACCTCGGCATAGCGGCAGTTCTGGCGAGCCAGGTTGGCCGCGCACTCATAGGCCACCAATTCGTAGTCCTCGGCCGTGCGCAGGCAGCGGCAGATGGTGGTATAGATCTCGACGAAGTGAGCGAAATCGCGGTACGTGAACCACCGTTGCAGCCCCTCTACTGTGCGCGCTGGCAGCTCCACCCCGTTGCGCTGAGCCAGGATGAGCAGGGTGGCGGGGCGGATGGAGCCTTGCAGGTGCAGGTGCAGCTCCGCTTTCGGCACGGCCTGCAGGTAGCTTTCCACGGACATTTTCCGGCTTCTCCCATTAGCTGGCGTTTCTCTAATCATATCGCACATTTCCTATTGCACACTTCGTCTACAGTGCACATTCGCGGCCCTGCTCCCTCGAGCAGGCACCCATTCCACGTTCGAAGCCAGGCGGCCCCCCGCCATCGCTGGCGGCCCGGCGTTCATATCGCCATGGGGCCATGGCGATGTTGGATCCGTTCACATAACCATTGTGGATAACTCCCTGCGAATCGTGGATAAGTGGGCTCCCCTGTGGATAAGTGCCTGGAGAGAGCGTTTATCCCGTCAGAGCGCGGGAAAACGCTCTCCCCGATCCATCCCCGCTGTCCCCGGCTTCGACGTGGCTTTTCCACACGCTTATCCGCCGGCCAAGCAGCGTCAAAAACGGCGTCTCAGCGAGCCGGCGCGGGGTTATCTACACCTTGCGCGTCCCTACTGGTACTACGACGACTATTCATGCACACATGAGTAGATCGGATGCGCGAAAAGGGCACTGACGGACAGGCGATGCACCTCGCCGTGGAAGGAACGTTCCCATCCTATTTCAGAATTGAACCCCATGTGGTATAAGTGTGGGCTTGTAATGGAAAGTGCTGGCAATGCTTCGACAAGATGGCAACCTGAATGATCTGTGCTAGATTGGGCTGCGACTCTACATCTGAAGGCGATGATTCGGATGAAGCTTCGCTTCCATGACTACCGCTACGCTGGTTCGGTGCTCGATCACAGTAGCTTTGGTACTGCCAAAGCCGAGATAGTAGACATCTTGCAGAAGACGTCTGTTCCCTTGCTAGACCCGAGCAGCTTGGATCCGAACAAGGGAGGGGTGAAGCGCCGCCGCCGGAGTCCACTCGCGGGAGATACCCGCTACCGTTACTTCTTCCTGCCCGTCGACCAGAAGAAGCTCAATGGGCTGCTGGATTCGGCGTTCAGGGCTGCCGGGTGGACCCCGCAACCGCTGATTGTGGATCCCGCCCGCAGTGCAGGGCCTGCCACCAAACTAAGGGGTGATTTTAAGAAGGGGCGCCTAGAGGTAGAGATACAGTTTGGCAACATGGCTCGGTGGTATACTGACGTCTTCAAGTTCCAGCTCTCGTATTCGCTGGACTCAATCGATGCGGCGGTCTTGGTCGTTGCGACACAGCACTTCGCCAACCTGATCGACGAGAATGTCGCCTACTACGAGCGAGTATGTCGGGAACTTCCTTGGGCGAAGATGTCGTTGACTCTGCCCATCTGGGTGATCGGAGTCGAGCCGGAGGACTATCAAGCTATCCGCGAATGTTACGACAAAGCCGCGGCCAGGTGGGTCGAAGACCAAGGCCCCGACCGAGTGGTGCCAATATCGTTTACTGAGCGGATCGCGGAGGAGCCTCGTGATGAGGAGCCCAACACGTAGGCGACCGCGCAAAGCAAGTCATGGCTGCGCGTCCCCTTGATCATCCAACAGCCACGCGGCGCGGACGCCCAGTGCATCGGCAATTGCTTTAAGCTCAATGTCAGACACCTGGCGCATGCCACCTTCGATCTTGGCTACGCCGGCCCGGTCGATCCTGAGGCCTCGCAGTTGGAGGCGAGCTGCCAGGTCTGCCTGGGTTAGATTGGCGTTGCGGCGCGCTTGTCGCACCCTGGGACCGACTATATTCACTGTCTACACCGCAGAATAGACGTGTTCCATACTGGGAACGATCAGAGGGTACTCTATCATCTATGCCGATTTGTTCCCATTGTGGAACGTCTTGTAGTACAATTGGGCGAGAATAGTCCCTGGACCACAC
>Ga0315298_1008231_pt1 | contig 13385 bp, 9 predicted proteins | sample WHS_1_MG_FD_203077 | JGI IMG/M metagenome (GOLD analysis project Ga0315298, IMG submission 203077) | Extremophilic microbial mat communities from Washburn Hot Springs, YNP, Wyoming, USA - WHS_1_MG | ecosystem: Environmental > Aquatic > Thermal springs > Hot (42-90C) | place: USA: Wyoming...
CCGAAGGCCGCTTCCTCGGCATGCGCGGCGTTGGGCCCGCAAGCTGGCGGCGTCTCCTCCCCCAGGTGGAGGAAATCACGGCGCGAATCCGGCCCGATCTCATCATCGACCATGAACCCCACGGCCTGGAAACCACCCTCGTGGCCCGCTGGGCCAAGCGCCACAGCGGCGCGCCCACGGTGGGGGTGGCGGAGGTCCCCGGACGCGGCCTGCTCTACGACCACGCCGCCCCGGGCCTACGTCGCTACGCCGCTCGCCAGGGCCTTGACTGGCCCATGGATTACACGGAGCGGGACTTTGCCGCCCTGGCTGCTTTGGGCCTCGCGCGCAATGGCCAAGCCATCCGTCTCCGGGAGACCGCCGGGGGCCGTGCCCTCCGTCAAAAGATCGCCCGCCAATGGCCCGGCGAGCGGCCGATGATCGGTCTCAATATCGGTTGTGGGACGGCCGATGCGGCGGCGAAAAGGCCGGATCTCGCAACCCTTGCCCAGTGGCTGGGGCGGCTGGCCAAAAGCCATCCCCATCGCCTTCTCCTCACCGGAGCCCCCTTCGAAGCACCCGTCAACACCGCCTTCGTGCATAGCTATCGCCGCCTCTGGGGCAACGGCGCCGACATCCTCGACCTGGCGGGAAAGACCACCCTCTCCACCCTGACGGGGGCCATCGCCGGGTGCAGACTCTTCATCTCCAGCGACTCCGGCCCCTACCACATGGCCGTAGCCATGGGCGTGCCCACCCTGGCCCTGTTCAACTTTCCCAATTCCGTCCATTATCATCATCATGCCTGGACGCGGATCCTGGTGGCCGGCAGTCCCGAAGCGGCCTATGATGCCGCGGTTTCGTTCCTGAACATCCCTTCCTCCGGAGCCGCATCGTGACCTTTCGCCTCCCGGATAGTGCGGTTTTCACCGTGTACGCGCTACCGCTCTTTTTTCTCCCCCTGAGTACCGCCGGAGCGGGCATCTCCGCGGGGCTGTTCCTGCTCATCTATGCCGCCAGCGGTTATTGGCGGCGCTGGCGGGAAATCCTCAAGCGTCCCTGGGCCCTGCCTTTGGCCCTGCTCATCGCCTTGACCTTCCTCGGTCTCCTCTGGACCCGGGACATGCACTTCGGGTTCAAGGTCGCGGCGGCCACGAGTTACGGGATCTACGCCTTCATGGGCGCCACCCTGCCCTGGCGGGAACGGTGGCTGCGCCGGCTCATCCGGCTATTTCTCTATGGGCTTTTGATCAATGCGGTGCTGGCTTGCCTGATCACCTGGCGAATCCTGCACTGGCATTATGATCCCACCTTGCCCTATGTGGGGCTTGCGGGCCATATCTGGCTTTCCATGGCCCTCACCCATGCCCTGCTCTGGATCCTCTGGGACCTGCGCATGGGCTGGAATTTCGGACTCTGGCCCAATCTCGCCATCGGCACGCTTTTTTTTGCGGAGCTTGCCCTCTCGCCCGGCCGCTCCGGCCAGCTGCTTTTTGTCCTGCTCATGCCGGCGGCGGTCTGGTTGCTCTTTCAGGGACGTTGGCGCTATTGGGCCTTGGGGGCCATTGCCGCCACCGTCGTTGCCCTCTCCTTTTCCCCTATCGTGCAGTCGCGGGTGGCCTTGGGCATGGAGAACCTGCAGCAGTTCATCCACAATCCGGCCAGCACGGACACGAGCTGGGGCATTCGCCTGGCCACCATGTGGGCGGGGGTGGAAATGGCGGAGGAGCATCCCCTCCTGGGGGTCGGAACGGGGGATTTCGCGCCGGCCATGGCCGATCTCCAGGCCCGCCATGAAGTCACGGCGACCCCGGGGACGCGCAATGACTCCGCCGCCAACAGCTATCTGAGCGAGGCGGCGGTCCTGGGCCTGCCGGGGCTGGCACTGCTCCTCTGGTTCCTCGTGACCCTGAGCCGCGAAAGCTGGCGGGCGCGGATGACTCCGCAGGGCTGGTTCGTCCTCGGTTATCTCGGGATCTTCTGGATCGGCGGCCTGTACAACACCTTGACCTGGGGCTATGGGGACGCTTTTACCATTGCCCTCCTGGCGGGGCTGCCCCTGATGCGCCATGCCGACATCGCCCCCTGAGTCCATGGCGGACGCCCCTGCCTTCTCCGTGGTCATCGTCAACTACAATGGCGGTACCGCTCTGGCCGAAGCCCTGGCTTCCTGCGTGGCCCAGGGGGTGGACGAGGGGCACTGCATCATCGTGGACAATGGCAGCCGCGATGCATCTCTGGAGCGCGTGGTGCAGACCCATCCCCGGACGGAGATCATCCGCAACGGCTGCAATGCAGGCTTTGCCCGGGCGGTGAACCAGGGCCTGCGCCGCGCCACCGGAGACTACGTCCTGATCCTCAACAACGACGCCCGCCTGCTCCCGGAAACCTTGCCCGCCTTCGCCGCCTGTTTTGCGGCGCACCCCGCCCTGGTCCTGGCCGGCGCCCGGCTCCTGGGCCCCGACGGGAGTCCGCAAAACTGCGTGGCCGCCTTGCCGCGCTGGTGGCATGAGTTCTTCCCCCCCAGCCTCCTTAAGCGCCTGTGGCCGCAGCGCTTCGCGGGCAAAATGGCCCATGCCACCCGGGCACAGCCCGTGCCCAGCGTCATCGGCGCGGCCCTGGTGCTCCGTCGCGGCGCACTGCCCAAACTGGGATTTCTGGATGAGGATTTCTTCTTTTATCTCGAAGAGACGGAATGGTGTCGGCGGGCCTGGGGAAAAGGGCTGGAGGTGTGGTTTTGCCCCGCTGCCCCCGTGACTCATCAACTCGGGCAAACGGCCAACCGTTTCCGCGTCGCCGCCCGCATCGAGTTCCAGCGCTCCAAACTGCTCTATCTGCGCAAAACGGAGGGACCCCTGGCCGCCGGCATCGTTGCCCTCTGGCTGCCCGTGAAAGCGGCGGTGGATACCCTCAGCAATGGCCTCGCCTTGCTCGCCTCCCTGGGGCTTTCGGCACGGCTGCGCCGCCGCTTCCGCGGCTATGCCACCATCCTGCTGTGGCACCTGCTCCTGCGCCCCCGGACTTGGGGCCTGCCCGACAAATGCCCGCAGCGAACAAGATCATGACCGAACTCTCCGTCGTCTACATCACCCTCAATGCCGAACGCCTGCTGGAGCGCAGCATTCGCAGCGTGCGGCCATTGGCGGAGGATATTGTGGTCGTGGACAGCGGGAGCACGGACGGGACGCTGGCCATCTGTGCGGCCCTGGGAGTGCGGGTGATCCAGCGTCCGTGGCCGGGCTTCGGCGCCCAGCGACAGTTTGCGGTATCCCAGGCGGCCCATGACTGGGTCCTGATCGTGGATGCCGACGAACTGGTACCGGAAAGCATCCACGGCGGCATTCGCCGGGCCATCGCGGCGCCGGGCAAGCGGGTGGCCTTCCGGCTGCGGCGCCGGAATTATCTGGCCGGTCGCCCCGTGCGCTTCGGCGACTGGCGCAAGGATCGCGTGCTGCGCCTGGTGGACCGGCGCCGCGGGCAATACAGCGAGGACCCGGTGCATGAGCGCTGGATCACCGCAGGGCCCGTGGGTGATCTCCCGGGATGGCTGCTGCATTACCCTTTTGCCGATTACCGCGCCATGCTGGCCAAGCTGCAGACCTACGCTGCCTTGAATGCGGAAGGGCTGGTGCAACGGGGTCGCCGGGCAAAGGCCAATGATCCCATCAGCCATTCCCTCTGGGCCTTTCTGCGTACCTATCTCTTCCGCCTCGGCTTCCTGGACGGGGTCAACGGCGCGGCCATTGCCTGGACAACGGCGCTGGGGGCGTTCATGAAGTATGCCATTGCCCTGGAACTGCAGGAGCAGGCGGCGCACGAGGAAGGGCCGTGAAGCTCCTCCTCGTGCGCCTGTCCTCCCTGGGAGACGTGCTGCATACCTTTCCCGCCTTGAGCGATCTGCACCGGCAGCGGCCCGAGGTGGCGGTCCACTGGCTGGTGGAGCCGGCCTTTGCCGAGGTGGCGGCCTGGCACCCCGGGGTCCGCCAGGTGATCCCCTTTGGCCTGCGCCGCCTGCGCGGAGACTGGGGCCAATTGGGAGGAGCCCTGCTGGCCCTGCGCCGCCAATTGCGGGGAGCCGGTTTTGACGCCGTTCTCGATGCGCAGGGACTCTACAAGAGCGCCCTTCTCGCCCGGCTCGCCGCTGCCCCGGTGCTGGGCCTCCAGCGCCAGAGCGCCCGCGAAGGAGGGGCGACCCTGCTCTATCACCGGCGCCATGCCGTGCCGTGGAATCAACCCGCCATTCAACGCAACCGCCAGCTTTTTGCCCAGGCCCTGGGCTATGCCCTGGACGATTTGCCCATCGACTATGGCCTGGCCCCGATGCGGATGCGACTACGGGAAACGCCCCTCGGCGCCCCATGGCAGGACCTTGCGGCAGAACCCTTTATCCTGGGTTTTCACGGCACCACCTGGGCAAACAAGGAATGGACCCAGAGGCACTGGCGGTCCATGGCGCAGATCCTGGCCGGACACGGCTATCGGCTGCTGCTCCCGGCGGGCAATGCGGCCGAACGCCGACGTGGCGCGGCCCTCGCCGCCCAGGCCGGCAATGTCCGTGCCCTGCCGCCGAGCACCCTGCCGGATCTGGCGAAGCTGATGGTGCGCGCCCACGCCTTCATTGGCGTGGATACGGGCCTTTCCTATTTGGCCGCCGCCCTGGGGCTGCCCGGGATCACCCTCTACGGGCCCACGGCCAGCGAGCAGGTGGCCGCCATCGGCACTCCCCAGATCAGCCTGCAAAGCCCCCTGTCCTGCTCTCCTTGCCGACGCTCCCGCTGCCCGCTGCCACTTACGGCCGAGGGCGACGTCCCCTGTCAAGCGGCCTTGCAACCCGCCGCCCTCTGGCCCATTCTTGCCGCTCATCTGGACAGCCGGACAAGACCAGAGTCATGAGCCAGCCACCCGTCTCCATCCCCGCCGCCGAGCGCCGCCGCCTGCGCCGCCATCAATTCTTCACGGACCACGGCATCTTTCGCGAACTCTTTTATGCCAACTTTCACCGCATCGCCCCCGGCGTCTTCCGCTCCGCCCAGCCCTCGCCCCGGCAACTGCGCCGCTGGCACGCGCGCTACGGCATCCGCACCGTGCTCAACATCCGCGCCCCGGCCCCCCACGAGCCCCATTACCGCCTCCAACAGGAGGTCTGCGACGCCCTGGGCATGGTGCATCTCCCCCTGCATGGCTTCGGTTCCCGGGATCTGCCCCGGCGCGCCGAGTTGCTCGCGGCCATTGCCGCCCTCGGTGAACTGGAAGGGCCCCTGCTCATCCATTGCAAATCGGGAGCAGACCGCGCCGGCTTCATCAGCGCCCTCTACCTCCACCTTTTCGCCCATTGCCCCATCGCCCAGGCCCGGCGACAATTGCGCCTCTGGCCCTTCGGCCACATCCGCCACGCCAATACCGGCATCCTCGACTGGTTCTTTGAAAGCTACCGGCAGGCCGCCGCCGCGCATCCCGGCCTGAGCCTGCAGGAGTGGATAGAAAAGAACTATGACCGGGAGGCCGTACTCAAGAGCTTCCGCCCCTGGTACCGCCTGGACTGGCTCACCGACCGCCTCCTGCACCGCGAATGATCCGCCGCCTCTACGCCGGCCTGCTCTGCCTGCTCAGCCCCCTGGTGCTGGGCTTCACCCTCTGGCGCGCGCGGCGCCGCCCCGCTTATGGCGAGCGCTGGTGGCAGCGCTTCGGCTGGATACCCCGCAGCCGGGGCCCCGCCCCCCTGTGGGTGCATGCCGTCAGCGTCGGCGAGGCCATTGCCGCCATTCCCCTGGTGCATGCCCTGCAGGAGCGCTTTCCCGGGCATCCCATCCTGATGAGCACCACCACCCCCACGGGGGCCGCCGTGGTGCGGGCGCGGCTGGGGGAGGACGTTACCCATGTCTATGCCCCCTATGACCTGCCGGCCGCCGTCTGGCGATTCTTCCACCGCGGCCGTCCCGCCCTGGGCATCATCATGGAAACCGAGATCTGGCCCAATCTCTATCATGCCGCCGCGCACCGCGCGATCCCCCTGTACCTCTTCAACGCCCGCCTCTCGCCGCGCTCCCGGCGCGGTTACCAACGGTTTCACCGCCTGCTGGGACCGGCCCTGCAAAGCCTGCAGGCCATAGCCGCGCAAAGCGAGGCCGACGCCGCGGCCTTCCGCGCCCTCGGCGCAACGCGGGTGTGGGCCACCGGCAACCTGAAATATGACCTGCCCGAGCAGGATGCCACGCGCGCGGCGGGGGCCGCTCTGCGCCAGCCTTGGGGCGACCGACCGGTCTGGGCCTTCGGCTCCACCCACGCCGGCGAAGAGGAACTGGCCATGGCCGTCTTGCGCACCCTGCGCCAGCGGTTTCCGCACCTTTTGCTGGTCCTGGCGCCGCGCCATCCCGAGCGTTGCGCGAGCGTAGCCGCCCTCCTGCGGTCCCAGGGGCTGCACGCCCAGCGGCGCTCCGCAGGACAGCCCGTGCCCCCGGAGCAGGAGGTCCTGCTGGTGGACACCCTGGGCGAGTTATCCACCTTTTATGCCGCTGCCGACGTGGTGAGCGTGGGCGGCAGCTTTGTCCCCAAAGGCGGGCACAACCCCCTGGAGGCCGCCGCCCTGGCCAAACCGGTGAGTTTCGGTCCGCACATGGAGAATTTTCGCGACATTGCCCGCACCCTGCTGGCCGCCGGGGCAGCCGTGCAAGCCGCCGACGGCAATGTCCTGGCCATCACCCTGGCCCACTGGCTCGCCGAGCCCGGCACTGCCCGGGAAATCGGTCAACACGGCCTGCGCGTCGTGCAGGCGCAGCGGGGCGCCCTGGCGCACAGCCTCGCCCTCCTGCCCGAACGGCTCCGCGCCTAACGGTCGGGTCCTATGGCGGATCTGCAGGCTTGTGGCTTCCCGTCGGCGACCAGACAACAGGCGCTGCGACTCAGGCCGGCTGCGGCTGCAGGGGTGAAGCCCCCGGCAGCGTGAGCGGCCCCAGGCGCCAGCGGCCCTCGCCCAACAGTTCCAGGCGCTGTTCGTGATATTGCAGGAGACTGGAACGATGGCCGACGCTGATGATGGCGGTTTGGGGGAGTTCCTCGATGAGCATTTCATACAGGCGTCCTTCCGCCGGCTCATCCAGGGCCGAAGTCGCCTCATCCATGAAGACCCACTGGGGTTTTTGCAGCAGGATACGGGCAAAGGCCAGGCGCTGCTGCTCCCCCAGAGACAGGACATGGGCCCAGAGGCGGGCCTCATCCAGGCGCTCCGCCAGGCTGGGCATGCCACAGAGCAGCAAAACCCCGCGCAGGCTTTCATCGCTCACCCCCGGCACGCCGAAGGGATAGACCAATACATCGCGCAGGGTGCCCAAGGGCAGGTACGGTTTCTGCGGCAAAAAGAGGGGACGGTCATTGCGCGGCATATGCACCACTCCCTCACCAAAGGGCCAGATGCCCGCCAGGGCCCGCACCAGGGTGCTCTTGCCGCCCCCGGACGGCCCCATGATGAGCAAACGCTGGCCTCGCTCCAGGGTAAAGTCGAGATCATGGATCAGTTCACGCCCATCGGGAAGGCGCACATTGAGATGCCGCACCGCCAGATGGGGGCCGTCCTCCCGGGTAATCTGATAATGGGTCTCGCGGATCACCTGCACTTCGTGCATGGCCTGCTCAAAGAAACGCAAACGATCCACCACCGCATGCCAACTCGCCAAGCCGGTGTAGCTGTTGACGATGAAGGACAAGGCGCCCTGCACCTGGCCGAAGGCGCTGGAGATCTGCATGATGGTGCCCAGGGGAATGGCCTTGGCAAAATAGGCGGGCAGGCTCACCAGCACCGGGAAGATGATGGCCGCCTGCCCATAGCCCGACACCCACCAGTTGAGGCGCTTGGTGCGCTTCATGATCTGCCAGAAGTTGCCGAAGACGCTGGCAAAACGATTGAGGAAGTGTTCCCGTTCCTGGGTCTCGCCCCCATAGAGGGCCACGCTTTCGCTATTTTCCCGCAGGCGCACGAGGCTGAAACGAAAGTCCGCCTGAAAACGCTCCTGGTTGAAATTGAGATTGATCAGTGGCCGCCCGATCCAGGCCGTGAGCACAGTGCCCAGAATGGCATACAGCAGCGCCGCCCAGACCAGATAGCCGGGGATGATCCATTGTTGCCCGTCCCAGGGGATGATGACGTGGGAGGACAGTTCCCAGAGCATGAAGACAAAGGCCGCAAGGGTCGTGATGGAGCTCAGCACGCCGATGACGAGGTTCAGGGTCTGGGAGGTGAAGCTCGCCAGATCCTCGCTGATACGCTGATCCGGGTTGTCGGTGCCATCCCCCAGCACCTGCATGTGGTAAAAGGTGCCCTTGGCCAGCCAGGCGTCCAGATAGTGCTCGGTGAGCCAGCGCCGCCAGCGGATCTCCAGCATTTGCGTAAGATAGGTCTGATAAACCGCGGCGATGATATAGGGCGTGACGAGGATGGCGAAGATGAGGATCTGATGCCAGGCCGCCGGCGCGTCGTAACGCTGCAAGGCGTTCCAGAAAGTGTTATACCATTCCGTAATGCGGTAGGAGATGAAGACCATGAGGAGATTGAGCAGCACCACGAGGGCAAAAAGCCCCCGCGCCAGCCAGCGTTCCTCGGAGCGCCACCAGTAGGGTTTGGTGAGCTGCCACAGATCACGGAAAAAGGCACGGTTGAATTGCTGCATAGGCGTCCTCTAAAAATTTCGCCAAAGATACGGCTTGATTTTTGCTTAACATCCTGCCCAGGGCGGTTCGCAAAACTGCAAGGCAAGTCCCCGGAAGAGGCGCCCAAGGACAGCCGGTCTCCCGGGTTTTGCGCATCGCCCTATCCCGTACACCAACGTAACGGGGGCAAAGGCAGACCTGCCCCTCTGACCAAAAGCAGCCAGCAAGGAGGATAACATGGCCCAATCGGAAAACCATTCCCGTCGTCGCTTCCTCGGCAGCCTCGTCGCCGCCGCCGGCGCCACGGCCCTGGTGAGCGGCAAGAGCGAAGCCGAAGGCCTCATGGGACCCAGCAAAAACAAGATCGTTTACCAGCTCAACCAGTCGGATCCGGCCTATATCCTGGATATACTCCATAGCGCCGCCGTGGTCCTGCAGCACTTCAACAGCGACGCCGACATCGTCATCACCTGTTTCGGCCCGGGCATCTGGCTGCTGGTGAAGCCCGCCAAGAACAAGCATCACTACGAAAAATTCATTCTCGAACAGGTGCAGAGCCTAGCCATGTACGAGGTGAGCTTCCACGCCTGCGAGCAGACCATGAAGACCATCAAGATCAATGATGCCGACCTGATCCCGGAGGCCAAGCGCGTATTCAGCGGCGCCGTGGACCTCATGACCCTGCAACAGCAGGGTTTTGCCTATATTGCCTGGTAAGGGGGCCGGTAAGCGCGGCGGTGCTCCAGGGCGGGAAGGGCCGCGCGGCATTGGCCGAGGAAGTCGAGATCCAGATGCGCCATGCAAACCCCCGGGCCTTTGTCGAGCCGGCCCAGCACCGTCCCCCAGGGATCGATGATCTGGCTGCCGCCAAAGGTCTGGCGGCCGTTGTCATGCTGACCGCCCTGATCGGCGGCCAGGACGAAGGCGAGATTTTCAATGGCTCGCGCACGCAGCAGCACATCCCAGTGCGCCAGCCCCGTGCGCTGGGTGAAGGCACTGGGCACCACCAGCAATTCGGCCCCCCCATAGGCCCGATAGAGTTCGGGAAAGCGCAGATCGTAGCAAATGGACAGGCCCATCCGCCCCCATGGGGTTGCCACCAGGACCGGCTCATTCCCCGGCGCGATGCTGCGCGACTCGCGATAGGATTCGCCGCCCCCCAGATCCACATCAAAGAGGTGGATCTTGTCATAGCGCGCCCGGCGCTTACCCTGCTCGTCATAAACCAGGCAGGCGGCATGACAGCGCCCATCGCCGGCGGCCAGGGGCATGCTGCCGCCCACCAGCCACAGACCCAGGCGGCGGGCCTGGGCGGCCAGCCAATCCTGGATGGGGCCCTCCCCATCGGCCTCCATGATGGCCAGCTTGTCCGTTTCCCGCCGTCCCATCAAGGCGAAGTTCTCCGGCAGAAGCACCAGCCGCGCCCCCTGCGCCGCCGCCCGATCCAGCAGTAGGGCCGCGGCAGCGAGATTTTCCGCCACTTCTGCCGTAGCCACCATCTGCACTACCGCCACCGTCAAGATCATGGGCTGGTCTCCTTTGTGTGAACGCTGCGCACCACGGGATGATCCCAGGGACCTTGCACCCGATAATTCCATTCTACCACCTTGCCGCTGCGGCCGAAGATGGCCGGACCGAACAGCGGAAAGTGGCCGATGAGCAGATCCACGCTTTGCAGAGGATAGACCTGCAGCGCCAGATCCAGGTCGTGCCGCGGCAGATCCACCGAACCTTCCGCCTTGGCCTCAACGGCACTGGACTGGAGGACGACGTTGCGACTCGTGGCCACCCCATCATCCAGGGCAAAATCACCGCTGAGCCGGGAAAAGAACAGCCCGTTACCAAAAAGCGGACGGTAATTGAACGTAAGCACATCGCTCAGGAGACTGGTCGGATTGACCAAAACCAGCCAGGCAAGGCCGGCACCCAGCTTACCCAAGCGCCCATCCTGGAGGGTGAGGCGGACGCTGCCCTGGAGATGCGCCAGGGCGAAGTCCCAGGGTGGGCCGGGCCAGTGGAGATCGCCCGCGGACCGGGCGTGGGCATAATCCAGGCTATCCACCCCCAAGGTCCGCAGGAAAGGGGCAATGTCAACAGCCTGCATCTGGCCATGAAAACGCGAAACTCCCGTTCCCTGGCCCAGCCACTCCCCGGCCAGGGTCCAGCGGCTTCCCGCCCATTGCGCACTCAACTGCGGAAACTGCCAGCCCGCGACACTGCGCTGGCCCTCCAGGGAAAAATCCTGCAGGGCATGACCATCCCATTGCAGGCGGGCAACATGCGCCGTAAGCGCCAGGGACGAACCTCCCGGGTGGTGGTCGGCGGCATCCGGGTCGGCGCCCCGACCCTTTGCCAACGGAGGAATGTCCAGGTGCTGCAACTGCACGCTGAAGCGCGCAGGGGCGGCCTCATAGCGGAGCTGTCCGGCAACGGCGGGACCGCCCAACTGCAGTGCGAGCTGATCGCCTGCCGCCTTGCCCTGCAGCGTGACATCGGGCCAATCCCGGCCCAGGAACTGCACCTTTTGCCAATGGGAGTGCAGGATCAGGGTCGGCCAGGCGGTAAGGGTCGCAGCGCTGCCATGCAGGACCTGCAGCCAAGCGTCCACGGGCAGCACCCCGCCCCGGCCGGTGAGCAGGATACCGGCCGGGGGCAACGGCGGCGCGGTGTGACCATCCAGTTGCCAGCTCCCCGCCGTCAGTCGCCAGCGGTTCTGCTGCCGTTGCCAAACCAGGCTGCCAGCCTGGGCGGCAGCGCGCACGCTGACGCGCAAGCGTCTGGCGAGATTGCCCTGACCGGAAATCGCCACGCTGCCGACCGATCCGGCCGCCCGATTCAGCGGCGGCGGCAGCCGGCTCGCCAAGCCCTGCAGATCGCCCTGGGCCCGAAACTGCAGATCGTCCCCGGCCAGGACCCCCTCGCCGCTGTAGGGCAGCAGGCCGGAGATGGCATCCAGCGCAGGCAGATCGAGGGGCTGGGCAGCGGCAGCGGGTTGCAGGGCACCCCGGGTCTGGAACTGCAGCCGGGCGTTTCCTTCCAGGTCGCCGGCCTGCAGCGTCATCAGCAAGGGGCCGCCCAAAAACTGGCCTTTCAGGGATTGCGCCAAGATCTGATCGCGGCTGAACACGATGGGACCGCTGAGGGCGTCGACACGCCATGGACCCCAGGCAAAACCTGCCTGGTGAAGATCCAGGCGCCCTGTCACGGTCGTTTTCGCCGCACCGAAGGGCACCTGCAAGAGCAACTGCAGCCGTCCCTGTCCGTCCATCTGGATGGGCGCCGCGCCCAGGGCCTTGGCCCGCAGGATGGGCGAGTTGCGTAAAAAACGCAGAACGGTGGGCAATGGCAGCAGGGACTGGACCCCTACCTGGAGCACCTGATGGCTGGCGAAGACATCGGCCACCTCCGCCTGCGCCTGGGCAATGGGAGACCCGAGGATGCTGCCATGCCGGCTGCTGATCTGCAGATGCCCTCCCTGCCACTGCAAATGGGCATCGAGACCCGCGACGGCTGGCCAGTCGGGCGCATAGCGCAGGGCGACATCCTGGAAATCCGCCTGCAGCGCAAAGATACCCGCCCCGGAATTGCGGAACGGAAAGTCGCGCAACGGTCCCTGCAGCACCAGATCCGCCTGACGCAGGGTGCCGGTGCTGAAACTGGTCTGCAGCCAATGGCGAAAACCGGGGTTGATGCCCTCCAAGGGGGCTAGACGGGAGATCATGGCCATGGGCAGATCGGCCAGATGCAGATGCAGGTCGATCCTGTCGCCCTGAGGGGGGCCGCTCTGCCAATGCAGATGTCCGCGGAGATGGCCGGGCGCAGCCAGGCGCAGGTCATCGGCAACAACGGACCAACCGCCATCTTGGGGTACTGCCGTCACCTGCGCCGCCGCGCCACGCAAGGTCAGGGGAGCGGCAAGGAGCCGGGGCCAATGCAAATCCAGCCTGGGACTATCCAGATCCAGGTGCAGCGCCTGGGGGCGGGCAGCGAGGCTGCCACTCAGTCCCTCCATCCCCGGCCATGAGCCATGGGGAGCAAAGCCTACCCCATCCAGGCGCGTAGTCAGTTCCCATCCGGCAGGCCGCGACGGCAGGGCGCTCTGCCAGCGCAGATCCAAGGCCCGCAAGCGCCCGCGGAGGGGACTGTCGAGCAGCCAGCGCCCCGCCGCCGGCAAGGAATCGGGAGGAAGTGCATGGACCAGCGCCAACGGTAGCGCCGGGCTCTGTACCCGCACGATCCAGCCTTTGCGCCAGTCCAGTTGGACCCGTCCCTGCAAGGGCGCAGCGGGCAAACCCGCCCAGCGCAAACCGGCCACCGTCAGCAGGCCGTGCCCGCTTTGCCCCTGCCAGCGCCACTGGGCATGCAGATCCGGCCAGCGCAAAGCCGGCCCGCTGCCGCTATGGACCTGCTGCAAATCCAGCCAGCCCGAACCCTCCCGCCATACCCCGTCGTGCCATTGCAACTGCGCCTTGCCGCTCACTTCGCCCTGCCACACGCCCTGCTGCGGCGACAGACTACCCAGCAGGTTCAAGGGCAAGTGCTCCACCGTCAGGTTCCCTTCGCCCAAGGAGCGGCGGGGCGCGGCAAAGATCCCGTGCAAAACCCCCGCATAATGCAGATAACCCCCGGGGGACCAATGCACCTGGACCTGAACCTGGGGACGAAACCCGCCCGAACTACGCCATTGCAGGTGCAGATCCCGGGGACGGTCCTGTCCCTGCGCCCGCCAGACCAGCGTTACCCGCTGCAGATCCATGCGCGCCCAG
>Ga0315298_1008232_pt1 | contig 13383 bp, 10 predicted proteins | sample WHS_1_MG_FD_203077 | JGI IMG/M metagenome (GOLD analysis project Ga0315298, IMG submission 203077) | Extremophilic microbial mat communities from Washburn Hot Springs, YNP, Wyoming, USA - WHS_1_MG | ecosystem: Environmental > Aquatic > Thermal springs > Hot (42-90C) | place: USA: Wyoming...
GGTGTCGCCCCCTCACGACACCCGCCCGCTCCCATCTCTCCATCAGCAACCACCTGGACGTGCCGCAACCGCTTGTGTTATACCCCTATTGGAGCGATCCCGCTTCGGCCCAGGAAGGGCCGACGGCGGGGAGCCGTGCAGTCAACGACACGGTGGATTGGCTACGGTAGACAGCTCGCGGAGGAGGTGGCAGGTGGCTGGTTTGCCTAAGGGTTTCGGTCGCGGGCTCCTCTTTGGTGCCCTCATCGCGCTGTGCTGGGGGGTGCTATCCGATCGCAGGAGGCGGAGCGTCATTGGCGGCGAGGTGATGGAGAAGGTGGGGACGGTCCCGCTTCTCGGGCCACGTCTCTCAGCGGTCCTGCTGGATCGCCTGATGGAAGGGCTCTATCGGGCCGTGGCGGAGGACGTGGTCGCCCAGGTCCGGGCGGGCGAGCTGCTGGAGTTCGGCGAAGGGTCCGGGAGGGTGGCCGTGGAGCTGGCCAGGCGGGCTCGTGACCTGCAGATCACGGCCATGGAGCCCACTTCCGACAGGGTCCAGCTCGCCGAGCAGAGGGTGGTTGCCGCTGGACTGGGGCGGCAGGTGAAAGTGGTCCTGGGCGCTGCTTCGGACATACCCTTCCCTGAGGGGTCCTACGACCACGTGGTCTCCTTCCAGGGTCTGAGGAAGGGAGGCGCTCCCGAGGTGGTGCTGGCGGAGCTCCACCGGGTGCTGAGGCCAGGTGGAAGGGCCTGGGTGTACGACTTCAGAAGGGAGACGCCGCAGGAGGCGTGGGACCTGGTCGGCCAGAAGCTTTCTCTGCCGATGCGGCAGATTTTCGACTCGGCGGTCCTGGCCCAGTGGGCGAAGTCCTACAACGAGGCGCAGCTGGGGCTGTACGCCGCCGACTCTCCCTTCAAGGAGGTTGCGCTTCAGCCCATTCCGGCCGTGTTGGCGGGCGTCCAGATCCAGGCGCTGACCAGGGCGACCTTCCAACGATGACGCCGGCGCCATCGGACCGCAGCCCTTGGCCAACCGCTCAATCTCGGAAGCGCGTGGGCGTCTCGCTCGCTGGGAGCGCGGCAACCTCTCATTGGGTTGCACGTGGTCAAGAAAGGACCCCCGGGATGCCAGGATCTCCGCGCTCCCGGACTAGCTCTCTCGTTAGCTCGCTCGAGCAGGGGCACCAGGGCCGCGCCCTCGTGGTGCCCCTCTTTGCCCAATACGGTGCTACACACGTCAAAACCGCCCTCGCCCTGACCCGGCATACCCTAACCCATCGGTCCCCAACGGCAAGTGGGCACCAAAGGCGCCACGGCGATTGCCGGGGGCGTGCCGCTCTGGTAGAATCACCCTGGATGCGGTGACGATGCCGCATGCCGGTCGCGGGCCGACGTAGCTCAGCGGTAGAGCAGCGGTTTCGTAAACCGCCGGTCGCCGGTTCAAATCCGGCCGTCGGCTCCGTTCCACTCTCGACCCCCGGCAGTGATGGCGTGGCTGCCACCTGAAGCGTTCTCGGACCAGGCTCTCCACTTTTGATCATATCGTTCAGGCAGGCTCGCTTCCGGTGGCGGGCCCGCCGAAGGTAGAATAGCCCGACCCCCCTTGTGGCGTGGTGCGCCAATGCGGATGCCGTAGCGGGCGGATCCGTCGGCGCTTTGTCCTGGGCCAAGGCCCGATCTGGCCAGCACAGTCTTCATCAGGAGCATTGCAGCATGACCATGAAACGTCCGTACCAGATCACCGCCGTCGTCTTCATCCTGTTTTCGGCCTTCATCGCCAGGGAGTCGCTGGAGCTGAAGTTCTACACCTCTCTAGGCCCGGGCCCCGGCTTCTTCCCCTTCTGGCTCTCCGTCTTCCTGGGCCTCCTCGCCCTGAACATGCTCTACCAGGCCACCTTCAAGCCGCAGGATCCCATGCCGGCGGACTTCTTCGCCGACGCCAAGGGCTACATGAAGATGGGAGCCATCCTGCTGGCGCTGGTGGCGACGGTGCTGTTCATGGAGTTCCTCGGCTTCCGGCTGACGATGCTGCTCTTCTACCTCTTCCTGCTCTTCGCCCTGGGGCGCCAGAACGTCCTGGTGACCCTGGCCGTCGCCCTCGGCGGCAGCTGGGGCGTCTACCATGTCTTCGTCGAGTACCTCAAGGTCCCACTCCCCGTCGGGATCTTCGGGTTTTAGTAGGAGGATCCGTTGGAAAGTCTAGCTCTCCTCGGCCACGGCTTCACCATCGCCCTTCAGCCCACCAACCTGCTCTTTGCTGTGATGGGCTGCGTGCTGGGGACCATTATCGGCGTGCTGCCGGGGGTCGGCCCCGCTGCGGGCACCGCCATACTGATCCCCGTCACCTTCGTCCTGGACCCGACACCTGCCATCATCATGCTCTCGGCCATCTACTACGGCGCCATGTACGGCGGGACCATCACATCGGTGCTGATCAACACCCCGGGCGAGGCCGCCTCGGCGATCACCTGCCTCGAGGGATACGAGATGGCCAAGCGGGGCCGGGCCGGCGCGGCCCTGTCCATCGCCGCCATTGGCTCCTTCATCGGCGGCTCCATCGCCACCATGGGGCTGGTCATCCTTGCCCTGCCCCTCACCGCCCTGGCCCTCAAGTTCGGACCGCCCGAGTTCTTCGCCCTGATGGTGCTGGGCCTCTCCCTGGTCACCGGTCTCGCCGCTAAGTCGATGACCCGCGCCCTGATGTCGGCCGTTTTTGGCCTGCTCATCGCCATGGTGGGCATCGACCCGGTCATGGGAGCACCCCGCTTCAACTTCGGCATCACGGATCTTCTGGACGGCTTCGAGTTCGTGCCGGTGGTCATGGGGATCTTCGGGATCAGCGAGATCCTGCTGAATGCCGAGAGCGAGGTCCGCGGCGTCTTCGACACCAAGATGAGCACCCTCATCCCCACCAAGAAGGACCTGAAGGACTCGGTCGGTGCCATACTGCGCGGCACGGGCATCGGCTTCTTCCTGGGGCTCATCCCCGGGGTTGGGGCTGTGGTGCCGACCTTCATCTCCTATGTGGCCGAGAAGAAGGTCAACCCGAACCCCAAGGAGGGCTGGGGGAACGGCGTTATCCAGGGCGTGGCGGGCCCCGAGACGGCCAACAACGCCTACGCCAACGCGGCCCTGATCCCCCTCTTCACCCTCGGGATCCCCGGCTCGCCCACCATCGCCATCCTGATGGGCGCCTTCATGATGAACGGCCTCATACCAGGCCCCTTCCTCTTCAAGGAGCACGCCGACTTCGTCTGGGCTGTTATCGCCTCCCTCTACGTGGGCAACCTGATCCTGGTGATCTTGAACCTGCCCCTCATCCCCCTTTGGGTCGCGCTGCTGAAGGTGCCCTACTCCATCCTCTTCTCCCTGATCCTGGGCTTCTGCATACTGGGCTCCTACAGCCTGAACAGCAGCGTCTTCGAGGTGGGGACGATGATCGCTTTTGGTGTCATCGGTTACCTCTTCAAGAAGCTCGACTTCCCGCTGGCCCCCGTGGCCCTGACCCTGATCCTCGGCCCCCTCATGGAGCGTGGTCTGCGCCAGTCGCTGGAGATCTCCCGTGGCGACTTCAGCATCTTCTTCACTCGCCCCATCGCGCTGGGGCTGCTGATCATCGCCGCCCTGTTCGTCTTCAGCGCCACCTTCAGGGTTGTATCCCAGCTCAGGGGCGGCGACACCCAGCTGTAGATGAGATGCTTGGTGGGGAGCCTGCCGGATGCGCGACCAGGCTCCCCACCTCTCAGAAGATCGGCTGCGCCTCGGCAAGGCGGCAGTCGCCCATGGACGGAGGAGAAGGGAGCGTAAACCAGGAGGCCAGCGGCGGCACAGGTCGTCCCGCTGGTGGATGGTACCCCGGTGCAGCGGGGCTCGGAGTGCGGGATTAGGATGCTCGGCGGCGTCCCGAACCGCGATCCAGCGTACCTCAACGAGAGAGAATGGCGAGGAGAATGCGCAATGACAACGAAGTTAGTGACCACTCTAGCTGCGGTTGGACTGGCAGCCATCACCTGGGCAGCGGTGGCCTGCTCGGCCCCTGCGGCGCCGGCGTCGACGTCGGCCCCGGCCAAGGCGACCGCGGCAGCCACCACGGCTCCAGCCGCTGCCCCCACCAAGGCCCCTGAGGCCACCAAGCCCGCCGCGGCCGCCACCACATCGTCGGACGGCCTGGCCGTCCAGAAGCCGGCCGACTGGCCCAAGAAGGCGATCCAGATGATCATCCCGTGGGACGCTGGAGGCAGCACCGATGTGGGCTTTCGCATGCTGGCTCCACTGATGGAGAAGGCCCTGGGCACCCAGATAGAGGTGGTCAACAAGCCGGGCGCCGGCTCCCAGGTGGGGGTGACGGAGCTGGCCAAGGCGAAGCCCGATGGCTACACCATCGGCAACGTCAGCGCCCCGGCGGTGCAGACCATCTACCTCGATCCCGAGCGGAAGGCCGCCTTCAACTGGGACAGCTTCGCCCCCATAGGGCTGCACGTCTTCGATCCCGGCGCCATCTTCGTCGCTGCCGACAGCAAGTACAAAACCCTCAAGGACCTGATCGACGACGCCAAGGCCAACCCGGAGAAGGTCAAGGCCTCCACCACCGGGATCATGGGCGACGATCACCTGAATATCCTGAATTTCCAGAGGCTGACCGGAGTGAAGTTCGCCATCGTCCACTTCACGGGCAGCGCGCCGGTCTCCACGGCTCTGCTGGGTGGCCATGTGGACGTGGCCTTCAACAACGTGGGCGACTTCATGAGCCAGGTGAAGAGTGGCAAGATGAGGGTGCTCGCCATCACCGACAAGGAGGAGTCCAAGTTCTACCCTGGCGTGAAGACGGCCGAGGCCCAGGGCGTCAAGCTCTACTCCTCCTCCTCCCGGGGGCTGGCTGCTCCCAAGGGCACGCCCAAGGAGATCGTGAATGCCATCTCCCTGGCCATGAAGCAGGCAATGGAGGACCCCGAGGTCAAGAGGAAGATGGATGAGGCCGCCCTGACCCAGCGGTACATGGACCCGGACCAGTTCGACAAGTACATGCGCGATTTCGAGGAGCAGGTCAAGCCGCTGATGGAGCTGGCCCGCGAGAAGTAGGCCGAGAATGCCGCATCTACGCGGCATGAAGGGACGCCGAGCAAGGGGGCTCGACCGGAAGGTCGGGCCCCCGATCTATGCGGTCCGGCGATACTGCCTTGACGTAATGGCTGCTCGATACTAGATTTCTTTCCAGAAGGGTCGCGAAAGGGGGTGATGCCGAGGACGGGCCGCAATCCGGCGTGAACTATTTCCCATCCCGGGGCGGGGATGCCCACGGGCGAGGAACTGCCCACCTTCAACGCCGAAGCGATCAGCGACGAGATCCCGCGAGTGACGCCAACAGTAACGGAGGAAAGGAATGGAAAAGAAGCGTCTAGTCGGTCTCTCGCTACTGGCTGCGGCGGCCCTGGTGTGGGCGTCCGCCGCCTGCTCGGCCCCTGCGGCGCCGGCGCCAACGGCGGCTCCAGCCAAGGCGACCGCGGCAGCCACCGCAGCCCCCACCGCCGCGCCCACCAAGGCCCCCGAGGCCACCAAGCCCGCTGCCACCGCAGCTGCGCCCCAGGCCATACAGAAGCCCGCCGGCTGGCCCACCAAGCCCATCCAGCTCATCATCCCGTGGGACGCTGGAGGCAGCACGGATGTGGGCTTCCGCCTGCTGGCGCCCCTCATGGAGAAGATCCTGGGCACCCAGATAGAGGTGGTCAACAAGCCGGGCGCCGGCTCCCAGGTGGGGGTGACGGAGCTGGCCAAGGCGAAGCCCGACGGCTACACCATCGGCAACGTCAGCGCCCCGGCGGTGATCACCCAGTACCTGGACCCCGACCGGAAGGCCGCCTTCAACTGGGACAGCTTCGCCCCCATTGGACTGCACGTCTTCGATCCGGGTGTGCTGGCGGTGGCGGCCAACAGCAAGTACAAGTCGCTCAAGGACCTGATCGATGACGCCAAGGCGAACCCCGAGAAGGTGAAGGTCGCTACGACCGGCATCCTGGGCGACGACCACCTGGCCGTGCTCTCCCTGCAGCGGGCGGCCGGGGTGAAGTTCGCCATCGTCCACTTCACCGGCGGCGCCCCCCAGACCCAGGCGCTGCTGGGCGGCCACGTGGATGTGGGCTTCGACAACGTGGGGACCTACGCCAAGCTGGACAAGCAGGGTCAGACCCGCACCCTGGCCGTCATGGACCGGCAGCGAAACCGATTCATGCCCAATGTTCCCACGGCCGAGGAGCAGGGCTTCAAGGTCTACTCCTCCTCCTCCCGGGGGCTGGCCGCCCCCAAGGGCACGCCGAAGGAGATAGTCTGGGCTATCTCCCGAGCGATGGAAGAGGCCATGAAGGACCCGGAGCTAAACAAGAAGATGGATGACCAGGGGCTCACCCAGCGCTACATGAACCCCGATGAGTTCGACAAGTACTGGAGGGAGTTCGAGGAGCAGGTGAAGCCGCTCATGGGCGAGGCCAAGGCCACGTCGTAGCCTCATGGCCGCCACGCCCGCCAAGGGGTACCCCTTGGCGGGCGTGGCAAGCACCAGCTACCGCTTCAGAGCTCGCGGTGGGCCACGGGAGGGGCGGTCTCCAGCGGTATTTTGCCCGCCTTGCAGATGGGACACTCGCCCGGCTCCCAGGTCTCGTGCTCCACCAGGCAGAAGGAGGGGTACTTGAAGGTGACGTTCCCGCGGTTCCAGATGGCGGCCACCCCGATCACCGCGCCGCCCTCTCGCTCCACCGCCTCGATCACCCTCATGGCCGACCCGCCGGTGTCGAGCACGTCCTCCACCACCAGCACACGCCGGCCCGCGATCATGTCCACCACCGACGGGCGGAAGTACCGGTTATCCCGCTCCCCTTCGGCGTAGACGGCGATGGCCTTGGGCTCCAGGTAGTAGGCCACGAAGGGGGCCATCATAGCCCCACCCATGGATGGGCCTGTCACCACCTGGACCTTGGAGTCGAAGTAGTGCTTGGCGATCCTGTAGCACAGCTTGCTGGACACGTCCACGTTGGCGAGGACCCGGTCCTTTTCCACGTAGACGGAGCCGTGCAGCCCCGAAGAGTACCTGTAGTGGCCGTTCTCGTAAAGTGCCCCAGTGCTCGCGATCAGCCTGTGGACCTGCTCCCGATCCTCCAACTCAACACCTCCTGCCAGAGTCGCCCACGGGGTGGTGGGGAAAGGAGATCCGGCCGCGGCGAGGGTCCACATGTCCCGAATCCACCGACGCCTCTCCGCTGCCACCTACCCAAGTATACACCCCAGTATACACCCCGGCAGAAGGGTTACACAGTCTGATGGGGCAGGCTCACCGCCTGCCCATGGCAACGACCCGTGGGCGAAGGACGAAGGTGCGCTTGCGCTCCTGCCTTGCCCGCTCCCACTGTTCCCTGAGCTCCGGCTCCCTGGTGTAGAACTCGGAGCCGCAGTTGATGCAGTACATCACCCAGTCCAGGCCAATGGAGTCCCACTTGGCCAGCTTGCCGCCGCACCTCTCGCACTGCACCGTGATCACCGCCCTACCCCTCCGATTCGTACTCTCTTGGCTGCCCCAGGGGAAGCCTCGCAGCGAATCGGCCGGGGCCTGGGCCTCGCCGGCGCGGTCAAGGACCCGGTGCCGCTCCGGCGCGTGGCCCGTGGCTGAGAGCCGGGCCGCTACGTGACGGGACCGCTGGGGAAAAGAGCCGCTGGAGCAACCGCGTTGTGGCTTCGCAAGTTCTGGGCCAGGCCCCGGGCCAACCGAGTGTCCCGTGAGGGTTTCCCTTAGGCCGGGTACCCGGCTTTCTGATACGGTGGTTCCGATAGTTCGGGGAGGGCTCCCCCGCGCGCCCAGGGCGCGCCGGAGGGGTACAAGCCCCCTCCCTACGTTCCGAAAATCATCCTGCCAGGGGGACTGGTGCAGCGCCAAAATGAATTCGATCGCTAGCGCGCATGGGGTTTTATCCCCCGCCGCCCGCCGCACGGGGTGGACCCGGCGGCGGGGCACAAGACCCCGCCCTACATACCAAATTCATTTTGTCGCTGTACTAGTGCTTTGACACGTTGGTTCCGATAGGTTGGGGCAGGCTCTCCTCCTGACCCAGGAGCGTGATGGAGGGGGACAAGTCCCCTCCCTACCTCTCAGAATCACCGTGTCAGAGGACTAGGCTGAAGGTGGAACCGTGACGGACATCTCCGAAGCTGTCTCAGTTGTGTCGTCCATGTGCCCGTCCCGTCCCAGGATCGGGCTGATCCTGGGATCGGGTCTTGGGTCCGTCGTGGACGAACTGGACGAGTGGGGGCGGATCCCCTACGAGCGGATCCCAGGCTTCCCTCGACCAACAGTTCCAGGGCATGCCGGGGAGCTGGTGGTAGGCGGGATGAAGGGGGTCGGTGTGGTGGCCATGCAGGGGCGATTCCACCTCTACGAGGGGCTCTCCCCGGCCGAGGTGGTTCTTCCGGTGAGGCTGGCGGCGGGGCTGGGGGCGAGGGTTCTGGTCGTTACCAACGCCGCGGGCGCCCTCAACCCGGACCTTGAGGCCGGCACCCTGATGCTGATCGAGGATCACATAAACCTGCCGGGTTTTGCCGGACTCAACCCGCTGGCGACGCTGGCGGAGGGTCAGGATAGGTTCGTAGGGATGGATGGCGCTTACGACGAGACCCTGAGAAGGTTGGCGTTGGAGGCTGCAAGGGAGATGGGGATCCGCGTGGCCAGCGGGGTGTACGCCATGGTAGCGGGCCCCAGCTACGAAACGCCGGCGGAGGCGCGCTTCTTGCGCCAGGTTGGGGCGGACGCCGTGGGGATGTCCACCGTGCCGGAGGTGATCGCCGCGCGCTGGCTGGGGATGAGGGTTCTGGGGGTATCCTGTATCACCAACGTGCTCCTCAGGCCGCAGGCTCACGGTGTAGGCGGCCACGAGGGGGTGCTCTCCGTGGCTGAAAGGTCGGCGGCGGACATGGCCCGCCTAGTGCGGGCGGTTCTCGACCGGCTGTATGCGACCCACAGCGAGTGAACGGCCCTTGTCCGAAGTTTCTCGTGGACGGCGAATGGCTGGCGGCTGATGCTGAAGACTAGGCTCCTGTCGCTTCTCCTCCTGGCTGCTCTGGAAGGGCAGCTGCTACTGGGTTGGGTCGCGCCCACGGCCGCTGCCGCCCCGCCCGTTGCCACCGAGCAGGCGCTGGAGCAGACGCCGCTCCCATGGAGGGACCTGAGGGAGCTGGCGGTGCGCGTGAAGGGTCTATCCCTGGAGCAGGTGGATCCCCCAGCTCCACCGGCAGCGCCGGAGCGTAGGGTAGGCGACACGTCGAGCTTCTGGGTGGCTGACGAAGCCAACGACCGCTACTACCAGGTGCGGGCGACACTGATGGTGGTGACTGCCCACGCGTACATGTATGTGGCCGATGGTGTGCGCGTGGACCAGGGCAAGCTGGAGGAGGCCGCCCGTTTCTTCGAGGACCGGATCTACCCCACGGACCGCCGCTACTTTGGAAACGAGCGAGAGACGGGGCTGGATGGCGACCCCCATGTTACCATCCTGCACGCCCGCATCCCCGGGCTGGGCGGCTACTTCACATCGGTGGACGATTATCCCCGGTCGGTGCAGATCTACAGCAACGAGAGAAAGGCTATCTACATCAACATCGAGGCGGCGCCCCCTGGCTCTGCCAGCTACTACGGCATCCTGGCCCACGAGCTAGAGCACATGATCCAGTGGAACACCAACCGCATGGAGCAGACGTGGGTGAAGGAGGGGGCGGCCGAGGTCGCCACCGAGGCGGCCAACCTGGGAGGGAGCAGCTCCATGCAGTCCTTCCTTTCCAGGCCTGACACCCAGCTGAACGCGTGGATCGACAGCAAGGGCGATGTGGCTCCCCACTACGGCGCTGCCTACATGTTCATCAGCTATTTCCTCGAGCATTACGGCGGCTACGAGGCGGCGGCCGAGCTGCTGTCGGGGGATACGAGGGGTCCCGAGACCTTCGACCGCTTCCTGGCGAGACGTGGCTACAACCTGACCTTCGAGGACGTGTTCAAGGATTGGGTGGTGGCCAACTATCTGGACGGGGCCGGTGCCACCGATCCCAGGTACCGGTACGCCAAGCTGAACGTGCAGGTGCCCGATACCGACAGGGTGACGACGTCCGCGGATTGGCGGGATCGCACGGTCCACCAGTTCGCAGCCGACTATATCGCTCTGTCTGGGCGATGGTCACAGGCGCGGATCCAGTTCGAGGGCGATCGGGAGACGCGCGTGATCCCAGCCCCGGCCCACAGCGGGAACGCCTTTTGGTGGAGCAATCGCGGCGACCTGGTGGACAGCTGGATGACCCATGTCTTCGACCTTCGTGCCGTCAGCAGGGCTACTCTCGGCTTCTGGACATGGTACGATCTAGAGGAGGGCTACGACTACGGCTACGTGATGATCTCCAGGGACGGGGGCCTCACCTGGACGACCCTGGCGACGCCCGACACCACAACGGACGACCCCAACGGCAACAACCTGGGGAGCGGGTTCACCGGCCGGAGTGGAGGGTGGAGATGGGAGTCGGTGGACCTTACTCCATATGCTGGCGATGTGGTGGTAATCCGGTTCGAGCATGTGACCGACGATGCCTACAACGCTCCGGGATTCGCCGTGGACGATATCACCATACCAGAGGTAGGTTACAGCGCCGATGCGGAGGACTCCGATGGCGGTTGGAGTGGGAACGGTTTCGTTCGGACCGATGGCCGGCTGACCGAGCCGTTCTCGCTGCAGCTGATTCGAATGGGGCGCGACGGCGTGGCGGTGGAGCCGGTGCCCGTGTCGTCCACGGGGAGCGCGGAGATCGAGGTGCGGAACCCGGACGGCAGGCTGGATAAGGCGGTGCTGGTGGTGTCGGCCCTCAGCCGCTACACCACGGAGCCGGCCCACTATCGGTATCGGGTGGAGATGAGCCCCTAGGCCAGGGCGAGGCGCTGCCACCGTTCCGACGAGGGGATGGCGGTGGAGGCGCGATCGCGTGCGCGAAGAGCTCGTCGCGTCGCGAGCATCCGGAGGCGCAAGGTCTCTGAAAGGCCCATCGCGATGCCCCCTGCTCCTCCGGCCATGTCTGGAGGGATCCAGGGACCGCACGGCGGCCTGGACCGTCGCGAAAGCGGGGGTTGAATGGGGTCTGGCTGCCGGTCGGCGACTCCTGAAATAGTCTGCCGGCCGAGGGTTCGGTTTGCCCGCCGCGTCGGCAGTATGGTAGAATAAGGACATCGGGGCGTAGCGCAGCCTGGTTAGCGCGCAGCGTTCGGGACGCTGAGGTCGGTGGTTCAAATCCACTCGCCCCGACCATTTCTCTTATCCTTGTTCCCCCCCTGCTTCGCTACCGCTTCATGCTTTCGCAGCTTTCCCGCGCCTTCCGTTCAAGACCAGACGCATAGCGCAAGCCCGCCGACCGCAGCATTCCCCTTGGGCAGCAAGGAGGGAGAGCATGCACTGGCGAGAGGCACAGGACACATGGCTTACCGCGCTGAAGGCCGAAGGACGTTCCCCTGCCACCCTGGACGGCTACCGCGGCCACCTGGCCCCCCTCAACCGTTTCCTGGAAGCCGAGGGCATCTCCGATGTGGCCGAGCTGACGCCCTTTCACTTGCGACGCTTCCTGGTGGAGTATTCCGAGGGGCGAAGCCCCCACACGGTGCGGGGAGTCTACGGCAACATCAGAAGCTGGCTTCGCTGGCTGGTGTCCGAGGGCATCCTGAAGGAATCCCCAACGGAGAAGGTGGAGGAACCAAAGGCACCCGAAGCAGCGAAGAAGGTGTACACCCCTGGGGAGCTATCGGCCATCAAGAAGTACCTGGAGAAGGGCAAGACGGCCTTAGCCATGCGAGATCACGCCCTGGTGCTGGCGCTGATGGACACGGGGTCGCGGTGTTCGGAGCTGCTGGCCGCGACGCTCGATGAACTTCAGGAAGGCGGCATCCTGCTTTGGGAGACGAAGGGGAAGCGCCCCCGTCTGGTGCCGTTGGGTAGGGAGGCCGACCGGGCCTTGTGGCGCTACATTCAGCGGGGAAGGCCAAAGCTGAAGCCCCGGGGGAAGGAGGTGTTCGTGTCAGACGATGGCCGGAAGATGACGCGCAATGCGGTGCGCTGCATGCTGAAGCGGCTGGGAGAGGCCCTGGGCTTTCCGGTATCGGCCCATCGCTTCCGGCACACGTGGGCAACGATGATGTTGCGGAAGGGCGCCGACATGGAAGCCCTGCGGAAGATGGGCGGTTGGGCCGACTACACCATGCTGAAGACCTACACCCACCTGGACGCGGCGGACCTGAAGAGGATGCAGGAGCGGCTTTCCGTGGTGGACGGGCTGTAGGGCGCCACGACGCGGCCATCCTCCAGTTCCAAGGGAACCCTTTTGGGGGTAGAGGGAGATAGAGCCAGGGGACTTGCTGTAGGGTTCATGGGAGGTGAGCCCTATGAAGGAGTCCGTGGCTCTACGAGGGCGCGCCAAGCTGGCGACTCTCCTTAACAGTCTATTGCACAGATCGGCCCAGGGGAGGGAGGGGAAGGAACCCGATCCGCGTAACCTGAAGACGTGGCGTCAGTTCCTGCTGGGGGTGATAGCCAAGCGGTCCACCCGACTGATGGCGGTGGGCCAAACGGTGGCGCCGTGGCGGCGGGTTGGCAGCGTGAAGAGAGCGGCCATGGCTCTGGGGTACTTTCTGGAGAAGGCCCGGTTCCCGATGGGGTCCTTCGCCACCCGTCTGTTGGAAACGGCCGTGCTAATGCCGGGATTGGACCGGTTGGAGAGCTACCGGGGCAAGGTGCTGTTGGTGGTCGACCCGACGGAGTATGCCAAGCGCAGCCGAGGGAAGGGCAAGCGGGGGCGAGGCATGCAGCACATCGGGAGGGTTCGTAAGGCCAAGAGCAGGCGGAGGGAGAAGAGGGGCGCCACCGCGAAGAAAGGGGCCAGCCAGCCGGAGAAGGTCGCCACCTCCTACGGCTACGTGGACATCTGGGCGGGCCTCGTCCTGGTGGGGAAGGGCTTCCTACCGCTGGCCAGACAACTGTTCTCGAGCAACCACCCGAAGCTGAAGAGCCAGAACCGGGTGGATGAGGCGGTGCTGTTTCAAGGGTTGGGGGTGCTCAGGCGGGTGGGGCTCGATGCCATCGTCGTCGGGGACCGGGGATTGGGCCGCAAGGAACTGGTGATCCGGCTGGTGCACAAGGGGCAGGAGCTGGTCTTCCGGATCGGCCCCGACATCCTGGTGAGGGTTCCTGATATGAAGGAGGAGACCCTGCTGGCCGAACTGCTGGAGAGGCAGCCCTATCTGGGCGAGGTGATCTGGGATCGCGGGGATGAGGGCCGGCTTCGTTGTCAGGTGCGGAAGGTCAGGGCGACCATCCGCTTCAGTCGGTCCGGACGCAAGGCCGACTACCA
>Ga0315298_1008234_pt1 | contig 13378 bp, 12 predicted proteins | sample WHS_1_MG_FD_203077 | JGI IMG/M metagenome (GOLD analysis project Ga0315298, IMG submission 203077) | Extremophilic microbial mat communities from Washburn Hot Springs, YNP, Wyoming, USA - WHS_1_MG | ecosystem: Environmental > Aquatic > Thermal springs > Hot (42-90C) | place: USA: Wyoming...
AATTTGCATAAGATATATAGTAATCTCTCTCATAAATTTTAATCTCCCAGTCACTCTTTAATCTTCTTAATCTTGTTGCACAGGTTGCACCACCTGCAACTCCTCCTATAACAATTACCTTCATAATTTCTCCTTTCAAATTATAAAAATTAGAGTATAAATATTTTATCAAATTTTAAGGTTCTTGAAAATTCTTTTTAATTTTGTTATTAATATAAAAAGTGGATTATTTTTTAAATAATTTAAACAATATTTTGAAAAGAACATATGAGCATCTTTATATAGTAATTATTTCACTTTTAATTTCTATCTTTTTAGGAATTATAATTTCGATAATTATTTCAAGAAATAAAAAGTTAGCATCTATTGTTATAAAAATAATAAGCACTCTTTTTACAATTCCATCACTTTCTCTTTTTGGAATTTTAATAACAATTTTTTCTCCAATTAAACTTGGAATAGGTAAATTTCCTGGAATAATAGCATTGATAATTTATACACTGCTTCCAATAGTTAGAAATAGTTATACAGCAATTGTAAGTATAGATATGGGAGTAATTGAAAGCGCAAAAGGAATGGGGATGAAAAGATATGAAATTATAAAGAAGATTATTTTTCCTCTATCAATTCCATTCATAATGGCTGGAATAAGAAATGGATTTGTCTTGGGAATTGGGGTTGGTGTTATTGCATTTTTAATTGGTGCGGGTGGTTTAGGTTATTACATTTTTGAAGGGATAGAAAGAAGTAACAATAGTATGATTATAACTGGTGTTATAATCATTTCTTTATTAAGCATTTTAATTAACTATTTTTTATATTTAATTGAGAATTATATAACTCCAAAAGGAATAAGAAAATGATAGAACTAATTAATTTATCAAAAAAGTATAAAGAAAAGTATGTTGTTAAAAATTTGAATTTAAATTTTAATGATGGTGAAATTTCTGTTTTAATTGGACCCTCTGGATGTGGAAAAACAACTACACTTAAAATGATAAATAGACTTATTGAACCAAGTGAAGGAGATATAAAGATTGATGGAAAATCAATTTTTGATTTTGATGAGATAAATTTAAGAAGAGGAATTGGCTATGTTATTCAAGAAATTGGCCTTTTTCCTCATTACACAATTTTTGACAATATCTCACTTGTTCCAAAGATGCTTGGTTGGGATAATAAAAAAATTGAAAAAAGAGTAAATGAACTTGCAGAATTAATTAATTTACCAAAATCATATTTGAATAGATACCCTAAAGAACTATCTGGAGGTGAAAAACAAAGGGTAGGGGTTGCAAGGGCACTCGCAGGAGATCCAAAAATTCTATTGATGGATGAACCATTTGGAGCAATTGATCCGATAAATAGGAAAAGTTTACAGGATTTTTTTATTGAAATACAGAAAACATTAAAAAAGACAGTTATTTTTGTTACTCATGATATTATGGAAGCAATAAAGTTAGGGGATAAAATTTGTGTTTTAAAAGACGGAGAGGTTGTGCAATTTGATAATCCAGAAAATATTCTTAAAAATCCAAAAAATGAGTTTGTTGAAAATCTGCTTGGTGCTAATAGAAATATTTTAAGGTTATCTTTAAAAAGGGGGTTGGATTATATCAAAAAGGATTATAAGATTATTGAAAATTTTGAAATTGAAAAAATATCAAGTTTTAGTGAATCCCTTTTTATTGTTAAAGAAAATGAAGATTTTAAGGGTTATATATTAAAAAATGATTTTGAAAAAGGAAGAAAATGTTTAAGAAACATTTTATTTATTAATGAAAATACTAATCTTCTTGATGCGATTATTCTACTTTTAAATAGAGGTGAAAAAGTTTTAATCATTAAATGCATTGAAAGAGGAATTATGGGTTATTTAAAATTAGATGATATGTTAAAAGTATTTGAAAAAGAAGAGTATGAACTATCTAATAAATAATTTAAGTGAAATATTAAATTTAACTCTTACTCATATTTATATAACAATCCTTTCAACACTTCCAGCAATTATACTTGGTATTTTTTTAGGAATTTTGTTTTCAAGAAAAAATTTTATTACTTTTGGTAAAATATTTCTTGGTTTTTTTGGAATATTACAATCAATACCAAGCGTTGCTTTTGTTGCCTTAATTTTTATGTATACTGGAATTGGTATAAAAACTGCTATATTATCTTTGTTTGTTTATTCAATTGTTCCTGTTATTTATAACACTACCTCTTCTTTGATTCTTATTCCAGAAGATGTTATTGAGGCAGGTAAAGGCATGGGATTAAATAAAAAAGAGATACTCATTAAAATTGAATTACCTTTATCGCTAAAAGGTATTTTTTCAGGTATTAGAACTTCATTAACTATAAATATAGCAACTGCGACTGTTGCGACTGTAATTGGAGTTGATACTCTTGGAAAAATTATACTTATTGGTTTAAGAGTAAGAAGATTAGATATGCTTTGGGTTGGAGGGGTAATTGTTGCAATAATTGCTATATTATTCGACTTTCTTTTAGAGAAAATTGAGGATAAAACTTTAAAATGGATTTAATTTTTTTTAAATTATTGAAAAAATTATCAATATTTTATAATTATAATAAACAATAGGAGGAATTGATGAAAAAACTTTTTATTATTATCTTGCTATCAATTTTTATAACTATTGGTTTTTTTGGATGTACAAAAAAAGCTGAGAAAAAAATAATAACTCTTGGGGCAAAAGCATTCACAGAGGGTTATATACTTGGACATCTTGCTTCAATTCTTTTAAGTAGTAACGGTTTTGAGGTAAAAGAAAATTTTGGAATGCAAACTTTTATTATTAGAGAAGCACTATTAACCAGTCAGATAGATGCTTATTATGAATATACTGGCACTGCTTGGTCTGCTTTCTTTAAAAAAGGTTATTTAATTAGAGACCCGATAGAACTGTTTAACGAGGTAAATAAAGAAGATATGAAAAATGGAATAATTTGGATAAATAGAATTGATTTTAATGATACCTATGCTCTTGCTATAAGAGAAGAAGATAAAGAAAAATTTGGTAAATCACTTTCGTCTTTAGCAAACTATGTTAATAAAAATCAAGGCAAAGTAAAATTTGCAATAGACCATGAGTTTTATGAAAGACCAGATGGGTTTGACTCACTTGCAAAATTTTATGGAATAAAATACTCAAAAAATGACATAATAACAATGGATATTGGGTTAACTTATCCAGCAATTGTTGATAAAACAAAGGGAATAGATGTGGCAATGGTTTTTTCTACAGATGGACAATTAAAAAAATACAATCTTTTAGTCCTTGAAGATGATAAAAACTTTTTCCCTATATATAATCCAGGATTAGCAATTAGAAAAGAAATTTTTGATAAATATCCTGAAATCGAAAAAATTCTTGCGCCATTAAATAAAGTTTTAACATCAGATGACATAATATATTTAAATTATCAAGTTGATGTTTTAGGAAAAGACGAAAGAGAAGTTGCCCTTGAATATCTTAAAAGCAAAGGTTTAATTAAATAGTTTACAAAAACAGGTTATTAACTTTTGTAAATTTGAGAAAAATTAATATGGTAGCGCCAAGGGGAATCGAACCCCTATCTGAGGATTGAGAGCCCTCCGAACTAACCATTGTTCTATGGCGCCACATTGTCTATTATACCAATAAACTTTTTTCATTCAATACAAGTTTAAAAAAAGAAGTTTACCAATTTTTTAAAGTTGTTATTTATGATTTGACAATGAGGATTTCTTCCCATCTTGTTGTATAGTTTTTAGACCTTTTCAGTTGTCTCATTTTATACGGCTTTTCAATTCCATTTATTCCTGGAAATATGGAATCTCTTCCGATTTTTTTATTTATTAAATCTATTGTTTTCATCAAATTTTCTTCTTTACTACCCTTATAACTACTTATAAAAAAAGAGAGTTGCTGTTCATTTTCATCTATTAAACCAGAAAGAACAACACCTGCTTTTTTGTATAATATTCCCTTTTTATATATCTTTCTTAATTCTTCAACTCCTCTTTCAATTAATTCAGAAGTATTTGCAGTTGGTTTTTCAAGATAAACTGTTGACATTTTATAATATCTTTCTCCTTCTTTAAAAGGATTTGACATAACAAAAACCGATAGAATTTTTGCAAGTGATTTCTGTTTTCTTAGTTTTTCAGATGAAATTGTGATAAAAGTTGAAATTGCCTCCTTCAAATCTTTAAAATCCTCTAAATCCTTCCCAAAAGATCTTGAAGTGCAAATAGTTTTTCTTGGTTTTTCAATAAATTCCATCTCAATACACGGAATTCCATTCAGTTCTAATAAGATTCTTAATCCCACTGTTTTAAGATGTTTTTTTACCCAATCGAATGGTAAATATTTATAATCATATGCAGTATAAACTTCGTTTTTCTTTAGAAATTCTTCAAATCTTGAACCAATCCCCCAGATATCTCTTATTTCAATTTTTTTTAAAATTTCATCAACATCACTTCTTCCAATTATATTAAATGTTCCATTAAGTTCTTTTCTCTTTTTTGCCAATTTTGTTGCAATTTTTGCCAGAGATTTTGTCTCACCCACTCCAATAGATATAGGAATTCCTGTCCATTTTAATACTTTTTCTCTTATTTTTTTAATATAATCATCAATATTATGGAGGGTAAAATAATCAAAAGATAAAAAGGCTTCATCAATAGAATATATCTCAATATCAGGGCACATTGATTTTAAGATTTCCATAACTCTTCTTGACATATCACCATAAAGGGTGAAATTAGATGATAAAACTTCAATTTTATATTTTTTAATCATATCTTCATATTTAAACATTGGGGCACCCATTGGTATGCCTAACTCTTTTACTTCATTTGATCTTGAAATAACACAACCATCATTGTTAGATAAAACAACTACTGGTTTCCCTTTGAGTTTTGGATTAAAAACTCTTTCACAGGATACATAAAAATTATCACAATCAACCAGAGCAAAAATTCTTTTATTCATCTTTCTTCAAAAAATGCAACAACTGTACCTGGTACATTTTTCGCATTTTTCGAATAATGTTTCAAATTGTTTTGTGGATAACATAGGTTACTACGCCCCAGATTTCGCACTCCATACCTTCTTTAATTTCTATTGGATTAAAATCTGAATTTTCTGGGAAAAGATAAAGTTTTCCATTCTTTTTTCTGATTCTTTTTAAAACAAATTCGCCTTCAACATTTGCAATAACAATTTTACCTTCAACTGGCTCAAGAGATTTATCAACAACAAGAATATCTCCATCTTTAATTCCTGCATTAATCATAGAATTTCCTGAAACTCTTACAAAAAATGTTGCCTGAGGGTGCTTTATGACTAAATCATTCAAATCAAGGGTTTTATCAATAAAATCGTCTGCTGGTGATGGGAAACCTGCAGACACTTTGCTTGAATATAAAGGTAACTTTATTTTTTTCTTTTTTCTTCCCATATTTTAATTATATCTAAATTAGAAATGGTTTACAAAAAGAGGCTTTCTGCTTTTGTAAATTTTATGAAATCTTCATCAAAAAGAATTGTTAAATTTTCCTTTGTTAAAATTTTATCTACTTCGCCAATTTCTAAAATCTTTCCATTTTTTATTAAAACAACTCTATCTGAAATATTTTTTATTGATTCTAAATCATGAAAGACAGAAATAATTGTTTTTCCCATCTCTTTAATTTTTTTTAAAATATTTAAAATTTTAAATCTATATTTTAAATCAAGATGAGTTAAAGGTTCATCAAGTATAATAACTTCACTTCCCTGAATAAATGTTCTTATTAAAGTTATTAACTGTTTCTCGCCTTCTGATAGAAACTGAAAATTAAGATCTTTTATATAATCTAAATTAAATTTTTCTATCCAGTTTAGAACAATTTCTTTATCCTCTTTTTTTATAAAACCATTTATATAAGGAGTTCTTCCAAGAATAAGATAATCAAAGGTTGACATAGGAAAAAATGTATAAACCTTTTGAGGAACATAAGAAAATATTTTTGCTCTTTCTCTTTCTGAAAATTTTAAAATATCTTTACCTTTGAAAAATATCTTACCTTCATCTGGTTTTAATATACCCAAAATTATTTTTAATAAAGTTGTCTTTCCACTTCCATTTGGACCAAAAATAGTTATACTTTCTCCTTTATTTATGGAAATATTTATATTTTTTAGAACTTCTCTACTTTGATATGAAAAATAGATATCTTTAATCTCTAAATAATCCATAGTTTCAGTAACTCCTTTTTTTGAAAAGTAGATAAAAGAAAAATGGTGCACCTAAAAATGAAGTTATTATTGAAACTGGAATTTCTGTAGGAAATAGAATGAATCTTCCGATTAAATCTGAAGACATTAAAAGAAGCCCACCAAGAAGAATTGATAAAGATATTAGTTTTAAGTGGTTTAATCCAAATAAACTCCTTAAAATATTTGGAACCATCAGCCCAATAAATCCAATTATTCCAGATACATAAACACTTACTCCTGTGAGAAGTGCAATTAAAAATAGAAGAATAGATTTTAAAAATTTTATATTAACACCAACAGAGACTGCTTCATCCTCACCAAGTGAATATGCATCAAGTTGAACATTTAATAAAATGGAAAAAATTGTAGCAGGTATTAAAATCAAAATTAAAATATAAATTTTATCTATGTTTACAGTTGAAAATCCTGTAAGGGTCCAGAAAACGCTTTTATTTAAAACATCCCTTCCCCAAATTGTCAGAAAAGATGATATTGATGAAAAAAGATAACTTAATGCAATACCAGCAAGAAGTAGATTAAGAGGAGTAATTTTTCCCTTCATTCTACTTATCAATAAGATAATAAAGGTTGTAAAAAGAGCACCTAAAAAAGAGAAAAATGACAAAGAAAATTTAAAAATCATATCAAGACCAAGAAATAAAGATAGTGTCACAAAAAAATTTGCTCCTGATGATATGCCAAATAAAAATGGATCTGCAAGGGGGTTTAAAAAAAGAGTTTGGGAAAGTAATCCTGCTATTGAAAGTGATGCTCCAACAAGGAAAGATGATAAAACTCTTGGAAATCTTATTTTTAAAAGTAGTTCATCTCCTTCTTTTGGATTCAATAAAAATTTTATTATTTCCAAAAATGAGTAAGATTTAGAGCCAAAAGACATTGATAATAAAAATATTATTATTGTTAGAAAAATTAATATTAAAACAAAAATCTTTTTATTCATAATATGAGAATGAAACAAAACCTTTTTTATAAAATAAGGAGGAGTTTTTCTTCACCTTAAGAATTTCCTTTAAATTCTCTTTATGAATTAAATTAAAAAGTTCTTCCATACCATCTATGATTCTTGGTCCGAGTCTATAAATTAAATCTGGATTGATATAATAAATTCTTTTATTCTTAACTGCATCAATATTTTCCCATCCAGGTCTTTTTAAAACCTCTTCAATATTTTGCCCCATATATGCAATAATAATTACTTCTGGATTTTCAGTAATTATAAATTCTTGTGATAAAATAGGCCAATCACCTTTTGCTTTTTTAGCAATATTTATTCCTCCAGCATCTTCAATTAATTTATTCAAATATGTGTTTTCACCAACTGACATATAGGGATTGTTCCATATTTCAAGATAAACCTTTTTCTTTTTGAGTTTCTCAGCCTTTTCAACAATTGAATCTCTTTTTTCTTTCATCTTACTAACTAAGTTATATGCCTCTTCTCTTTTATCGGTTATTTTTCCAACTGTAATTATCAAGTTAAAAAGATCATCAAGATTTTTTGGATCATAAGCAAGAACATCTATTTTCAATTTTGTTAAATTTATTAATGTCTCTTTTGGGTTACCTCTAACACCAAAAACAAAATCTGGTTTTAAAGAGTATATCTTTTCAAGATTTGGATTTGAAAAACCACCTATTTTTTCTTTGTTTTTAGCATCATCAGGATAGTCACAAAACTCAGTAACTCCAATTATTTCTTTATTAAGTCCAAGAGCAAAAAGAATTTCAGTATTTGATGGAGCAAGAGAAACAATTCTTTTTGGAGGTTCATAAAAAGTTATTTCATTTCCAAGGTCATCTTTAATTTTAACTACTGGATAAAAATTTCCTGAAATATAAATTGATTTCTTTATATTATTCCATTCCAATTTTAAATTTAAAATATCAGAAAAATCTCTTAAACCTAAATAAGTTAAATTTTTATAGATGAAAGGTTTAATTAAAAGAGACTTTTTCTCATTACCATAATAGTAAAAATCTTTTCCTATAAATAACTTAACCTTTTCTTTTCCAACAAAAAACTCAACACTTTTTTCATTTTCATTCCAACTAATTTCAATTTCAAAAACTCTTGCAAGATCTCTTAATGGAATAGTTAATCTACCATTTAAAACAATAGGTTCATTAGAGAATGAATTTTTAACACCATTAAAAACATAACCTTTCTCACCCAAATTGTAAACAAAATTAACTCCCCAACCATTTGAAGTTTTTGGATTAATAAAAATAGTAAAAGATAAAAGTAGAATAAATAGTAAAATTAAAGGTTTTTTTGATGATGAGATTAATAATTTTTTCATTGATTCCTCCTTTCCTTCCCGCGAAGGCGGAAGGTAATTTTGGCAAGGCAGGTCTCCTGGCTTATGGGTGCTTTTTAACCTTTAATCCTTCCCAGTTTCCCAGTGGTTTAAAGGTAGAAACATTACCCATTCACAGTTGCGGGGCAGCAAGGGTCTTTCACCCTTTTCCCTTCACCTTTACCTGTTTTAATTATATAACCCATTTACAATTTTTCAATACTTTAAAAAATTAGATAATCTATTTTTTATAAACTGATAATTTTTAACGAAATCTGATGGTATAATTAAAAAAACAAAAAAGAGGAGGTGGATTGTGATTAATATCTGTGTAATAGGAGCAGGTAATGGTGGCCAGGCACTTGCTGCATATCTTGCTATGAAAGGTTTTGATACATCTCTATTTAATAGAAGTAGATGGAGAATTGAGCCAATTATAGAAAATAAAAGGATAAAACTTGAGGGAGAAGTAAAAGGAGTATTTGAGATTTCTTTTGCAACAACAAATCTTGAAGAGGCAATGAAAGGTAGAAAATTATTAATGGTTGTAGTTCCTGCTTTTGCTCATAAAGAGGTTGCTGAAAGAATGGCTCCATTCGTTGAAGATGATCAGATAATTTTACTTAATCCAGGGAGAACTGGAGGAGCGCTTGAGTTCAAAAATGTATTTAAGAGCAAAGAAGTGAAAAAGAATGTCATCATAGCAGAAGCACAAACCTTTATTTTTGCATCTCGTATGTCAAATCCTGGTATAGTGAAGATATTAAGAATAAAAAATGCAGTTCCTATTGCAGCATTACCAAGCAAAAGGAACAGTGAATTAAAGGAAGTGATGAATCAGGTTATGCCTGAATTTGAAATTGTAGAAAATATAATATATACAAGTTTTAACAATATTGGTGCAGTATTTCACCCTGCAACTCTACTATTAAATGCTGCAAGAATTGAATCAACTGCAGGTAAATTTGAATTTTATCTTGAAGGTATATCAACCTCTGTTGCAAGGGTTCTTGAAAAAATTGATGAAGAAAGATGCAATGTTATGAAAATTTTTGGTGTGGAACCTTTAACATCAGTTAACTGGTTAAAATATGCTTATGATGTTACTGGTAAAAATCTTTATGAAGCAATACATAATAATAGTGGTTATCAGGGCATTCTTGCTCCACCAAGTATTGATAATAGATATATAACTGAGGATGTTCCGATGAGTTTAGTCCCGATATCATCTTTTGGAAAAGAATTTGGTATTTCTACACCAATGATTGATTCAATAATCTATTTAGCAAACATTATGATGGAAGAGGATTATTTTAAAAATGGTAGAACTGTTGAATCCCTGGGATTAAAAGGTAAAAAAGTCAATGAAATAATAAAACTTCTGGAGGAGGGAGATGGGTAAAAAAATCATTGGTGCATCAATTGGAAACGATATACATGTTGCAGGATTACTAAATTTTTTAAACCTTGCGAAAAGGGAGGGTTATGAGATAGTTTATCTTGGAGGAGCAACACCTGTTGAAAAACTTATAGGTGCTATTATTGAAGTTAATCCTGATTTAGTTGCAATTAGTTATAGGCTTGGAGAAGAACCCTTAAAAAATTTATTGAATGAGTTTATAAATGAATTAAATAAAATTAATAAAAAGGATATAAAGATAGTTTTTGGTGGAACGATTGAAACTGGAAAAGTAGCAAGAGAGTATAAAATTTTCACAAAAGTTTTCGATGGAAGCGAGGAGATTGAGGAAGTCTTAAATTTCCTTAAAGGAAGAGGTGAAAAGGTTGAAGAAGTAGATTTTCCACAAACTCTACCTGAAAGAGTAAAGTTTAAAGAACCATATGCCTTAATAAGGCATCACATAGGTCTTCAAACAATAGAGGAAACAATTCAAGAAATTGAAAAGTTGGCTGAAAGTAAACTACTTGATATTATTTCAATTGCTCCTGATCAGAATTGTCAGAGTTATTTTTTTGAAAAGGAAAAGATGGATGAAAAACTATCAGGTGCTGGTGGAGCACCAATTAGAAGTGAAAATGATTTTAGAAAACTTTATGAAGCATCAAGAAGAGGAAATTATCCTTTGATGAGGTGTTACTCTGGTACAAGAAATATTGTTAAATTTTCAAAGGTTCTCAAGGAAACTTTAAATAATGCATGGGCTGCAATTCCAATTTTCTGGTATTCAGACCTGGATAGAAGAAGCGATAGAGAACTTTTATCTGCAATAAAAGAAAACATGGAAGGAATAAAATGGAATGGAGAAAATGGAGTTCCAGTTGAAGTAAATGATTCTCATCAATGGGAGTTAAGAAATGCTCATGATGCTCTTGCTGTTGCAGATTCATATCTTGTTGCATATATTGCAAAAAAACTTGGTGTAAAACATTATATTCAACAATATATGTTGAATTCCCCACCAAATCTTTCTCCAAAAATGGATATTGCGAAGAGTTTAGCAAGAAAGGAACTTGTTGAATCACTTTCAGATGAAAATTTCAAAGTATATACAATGATAAGAACTGGCCTTTTATCTTATCCATCTGACCCATATCAAGCAATGGGGCAACTTGTTGCATCTATGTTTTATGGTTCATATCTAAAACCAGATATCATTCATGTTGTTGCTTATACAGAAGCAATAAAAAGAGCAACAAGTAAGGAAATTATTGAGAGTGTGAAAATGGTAAAAAGGGCTTATCTTCTTGCTGAAAGTGGTATTCCAGATTTCATTCAGGATAAAGAAATTAAAAATAGGATTGAGGAATTAAAAGATGAGGCACTCTATTTAATTGAAAAAATTAAAGAAATAGGTAAAGGAAAAGAGGATCCTCTTCTTGATCCAGAAACTCTATATAACACTGTAAAATTTGGGATATTTGATGCCCCTGGACTTCTTGGTTTTTCTGTAGCAAAAGGAGAGATTAGATGTGAAGTCATAAATGGAGCAAATTATGCAGTTGATGAAAATGGAAAAATTTTAAAAGAAAAGGAGAGATTAAAAAGATTAGGATTTTAGATACCTTAAATTTCTTAAAAAATGTATTTAAAAATCTTGAAAGGGAGGGACTATGAAAATTAAAAAAATTGGAGTTGTTCATGATAAGGCTCTTGATAAAAATAAAAGTTTAATGGTTGATAGAGTTTATAATGCAATAAGTAAAAAATATGAAGTAATAAAAATCCCTTTTGATGAAAATTTTTTTGAAAAAATAAAAGAGGTTGATTTTGTTTTTAATTTAGCAACAGGTGGAGGAAAAGAAGGAAGGCAGATACATGTTCCAGCAATTCTTGATTTACTTAATATCCCTTACACTGGCTCAACTGCTTTTGTTCATACTATATGTCTTGATAAATTTGTTACAAAAGTTATCTTATCCTTTTATGGAATCTCAACCCCAAAATTTATATTAATAAAAGAAAATGAAGACATTCCTTCAAATTTCTCACTAAATTTTCCTGTAATAGTTAAACCAGTAAGAGAAGGGGGTGCACTTGGTTTAACTAAAGATTCTGTTGTTTATGATTTTGAAGGAGTAAAAAAATGTGTCAATAGAATAAACAAAGAATTCAATGAACCAGCATTAGTCGAAGAATTTATTGAAGGAAAAGAAGTTACCTGTGGGATAATAGGAAATAAAGATGAAATTGAAGTTTTACCTCTTCTTGAAATTGATTTTTATAGTTTACCAGATGATGTTGAAAAATTTTATTCATATAGAGTAAAAAATGAAATAGAAAACATAAAATACTACTGTCCTGCAAGATTAGAGAAGAATGTTGAAGAAAAAGTAAAAGAAGGGGCTATAAAAGCATTCGAAGCACTTGGATTGAGAGATTATACAAGAATGGATATAAGAATTAAAAATGGTGAATATTTTATTCTTGAAGTAAATTCTCTCCCTCTGCTTGTTCCAAATTATTCAGATATATTAAAAATGGCTGAAAAAGTTGAATATTCATATGATGATTTTGTATTAAAAATCTTAGAGATTGCTATCAAAAGATATTCTTAATTCTCTAAAATGCGAAAAATGTACCAGGTACAAATGTCGCATTATATAAATAAAAAAGGGAGAGGGAAACCTCTCCCTTAAAAATTCAAGCAATATTTATAAATTAAGGTGCCTGGGTTCCAAAATTTTGTGCTAAGAGAAGAAGGTCTTCTGCGTCAATTTTTCCATCACCATTTAAATCACACTTCTCATTGTAATTTGGATCTCCTGCATTAGTTCCAAAACTTTGAGCAAAGATTATTAAATCTTCTGAATCAACCTTTCCATCATCATTTATATCTCCCATAAGAAGAGTAATTTTTATAATTTTTTCAATAAGTAGAAATTCAAGAGATCTATTTTGAGAATCTAAACCAACAAAACTTGTAACAGCAATTTTTGTACCACCATCTTTAAGAGTTTTAAATTTAATTCTATAAACTATTCCCTCTCCACTAACTCCTTTTTCTGATGATCTTGTAACTTTGATCTTTATCTTTCCATATTCATTATCAACATTATATTCAACTTTGACATCGCTTCCGCCCTCTTTAAGAAAATCACCTGGTAAAACATCCAAAACCTGAAGGTATTCTGGATCAAAAACTACCTCTGAATTCACTATTTTTAAATCTGGAGCTGCTTTAACTCCAATATCAAACAAAAATTCAGTATTTTTAGGAACAGAGTCTCTTGTTTCAATTTTTGTGGAAGGAAATACAACACCTTCAACTGTAAAGAAGCCAGTTTTTGCACCTTCTTCAACTAATTTCAATTGATCTCCTGATTCAATTGTTA
>Ga0315298_1008236_pt1 | contig 13376 bp, 15 predicted proteins | sample WHS_1_MG_FD_203077 | JGI IMG/M metagenome (GOLD analysis project Ga0315298, IMG submission 203077) | Extremophilic microbial mat communities from Washburn Hot Springs, YNP, Wyoming, USA - WHS_1_MG | ecosystem: Environmental > Aquatic > Thermal springs > Hot (42-90C) | place: USA: Wyoming...
CCGTTAACGGCCCGGAGACGCCCTGCGGCGCCAGTTCCACCGTAATCCGGTCCTCCGGGATGCTTGCCGATAGGATTGCCACGGCGCACCGCGGCGCCCCCGCACCCCGGATCTGCACCGTCGCGTTCGCCGTCGCGCTCGCCCCCGGCGCAGCGGCCACGAGCCCCTGCCCGCCCCATTCCGTCGAGGCGGCCATGTCCCGGAGCACCGTGCGCGTGCCTACGTCCCGCATGACCATACAGCAACGCCTAAGTCGCTACTGCTGGCAAGCATTCGTTGGCTGCACGCCCCAGCAAACCTTCGGATCCTTTCCCGTGCTGTCCACGTGCGTGCACATTACATGCTTGGCTACATCTTCGCTCTCAAATGGGCCAAACAATGAAACCTCCTCGCCAGGGTTCGGTGGTTTTCCGATGCGGCAAACGCCGCTATCGGGCGACCTGAACACGTAGTACAAATCCACTTTATTCATCGTCAGCACACTTGCCGCGGCTTCACGGACAGGAAACCGCGCTCTACCGTCGATGTCCCATCGGATCTCTGGGTCTTGCCTCGCCATAGATTGCAGCTTCGCTCTTACTTCTGGGACATCATTCAGCGGCAGCAGCGATCTCACGGCCGCCCTGCGTACCCAAGCGTCGGCATCATCGAGTGCCCGTAGAATGGCTGCCTTAGCCCGGTCCGCAGCCTCGGGGTTTGACCGCACGGAATCCAACCGGGTCAAAAATCCTCCTAATACCTGGACGGCGGCCGTGCGCACGTCGGCGTTTTCATCGTTCAGTCGCCCTATCGCCGCACTCACGGCCGGAGGGCCTAGGTCTGCCAGCCCACCCGTGGCCATGCCGCCGGTGTGAATGGCTCCAACAAGCGCATTTAGCCCGCGGGGATCACGAAGGTGAGAAACAGCCCAAACCAAGTTTGCCCAAACCTCAGAATCGTACTCACTGAGTGCAAGTCCTTTCCGCCGGCTGTCCTCAACAAATGCGTTGTGGTTCTCGAGCGCAAAAATCAAAGCCGTTTTGATAAGATCCGCCTTGTCCGCATGTGCTTTGAGGACCCTGTCGACTCCCAACGGCGCGTTCCCTTGCCATCGGCCACTCGAAAGAAGGTCGAAAAGCGCCCTCCCGCGCACTTGAGCGTCCTTCGAGGTCAGGTCGCGAACAATGGAATCAATGTCTATCGGTGGAGCACCGCTCGCGCCGGCCACTAACCAAGCCGATACGCCAAGCAGAAGCCCCATAGCAGTTCGCATGATGGCGTAGTGTTTCATAGGCGGCGCCTCACTGGCTGTAGACTCCGGGGTTCTTATCGCGCCAATCGGCGTGGACGCACCCGTTCCCGCAGAGTCCCGACCAATTGGCGAGCATCTCTTCCCCAACCGCGCTCCTCTACAGCGTACTCAACCCACCCCGAGAATGGTTGTGGATACCAGGGCCGGTCCCTCCAATGTAACCACCCATTCCTCCCGTATGTGCAGAGGCGGCCGTGGAGCCTCAGGGCTGCCTTGCCTTTGGTAATAGTCCAGAATAATTGTCTTCTTGTCCTCTGCTACACGCACCCTGGCGGCCTCCAGGCCGTCCCGCTGCCAAAGGGTCTTGACTGTGTCGCCGTCAAAAGAGTATAACCTCACCTTGCGCCGTGCGCCTGTATCCCCGATCGTCTGGCCCCAGGCGAGCCACCACGTTTCTAACAAACTCGGTGATTCAAGCCTCGCCACGGAGAACGTGCGGCCGCGGAAGTCGCTGTCCACCTCGCTGCGCAGCACCCATCCCTCGGGTTCCTTTACATAAAACTGAAGCACGGGCAGCGTATCAGGAATCGCCTCGCCCCCTCTGAGTATGCCGAATGCCACCGCCACCCCAGCCTTGCCGGCGAGCTCAAAAGTTTCCGCGAACGGCACATTGTTCGTATCCGGCCCCCATGAGCTGAGCACGAAATCACCCTGCACGTCGGCCACAGCTTTCCGTACAATGTCTGCATCGGCGCCGCGGCGGAGGCTCGCAGTAATGGCATTATTCAGCAACGCCCGCAACTGGTTCGTGATCTTCTCATATTCGGCTAAGGCGGGGCGCTGCCGTACGTCGTAGATCTTCTTGGTAAGATCCGCGTACCGGGCCCTGGCGTCATACTGCCCTGGGGCGGGCTGGCCGGAGTCCTGTGGCCATCCGGCGCAGCACAGAGCCAGTGTCAAAGTCGCGATGTGGGAAAAGCTGGCTTTCATGTTCGTCCTCCTAAGGGATCTGAATCACAGCCGGTTCCGTGTTTGGATTGCTGCGCCGCCGCACGAAGATGAAAGCCGGCGCACGCCTCCCATCAGCGTTGAGTCCTACTGAGGTCTTCACCACGAATTGCCTGTACTGCTTGTAGCACTCTGGGTCATTCGCGACGGAAGGGAGTTCAGTCGTCCCACTACTCAACGCCGCCTGGATCGCCAGCCAGCCCTCGTAGGTGGGGCTGAAAAAGCAGGTCGCTCCGGCCACATCCGTGCCCAGGGTCTCCGTGTAAATGCCCGCCGCGTGTGTCAGCTCCGGCTCCACCCCGCCCGTGATCTGCGTGGCGATGCCTGCGAACTGGTCCGGCGTAATGGCCTCCTGGTACGTACTGACGCCGCCAAAGTGGTCCGGGTCGCCGAACCGGTTCCGGATCACGCTCCCCACTGCAAGCTGCGAGACGTAGTCTCCGATTGCCACCTGGCCATGGGACTCGCCATACAACACCTGGATCAACTGCTGAGGAGGAACCACTACGATCGTGTCGTTGCTGCTCTGCCGGGTGCTGGAGCTGTTCTGCGCCGTGCCTCGCACGTAATAGATCCCGCTGCAATGCCACGGACTGTCGGCCCGCTTGTGCACGGGGCTGCTCGCGGACCCCACCCCGGAAGCAGGCTCCGTCTGGATCCCCACCAGGCAACTGCCATGCGGATTGCCCGCCGGGATCTGCTCGTAGGCCACGCTGAAGGCCGTATTGGCGGGCGTAACCGAGGTGACGATGCTGCGAGTGTCGCCAGTGGACAGATACAGAATCTCAGGGCTTTGGTTGACCGAGGTCAGCGCCGCACCGCGGATCTGCACCGTCGCGTTCGCGGTCTGGTTCGCCCCCGGCGCGGGCATCCAGCCCTGCCCGCCCCAGCCCCGGCTCGTCACTGTCACCGTCTCCATCCTGTCCGGTGCGTTCGGGTCCACCGAAACCGTCCCGTGAATCTCCACCCCATTGGCCCATTGCACCGAAACCGCCGCCCACGAGCCCGCGTTCACCACCGGGTTGTCCCCAAACCCCGACCCGTAAATCGTCACCGGCACATTGCTCCAGCCCGCCTCCCAAATGTCCGGGTCGATCCAGCTCACCACCGGCGTGGGGTCTTGCACCGTGAACGCCGCCGGGTTGCTGGTCCCCGAAGCCGTCCTCACCGTCACCGCGTGATCCCCGCTTTCCGCGTTGCTCTCGACCCAGTACTGCGCCTGAATCCAGCCTTGCCCCACCGAGGTCACCTGCATCGTCACGCCCGTTCCCCCCACCTCCACCCACGGGCTCTGACCGAAGTGCTCTCCGTAGATCGTCACCTGTCCCGACTCCCCCCGCAACGCCGCGCTCGGAACCAGCGAGCTCACCACCGGCGGCGGGTCGCTGACCTGGAGGTAACCCAACAGGTAATCATAAAGATAGTCATAACGGTTCACCCAACTCCACCAGTCGAACCAATCCTCCCATTGCACGTCGAGCTCATGCCAGCTCGCCAGGGTCCACCAACCGCCCTCCGCCGGAGCCCACACCCAAGCATAGGCTTCCCCATTGAACTGCCAGTCCTGGCTGCCCGTCACCCACCAGCCGTCCCGGTATAGATCCGCCTCCGCGTGAGTGCTGTACTGGTCCCAACAGTCTTCGAAGATGTAGTAGGGCAGCGGACACGGCAGGTACGGCTCCGGGTAGGCCAGGCCGGTGTACGCGTACGCGTACACGGTGTCCCCCGCCTGCATGATCACCTGGTAGTAGGCCATCTCCGCCCAATCCTGACCCTGCGCCGCCGGCGGCAACGCCGCCAAGAGCACGGCGGCCGCGAAAAGACCTCGCAACCGGCGTGCCATTTCATCGCCCTCCCGGCGCAGCTGGCGCCCCGGCGCTCTTGCGGTAGATCTTCAGGTTTGCGGCCACGTGCCGCCGGACTTGCTGATCCAGCCAGGCAAACCGCCGTGGACCGAGCTCCGCCCGCAACTGCTCCACCGGGCCCAGCACAGCCGCCTGGTTCTCCCTGTGCAACTGCTCCAACCGGCTCCGTAATTGGGCGTCCGTCGGCGATAGCCGGAGGGCCTGCACCGTCTGCCCGATGCTTTGCCGGTTCCGCTCCCGGAGCGAGGCGCAGAGGCGGGCCGCGGCGAGCAGCCTCTGGAACTCCGCCGGATCCAACCCGAAGGCGCCCTGGAAGTAATTTCGCAACGGCGCGTCGTTTTTACCAGCGGCCCGGGCGGAGTCCGCCGCTCGGTCCATCGCCGCCAGTTCAAGCAAGAACAGCCGGTAAGCCAGCTCCTGGGGTATGTCGCGTGGAGAAAGAACCGCAACCTCCCCGTTTAGTTGAGGTGGGGATGGTTGCGGAGCTTGGGAAAAGCCTGCGGCTGCCGCAACCGCCGCGAGGCAGCAGATCCGAAAGCTGCGAAGCATCATACGGCAAGAGTAACGCCGCGGCGTTGTGAATATCGATAGGATGATCCCCTATCTTATTCCAGCTTGTAATACCTAATATCTCTTGAAAAATCTGTTGGAAACACGGAAGGAGTCACTGCGCCACATCTAATGTTATACAGTTATCATACAATCGTCCGCTTACGATTCCTCTCCTCACCCCGGGTGCCCGCGCCGCCAGTGCGGGACCCGTTCCGGACCACCGCTCCGCGCCACATCCCGGACCACGCACGCCTGGGCCCCCGTAGGTAGAAACACCCGCCGTGACGAACCACCCGCCCCCACTGGGAGACTTCCGCCAGGGCCCGTAATTGCCTTAAACTGTAGACGGACTTCCTCCGGGCGCGACGGCACGGCGTTTCAACCGTGCGGGGAGGGATGTATGCCAATGCTGCAAAAAGTTCTGGATTTGCTCGACAGCAACCAGATCCAATACACACGCCACACCCATCCGACCGCCTACACGGCCAAGGAGGTGGCGGCCGTGGAACATGTGCCCGCGCACCGGGTCGCCAAGGTGGTGGTGTTCCTGAGCGAAAACGGCTACGGGATGGCCGTGCTGCCCGGCGACAGCCGCTTGGACCTGGAGGCTTTGCGCGCCCTGCTCGGCGTGGCCCGGCTGCGGCTGGCCACCGAAAGCGAGCTCAGCGAACTGTTCCCGGATTGCGAGCTGGGCGCCATGCCGCCCTTCGGCCAGCTTTGCAATTTGCCCGTTTGGGTGGATGCCAGCCTGGCCTCGGAGAAGACCATCGCCTTCAACGCGGGCACCCACCGGGATGTGATCTATATGGCCTTTGAAGACTACCAGCGGCTGGCCAAGCCCCAGATCGTGAGCCTATCGCGCCATGCCGCCGCCTGAAAACGGCCGCCCGGGCCCGCTTCAGACTTTTTGCGCGCCGCCCGCGTCTACCAACAAGGAGCCTGAGGTTTGATATTTCGGGATGTCGAGGACCCCGACCTGATCCAAGGCGCCCAACGGGGAAAGGTGGAAGCCTACAACGTCCTCGTTTCGCGCTGGGAGAAGCGTGTCTTCAACTACCTGTTGCGGCTGGTGGGCGACCGCGAGGATGCCATGGACTTGAGCCAGGAGGTATTTCTGAAGGCCTACATGAACCTCAAGCGGTTGGAGGACCGGAACCGGTTTGCGCCCTGGCTGTTCCGCATCGCGCACAACGAGGCGTATTCCCACCTGCGCCGCAAGCGGCCCCAGACCGAATGGGACCCGCAGGCGGCGGAGGCTGCGCCCCTGAGCCGCACGGCCCCGCTTGAGACCGCCCTGGCGGTGCGCAAGGCGCTCGAGCTGCTCCCGGAGGAACAGAAAGAGGCCGTGGTGCTGAAGATCTACGAAGGGTTCAAGTTCGAGGAGATCGCGGAAATCCTCTCCTGTCCGGTCTCCACCGTGAAATCCCGCCTCTACACCGCCCTCGACAACCTGAAGCAAACCCTGGCTCCGATCGACGCGCGGGGTGTGGAATGAATTGCTCGCAATATGACGTCAAGGGATATTTCCTGAATGAAACCAGCCCGGACGAGCGCACGGCCATCGAGGCCCATCTCGAGGTTTGCGGCCGCTGCCGGGAAGAACTGGCACGCTTGAAGGCGCTGCGGGTGGTGCTGGCCGCTCTCCCCGAAGAGGAGCCGCCCCGGCGCCTCGCCTTCGTCTCCGACCGTGTCTTTGAGCCAAGCCCTTGGGCGCGGTTCTGGAATTCGACGCCCCGGCTGGCCTTTGCCTCGGCCGCTCTGCTGGCCATCGCCATCGTGGCCCACGGGTGGATCGCCCGGCCGCCCGCGCCCGCTCCGGCCCCCGACTTGGCCGCCATCCGCGCCCAACTGCAAGCCGAGCTGTCGCAGGACTTGCAAGCCGCCGTCGAGAAAGCGGTGGCGGAGGCTACGGCGCGCCAGGAACGCCGCACCGCGGAACTGCTCCAGGCCGCCGAGCGGCGCTACCAGCAGCAGCGCTTGGCGGACCGCATCGCCTTCGAGGAGGCCTTCGAGGTCCTCCAGAAGCGGATGAACGTCTACCGGGCCAGCCTCGCCTTCGGGAGCGCCCAATGAAATCCGCATGGATCGCCGCCGCGCTGCTGCTGGCCGCGGGTTTGGCTGCGGCCCAAACCTCCGCGCCGCCCGTCACGCGCGCGGCGCTCTCCGCCATCGAACGCCAGTTCGACTTAATCCTGAGCCGGCCAGCGCAGGAGGACCCGTTCGACCTGTTAGGGAGCACCCGCGGGGTGTACCTGGAAGGATACGGCGCGGTCTTCACCACCGAGCTGAGCCTCGTGGTGGCCCCCGGGATCGGCCCGTTCCGGCCCACCATCACCAAGGCCGACGCCGAGAAGGTCCGGGCGCGCAAGCTCAAAAAACTCCCGGAGCTGAAACAAGCCATGCAGCAGATCCTCGCCGAGGCCGCCTCCAAACTCGAAGGGCTCGCCCCCGACGAGCAGATCGCCGTGGCGGTGACGCTCTCTTACTTTTCCTGGGAGGACCGCTCGGGCCTGCCCGCTCAGATTCTCATGCAGGCCAAGCGCAAGGATCTGCTAGGGAAAGCCCCTGGACCGGCGCTGGCGGCGGTGATCCGGCAACTGGAGTATTAGAAAACGACATGCGCCTTGGCGAAATGCTCATCGAACGCCGGCTGATTGAGCCGGAGGACCTGGAAAAAGCCCTCGCGATCCAGCGCGAGCGCGGCGACAAGATCGGCAAGATCCTCGTGGATCTGGGCTTCGTCGCCATGCGCGACGTGCTGGCCGCCTTGAGCGAGCAGTTGGAAGTGCCGCTGGCGGCCATCGACGGCCCCCCGCCGGCCACGCCGGAAACGGAACGGCTTTCGCCCCGCTTCATGCGCCAGAGCCGCTTCCTCCCGCTTTCCATCCACGACTCCACGCTGACCATCGCCATGGCCGACCCGCTGGATTTCGAGACCCAGGCCGCCGTGCGCGCCTCGACCGGCCTCCAGGTGCGCGTGGCCCTGGCGGCCGAACAGGACATCCTCGACGCCATCGATCGCTACTTCGGCGAAGAGGAGCCCGAGGCGGCAGCCGAGGTCCGCGAGGCGGCCGAAGCCGGCGAAGACCTGGAGCAGTTGCGGGACATGGCCAGCGAGGCCCCCGTCATCCGGCTGGTCAACGCCATGATCGCCCAGGCCGTCGAGAAGCGCGCCAGCGACATCCACATCGAGCCGTTCGAGAAAGAGTTCCGCGTGCGCTACCGCATCGACGGCGTGCTCTACAATCAAGCCCCGCCGCCCCGCGAACTGAAAGCCGCCATCATCAGCCGCGTCAAGCTGATGGCCAAGTTAAACATTGCCGAGCGCCGCCTGCCCCAGGACGGGCGCATCAAGATCCGCATCCTGGGCCGCGAAATCGACCTCCGCGTCAGCACCTTGCCCACGCTCTACGGCGAGAGCGTGGTGATGCGCCTGCTGGACCGCTCGGCGGGAGAGTTCTATGATCTGACCCGCTTGGGCTTCGACGATCAGATGCTGGCGCGCATGGAGCACTTCACCTCGCTGCCGCACGGCATCTTCCTGGTGACCGGGCCCACCGGCAGCGGCAAATCGACGACGCTGTACTCGGCCTTGAAGTGCATCAACCAGCCCGACAAGAAGATCATCACCATCGAAGACCCGGTCGAATACCAGATGGACGGGATCAACCAGATCCATGTGAACCCGCAGATCGGGCTGACCTTCGCCTCGGGCTTGCGCCACATCGTCCGCCAGGACCCGGACGTGATCATGGTGGGCGAGATCCGCGACCGCGAGACCGCCGACATCGCCATCCGCGCCGCGCTCACCGGCCACTTCGTCTACTCGACGCTGCACACCAACGACGCGCCCAGTGCCATCACGCGCCTGGTCGACATGGGTGTGGAGAACTACCTCATCACCTCCTCGCTCGTCGCCGTGCTGGCCCAGCGGCTGGTGCGGCTGATCTGCCCCAACTGCAAAGTTCCGGACGGGGTGCGCACCACCCCTGACGGGGAGACGGTGGAGTGCTGGCGCGGAGCGGGCTGCGAGCAGTGCCTGGGCAGCGGCTATCTGGGCCGCATCGGCATCTTCGAGATGATGGAGATGAACGACGAGCTGCGCCGCCTCATCATGCGCAACGCCGACGCCGCCGAGATCACCGCCGCGGCGCGCCGCAACGGCATGCGCACCCTGCGCGAGGACGGCTGGATGAAGGTCCGGCAGGGCGTCACCACCGCCGATGAGGTGCTGCGCGTGACCCAGGAGTTCTGATGGCGAGCTTTTACTACAAGGCAGTCACCTCCGGCGGCAAGCTCCGGACCGGACTGCTGGCCGGCGCCAGCGAGAAGCATGTGGCGGCCGAACTGCGCCGCCAGGGCCTCATTCCCGTCTACGTCGGCCCCGAGCCGGCCAAACAAGGACTCCGGTTGAAGCTGCCCTCCTGGGGCGGAGGCCGCCGCAAGGACGTCTTGCTTTTCACGCAGGAGCTCTCCACGCTGCTCAAGGCGGGCGTGCCCCTGGACCGCTCCCTGAGCATCACCGCCGAGCTGACGCAGCGGGAGGCCTTCCGTGCGGTCTTGCAGGACGTGCTGCGGGTCCTCAAGGGCGGCAAGTCGCTCGCCGACAGCCTGGCCACCCACCCGGAGTACTTCTCCGAGCTGTACCTGAATATGGTTCGCGCGGGCGAGGCCAGCGGGGCGCTCGCCGCGGTCTTCGAGCGCCTGGCCGAATTCGAGACCAGCCGCGACGATCTGCGCGGCTACATCATCTCCGCCTCCATCTATCCGGCCCTGCTTTCGCTGGTAGGGCTGGCCTCGATTTTGGTGCTGATGAATTTCGTCGCGCCGCGCTTTGCCATGGTCTTCGAGCAATCGCGGCTGCCGGTGCCGCTGCCCATGCAGATCCTCTTGGCCACCAGCCAGTGGATGCAGGCTTATGGCTGGATCGCCGCCGCGGCGGCCATCGCTATGGCGGCCGGCCTGCGCCTCTATGTCCGCACCCCCGCCGGCCGCATGTGGTGGGACACGCTGCGGCTGCGCGTGCCGGTGCTGGGACCCGCGCTGCGCAAGGCGGAAACGGCCCGCTTTGCGCGGGCGATGGCCACGCTGGTCTCGCACGGAGTGGCGCTGGTGCAGTCCATCCACATCGCCGGGGCCACCATGAACAACCGCCGCATGGCGGCTTCGCTCGAGACGGTCGCGCAAGGAGTCAAGCACGGCGAGGGCATCGCGGGGCCGCTGGGCCGCACTCGGCAGTTCCCGCCTTTGGCGGCTCACTTGCTGACCGTCGGCGAAGAAACCGGCCGTTTGGACGAGATGTTCAACCGGATGGCGGAGATCTACGAGTCCGAGACGCGGGTCGCGATCCGCAGGCTCACGGCCTTGTTTGAACCCATGATTATCCTGGTGATGGGCGTCCTGATCGGCGCTCTGATCCTGAGCATGCTGGTGGCGATCACCAGCATCAATGAGGTTGCAGTGTGACCATGACAAAGTCAGAGAACAAGAGAAAGCGCAGGGCCGGCGTCACGTTGATCGAGATGCTGGTAGTGCTGATGATCATCGGCCTGTTCGCGGCCTTGGTGGCCCCGCGCCTGTTCCGCAAGACCGACACGGCCCGGGTCACGGCGGCGCGGGCCCAGATCAACGCCTTCATGACCGCGCTCGGCGCTTATAAGCTCGATACCGGCACATTCCCCACCACCGAGCAGGGCCTACAGGCTTTGCGGGTGCGGCCGCAAGGGGTGAACCAGTGGGATGGTCCTTATCTGCCGCAGGAAATCCCCTTGGATCCCTGGGGCCGCCCCTACGTTTACAAATATCCCGGCGAGCACGGCGACGAGCCGGAAATCATCTCCTACGGACAGGACGGCCAGCCGGGCGGCGATGGGATGAATGCCGACATTGTGAGCTGGAAGAGCCAATAGGGGGAGCGGCTGTTGGGGCGGATGATCGACAGGCGAAGCCTGCGCCAAGGCGTTGCACGGCGAGATGCCAATGCCGGCGTCACGCTGATCGAGATGCTGATCGTCCTGGCCCTCATCGGCCTGATGACCGCCATCACCTACCCGGCGGTCGCCAGCGGCGTCGAGCGCTTGCGCCTGCGCTCGGCCGGCGACGCGGTGGCCGGCTTTTTCACGGGCGCCATGAACTGGGCCGAACGGCGGCAACAGGCGGTCGTGATCGTCATCGACTCCGCCCAGAACCGGTTGACGGCGCGTTCGGAAAGTCCCGGATTCGAGCAGCGCCTGGACTTTTCCGGCGGCGTACGCCTCGCCCCGGCGGAGCCGGACCGCTGGGCGGAAGAAGAAGCCCCGCGCCAAATCCTGGTCTACCCGGGCGGTCCTCCGCCCGCCGTTGCGGTGACGCTGGTCAACAGCCGCGGCGCTTCCGAGACGGTCCGGATCGATCCGGTCACGGGCGTGCCGGAAATCCTCTCCGGCCAACCGCGATGAACTCCCCAGCCCCATCCCGCTCGTTGCGCCCGCGCCGCGGCTTCACGCTGCTCGAAATGCTGGTGGCCACGGTGATCCTGGGCATCGCCGTGGTGGGTCTGCTGTCCAACCTCTCCACTTCGCTGCGGAATGCTTCGCGGCTCAGCGACTACGACAAAGCCGCCCTGCTGGCGCGCCGCACCATGAACGAGCTGCTCTTGGACCGCAGCCTGCCCAAAGACCAGATCCTGGAGGGCGCCTACTCCGAAGATGCGGTGGGACTGAAGGGCGGCTGGCGGGCGCGGCTCACCAACTTCGAAAGCCCGGCCGCGCCCGCGCCCGGCGTCCCGGTCCTCGAGCGCCTCGAGCTGGAGATCTGGTGGATGAGCGGCGAGCGCCGCAGGACACTGACGCTCGAAGGGTTCCGCCGGGCCGTCATTCCCTTTCCCGCCGGAGGGCCGTCATGAACCACGGGCCGCGCAGCGCCGCTCTAAGATCCGCCCGCGCCGAGCGGGGCGTGACCCTGCTGGAGATGCTGGTAGCGATCACCCTGCTAAGCCTGCTGTCCGGCGGGATCCTGATCGCTCTGCACGCCGGTTTGAACGGCATGAGCAAGGTCAAGACCCGCCTGATGGATAACCGCCGGCTGGCGGGAGCGCAGCGCATCGTCGAGCAGCAGGTGGCGGCCTTTGTCCCGGTCGTCACCGATTGCCTCCCGGATGGGGACCGGCCCCCCGTCCGGATCCCCTTCTTTCAGGGGGAGCCCCAAAGCATGCGCTTCGTCTCGGCCTATTCGTTGAAGGATGGCTGGCGCGGTCTCCCGCAGATCCTCGAGTTTCAGGTCATCCCCGGTGAGCCCGGCGCCGGTCTCCGGCTGGTAGTCAACGAGCGCCCCTATGCCGGTGCGCCCTCGGCCGGAATTTATTGCACGGGGATGCGGACGGACGAGACGACGGGCGCGCCCGCGCCCATCTTCCGCCCCATCGAAATCGGCCCGCAGTCGTTCGTGCTGGCCGATCGGTTGGCCTATTGCCGCTTCTTGTTTCTAGAGCGCGGCCGTAATCCCGCCGAAGACCGCTGGACGCCGCACTGGTTTCTGCCGCGATGGCCTGCGGCCGTGCGGATCGAGATGGCTCCTGTGGAATCCGACGCGGTCCGGCTGCGTCCGGTGACGGCAACCATCCCGCTGCACGTGACCGCCGAGCCGGGGAGGACCTATGCGCCGTAACGCGCACTTCATGCGGCGCGGAGGCGCGCTGCTGGCGGTTCTGTGGCTCACGGCGGCATTGGCCGCGATCGCCTTCTCGGTGGCCTCCACGGTGCGCAGCGAGACGGACCGGACCTCCACCCACCTGGACTCCACCCGGGCCTACTTCCTCGCCGCCGGCGCCATCGAAAGGGCCCTCGCTTATATGGAGTGGGGCGCGCGCTACCGCAACCCGGACGGCACGCCCCGCTTCTTCGAGCCCTGGATGCGGCAACTGCGCTTCGAATTCGACACGGGCTGGGCGGTGGTGAACATCGTCCCGGAAAACGCCAAGCTCAACCTGAATACGTCCCCGCCCGAGGATCTGGCTCGGCTGCTGGCCGCTCTCGGCGTGGAGCCGGTGCGCGCGGAGCGCATTGTCGCCGGCATCGTCGCCCGGCGCACGGGACAGGGAGGACCGGCGCCGGGCATTTTTGAAGTGATTTCTCCGCCCGGGGTTCCGTCTTTTCGGCCTCCGCGCGCGTCCTTTCAAGAGGTTGAAGAACTCTTGCTGGTGAACGGCGTGACACCGGAGCTTTTCTATGGCGGACTGGAGATGGCGGCGCAAGGGCGGCCTGTGCGCCGCCTGGGACTGCGCGACTGCCTGTCCGTGTATGGCAGCCGCTGGGCGGTGGATGCAAATTCGGCGCCCGCCCCCGTGCTGGCCGCCGCCGGTCTGCTCGAGCAGGAGATCCGGGTCATTCTGGAAGCCCGGACGGCGGCCCCGTTCCGCAACCTGCAACGGCTGCGCGAGCTGGGTCTCCGGCCGGCGGTTAGTCCGCGCTTGACCTTGGGCGGCACTCAGATGTACACCCTGCGGGCCACCGCCTGGCTGCGCGCGGTCGGGGGAAAGCCCGGCGATTTGCGGCGCACGGTTGGCGCGCTGGTTTACTTTGGAGAATCCGGGGCGGTCCGGAACCCCGTGCTGCGCTGGTACGACTGGATGTGGGAACACAACGACGCATGGATATCCGAAAACTGATCGCCGTCGGCGCGGGCGTAAGCCTGGAGGTCTCGGGCCAGGACTTGGTGGCCACGGTGGTGCGCGTGCGGCCCGG
>Ga0315298_1008237_pt1 | contig 13374 bp, 11 predicted proteins | sample WHS_1_MG_FD_203077 | JGI IMG/M metagenome (GOLD analysis project Ga0315298, IMG submission 203077) | Extremophilic microbial mat communities from Washburn Hot Springs, YNP, Wyoming, USA - WHS_1_MG | ecosystem: Environmental > Aquatic > Thermal springs > Hot (42-90C) | place: USA: Wyoming...
TCATTTGCACCGGATCCTCTATATGCATCTCCACATCGGGTTCCGTGACCGGATAGGAACCGTACCAGGCTTCAAAATCGGTAAAACCGTCCGGAGGCGCCTCCCCTTTACCCTGGGCCGACCAGATAAAATGATTCACTCCCGTCATTTCGTTTTTTACATCTTTCACCAGGGGGTAAAGCGCATCTTCAACAACAAAAAACTTGCTTTCCGAGTGGTTGATACAATAACTGATCTCTTTTCCCCGGAGCAAATAGTTGATGGCCAGATAAATCCCACCCGCTTTGGCCGTACCCAACCAGGCGATAACGTGATGGATGGTGTTGTGCGCGAGCACGGCCACCCGGTCATATCTTTTCAAACCGTTGTCCAGCAGGGCGCGGGCAAAGCGGTTACAGGCCTCTTCCAACCGGGCATAGGTCACAGCCATATCCTTAAATATCAAAGCCGGCTTATCCGGATACCGACAGGCACTGCGGCGCACCATGTCGGCGATCACCCAGCGATTCACTTTATTATAACGGCTGCGCAAAAAATTCAGGTTTTCATCGTTAATGGCCAGATACTTCTCCCTGTCGGCCGCGGAAAGGGGACTTAATGTTTCCATACGGGAATTCCTCCTTAACATTAATTTAATGAATATTGCGAAAGATTGGAACGAAAGCCTGTCGGGTTACAACCGGCAGGCTCCCGGCTTCAACCATATAATTGGCTGATGAACACGGGTTAATTATAATCATAGAACCCTCTGCCCGTTTTGCGCCCCAGATGACCGGCACGCACCATTTTACGCAGCAGCGGAGCGGGTCGGTACTTGGAATCGCAGGTCTCCTGGTAAAGGGTGTCCATGACCATCAGGAGCACATCCAGACCAATCAGGTCGGCCAGAGCGAGAGGGCCGATGGGATGGTTGGCGCCCAGTTTCATACCCGTATCGATATCCCCGGCACTGGCGATGCCCTCCTGCAGAACAAAAATGGCTTCGTTGATCATGGGCACCAGTATGCGGTTCACGGCAAACAGGGGCGCTTCCTGGACCACAATCGGGGTTTTGCCCATGCGCAAGCAGACTTCCCGGGCCACGGTAAAAGTTTCGTCCGATGTATCGCAGCCACGGATGATTTCCACCAGTTTCATCACCGGAACCGGGTTGAAAAAGTGCGTGCCGATCACTTTATCCGCACGCCCGGTGACGGAAGCCATTTCGGTAATGCTCAGCCCCGAGGTGTTGGAACAAAAAATCGCTTCCGGCCGGCACAGGGCATCCAGTTCGCGGTAAAGTTCTTTCTTCGCTTCCATATTTTCTATAATCGCTTCGAAAACCAGATCCGCCGCCGCCGCGGCTTCCATACCGGTCACCGGGGTCAACCGCTCCATGATCGACTGCACACCGGCATCCCCCAGTTTGCCTCTGGCCGCCAGGCGCCAGAGACTCGACTCAATGGCGTTCAGGCCGCGCCGGACATACTCATCATTGATATCGGACAGGATCACCCGGTAGCCGGCCACGGCCGCCGTCTGGGCGATACCCGACCCCATGGTGCCGGCGCCTATAACTGCTATGGTGTTGATCAAAATTTTACCCCCCTTTCCGAATGCTACTTCGCTTCCAGCATCGTCCGGGCGATAACCAGGCGCTGGATCTGGTTGGTGCCCTCATAGATCTGGGTGATCTTGGCGTCACGCATCATCCGCTCCAGCGGGTACTCACGCATGTAGCCGTACCCGCCCAGGATCTGGACGGCGTCCACCGTAACCTGCATGGCCACATCCGAAGCAAACAACTTGCACATGGAGGAATACCGGCTGATTTCGGACTGCGGTGCATTTTTCGCCCCGGCTTCTTCGATAAAGCAGGCCGCCTTGTATACCAGCTGCCGGGCCGCCTCCACCCGGGTGCCCATGTCGGCGAGCATAAACTGGATGCCCTGGAAATCGGCGATGGGACGGCCGAACTGCACCCTTTCCCGGGCGTAATTGAGGGCGTAATCAAGCGCACCGCGGGCGATGCCCACCGCCTGGGCGCCGATCACCGGCCGGGTGCGGTCCAGCGTCATCATGGCGATTTTAAATCCGTCCCCTTCCTTCCCCAGCAGGTTTTTCGCCGGAACGGGGCAGTCCTCAAAAATCAATTCGGTCGTTTGCGAACCGCGGATACCCATCTTCTTTTCTTTTTTGCCCGTGCTCAAGCCGGGTGTGTCCTTTTCCACGATAAAGGCGCTCAGGCCTTTGATTCCCCGGGCCGGATCGGTACTGGCGAATACGGTGTATACATCGGCCAGACCGCCGTTGGTGATGAAGCACTTCCGACCGTTGAGCACATACCCGTCTCCGTCGCGCCGGGCGCCGGTCCGCACACTGCCGGCGTCGGAACCGGCGTTGGGCTCGGTCAGGGCGAAGGCGCTGATCAAATCCCCGGCGGCCAGCCCGGGCAGATAGCGCTCTTTTTGTTCTTTAGTCCCGGCCAGCAGTATGGGCATCAGCCCCAGCTCCTGGGCGGCCACGATCAATGAGGCGGCGGCCGACACCCGGGCGATTTCCTCCACGATCACACAGACCGCCGGCAACCCGGCCCCGGTGCCGCCGTACTCCTCGGGCACCCCCGCCCCCATTAGCCCCTGTTCGGCGAAAAGTTCCTTCAGATCCCATGGATAGGCGTCCTCTTCGTCTATCTCCGCCGCCCGCGGAGCCACCTTATCCTCACCCAGGCGGCGCACCACCTGGCGCAGCATTTCCTGTTCTTCAGTCAGTTCGTACATAAAAACCCTCCTCAAAACCTTTCATTCTTTTTCCCTTTCCAGAATCATGGCCATGCCCATGCCGCCGCCCACACACAACGCGGCCAGGCCGTAACGCAAATTGCGCCGGGCCATTTCATAAAGCAGAGTGACCACCAGCCGGGCGCCGGTGCAGCCCACCGGATGCCCCAGACCGACGCCGCTGCCGTTGACATTGGTAATCTCCCGGTTCAAATCCAGCAGCTTTTCGCAGGCCAGGTACTGGGCAGCGAAAGCCTCGTTCAGTTCCACCAGCTCTATATCCCCGAGAGTCAGGCCCGAGCGCTTGAGCGCCTTGCGGATGGCCGGCACCGGGCCGTAGCCCATCAGGTCCGGCTCCACCCCGGCCCGGGCGAAACCGACGATGCGTCCCAGGGGCTTTAAACCCAGTTCGCGCGCCCTGTCCAGCGACATGAGCAACACCGCGGCCGCCCCGTCGTTCAAGCCGGAGGCGTTCCCCGCGGTTACCGTGCCATCCCTGCGAAAAGTGGGTTTCAAAGCGGCCAGCTGTTCCATGGTTACATCCGCCCGCGGGTGCTCGTCCCGGTTGACCATCCGGGGAGCCCCCTTGCGCTGGGGCACGCTCACCGGCACGATCTCGGCGTCGAAAACCCCCGTATCACGCGCCCGGGCCGCGTTCAGATGACTGCGCAGGGCCACTTCGTCCTGCTCGCGGCGGGTGATGCCGTACCTGTCGGCCAGCCGCTCCGCCGTTTCCCCCATCAAAATGTGATGAATCGGGTCGGTGAGCATCTCCCACAGGGCGTCGGTCAGCTGACCGTGCTGCAGCCGCTGCCCCCAGCGCGCTTCCTTGAGCACGTAGGGCACATTGCTCATGCTCTCCACCCCGCCGGCCAGGACGATGTCCGAATCGCCGGTCACAATCTGCTGATAGCCGCAGACGATGGCCTGCATACCCGATGAACACTGACGCTGAATGGTCATGCCGGTGACTTCCTTGGGCAATCCGGCCACCAGGGCCGCCGTGCGCGCCACATTGGGCTCGTCCGTCCGCTGGGCGCAGTTGCCCAGGATCACATCGTCCACCATTCCCCCGTCCACTCCGGCCCTCTTCAAGACTTCCTGGATCACCGGCACGGCCAGCTGATGAGAGATCAAATTCCTGAACTGGCCGCCGAAATCCCCGATCGCCGTCCGAACGGCGGAAACAATAACCACATCCTGCAAACAGCATCTCTCCCTTCCGGGTGATTTCAATTGATTTTTTTGAGTATTGCAAATTAAATGCCAGCTTTCCAGGCCCGAAATGATTTAAAAAAGGTGATGCACGTGCGATGCAATGCATCATATATGCATCACTTTCTGCATCACTGGAACATATCACCGCAGGTCGTATTTTTTCATTTTGCGGACCACGGTTGATTGATTGACCCCCAGCACGCCGGCCACCTTGCGGGTGCTGCGCAACCGGGAGTAAAGCCGGCGGATGAGTTCTTTTTCATCTTCGGGATTATTCCCGGCGGGAATCTCCAAAAAATGCGGCGGCAGTTCCTGCAATCCGATATTGTCTTCCGCGGAAAGCACCAGCAGTCTTTCCACCAAATTTTCCAGCTCCCGCACATTTCCCGGCCAGTGATAGGTCATCAAACGGTCGATTACTTTTTGTTCTATTTTTTTATGCAACCCGTACTTCTCATTGAACTTGTGGACAAAGTGAGCCACCAAAAAGGGGATTTCCTCCCGCCGCTCCCTTAAAGGCGGAATACAAAGGGGCACGACATTCAGACGGTAAAACAGGTCGGCGCGGAAAAGCCCTTCCTCGACCATCCGTGCCAGGTTCCGGTTGGTAGCCGCCAGAAAACGGATATCCACCGGCACTGCGCGGGTGCCTCCGACCCGGGTCAATTCCCGCTCCTGAATTACCGTCAGCAACTTGACCTGCAGAGCCAGGGGCAGTTCCCCCACCTCATCCAAAAAAACGGTGCCGCCGTGGGCGAGTTCCAGAAGTCCCGGCTTGCCCTCCCGCCGGGCGCCGGTAAAAGCTCCCGGTTGATAGCCGAAAAGCTCGGACTCCAGCAGGTTTTCCGGTATTGCGCCGCAATTGATGCGGATGAAGGGGGCCTTTGCCCGCCGGCCGACCTGATGAATCAACCGGGCGACCACTTCCTTGCCCGTGCCGGACTCCCCGCTGATTAAAACGGTGGAATCCACCCGGGCCACCCTTACGGCCAGATCCAGACAGTTTCGCATAACCCGGCTGTGGCAGACAATGGTGCGCTCCAGATCGCATTTGCGCAGAGCCTCCAGCTCCGATTGATACACCCCGGTTAATTGTCTGCTCGTTTCAAGCTGGCGGTGCAGTTCGTTCAACTCGGTGATGTCGCGGCAATTAACCACCACCCGGGTGATATCCTTTTTTTGCAGCCCTGTAACCGGGTTGCCGGTCAACATAATCTCCCGCCCCCCGGGAAAACGCTGCATCAGGCTGACGGGAGAACCGGTTTTACAAACCTGTTGACTGACCCGCACCACCAGCTCAGTGAGGGGGAAACCACCATCCGCCGGATATTGCTCCGATACAGACATCTCCCGGGACAGCTGATCGGCCATTTTTTTATATGCCCGGTTGCTGCTGACGATTTCACCCCGTTCATCGACGACGATAATACCGTCATATGAACAATCAATAATGGTGTTCAATTCATGGTACACTTCCAGGGCCCGGTTCAATTCCCTGACCGTGCTGAGCGTATTCTTTTCAAAAGCGCGCACCAGATCGGTGCGCGTAAGGATGCCTGCCAGCCGCCCATCGGCATCCACCACTGGCAGCCTGCCGATATGATGCCGCCTTTTGGCCATTTCCCAGGCTTCATCAATTTGCCTGTCCATTTGAATGGTTTTAACATTCCGGTTCATCAACCGTCCGACGGGGGTGCACGACGGCAGGTGATTGAGCAGTGCCCTGAAAAGATGGGTTTTGGTAAAAATGCCGATGACGTGCTTATCTTTATCCACCACCGGCGCTCCGTCAATACCATAATGCAAAAAAACCCCGGCCGCCTTTTCAATACTATCCCCTTCGCGCAGAAAAACCGGGTCCGCCGTCATAAAGGAAGCGACTTTCATTACGGCTGCACACCTCCATTTTAGCCCCGGGAGCATCACTGCCAGTTACATTTGAGAAGCTATAACGGCTTTTTGAATATTGCTCGTCCCCTCGATCAGCGACAGCACCCTGGCGTCACGCAGATATTTTTCCACCGGACATCCTTTGAGGTAACCGCGCCCGCCGCAAATATCCATCGCCGCCGCGGCGGCCTCCTGGGCGACATTGCTGCCGGCCAGCTTGGCCATAGACGATATTGACACTTATTATTACATAATGTTATGATTATTTCAATAATTAATAAAGGTTGAATATGGATTTACCGGAATGTTATGTAAAACAACAGCCGGAGCCTTTATGTCGAGTGGTGCGGGAAAATTAAAAAATTCGAGCTGCGCCAGCAGGGAGGGAAATAACTGTGTTTGATTTTTTACTCACCGAAAAACAGAAAGAAATCCGCCGGGAAGTGAGAGACCTGGTTAAATGGGTGCCCCGTCAGATGATTGTGGATATGGATCAGGACAAAATTCGCTTTCCCCGGGAATTCTTAAAGGAGGCCGCCAGGCGTAAACTTCTGGGTTGTCGCTATCCCGAACAATGGGGCGGCCGCGGCATGGACTGGGTGACCACCTGCATGATCCTGGAAGAAGTGGGCACGCTGGGCTATATCTTCGCCTGTGTTTTCGGCGTCGGTGCGGAACTGGTCTGCGACGCCATTATTCAGCACGGAACCGACGAACAAAAGGAAAAATACGTTAAACCGCTTTTGGCCGGGAAAATTTTTGCCGCCGAGTGTCTCACCGAACCGCGGGGCGGTTCGGACTTCTTCGGCACATCAACGACCGCCGTTGATAAAGGGGATTACTTTGTGTTAAACGGGCAGAAGCGGTTCATCGTCGGCGCGGAAGGGGCTGATTTTTTCCTGGTTTACGCCCGGACGAACTTCGATCCGCTTGCCCATCCGCATCAGGCGCTGACCTGCTTTATCGTCGACCGGGGACCCGGTGTTGAGGTGGAATATCTCTACGGGTTGATGGGCTGCCGCGGAGGCGGCGCGGGACGCCTTGTTTTCAGGGATGTGCGGGTGCCCCGGGAAAATATTGTGGGCCGGCTCAACGATGCCTATGCCGTATTCAACACCATGATGATTCCGGAGCGGCTTGGCACCGCGGCCATGACCATTGGAGCAGCCCGTCCGGCACTGGAAATAGCCACCCGGTATACTTCCCGGCGCAGGGCTTTCGGCCAGATCATTAATCAGTTCCAGGGCGTCAGCTTCCAGATCGCCGAAGCGGCCATGCTGCTTGACGCGGCCCGTTCGATGGTTTATGCCACCAGCCGGGCCGTCGACGCGAAAGAGGATATGAACCTGATCCGGCGCCTGGTCAGCGAGACAAAAAAATTCGTCACCGAATCCTGTCAAAAAGTGGCCCGAAACGCCATGCAGGTCATGGGCGGCATCGGCTATACCAACATCTTCCCGGTGGAGCGCACAGTAAGGGATCTGGGTCTGGCCTCCATCTGGACCGGAACCAACGAGGTGATGTCGCTGATCACCGCCCATGAATGGTACCGGGAATATCACAAAAACCTGGAAAAACACCAGTGCCGAAACTACGAACTGGATGCCGCGGAAGCGGAAGCCGCGGGGGAAAAAATCTACGAGTAGAACGCACACCCTGTTCGACGGCAACCCCCCGCGTTCAGCCGGCAAGACGGACGGGCCGGACGGCAAAAACATGCGCATCAAACCGGATGTTTTTGCCGTCCGGGCAACCCGGCCCGCGGCTGCCGGCATCAAAACCGCCGGGTTGACGCGGGCCGGACCAAAAAATCGTCCGCCCCCATTTTAGCAACGGTCCCCGGCCTCAAGAGCACAGCGCACGCAGTTCCTGCCGGTGGCCTTGGCCTCGTACATCATGCGATCCGCCCTGTTGAGCAACTGATCGGCCGTATCCCCGGGACAGTAGCCGGCCACCCCGAAGCTGGCCGTCACTTTACCCACGCCGGGTATATTCAATCCGCTTAACTTAATGCGCAGTTCCTCCGCCAGGGAAGCGGCGTTTTTTATCCCCGTATCCGGCAGCAGAATAACGAATTCCTCGCCACCCCAGCGCGCCAGGACATCTATTTTGCGGATTCTGTTTTTGATCGTTTCCACCACCTTTTGCAGCACCAGATCGCCGGCCTGATGGCCGAATCGGTCATTTATACTTTTAAAACGATCCAGATCCAGCATAATCAACGAAAATTGATTTCCGTTCCGCCTGACGCGTTCTATCTCCTCTTCAATCTTTCGAGCAAAATAACGATAGTTATAGGCCCCGGTCAGCGGGTCGGTAATGGATAGACAGTAAAGCCGCTCTTCCAATCTCTTGTTTTCCGTGATATCGGTAAACGCTTCGACCAGCTTATCCCCCTGCCCGGTATGCAGGCGCCTGACCGTCTTGAGCACGGTAATCTCCGTACCATCAGCCCGGCGCAAAACCATCTCGGCACGGCTTATTTCTTTTTGGGAATCGATCACCGGACAGCGCCCCCCGCTGCCGGGGAAAAAATCAAAACACACCCTGCCGGCAATCTCTTCCCGCCCGGCCCCCATAATGTCCGCCGCCTCATCGTTCACTTCTTCTATGCGGCAGGTCCGGGAATCAACAACAATCACCCCCACCGGCAGACTGGAAAGCAGCAACTGCAGGTAAGCTTCACGCTGCCGGAGGGTTTCCTCCATTTTTTTATAACCGGTGACATCAATGGCGTAATGCAGGTATATGTCCTCACCCAGGGGAATCCACCAGGTATCCCATATGCCGTCGTCCAGTTCCACTTCCACATGCCGGGCGCTGTTTCCCGCCAGGGCCTCATCAGCCAGACAGAAAAAACATTTCATCCCGGGGGGCGGCGGGCCACCGGCCTTAACTATCGCCGCATCACCCTCATTCACATACCTGGCGCCGTGAATGCTCTCCCAGCAGAAAGCCCCCGGCTTTGTTCCAAACATGGATTCCGCCGCCTTATTCTGCGATAAAATGCGGCGTTCCCTGGATATAAGCCAGGCCGGACTGGGGATGCCGTCGAGCATCAAAAGCGACCTTTCTCCCGTTCGCCCCTGCTCTTTTTGCACAGTACAGTTGCCCTCGGCCATCGAATAACACCCCCGAATGCTGCGCGCGGATCATCAGGCGGCACAACGCACCAACCAGGACGGGAAAAGCCCGTGCCGGAATACCAAAATAGACAACCGCCGGACGGGACGACCGAATTACCGCGTCCTGCCACCAACCGAAATAACGGCCATAAATAATTCCTCGAAAATAAGCCCGAATCCTCTGTAGTAAACCACAAGCCGAAAATTATTTTTAATTTCAACAGGCAATACCTGCATTTGACATGAGAATTTCCGGTAACCAATTACCATACAGCGATAATTGTGGTTTTCCGACAGTGCGTAAAAAGCAGTTTGATGTAAGCATAAAAAATATCTGGAAACACTCAGATCCAAAAACATTCGGGTAAAAAGAGCCATTCTTTTCGGTTCTCTGGCGGCCGGCACCGGTGATGAGGATAGTAACATCGACCTGGCTATTGTGTCCCCAGACCTGGGAAGGGATCGGTTCAAGGAATCTGTATTGCTAAAAAAACTGACCTTTGATCTCGACCTGGACATTTCCCCGCGGCCGTATTCGGTTGAGCAGTACCTGAATGCCAGGCAGGGTGATTTTCTGTTTGATGAAATAATCCAGAAAGGGAAAATAGTTTATGAGGAGTAGCCAGGGCTCAGGTTTGACATACCCATATTAAAGCGCTTTCCAGCACCAGGATCAGAAAACAAACCATACCAAAGTACATTTTGATCAGGGGGCAAATCACCGGAAAACCCTGTATTCAAGCCGTTTTTCAGGCTCTTATTTATTTTTTACATTTTGCATCAAGACCACGCACTCCACATGCCGGGTCTGGGGAAACATATCCACCGGCTGCACACGCACCGGGCGGTAACCGTGACCGGCCAGGAAGCCGAGATCGCGCGCCAGAGTTCCCGGGTCACAGGAGACGTAGATTACCCTCTTTACCGGGCGGGCGGCCAGGGCCTGCAGCACCCGGCGGTGACACCCGCGCCGGGGCGGGTCGAGCACCACCACATCGGGCCGCCTTCCCCGTTCAAACAGCCGGGGTAACACTTCTTCCACCGCACCCTGCATAAACGCGGCGTTGTTTATTCTGTTCAAGCGGGCGTTTGCCGCCGCGTCCGCCACCGCCGCCGGGAAAAGTTCCAGGCCGAGCACGCTCCCGGCCCGCCGGGCCAGGTACAGGGCGATGGTCCCCACCCCGCAGTAGGCGTCCATGACCAGCTCCCCGCCGGATAAAGCGGCGCATTCAAGCACTTTCCGATACAAAACCCCGGTTTGGACCGGGTTCACCTGGTAGAACGAGGCGGCGGAAAGGCGGAAATACAGGTCATCCAGCCGATCCGTCAGAAACCCCGGTCCGCATAAAACCTCCGTCTTCCCTTCCGAAACACCGCCGCGGCCGATGCTCTGCCGGACAACAGCGGTTACCCCCGCGGCGGCCAGTTCGCCGACCCGATTATAAAGAGCGGCCGGACACTCCCCGGCTGTGGTCAGCACCACCATTGTCTCCCCCGTTCCGGCCGCCCGGCGCAGGGTGATTTCACGCACATCCCCTCCGCCGGGACACTCCCGGTATTCATTCAACCATGCCCGCACCGCCCGGGCCAGGCGGTTTAATTCTTCATCCACAAGGTAACAGATAAATCCCTCACCAAAATCGGAACCGAGCAGGTGTGAGCCCGGGGCAAAGAAGCCCAGCACCACCCCGTCCTCCCGCCTTTCCACATGCAGGCGCACTTTATTCCTGTAATGCCAGGGGTTCCCCATGCCCAGCATGGGCAATACCTCAATATCCTTCAGGCCGCCAATGCGCTCCAGACTGTCCCGCACCAGCCCGGTTTTGTAGCGCAGCTGGCTCTCATAATCCAGGTGCTGGATATGGCAGCCGCCGCAGCGTTCGAAGGCGGGGCAGCGGGCGGCTGTACGCGCCGGACCGGCGGCCAGCACTTCCTCCAACCCGGCCCGGAGGTAGTTTTTCTTTACCTCCGTAACCGCCGCCCGCACCCGGTCCCCGGGAACGGCCCGGGGGACGAAAATCACCCGTCCCTGCCGGCGGGCCACACCTTCCCCGGCATGATTCAAACTTTCGATTTCCAGCAGCAGCCTATCCCCCGGCTTTATTTCCGACACGGGCAACACCCTTCGGCAAAAAGTCCATGATAAGTAATACGTAACGTATTTTATCATGCTCAGGCGGCCCGGGCAATGCCGCCGCCCTGGTCCCCGGTACCGAAATCCGGTACGAAACGGGATTGCTCAATTCATCTCATCGTCCGGTTATTCGGCAGGAGCAAACCAAAGGCCACAGCCGCAACCCGAAAAGACACGCCGGGGGACAATAAAACTCCGCCGGAACAACGGGCTGCAAAAAACGTTTAAATTAACCGCCGGAAAAACCCGAACGGCAGTACCCTCTGAACATCACCGGCAAAATAATAAAAGGTGGTGACCACCCCGGCGCGCCAGTGCTCCGGGACGACCACCACTCTTCAGGGCAGCTTATTTCATTTTAAAAGGCACGGCTGGTGACAATGAGAATGATCAACATCACCACGCCCAGGCCCAGGCTCCAGCCGATGAGCTTTTTCTCGGCCGGCAGCAGCGCCACCGATTCTTTTGCTTCCGGAGCCCCGGGATTCGTGCAGACTGTTTTTTGCATCGCCGGTTCAGTCACCGGTCTTCCCCTCCCCACTTTTTTATTTAACCGCCGACAATCGGTGGATGGACGCCATGGAAGAAGATCCAGGAAATCAACAGACCGATCCAGATGATGAAGCCGAACAGGCACAACAGGTAGATGCCGGCCAGTTTGGCCATGCCTTCCTGCCGCAGAGTGCGGAAGTTGGAAACCAGTCCGATGGAGAAAAAGGTCAGCGCGAAGAAAATTCCGCGCAGGCTGTCCGCCTCCAGAATACCGGCTTTCGCCGTTTTGACCAGTTGCGGGGCGGAAAAACCAATCACGAGCAGCACCAGGAAAGTTATCACATAGCCGATGACAAATTTGGGGAACCGCTGCCAGATTTCACCCCGGGCCACTTTTTCCCCCGGCCTGCGGTCGATGCCGTAAACCCAGATTACGGCCACCACGAAGGCCCAGATGCCGATGAAAATATCGATGAATACCTTGGTCGTTACGGCCGCCATGAGGATCCAGTCTTTTTCGTAATTTACACCCAGCGCGCTCAGGGCTTTGGCCCGGATCAGGGCGTCGGTGATCGCCCCGCTGGCCGCCGCCGCTCCGTCCGTTTTCACCGCCAGTCCCATCCAGGCGCCGGCCACCATGGGCTCATGGTAGAGAAACGTCTGGGCCAGAAAGGGCAGGATAAGCAGTTCAACCACGGCGAAAACAATCACCAGGGAGGAAACCACACAGGGCACCACCGGACGGGAACGGATCGCCCCGCCGGTGGCGATGGCCGCCGAGACACCGCAGATGGAAATGCCCGAAGCCAGCGGCGCCGCCCATTCGGGAGTGAGTTTGAAGTACTTGCGGGAAATAAAGTAGACGATGGGCCAGTAAATGAGATAGGCTTCCACAATGGCGCACAGGCCGCGGAAAAGCACTGTGGTGGCCAGACCCGCCGATTCGCAGGCCTTGACGCCGATGGTGGCGCCCAGAATGACGATGGCCGTTTTGACGAACCACTCCGGCTTGGCCGCCTCCTCCAGGTAACGGGCCGCTCCGGGAAACAGGTTGCCGATCAACAGACCGGCGATCAGGGCGATAATAAACCCGGATTCGCCGGTCAGACTCAAGGACCAGGGAATGCCCATCTTTTTCAGCGTATCGGGAGTGGCGGCGATGTAGGCGTAAGAACCGGCCATCCAGCAGAGATAGGTAATCCAGAAAATGACACTGAACCCAATTGCAAATCTTTTGACATCTCCGCGCATGGAAACGGCTCCGATGGAGGTGAGCACAAGCAAAAAGAGGTAGGTAAGCACCAGCGAGAGAATGCCGGGCATACCCTTGTAGGCGGCGGAAACAGGTGACAGGGCTTTGGACAGATCCAGCCAGACGTTGGTCTTCACCACCCAGCCCAGGATGTCGGCGCCGAATAAATTCCCCAGGCCGAGGATGAAAATAAACAGCCCCAGCCAGACCGCCCACCAGTCCTCGCTTCTGTACAGCGGCGGCTGGCGGACATCATTTTCATTAACCATAATTCTTCCTCCCCCCAACTACCAGAAAACCCCCGGGACAACAAACAACGCTTTCCCTTTCCCGGTGGTCCCACCACCCCCTTCCCGGGCAAAAAACTCACACTTTGGGAAAAACTCCCCCACAGGGGATTATAGCATAAGGACATATGCTTATCAACCAGCGGGTGAAATTTTTACCACATATGTCCGGGAAACAGTTTTTACAGTATAGTGCATAAAAAACAATTTTATGACC
>Ga0315298_1008238_pt1 | contig 13374 bp, 10 predicted proteins | sample WHS_1_MG_FD_203077 | JGI IMG/M metagenome (GOLD analysis project Ga0315298, IMG submission 203077) | Extremophilic microbial mat communities from Washburn Hot Springs, YNP, Wyoming, USA - WHS_1_MG | ecosystem: Environmental > Aquatic > Thermal springs > Hot (42-90C) | place: USA: Wyoming...
GGATCCATACCCCGTTCGATAACTCAACCACACCGGGATGGGCTGACGAGGAGAGGTTGGAAAGCCACGTGGAAACGGGAATGCTGACCATCCTGAAAGCCTTCCAATCGGCCTCTAGGAATGGAGATCTAAATCCCCATGTAAAAGGGGAGCCTGGACCCGATGTGGAGGAGATGGAGGAGGTGGAGGACGTGGGGTCACCGTGGAATGCCTTGACCGGTGAAATGGTCTTTGAAGATGATTCGTTGTGGAGAGGCCTCGGCGTTATATCTTCCCAGAGGGTCTTGCCGATCCTAATCCTGATAGCCGCTTTTGCGACTTTAATCCTGTTACCTAAGAGGGGGAGAAATAAAAATATTTTATAAATATATCTGTATTGTATTTTATAAAATTTATTTCACTTAGATATAAAATAAATTTTACATTTATGAGTAGATCCGGATAGGCCTCCGCTCTCCCCTCATCGCCCCATAGTAGGCCCTACAAGGCTCCCGCTCACTGAGGGGGGAGGGGGGGTACCCCTCCAAAAAATCGTAAAAGACAATCGAGGGAATCCACCATATATTATGTGAAATTTATAACATTTAACCCTTCACCCTTCACAACCATTCAAACTTCGAACCATAGAGAGTTTCGGAGAAACGAAAGACCTACCACCATAAATTATCAGGGAGACCCGGGTTGTCCCGGATTAGATTGGATTGGATTAGATTGGAATACCCTGCCGAGCTTTCCCGATCCATCCTCCCAGTCCCCTGGCATAGGGGGAAAGCGCCGAGATAAACCCTAAAACGAGGGGATCCTTCAGGAGACAAAACCTTCAAGAGAAGAGGATAGGTAGATTAAGCCGGGGGGTGGAGGGGTTCATCCATTGGTGCGGGGGGCGGGATTCGAACCCACGAACCGCTCGCTCCGCTCGCGTTTCGATTCAGTGTCTTCGGGTCGATGTCTCTGTTTTCCGAACCCTCTCCCATGAAGGGTAAATATTTACCTCCCTTTGGTTTATAAATCTAAGCATTTGGTGAAATTACCGCTAAGGTCCTTCTCCAAAATAATTTCAAGCATAATTTGAAAAAGTTTAATATATCCCTTTTAGAAAGCTTAGATTTTCCAAAACTTCTATCTTGAAAAATAATTGGGACAACGCCTACTCTAAAGCCATTTCTTAAGGCTTCATATAAAACTTCAATTTGAAATTCAAAACCCTTAGAGCTTAACTTGTTTAAATCTACCTTACTAAAAATACTTTTCCGATATGCTCTATAGCCTGATGTTGCATCTGAAGTTTTAACTCCAGCTAAATATTTTGTTAAAAAATTAGCAATATTAGAAATCAGTTTTCTCTTAAGATTCCAGCCTATAACTTTTCCTCCAGGAATTTTTCTTGAACCAATGACAATATCATATTTCTTTATTTTTTCTAGAAAATCAGGTATATGCTTTGGGTCATGGCTAAAATCAGCATCCATAACAAGAATTATTTCGCCTTTTGCCGCCATAAGGCCTTCCTTTATAGCATTTCCTAAACCATTGCTTTTTTGTTTAAAAACTTTAGCTCCAGCAGCTTCCGCTTTTTTGGGAGTATCATCACTCGATTTATCAATCACTAAAATTTCATAGGGTTCATCTATTTTTTCAAGCTCTCTTTTTATTTCATCTATCAGCTCATCGATTTTTTGCTCATTCTTGGTTGGTATAATAATAGAGATGTAAGGAGGTAAACAAAATTCATTTTGGAGAGTACAAAAAGCATTTTGATTATGGTTGTCATTGCCATTATTTTCCGCCATCCTTTTTGCCCCTCTTTTTCTTCCATTTTTTGAGAAAATTATCCAATTCCTTTTCATTCCACATTTTCTTCACTATTAGCGTGTCATCATCTTGCTTCATAATTTCTACGTAATCACCATCCCGTAGAAATTCGGTCATATCCAGAAGGGCCTTTCCATCATATTCAAATACTTCGCGATTATCCTTGAAGCGCTCCCTTCTGGTCAAACGATTATTCTTATCATAAAAATAACGATAACCGCTCAGCGCATCCACGGATATCCATGTGCCATCTGCTCTCTCAACCCTATAGTTATCTATCGCAATCCGCTCTTTTCCATTTTCATCGCTGGGGTCCTCTATGGTTGGAGCCGCTTGGCCGCGCAAATAACATAGGTATCGTATAGCGTCATAAAGGTCCTGGAACGGTATCATCTTTTTTTCATTTGGGTAAAGGATAATGATTGGAACGCGAACCGGCGTGGAGGCATAGCCCATTTGTCTAGCCCAGCGGTCGGCCTCTTTGAATGAGCCGGGTCTGATGTAAACCCGTGTTTTCGCCGGGGTATCCTCTATCTCTATTGCAGCTACATGATTATGCGCGACAACACCAACATCGAAGTCGCCATAAATTTCAATAGCCCGTTTTACGACATGTGTAAGATTTTTATAGCTATTGAAACGCCGAACCCTGTGCCATACCCCTATACGATAAATTTGCTCTCCAATATGTAGATTTACAAACCCACCAAAACCAAGGTTTGGGCATCGGAACTTTTCGCTGAGATATTTTGTCCAATCGAAATCGTCCGTTGTGTGCGAAGCCTCATCATGGCACCCTTGGATAATGGCTATGAGTTTTCCTGCGATTTTCTCATAGAGCCATTCCACGATGCGCTTTTGAATTTCTGGTGGTATAATAGCTTCAAACGTGCCTGAGGCATGAAAATTAGGAAGATAATTATCGATGGTATCGCCACAACTGATTATATATAATCCATCCACACTCTTTATAAGATTTAAGGCTTTTTCTAAAGCTTCATGATTTGTAGTGATTGCGCCAATGTGAATGTCCGCCAAGAATGCGATGGCTATCGGCCGATTATCATTTATAGAAATTTCCGCCTCCACCATAGCTGTTTCGAATTTTTGCACTTCTTTTTGGAACCCCTTTAAAGAATCCCAAATAGCCGCCATGGCGCTATTGTCTGGAGGTATTCGCAAATTTTCAAATTTTATTTTTTCACTCATATCTCTTTTACCTCCATTTAATTCGAATTCGAACTTCAGCTGGCCGCGAATGGCACTCTTGGCATATACCCTCACTAACCTTGCCCATACGCTCAACATCCACACCTTCGCGAAGGGAGAAGTGAGAAGCGAAACAGAAGCCGCAAATATCCTTGAAAATATATTGACACGAAGATGTTAATTTTTGATTGAAAAATTCGCGATTTTCTTCAATGTCCTCATTTTTCACACAATTTACCCAATCTACACAACGCTGGGAAGGGACCCCCCCATCCCCCCTTCCTCCCCCTGGGGGGTAGGGGGTGCTATTTTTCGTTGTGTTGTTTGTGTCGTTTGTGTTGGCGATGGTTTTTTTCATTATTTCCTTATATACTTGAATACCCCGTGGCGTTAATCGATATCCATCTCTTTTCGTCACAATCAACCGTTTTTCCTTAAGGATTGGGATGTACTCATCAAGGCCCGTTTTTCCAATACCGGTATATTCTGAGAGAACTTGCCGTTGAACCGCCCCTTCGCGCGCTATATGGCTGAGAATTTCGTATAGGATGGGTTTTTCTTGAAACAAGTTTTGAATTTCCGCTATTTCTTCAGGCTGAATTTCACATTGTCTTTTTCTATACGCTGCATATTGGTCCAACTCATTCTCCCTGAGAACTTCGCGATACCACTCCATTGCTTGTTTTGCGACGCCGGGGGTTATGATTACTTTTTCCATGCTCTCATCAGTGCTCATAGAGAGAATTGCCCATGCCGCGCTTATGGCTGCTGCTTTTTTCTCCACATCGCTCGCGATTATAGGGATGGTATCACAATAAAATTCTTCAACAAGCGCTTTTGCCTGCTTAATTATCTCTTTTTCAGCCGCGGGTGTAATTATGATATCTTCGGCTTTTCGCGTCCAAGCGTAAAGGATAAGTGTCCGTAGTAGAGGAATTAATTCCTCATTATTATTATTTGTCTTTTTCTTCTTTCGTGAAAGAATTTTTTCAGCCTCAACCTCTCTCACGTAAACGGGTATATCTATCCTTGCAAGGTCGGGGGTTTCGTAATGGCTGGAGAGAACCATAATCGGGTAAAGGTAATTTTTAATACTTTCGCCTTCCCTTGGGTTTTCTATCATAATGAGCCGTACCCTCACAAGCGCATCAGCTCTCGCCGCCTTCCTCACGCTTAGGATGCCTGACACACGCGCCTCGCGGAATTCATTCATCTCTTCGCTTTCCAATTTTGTGGTCCCATCAAGAACAACCAGCGTCCTATCGCTGAATGGAAGGTCACCCCAAAGCACCACATAACCGCGCGATGTCTGCGCGATGGTGTAAAGCAACCCCGTCCGGCCTGAAACCTCAGAAACCACATAAATGCCAATGCCTAAATTCATGATGAGGTCCTTGGCCGCTTTTGATTTTCCGGTCCGTGTACCGCCATAACAGGTCGTGCACAACCACGTTGCCAGCGGTTTTCCGCGCCATGAAATATATAAAGGAGAACAAGCCGTCAATAAAATCGTAACAATCCAGTTTTCGCGCTCAATTAGGTCCACGAATTGCATTGTTTTTTCAATGAGTTTTGATACCCCCATTTTTCTTATTTTCTCTAAGTTGCTTTTCGTATTATCATCTAAAACAAAACTCTCAAGGTCATCCGTGGCCTTTTCCACACTATGAGCGACGAAAACAAGCCGTCCATCTTGCCAAGTTTTTCCTACGGTTCCCCTCACTATGGCTTTTATTCCAGCTGATGGGGGTGTCCCAGCTGTATACATGCGCACCATCCGTGGAGCATTCGTCTTCTTCATTTCAGAAAGGTCAAGGTATCGCACCGCATCCATTGCGAAAATTTCGGTGAGCGTCCCCATATTGAAGGATGCCCGGAAATGCCCCGCGCGAACTTCGCGTAGGAAACACTCTCTATTTTTTATGTTTTTTTGATGCTGAAGGATAAATTCAGCCGCCGCCTTCTTTTGCGTCTGCTCATTCCGTCCAACCAGCTCAACCTGCTCATGGAGCCGTATCCCGCCGCTGATGCCCTCTGTTGCGTTTGGACACGCTTGACACTCCTTTTTCCCGCCGCCACAAAATACTGCGCCGCCTATGGGGATAATAAAAGAGTCTCCAATTCCGCTGATTAGAACATTCGCGACACACCTGCGCCCGTAATAACGCGCGTTGATGTCTTGAAGCTTTATCTCATTTTGTATAAAAGGACACGCATCGGGGTTGCAGAATTCGTTTTCTTCTAATGGTTTTAGTCCGGCTGTAACCCTATCCTTGTTAACTTCTTGGAACACATCCGTCCGCATCACTTCACAGCTGATATGTTTTCTTTCTGTCTTTTCCCGGTCTTTCTTTATATAATAATCAGTGATTTTTTGTTGATAATCTTTGCATTTTTGCATTATTTCATGAACTTTCTCATAATCATTCGCGTCCCCCGCCAAGGTCACTATCTGTAATCGTCCCATGTGTGGAATTTCGCCTGTCTGCTCAGCCGTTTCCACCAGCGATTTTATACATGGCCGCTCCATCCAATCTACATCTACATCTTCCCTTCTGATTTTCACAATTCCATTTCTTCGCGCCAGCGTTTCCTCAGCCTTTTCCTCCATGATTTCTATCATTCGGGTCTCTATCATATTCTCCTTGTATTGAGCGGGTTGCCAAAGGATTGGCTGGGGTTTTTGTGCCAGCTCTATTATATTTTGAAGTGGTAATTTCCACGATAAGGGTGGTAATGGGACGCAAAAGAGATTAGAAATGGGATGGAGAGTATTCTCAAGCCGCCAAACCCTTCGCGCATCGTATATTTGTGTGTCTATACTCTTTATTTTTCCTTGGATATCCTTAGCAATTTCCTTGAAAATTTCATGGAGGTCGTTTCTTTGGAAATCAGCTGGATTTTTCACTATGGCGCATAGGGGTATCCTTACGTGAAATCCCTTCTGGCCGCTGAAGGATGCCCAAATCGCGCGCTCATCTATGCCGATGCCGCTCACAAGCCCTTCACAAAGTCTTATGAAATCGCTGTAGCTGTTTTCCAGGCTGGTCTTGTCATCTATATCGAAAACAAGGTCCCCCACAATTTTTCCATCAGCCCCATGCGCGAATACGCCTACATAGATGGCCTTCCCTTTTGCTGTTTTCATGAATTCAAGGAATTCCTCAAAACTGGAAATCCATTTTCGAATTGAAGGCGCGTTTGGATTTTGTAGTGTGTCACAAGCCACTTCGCGCTTGTAACCAGGTGGAACCCTTATGAAAAGGTCCCAGAGCTGCTTTAACATGGTCTCATCCATCACTTTTCACCTCCACACTCTTCGCGATATGGACATGCCCGGCAGAGCCACTCTTCCTCCGTTTTTGGAGCGCTCATTGGGTCCCTGGCCTCAAGCGCTTTTAGCAGCTGGTCCCGTCGTTCAAGAAGGTCCCTACGAATGACCTCAAGGTCATTGAAATGAATTGAATAGGTCTCTATGAGAAAACCATCCTTCTCTTTTTCGGGTTGTCTTTTCGGAAAAAGGTAAAGAATTATTAATTTTCCTTCATTTTTATTCATCATAGCGCAATAATAACCAAGCTGGAGTATCCAATGTCTCTTTATTTCTCTTTGAAAGCTACGGGTTGTTTTGATTTCGATTGGCTCATCATCAAGAATATCAACATGGCCTACTACGCCTTCATATCGAATTTCCTTCTCTTTTTCCGCGCCGTGGAGGTCCTCCAGCACATCATGATGCCCGCGGCCGGCCGTGAAGAATGAAAGCGATTGGTCGTCAACCGGCTTCGGGTTGAGTTTTTGGAACGCACTTTTTCTAATGCAAAAAACAAGGTCTGAAACATGGATTTCGGGTCTAAGTTCGTTATACTTTTCACTGAGATGCACCTTGAGCCGCTCGCGTAGGGTCGGGTCCTCTTTAATTTCAATATTAAAAGGAAAAGGAATAGGTAAAAAGTTACCTTTATATATTTGAACTTTACTATTTTTCATTTAGACCTCCTCTTATGGGGGTTGGTCTCCGCCTCTGCGCCAGACGGGGGAGCTCTGCGGCGCCGGGGCGGTCTTCATTTTTATTATCTTTATTTTGATTTCGCCTCCAATTGATGTTTTAAATCTGCAAGTAAAATCTCCACGCTTTTTATTACTCTCTCTATTTGATTCCCTCTTGGGAACATTACAGCCGCGAAAGAGTTGGGCATAATGACTAGCCGATTGGTTTTGAAAGCTTTTCTAATTTCCTTTGGTATGTAGATTTTGAAATTTTTATCCCATTTCGTTTCGAATTTCACCATTCATTTTTCACCCGTTTTTTGTTCTATCTATATTTAGAAAATACCCCCCTTATAAGCTTTCTGTTTTGGGGTCTTTTATCCGTTTTTCGTCCATTTTTCGTCCGCCACCGCCTAATTCACTATTTTTTAAATAATCAAAATCCTTTTTTGTAAGGGTAAAAAGCATTTTGTCTATCCCCTATGATTTAAACTCACAACACCATTCGTAGAACGAATATACCATGAGAATTCCTATCATTATTATAATTTGCGTCATAAATATGTGAATGCTCACCATGTCCACCACCCCACTATCCTTGCCGTTTCTATGGCGGCCGCAATCGCTATGAATATGGCGAATACAGCTATGGCGTAGACATCTGTATACGTGTAGTTCATTTCTGCAGTTACGCCTTCAAATCGGCCTATCTTGATTTTTCGCGATGGGTATGGCCCAATCGTAAAGTTTCCAAATACAATCCCAGCTATGCCTACAACTTCTAATAAAACCCAACCCCATTCTGAACTCCAAATTCGCACGAAGTCCCCAAACCCCATTGTTGCGAGAGGTCTTACTATGGAAATGAAAAGGAAGGCTCCAATTGACATGGGCCATTCCAATTTCCTATTCAGGCTTTTCGCGGTCATCCTGAAGCCGCGAAGTGTGAAGGCGACAAGGAGATTGTTCAAAAAGATTAAAGTGAAAGTGTCAAGAGGGTCTTGAGCGCGTAAAAGAGCGGTCCACATTACGTGGCACATTGTTACAAGTGTGATTGTGATTGCGGTGAAAGCAAAAGTCTTTTTTAATTCCCTGAGTTCGTCGATTATTTTCTTTTTAATTGTTGTTTTCCCTTGTGTTTTTTCTTCTATTATTAGCGGTTCGGCCCAAATGCCTTTTCGCTGAAGGAATTCTTCAATTTCTTTTTCCATTTTTATTATTCACCTCTTTTTTCTTATCATTTTTATGAAAAAAGTAAAAAAATTGGGGGTTTATTTTCACCACCTATAGTATCCACATATCCCTCAGTCTATCCATTAGGCGCTTGAGTTGCCACACATCGAAATTTAGCGTGTCTAGAGCTTGGTGCCGTGTTTCTTCCGAAACGTTTTTCCCCATCAGTTTCCACACTTGGATGTCCATGTCCCTTACCCTCTCATCTATTTCTTCTGCTATTTTCCGTATTTCCTCCATCGTTCTTTTCTGAGCGTCCAGCTGCCATTTCTCTATCTCTACTTTTTCCATTTCCTCTTTTCACCTCCATCTCCATTCTCTTTTTCCCTATTTCTCTATTTCTCTTACTCCCTTATAAATATTACGCTAATTCCCTAATAGGGAAATGCTTATATACTTCAAAATAGATAATATGATTTAGGTGAAGGTGATGAAAATAAAAACAAGTATTGAAGTTGATGTGGAATTATGGGCTCGCTTCAGGCGCGCTCTAAGAGAGAAGTATGGAAGGGAGAAGGGGTATAAAACAGAAGCTATAGAGGAAGCGCTGGAGGCGTGGCTGGAGAAAAACGAGAAGCCATAGTGAGCCCCGTTTTGCACCATTTCTTTTATTTTTTTTTGTTGTTTTGCTTCCACCCCTTCGCGCCCGGCCCGCCATGGAGCCATGACCGGCGCCTGAGGTTGCGCGCGCCCTCCCTCTCAGCTACGCCCTTGAGCCCAACGCCTTAGGCCACCCTCTCTTTCTCTTCCCTTTTCTCTTTCACTTTATTTAGAGGCCCTCTCTAAGGTTCACTCTCTAAGTGCCCTCTTTCATGTCCCTTTTTTATCGTTGCGCGGTCGCTCTAAAGGGTTTGATAGAGCATGGAGAGAGCAGAAAAGGGCAAAAAGGGCACGAAGCATCGCGATAAAAGGCTTCAGGGCGCGCGCTAAACAACAAATCGGGGCATCGATGGGCTGGAGGTGGAGAGAAACAAATGGGGAAAAATGGGATAGGTCCCAAAATTAGGGTTTCAGGGGAAGGAATAAAGGGGTCCCAAGCGTGGAAAACCGCGAAAAAGCGGGCTCAAACCCCCGTTTCAAACCACCAAAAACCTTATGAAACGCGCCATCGCGCCATCCTTTTGACCATTCCTTATCCTCTTTAGTATATAAACCGTGGGGACGAATAACCCCCCTTTCGGAAAGAAAAGTAGCACCAAAATCCTGGGTTTGTATGCCTACAAAATCCCGACCGGGCTTATGAGTATATAAATAGTGGGGACGAATATACCCCTCTCTAAAAGAAAAAGTATGCATAAAATCCCAGAAAAGTATGCATACAAACTCCAAAAAAGGGCTCGAAGAGGGGTTTTCAAAAGAAAAAGTATGTATAAAATACGCCTAAAGTATATATACAAATTTTAAAAAACCTATATTAACAGCGTTTTCGGGCCTTTTCATGGGTTTTCAGGCATATTTTTCATAAGGTTTTGTAAGGTTTGGGGCAATTTCCACACCGTCGTGAGTATTATATCGGGGTCTTCAGCAGTGAAGCGTGCGAAAAGCTTCTCCGTCCTTTTGGATGGAACCACTATTATTACCCTTCTCCATCCCCGCTCTATTGCATGCTCTTTTTTCTTCGTAATAAGGTCTGGTATATCCTCTTTTTTAAGCGAACCTTTTTCCCCGGTCTCTATTTCTATTGTGGCTTCTAATGAAGAACAGTAGAGGTCCGCCTTTTTCGGGGGGCCGAATTCAACCTTAAAACCTAAACTACTCAGGTAATCAAAAACTTCGCGAACCAAACCTCTATGAAACGCTGATTCCGCCATGAGCTGCTCTCGGGGGAGCGCATGATAATAGGTGGAACCGCGCCGCCGGTCTGGAAATGGGGATGGAACTTCTTGTGTCTTTATGAGGGGCTCACCAGCCTCATCGCGATAAACCATCCTTAATTCATATAATTTTTTCCAAAGACGTTTTTCTTCTATAATATAACCATCGCGCTGGAGTGCCAACCTAAGCTGGTTTAGTGTGTATACCGCTTTCGATAATAAATTCATAATTTTTTCTTCAAGGGTTGGCTTCATTTCTATCTCTTTAGTTTCTTCAACCTTTACAGGCTCAGCTGGAGAAGGTATTTCTGGTTTAGGTATCTCCAACTCAGGTGCTTTTATTTCCTTAACTTCCTCAGCTTCAGTAAAGGGTCTTAGCAGCGAACCACAGCTTAAGCAGTAGTCATAAACCTTCGGAACTTGCTGGCCGCATGATGGGCACTTTATCATTGTTTCCTTAAGGTGGTTATCATACCACTCTTCAAGGTTTTCATACCATTCCTCTTTTCTCTCCATCTCACTTGCTTGAGGTTGCTCAACCCATAGAGGCCGCTCTACAATTCCTTCAAGGGAATAGGTCTTAGCCGGGGCTCCTTGTAACTCATCATCGTTTAACATTTGAACTTGAACCAAATGGGGGAACTTTTCACCAAGCTGCTTAACAAATCCACAACCTGGTGGAATAACGGGCATAACTTGAACTTGAACATCGCTTAAAATTACGAATTTTTTGATATATTGCAGCTGGTGTGGCTCACTGAAGGAATGGATTATGGCCGTAGCTGCATTACCAAGAACACTCTCGGGGACATCTTTAATCATTTGGGTTGAAATTAAGATGCCGAAACCGTATTTCCTTCCCAACCTTACGATTTTGCTTGGTAAAGGCTCAACCTTTTGTCCCTCCACAGTTTTTATGGTAAGGACTTGCCATGCCTCATCAAGCACGGTAATGAGTTTGAGTTTAGAGAGCTCTCTCATCTTTTCATAAACTCTTTGTAAAATAAGGTATGTTACAGTTGTTTTCGTTTCTTCACGCTCAGTGCGCGGTAATCGCGATAGGTCGATGCAAACTGGTCCCCTCATTATAATGCTCCAAAAGTCTACAGTTTCCTCTCCGAAAATACTACTCAATAATTGCAACCTTCGCAAAATCCATGGAACCCATGCGCGCTCCTGTTTTCCATAGAGGCCCTGCTCCATTTTCTCTCTCATATACTCCATTACATCCCTCACCGTAGGTGCTGGTTTGTCATAGGTGCTCTCATCACCATTCACTATACCAAACTTTTGATAAGTGTCCATAATGCATTCCTGGAACTCTCCACGCTGTAGTGGTGTCATGTCTGTAGCATAGCCTACAGCTTCAGCCGTAGCCGCAGCTCTCTCGCTGGGGTTTAACCCTAATAGAGCTAAAGGATTTAGTTTAAATGATGTTGGAACTTGGAGCACTATGCCGCCAAGACGCCGCACAAAGTCCACATACTCTCCAGTCCAGTCAATAATAAGAGCCGGAATTTTCTTCGCGCGCCAATACCGCGCTATTATCGCCTTTACAGTTTGCGTTTTTCCTGAGCCTGAAGTGCCGCTTACAACGCAATGGGGGTTTACAGCGTTTTCAAGGTTGAGGATGTATGGGCCGTCCTTTCCAATTTCAATCTCAATTGTTTCCTCTTCTCTTTCTCCACGAACGCGCTCCTCTCTTTCAGCTGGACGTACGAACCACTTTGGAAAAACCGCTTTGTATCGAACTTCATGCCCTAAGAGAACCAGCCCGCTTCGCGCATAAGTCATAGGGTCGTATTCTTTTGGAAGCGCATATTGTGGTCGCGATTGAAGTACTTCATAAACACCAGCTGCAGCCATCGCCATAGAGGCTATGAAAAGGATTGAGCCTATCATAACGGCAACTTGGGGGTTTTCTGCTATGAACCTGAGTATACCAGCTCCAGCAGACCCTATCCACTTTTCCTTTGAAAGATTTATGAACTCATTCGCGCCTATGGCTTCACCATAAGCCTGGAGGCGTGAAAAGTAATCAATCCAAATCGCCAAGGTTTGTTTAATTGAACTAAGTCCGAATAACCATGTTAATATTATAATTAAATTAATAGTGCATAGAGGTGCACCAAGAAGAACCGTTACAATGGTCTCTCTATTCAGTGGTATTCCTTGTTTTGTCGGGATATGTCTTCGCGTAATGGCGGGGTTTAGCCAAATCCAAATAAGGACAAGGACCATCCAGAATAGAAAGCCGATTATACAGCTAAAGAATGTATTATTAAACATCGCGCTGGTAAAAATCATATAAATTAAGGATAAGGTTGTAATGAGCGCTATTAATGATGGAATGGTTTTTCGCGCTTCTCCACGTGCATGTCGAAGCGATTGGATTATACCAAATGTAATGAAGAGGCCTATCACAATAGCTACGAATGGGAGGATGGGGAGGAGGGAGCTAAACCATTCCTTAATTACATCACTTGGTCCATTCATCTTCTTTTTCCACCTCTCCTTTCTTGCCCATGGCCAAAAGCGCGTAAATGCGCCGCCATCAAATAGATGCCAAACGCAAACATGAGTATGAGCGCTATGAAACGCAAAACCGCTCGTGTTGATGTCACAAGTCCATATAGGGATACAAATGTGAGAGTATAAATAACAGTAGCGCTTGCAGCTTCAAACCACGAACGGCGCCAAAACATTTGAATATAGTAGAAGGCCATGTCCAACGCGAAGAATAGGAAAATCCACGGGGTAAGCCATGTGTTTGGTGTCAATGGTCCAATAGGGAGGTCCGAACCGAAAACATGGTAATCGCGCGTAAAGAGGAACCGCTGAAAAGCGCAATAGAGCCAATACGCAACGGGTCCTCCAAAAAAGAGAAGCGCTAAGATTTGCCAAATACCAGCACATGTGGTACTCAATAAACACAGCATATTCGCGAATGAGAGTGAGAAAAAGAAACAGATGAATGCTATCACACCCAACACAATAACGGTTCGCGCATAAGTCCAGAAGGCATGCCCGTAGTCCCCATGCACCGCTATACGGGACATAAGATAAATAAATGGAACGGTCGCAATGACCAAAACCCAACCCAATATTTGGAATAAAGTCCCCAGCTTCACTTTCATTTCACCCCTCTACTCTCTTTCGCTCTCTCAACCCTTGTTTTCCAAAACGCCATCACAACTATGGCCGGAATGGAGAAGGCCCCCAACCAAGGTAATGGTGTTTTTCCAACTATGCCCCCAAGTCCCATTGGAAGTCGAGGTTTGATTGGAGCAGCTTTAGTGTCGTTTCTTTCCACTAT
>Ga0315298_1008240_pt1 | contig 13372 bp, 13 predicted proteins | sample WHS_1_MG_FD_203077 | JGI IMG/M metagenome (GOLD analysis project Ga0315298, IMG submission 203077) | Extremophilic microbial mat communities from Washburn Hot Springs, YNP, Wyoming, USA - WHS_1_MG | ecosystem: Environmental > Aquatic > Thermal springs > Hot (42-90C) | place: USA: Wyoming...
TTTTTACCCGCTGACTTAAGCTGTTGCACAACGTCTTCCAAGTTACCAACCGCCATCAGAACTACTACAGTATCCCCAAGATTGCGCCATCTCTGCCTCTCGCCTTTGGCTTGGTGGCCGGTGAGGATAGTTAAGCTTGAGGAAATACCGCGTTGAGTCAATGGAATTTTTGCAAGAGCGGGGACGGCTATTGCAGAGGACAGGCCCGGAACCACTTCAACCTCGATACCGCGTTCCTGAAGGAATCGAAGCTCCTCCCCGCCCCTGCCGAAGATAAATGGATCGCCATTTTTAAGATGAACGACCGTTTTCCCGCTTTTTGCCGCTGAATAAAGGAACTGGTTCACTAGTTCCTGTTTCCATGCTTCCCCACGACTTTTCCCACTGTAAATTGTCCTCGCGTGCTTTGCGTGTTTAAGGACCGAGGAATCAATTAGGCGGTCATAAAGAACTGTGTCTGCTCTCTTTATCGCCTTTATTGCCCGAATGGTCAAAAGATCCGGCGCACCCGGGCCACATCCGACTAGATACACTTTGCCGAGTTTTTTAACCGCCATGGGTATCCTCCTGCTTTTTTACCAAACGCGTGTTTCCCATCTCTCTCGAGCGATCTCTCAGAGGATGATACAATTTTTTCACCAAGGATTTGCTCATGTCCTCAATGACCCTCTCAGGCGCCCTGGTCCGCAGTAGCCTAAGTGCCTTTGCGATCTCCCCTTTTCTTACCGCCTCGGCGTAGAGGTAAAGTTCCCGTAAGCTTTCGCGAGCACCGCTATTTTTTAGCTCGGCATCGATGATTCCCTCGACCTTTCTCATCTCTTTTATCCTTTCCATCAGGTTGTTACGGGCACGTTCGGAGAGTTCTTCCATCGTTATCAGCCTAACGCCCGGCATCTCCCTGATTGAGCGATCAACGTTAGGCGGGACGGAAAGGTCTACTATCACGACCCCCTGTTTAGCCAACATGACCCTTTCCTTTGTGATGATCGGGTGCGGCGCGCTCGTCGCACATATTATCACATCAACTTTCTTAACAAGCTCCTCAAGATGGGAAAGGCGATAGGCAGCACCCCCCACCGCGCGCGCCAATTTTAAGGCCCTTGCGTAGTTTCTGTTCGACACGAAAATTTTCTCCACCGCCATGCCCTTTAGAGTCCTCGCGGCTTTTGCGGCAATCTCGCCAGCCCCAACCACCAGAATTTTTTTGCCGGGCATTTCACCGATTAAACCCCTGACATGATCGACGGCAAGCGACACCACGCTGACCTTGCCGGCACTTATTTTGGTTGACTTCCTACCCTTTCGTCCAACTCTGATCGCTTCCGTGAAATACCACGCAAGCCCTTCCGAGCAATGCCCCTCGTCAATCGCTCGGCTGAGGGCCCGCTTGATTTGATGCAAGATCTCCGTTTCACCCACGACGAAAGATTCCAGGCCACAAGCTACCCTCATAAGGTGTCTGAACGCATCAACGCCGCTTTCGTACACGAAACCATCAGGCGGCTGGTGCGGGTTGTTGAGATAGTATAGCTCAACCCTGTTACATGTCTGAAGATAAACGTAGTCATGAATTGACTCTCTTGCTGCGAACTCCACCAGCGCTTGACCTGCTTCAGAAATTTTTCCAATCGGTACCTCCTTATGCGTGAGTCGCACGTTATATAGCATTTAAGACCCCTGCCATTGTTTTTGCCGCTATTTTCCCCAGCCTCCTAGGCTCTTTACCCTCAAAGTAACGCAATATTCTGCCCTTGTGATGAATAACTGCGGTAAGCTTGATTTTTCTACCGTCAGCTCTTGCGACGGCTCCAGTAGAGGACATGCAACCCGTTTTTAGTTTCTCAATGAAGGTGCGCTCGCAGATGGTTTCAAGCCATGCCCTCTCATCGTTTATCTCGGCCAACACGTTACCCCACTTATAGTCTTTCTTGCAGACGACTGCGAGGGCTCCTTGACCGGGCGCTGGCACTACTTCTTCAAGCTCAAAACGCTGTGAGATCAACCCCTCCCGTCCTAACCTCTCCAGAGCTGCCAAGGCCACGACAATCGCATCGTAGCAGCCATCCTGCATTTTTTTAATGCGGGTCTCAATATTCCCCCTGATGACACCAAACTTCAAGTCATGGCGAAGATGTCTTATCTCTGCTACCCTCCTTGGGCAAGAGGTCCCTATTACTGCCCCGCTGGGTAACCTGTAAAGATCAGAACCGCCGCGAGAAAGAAGTGCATCATTTGGTGACAGGCGTTCCGGGACGCAGGCTATCAACAGCCCCCGTGGCAAACTGGCCGGGAGATCCTTTAGGCTGTGAACACCGATATCAACCTTTCCCTGTAAAATGGCCATGTTTATCTCATTTACGAAGGCACCAGACCCTGTAATTTTTTGTTTCGCGTCTCCGCTTGTCTTTATGGCCTTTATCTCCGGCTCAAAGTTCGGCATAACTGTCTTCATTTTTTCAATGACCCTTCTGGTCTGCACCATTGCCAAGGCGCTGCTCCTGGTGCCGATCCTAACCAGCACTCAACCACCTAGCCACATCTAGGGCCGCGTAAGTTACGATAAAACTGGCCCCACTTCGCTTGATTGAGGTTAGTGATTCCAAAAACGAACGTTTTTCATCCAATAAGCCACGCTCAACTGCCAGTTTCAACATTGTGTACTCCCCACTCACCTGATACGCTGCAATCGGGACATTGAACCTCCTCCTCGCCTCTTTAATAACGTCGAGGTAAGGTAGGGCTGGCTTGATTAACACTATGTCAGCACCTTCGTCGATATCTAACGAGATCTCACGCATAGCCTGAGATAGGGAGCGGAAATCCATCTGATAGGTACTCCGGTCGGTGATATACGGTAGGCCCTTCACCCGTTTGGGAGCACTATCAACGGCATCGCGAAAAGGACCGTAGAACGAGCTGGCGAACTTAGAATAGCTCATTATTCCGGTATCATCGAAACCTTCTTCATCAAGGGCATCGCGGATGGCCTTAACTTGGCCGTCCATCATGGCTGAGGGCGCAACAAAATCAGCGCCTGCACGGGCGTGCGATAGCGCTATTTTGGCTAACAATTTTAGTGTCCGGTCGTTATTAACTCCGTCTTTGGTGAGGACCCCACAGTGTCCATGTGTGGTATACTGACACAGGCAAACGTCGGTAAAAACAACGAGGTCAGACTTTTTCTTAACTAACCTGATTGCCTTTTGTACAATTCCGCCATCGCTGTAAGCCTTCCTTCCCAGCACGTCCTTTTCTCGGGGTATCCCAAACAGAAGTAGCCCATGCACACCCAAAGTTTCACATTTCTCGGCTATACGGCCGACTCCGCTCAAAGGACTGTAGCTCTGTCCAGGTATGCTAGCTATCTTGCCCTCGTTGATCAAATCCTCTTTCACGAAAACTGGATAAACTAGATCACTCTTGTCGAGATGAACATCGCTCACCAACTCCCTAATTTTTTCGTTTTTCCTCAATCTCCTGAGCCTACTTATCGGGAAGCCCAAGTTCCAGCGCCTCCTTGATTAGTTTTGTCAGTTTGGGGTTTTTTCCGAAAGTTGTGAAAGACATCATGCCCGCGCGAGTTTCAACAACGGCGGGAAAAATAACGTTGCCGCCTTTGAAGCGGTCGGCGCGGCTTACCAAACACCCCTCGCGCTTTGCCTTTTCAGCTATGGCCGCGTTCAATTTTCCGTCGTCGGTTGATGCTACCACCAGAAAATATTTTTTTAGAGGAGGGATATCGTCCGGATGTAATTCCCTTTGAATCAATCTTACCTTTTTAAATTTTATCTTCTTTCGATCAATAGCAGTGACACTGGCTCCAAACTTTAACAGCTTTTCAGCGCGCTTTCGACCCACTCTACCCAGCCCAACGACTAAAACCTTTTTCTTGCGAAAATCGATGTAAAGTGGAAGATACATTCTCACCAGTCCCTTTCAAGCATCCCTTTCCCAAATATTCACCGCCCAAGCCTGGAGCGCTTTTCTGAAATTGACAAACATCGCAATTAAGGTCGATTTTCCCCGCAAATTTAGCTTTTGATTACGAAACATACATCAACTTCATCCCGTAGTCCTCGTATTGTTCCAATGTGGCTGAAATCTCACGAGCTTCAGGCTTGACCCTGATAAGCTCAGGGAGCCTCCCCCACATTCCGAAGTACTTTCCCCTTATAACCAGGCATCCCCGAATTTTTGGGATTTCCTTGGCCCTCTCAATCCCCCGCCAGATAGATCGTTCGATATCATCCCCCCCCACGGCATTGCCTATGGAGGTCGCAGCAGCATCGGCCAACGCAGCCTCGTCGGCAACCGCAACAGCTGCATCCGCCCAGCCGAAGCTCAGCGAGTGGCCCACGGTCCCGGAACTCGTACATATGCCTATCGGTAGCTCATCTCGCTTGACCAAGAACCCCAACTTCCCGGATCCTTCAGCGGAGCCGGCGAAAACGCCGACGCGGAACTCCTGATCACCGGCTATAGCTATATCACCTCCGTTATCGACGAGCACATTTTTGGCGCCAGCCGCCAGCGCCGCCTCCGCCGCTACTTGGGAAATTGCCCCGGCAACAGCGGCAAAAGGCCCGACATTTGCCACTTCTCCAGCATTTAGCATCAGCTCGATAACACGCGTTTGCTTTCCCTCCAGCTTTAACGGCTCAAGGGACCAACGGAACTCAGGATATCTCAAAATTAACCGCTCAATTTCTGCTCTGGCCTGAAGTGTCGCATAGATGGCAACATCTATCGCATGCTCCAGGTCGCACTTCACTCGTAGGTTGGTCTCCTTGAAGGACCAAGTCCGTTCGAACATGGGGAGCACCTAAAACTTTGACAGTTCCAGCGCTCTCACCGGACAGGAGGGCACGCAGAGCTCGCAGTAAACGCACTTGTCCTCGTCTAGTTCTATGGACTTGTCCTCGGTTTCCTTGAGCGCTCCGCTGGGACAAAGCGAAAGGCAAGCGCCGCAATCTATACACAGGTCCCGATCAAGGTGAATAGCACGCTTTACCTCCTTTACTTGCAGACCTTTTTTCCTGAAGAGCTCGATAACCCTGTTCACTTCTTTGTCCGGGGCATCGATCGAGAGAAGGATTTCGCCGCCGCGTCCCCCGAACTCCGCGTAGAGTATGTTGAAGGCCAGCCCGGTATCCTTGATCACCGTGGCCAAGATCGGTTCCTTGACCTTTTCCGCCGTGTAATTTAACAAAATCTTTCGCGCCATTCTATCGCCTCAACAACTTGGACAAATCATCGCTAGTGATTATTCCCTTGAGTTCACCCTTTGAGCCGATAACGGGGACACCAGAAATTCCATATCTATCCAGCTTTCTGGCCACCAAGTCGACCGGCTCGTCCTCGCTAGCCGTCACTACTTTTGAGGTCATTATCTCGGACAGTTTCTTCTTCTTTGTCGCGACGGCCACGGCAATGTCCCAGGAGGTCACTATGCCCACGAGCTTTCCCTCGTCATCAACGATCGGTAGATGGTCGAAGCCCCTGTCAGCAAATATTCTCGCAGCGCTCGCTATCGTGTCGCTTTGTTTTGCTGTTATGACCTTTTTTGTCATCAAATCCCTGACGAACGGAACGGTGGTGGGCTGTTTCATCGGCTTGAAGACCTCATCGGTAGGCAGCCTCTCAACTGGCTCTGAAATGAAAAATTGCTTTTCATTTATCCACTTCTTCAAGAGATTCGCGATCTCTCTGGCGCGCTTTAGGCTGCTAAGGGGACTCACGGGCACGTCCCTGTCCCCTATCCTGACTTTACCGGATTTCAGCTCGGCATAAGTGACTTCCCTGAGTATTGGACGATCGCGCCTAGGCACCCCGTAGTCGACGATGTTGGTCTTTATCTCATCGTCACCAGTTCCGGCAGTTCTGGCAACACGCTCGTTTATTATCGGTATCGGGATTCCCAGCCCCACGAAGAGAGATGTCCCGTACCTTTCTATCTTCGCGCCACGGATGTAGCGAGCGTCCATCTCCTTGAGGTTGCCGACGGTCATTATCGTGCCCAGCGCCTTGGTGGGGGCATGCTGAGTCCCCTCCCAGAATATGTAACCTTGGGCCCCTCCAAGGAAGATGCGCGTGCCAATCCCTATGGTCTCGTAGCTAGGATCCTTGTTCAGCGGGCTCAGTTCTCCTGCGCCCGAGTAAGTTACGTTGCCACATTTAGGCAGTAGCGTGCCCATGTAAGTGTAAATGGTCTCATTCCTGGAGTTGGTCGCAGCGGTGTATTTCTGGTAAGCGTTTCTCGGATTGCAGAGCACGGCCTGGTTCAAGTCATCTTTAGTGACCTTGATCTCGAGCTGGGTGCGGGGGTAACAATCGGTACCATAGGATATGGCTCTAACCTCTATTTCCTTCCCTCGGACTAGGTCCTCGATGACGTGGCCGCCGCCGTACTCCATTCCCTTAGTTTCACTCAGCTGCGTGGCACCAATATAGGCGTCGACAGCCGCGACTCCTGTGTAAGCCTCAACATCGTTGAGCCAGACGCGCTGCATTTTTATCGGTGGGTCGGAGTGCCCGAAGTTCAGCCAAGCTCCCGAGCTACACATCGCCCCAAAAGTTCCGGTCGTGACAACATCGACCTCTTTGGCCGCTCCGATGTCGCCCTTTTCCCTGACGATCTCCACCATCTCCTCGGCCGTTACCACTATGGCATCGCCGCGCTTGATCTTGTCGTTTATCTCCGCCACCGACTTGTTGACAACGGTATTTGCCAAATTTACCACCTTAAGTTAAGAGGAATTAATAATCACTGGTATTTATATTTTGCTATTATATAATTACTACTAGGAATATTAAAAATACCCGGTTTTTTCCCAGGATAGGGCCGATTTAAGGATTTCATTGAATCGCTTTCTGAAACTGTTACTGCTTGGCAAAACTGCTGTACGTAGCGGGCCACTCGGCAAAAGCAATATCTTTTAACAAAATAGTTCATCGTTGGTTAACCAATTCAGATACATAAGCATTTTCTAAACTTCGCTTGGATCTCCTTTTTTCCATCGCTTTCTCAACCCTTGGGACCATTAGCCCCCAATCTAGCCCTGCGGGCTTCAGGCCTGTCTACGGTGCGCCCTCGCCCTTCTCATGCAAGCGAACGACGGCCTCAAAGAACCAATAGACCGCCAGTTCAGCGGCTCGCCCAATTTTCTAACTCTAAGAAACCCGCCAAAAGAGTTCCTTATCCCGGCTTCAACCCTCTCGGGAACTCAAGGCAGTACTAGGTTAACATTTCTACTCTCCAGAACTCTTTTCGCGGCCTTGACGACAGACCCATCCAACGTGTCGCAATGCAGTGGCATTTCTTTATCTCCTACCTTAATAGCTCTTTTCATAAAATATTAAAGTGTCAAGGCTGAGAAGCATGGAAGGACCCCATAATGTCTGAGGCAAAAACCTTTACAATTGATACCGAGCTTACGTCAATCTATTTTAATGACGTTTTGAAGTTCGTGCAACAAAATTATCTGCTGCCGCATCCAGAAACTTTTGTCAACATACGAAAAACTAAGACCAACGGCTCTCATTTCCTCTCCTTTACCGTCCTTGATCCAAACCGTAAATGGAAAATAAGGGTTGTGATGAAATCAGGGGCAATCATCCATGTAAAGATGTTCCCCGAGGGAAAAGTCCCAGAGGGCGCGGTTGAGAAGATAAGGGTGGAACTCATAGCGACCGTGCAAATGTTTGAGGAAAGCGTACGCAGGTCCACACTTTATTTCGCCTGGGTAAAGGGTGAAAAGATCATTCCTGAGAAAATGCCGACCGTGACAAAAAGGACCTCGGGCAGGGTCTTCTCAAGTAGCATGATTTTCCTTTACCTGTTACTCTTCGCTACCAACATCGCCCTGTTCACTTTTTTTGGCCTCTATGCGGTGATCGGGATCTTGGCCGTTCAGCTGGGCTTCATCATCTTCGCAGACCAGATTTTTTTAAGGATGGGTGAGTTCAGGATCACCAAGAAAACTCGTGAGGTTCATATATTGCAGTATCACCTCCCGGTCGAGGAATACCGGGAATTTCAGGCCAAGTACGGAAAGGACATGGTCGTCCAGCTGAAGACCGAGATCTACAACAGGACCCTGGCTGTTGGTAAAGAACCCACCTGCAAGTTGGGCAGACAAATACTTAAAAAATACGGCATAACCTGTAATCCCAGGCGGGAATCCTACAAAGTCGTGAACGTGTACGACATCGTGAAAAAGGCCGCTGAAAAATTCAACCTGCCAGTGCCAAAAATCGTGGTTTCCAACAGTATGATGCCCAACGCCGCCGCCAACGGGCCCAGCCCCAGCCGGGGAGTTGTGGTAATCACGACGGGGTTGCTTGCCCAGCTGAACGACGAGGAAATCCTAAACGTCGTCGGGCATGAGCTCGGCCACCTGCAGGGGAGGGATCCCATAATCCTATTCGGGTTAACGTCGGCGGAGTTCCTGTTAAGGATATTCGTGTTCCTGCCCATCTTCCTGCTTTTCCCGTTTTTTTACCTGATGGTGGCCCTAGGCATCGTCTACTTCATAGCGAAGTTCTTTGAGGCAAGGGCCGACCTGCTATCAGCCATCAAGATAGGACAACCAAGGGTGCTGGCGGAGGCCCTGCAGAAGATAGGCTATCAGAAGCTCCAGTACGAGCGACTTCCCACATATAAGATTCAAAGTTGGATTAGGTTTGACACGCACCCGCCGATATACTTCAGGATCGACAGGCTAAAAAAATTGAAACCCCCCTTAGAGGTGAAATACCCGCTTCTTCAGTCGATCAAAGATGTCTTCAAGGGGTTTAAATCGGTGTTTTAGCCGGGACCTGGCTGGATGAATTCCGGAGCGGGCGGTAAAAGCTAAAGCACCCACGCTTGGTCAAAACGAGAAATTGAGTTCAGCCGATGCTTCGCAAGAGTTTAAAAAGATGACGGAAACTATTTAATTGGTGTAGGTGTGGGAGAAACAAAATCAATAGTTAAGGTTTACACCACCCCGACTTGTCCCTACTGCACGATGGCAAAGAACTTCTTGCGGGAAAACGGCGTGGAATTCATTGAAAAAAATGTGGCCAACGATAGGGCTGCAGCGGTTGAAATGGTGGAGAAGTCTGGACAGATGGGCGTGCCGGTGCTTGACATAAATGGCGAAATAATAGTTGGCTTCAACCGGGACGCCATCAAAAAAGCGCTCAATATAAGATAGCCGACCCGTAAAGCCGAAATTATGTGTTCAACATCCGGGTTCGAATTGTGGGTATCTCTCGAAAATTGATGTGGTGGCATGTACGAGCTCATAATAATCGGGGCGGGGCCTGCGGGCATAACTGCTTCCATTTACGCGGCAAGAAAAAGGATGAATTTTATCACCATAGCCAAGGACATCGGGGGCCAGGCAGCGCTCAGCTCCGACATCGAGAATTACACGGGCTATCAGTACATCACGGGGGCTGAGCTCTCAAAAAAGTTCGAGGAGCATGCGCGTGAGTTCAACATTGTACTGAAATTCGAGGAAGTCTTGAAGATTGAAAAGTTGAACGGCGATTTTAGAGTCATTACCAACAATGGCTCTTACGATTCAAGGTCCCTTATCATCGCCTCCGGCGCCAAGCCCAGGACATTGAACGTGCCCGGTGAGAAAGAGTTCAAGAATAGAGGCGTCACCTACTGCGCTACCTGCGATGCCCCGCTGTTCTCCGATAAGGACGTGGCCGTCGTGGGGGGTGGCAACTCGGGCCTTGACGCGACCCTGCAGTTGATGAGGATCGCTAAAAAGGTCTACCTCATTGAAGCCGCACCGGTCCTGAAGGGAGACGCGGCAATGCGGGAAAAAATTGAAGGAAGTGACCGAGTTACAATACTGACCAGCACAAAGGTCCTGGAGATACTGGGCGAAAAATTCGTGGCGGGGATGCTTGTTGAAAGGGAAGGGAAGCGTAAAGTGCTGGATGTTCAGGGAATTTTTATAGAAATCGGCTACACGCCAAACCTGGACTTTGCAAACGGGTTGCTTAAGGTCAACGATAGAAAAGAGATAATCATCGACGAACACTGCCGGACGAACGTCGAAGGAATTTTCGCGGCAGGCGATGTTACGAATGTGCCGCAGAAGCAGATAATCGTGGCGGCCGGAGAAGGAGCCAAAGCGGCGTTGAGTGCCCACGAATACGTGCAAAAACTGAAAAAATAAGTTTTACCTTCTTGAGCCGTTGATCACGTAGAGGCTTGCGAGTTTCTCATCTGAAGTATCAAAAACTCTGTCTTTGATCCCGAGGAAGTATCTCGCGCGAATGGAGAAATATTTCGACATGTAATTTTCGATCTCTTTCAGGTTCGTGTGCTTAATTCTTCTAAAATAAGAGCCTTTCTTTTTAACATGGCCTTTAAAGTACTCAGACTCAGGATTGATAATCATGGCCAATAATTTGCCCTTTGGTTTCAACACACGATAGGACTCCCTGACCGCTTTCCTGTAATCTGGGAGAAATTCAAGAGTTGTTATGAAAATTACAACGTCAAAGGAGCCGTCCTTGAACCCAAGATTCTCAGCTTCTCCCCGGACAAAAGTTTTATCGCTTCTTTTTCTTGCCTCCTTCAGCATTTCTCTTGAGCTATCTACCCCAACGATGTTAAAATCCTGAAGCCTTTCCTCCAGCCACCCTATGCCGCAGCCGATGTCTAGAACCCTTTCGCCGGTCTTTAATTTTCCCCGGAGGTAACTGGCTTCTTTATCTGCTATTTTCCTTCCAAGTTCACTTTTATAAAACTTTAAAAATTTTTTAACATCGCGTGCCATCTGATTCGGCCCTCAATCAAGAAGAAATAAAATTTGGCTTCCCCCTCCGGCCACTGGCGGGAAAATTGCAACCTCGTCCCCATCCTTCAGGGGTGTTTTGAGCTCGAGACGTAGATCCACCCGCCTTCCATTAATCATTACATTGACCGTCTCTCGGACTCTGTGCTCCCTCGGCGAGTAGAGCTGTTTAACAAACTCGTCACCGAACCTTCCAGCGAGCTCATCTAAGAGAGAAGCCAGATCAAACACTCCCTCAACGACCTCCTGATCCTTCCCGGCCGCCTCGCTGAAGTTGGCGAATAATTTGACCCTGACAGACATATGGCTCAAACACTATTCCTGAAGTGGTATTCGTTTGAATTAAAATCTATTTTTGACCGACGAGCCTGTGATAATATTTAACTACATCTGGACAATGACACTTGGGACTCTGATGAAACAGCTCCCCCTCGCAAACATCCACCGTTCTTTGGGTGCTCAATTCGTCGAGTTCGCTGGATGGGAGATGCCGCTGAGCTACACGAGTTTGGTGGAAGAACACATGACCGTGCGGGATGCAGTTGGGGTTTTCGACGTGAGCCACATGGGAAAAATAAGCGTGAAGGGAGTAGGGGCCCTAGATTTCTTGCAGGGTGTGACCACGAACGACGTTTCAAAGCTCAACGTGGGGAAGATTCAGTACTCAACGGTCTTGAACGAGCGCGGGGGAACTCGTGACGACGTTTTGGTCTATCTTCTGGATGAGGATAACTACCTGATCGTGTGTAACGCTGTGAACGTGGAAAAGATAAGGGAATGGTTCCACGAGAATAATGAGGACAGGACGATGATCGATGACCTGACCATGGAAACGCCTTTGTTCGCCCTGCAGGGGCCGAAAGCATTGCCGACCCTGCAGAGCCTGACGGATTATGACCTATCACGGATCGGGAGATTTAGGACCGCCTGGATAGAAGTCGCCGGCTCCAAGATACTCGCGAGCAGGAGTGGCTACACGGGAGAGGACGGTTTCGAGCTCTTTCTAATGGACGAGCCTGTAGCAAACCCAAAAGGGGCAGAGAAGATATGGAAGGCCTTGCTCGAGGCTGGGAAGGACCACGGGATTAAGCCCTGCGGACTCGGGGCACGAGACACCTTGCGCCTCGAGGCTGGCCTGTGCCTCTACGGAAACGAACTTAATGAAGAAATATCTCCGCTGGAGGCCAGGATCGAGTTCGCGGTCAAACTGGATAAGGGGGACTTCGTAGGAAGAGATGCCTTGCTGAAACAGAAAAAATCTGGGTTGAGAAAAATCAGGGTTGGTCTGCGCATGCTCGAACCCGGAATACCGAGACATGGGTACGAAATATACAGGGAGGGGGAAAAAATCGGCTGGGTCTCCTCAGGGACCTTCTCACCGCTTCTGAGGATAGGCATCGCAATGGGCTTTGTTCCCCCTGACATCAAATTGGGTGAAACACTTTCAATCGAGATCCACGAAAGAAAACGCCGGGCAAGGGTTGTGGAGTGGCCTTTTTATAATCCCGACTTGTATGGGTTTAGGAGGAAACGGCATGGTAAAAGTATGGCAGCACCTGGCCAAGGATGTTGTGACACCTGATTACTGCATAGGTTGCGGCAGCTGTGTGGCGACCTGCCCGGTGCAGGCGCTGGAAAGGGTTAACGAGAAACCGGCTTTGAAAGGGGTCTGCATCAACTGCGGCATCTGCTACGGCACCTGTCCCGAAGTCGTTGACCCAAACAGTTTGCAGATCCCGGTCTTCGGCGCGCCCGCAAATGATGAAGTCCTCGGCACATACACGCAGGCTTTCTCGGTAGAGTCCAACGATTCCAACATCAAAGTTCATGCCCAAGATGGGGGAGCTGTGACCGCGATCCTCAGTTCTCTGCTTGAAGATGGTTACGTAGACGCGGCAATCGTCACCGGGACAAAGGACATCCCATGGTACCCGGTGGCAAGAGTAGCTACCACAGCAAGGGAACTGATCGAGTGCGCGGGGACCAAGTACTCACGGGGGCCGACATCGCTTGGACTTCGCGAAGCTGTGAACATGTACTACCGAAGCAAAGTCGCGGTGGTCGGGACTCCCTGCCAGATAATCGCGTCGAGAAGGATGGGGTTATCAAGGCCTAAAAACGAACACATCTCCGATGCGATAAAGCTCCGGATCGGGCTGTTCTGCGGAGGGGTTTTCAAGTACGAGGACTTCAAAAACTTCATAGAAAAGAACCTTCAGATCCCTCTTGCTGAGGTGGCCAAGTTCGACATGAAGGGTGAAAAGTTCTTCATCTACCTGAAGCACAACCCCTCGCGAGAACTCCCGCTCAGCGAAATAAAACAGAACATTGACTTGCCGTGCAGGATCTGCTCCAATTTTTCCGCCGAGATGGCCGACATCTCAGTCGGATGTGCCGGATCACCCGCTGGGCGCTCGACGGTGCTCATCAGGACCAAACTGGGCGAGGAAGCGTTCACCGTGGCGAGCAGGCTGGGGAAATTCTCCGCGGTTGACCTGGCGAGCGTCAAACCCGGCATAGAGGGGATAAGGCTGGAAGCGGTGAAGAAGAAAGCCATGGCAGCCAAG
>Ga0315298_1008245_pt1 | contig 13370 bp, 10 predicted proteins | sample WHS_1_MG_FD_203077 | JGI IMG/M metagenome (GOLD analysis project Ga0315298, IMG submission 203077) | Extremophilic microbial mat communities from Washburn Hot Springs, YNP, Wyoming, USA - WHS_1_MG | ecosystem: Environmental > Aquatic > Thermal springs > Hot (42-90C) | place: USA: Wyoming...
CTGCTCGATGAGGCGGAGGCTCTCGTGCATCTCCTCGAAACGGCAAAGGGCGCGGTCGTAAACGTCGCCGTTCGTGCCCACCGGGACGCCGACCTTGAAGCGGCCGTAAGCCGCGTAAGGCTCGTCGCGGCGGATATCGAAGTCCACCCCCGAGCCGCGCAGGGTCGGGCCGCTGGCGCCGAGGGCGACGGCCTGCTCGGCCGTGAGCCGGCCCACTCCCTTGGTCCGGGCCATGAAGATGGCGTTCTTCATGAGGAGCAGGTCGTACTCCCGCAGCCTCGAGCGCATCAGCTTAACGAAGTCCCTCGTCTTCTCGACGAACCCTTTGGGCAGGTCGCAGCGAACCCCGCCGATGCGCATATAGCTGTAGGTCAGGCGCGCTCCGCAGAGAGCCTCGAAGAGGTCAAGGATGTTCTCCCTCTCCCGGATAGCGTAGACGAACGGAGTCGTAGCCCCGAGGTCGTTCGCGAAAGAACCGAACCAGACCAGGTGGCTGGCAATTCTTTGCAGCTCAGCCACCAGCACGCGGATGACCTGGGCCCGCTCGGGGACCTGGATGCCGGCCAGCCTCTCCACCGCGACGACGTAGGCTAATTCGTTCGTCATGGCCGACACGTAGTCGGTACGGTCGACAAGGGGCACTACCTGCTGCCACGTCCAATTCTCGGCGAGCTTCTCGATACAGCGGTGCAGGAAGCCGATGTCCGGTTTGGCGTCGACGATGGTCTCGCCGTCGACCCGGAGAATCATGCGGAGCACGCCGTGAGTGGACGGGTGGCTCGGCCCCATGTTGACGATGAGCTCGTGCTCCCCAAGGTCGCCGGGGAGCGGGCGGAACTCCGAGACTTCCGTCACGGCCTGTAGTCCTCCCTCGTCACCCGGCGGTGCGGCGGGCGCTGGTCAACGAAGTCCTTGCGCAGCGGATGACCGACGAACGACTCGTCCAGCAGGATACGCCTGAGGTCGGGGTGTCCCTCGAACCCGATACCGAAGAGGTCGAAGACTTCCCGCTCGTGGAACTCCGCCGTCGGCCAGACCGAGACAAGGCTCGGGACCGACGGACGGGAGGAGCCTTCCGGCTCGCCGAGGTCGCGGCTGCACTCGGTGCGCAACGAGACCTTGGCCGTCGGGTCCGGCATCGAATGCAAGGTGTAAACGACCTCGATTACGCCCCGGTCCGGCCAATCCACCCCGGTCACGCACGAAAGGTAGTTCAAGGGGTGCGGCGCGGCCTGGGAAAGGTAGCGGGCCGCGGGCAGAAGGTCCTCGGGGGCGACCCGCACCTCGAGCTCGCCGTCGGGGCGGACCGTGGTCCTGGCCGACGGCACGGCCTGAGCCAGACCAGCGGCCAGGGCTTCGGCCGCCGCGGTCCGGGCCTGCCGGAGTTCGGCTTCGTTCACGCGTGGACCCCCCCGTCGGCCGAAAAGTCGGAGCGGGGCACGCCGGCGGCGCCGGTGTCGGCGTCGGGCGGGACGGCACTGTCGGCGGCACGAGGGGCGGCGTTATCGGCGGCGCGCCGGGCGACGTTGTCTGCGGCTCGCTGGGCGGCGTTGTCCGCGGCGCGCTGGGCCGCCGTCCGCGGGACCTTCCGCAAACCTTCCTCGGCGACCAGCTTCTGCAGCCGGAGCAGCCCGTCCAGCAGCGCCTCCGGCCGCGGCGGGCAGCCCGGGACGTAGACGTCGACCGGGATTATCTTATCGACCCCCGGAACGACGTTGTAACCGGCGGCGAAGGGCCCGCCCGTGCAGGCGCAGGCGCCCATGGCCAAAATCCACTTCGGCTCGGCCATCTGGTCGTACAGCAGCTTGACCCGGGAGGCCATCTTCTCGTTAACCGTCCCGGAGATGAACATGAAGTCCGATTGGCGCGGGGAGGCGCGGAAGAACGAGCCGAAGCGGTCGAGGTCCCAGCGGGCGGCCCCCGCCGCCATCATCTCGATGGCGCAGCAGGCCAGACCGAAGGTCATGTACCAGAGCGAGTTCTTCCGTCCCCAGTTGAAAAGCTTCTGGACACTGCCCATGAAGACGCCGGGAACCACCAGCCGCAGCGGCGACCGCTCGGGGATGGAGTGCATTCCTATCTCCTCGACGACCCGGACGTCCCTGGGGCGTGGAACGGGCATGTCCGCCCGGCCGCGCCGGCGTGTCACACCCATTGCAGCACCTTCTTCTTCCACGCGTAGATGAGACCGACGACGAGCACTCCCAAGAAGACCAGCATCTCTATGAAACCGGCAAGCCCCAAGGTGCGGAACAGGACCGCCCACGGGTAAAGAAAAACGGCCTCGACGTCGAAAATGACGAAGACGAGGGCGAAAATGTAGTACCGGACTCGAAACTTCAGGCGGGAATCGCCGAAAGGACGCTCACCGCATTCATAAATCGACTGCTTCCCCGGGTTCGGAAGGTTCGGACGGACCAGCCAGGCGACGGCCAGCCCGATGAAAACGAAAGCGGCTCCGGTCACCAAGAAGAGAAGGACGTCGAAGTAGTTCCCCATTCCAGCGGGTGCCTCCCTGTCGAACGGTGCCCAACCGGGGCACAACGGTGCCTGTTCTCCAACACCTTGGTTCGATGGGGCGAATTGTGCCGCGTGAAACCAGTAACCCTACGGGAATGAATAAACAACCCCTAGGGGACAAACACTAGTTTTTTGAACAAGCCGCCCGCACAGCAGCCATTATACTTCGGGCCGGAAAATACCGTCAACTGAGCGAGACCAACCTTCATACGCCTACCGCCATACATCTGCCGCAATAACGAATGGCCGCCTCACCCTCGTCTGGAGTCGGATAAGGCGGCCGCTTTCATTAATTTCTTTTTCCCACTGTCCTTCGTCCCACTGTCCTACGGCCTCTGGGCGGGTCGTCCCCGTCTATACCGCGGCCTGTCCCCCGCGTGTTCACGACCTCTTCCGCGTCAGCGGCACCGGCGCTTTCGCCGGCTTTCGACCGGACCTGCCGTTCCGCAGGTACGTTACGATGAGCTGGTCCATCCGCCGGCTCTTTTCCATTATCGTTTCACTCGTGAGCGCTTCTCCCTGCCGCTGAAGTTCGTGCACCTGCTCCCGCAAAGCCTCAATTTCCCGCAGAATTGGATCGTTTGGGTAGTACGTTTCTTTCATCGTGTGAGGCTTCGCCTCCCCCGTCCACCTCCGTCCGTCGCGACATTGAACCCTTCACCCTGCCATAATATAACAGACAAGGGAAGCGTGTCTAGAGTGGTCTGATTATGACGGAAGATGGACCCCGCCGTCGATATCGGGAAGGTCTTCCCCCACGATGCGGATTTCCGGCTCCAGAGCGACACCGGTTTCGGTCAGCACCCGCTCACGGACCAGCCCGATGAGAGTCAGGACGTCGCGGGCCGTGGCCCGCCCCAGGTTGACGATGAAACCGGCGTGCAACTCGGACACCTGAGCGTCGCCGACCCGCAGACCGCGGCAGCCGCTGCGTTCGATGAGGGTGCCGGCGTAGTACCCCGGCGGGCGTTTGAAGACGCTGCCCGCGCTGGGCAGGTCCAGCGGTTGCTTCATCCGGCGCCGGGCGGCCAGCTCCTCCATTCGCCGCTCAATCGCGGCGCGGTCGTCGCTGTCCAGTCGGAAACACGCCCACGTCACGGTCCAGCCCTCGTCCTGAAGGCGGCTGCCCCGGTAGCGGAAACCCAGCTCGGCCGCGGCCGCCACTTCCGGAGTGTCGCTCCCGGGCCGGATGACGCCGGCGGACTCGACGACATCCTTCATCTCCCGGCCGTAGGCGCCGGCGTTCATGACGACCGCCCCGCCGACGCTGCCCGGAATGCCCTCCGCGAACTCCAGCCCGGCCAACCCCCGGCGGCCGCACTCCCAGGCCAGCTCGCCCAGGCCGACCGCCGCGCCCGCGACGGCCCGGCGGTCGCCGAAACGGACCTCGAGGAACTCCCCGGCGAGCCGGACGACCACACCGCGGATGCCGCCGTCCCGGACAAGCAGGTTCGTGCCCCGACCGATGACCAGGACCGGCACGCCTTCTGCCCGGCAGAGCGTGAGCAGACGGGCGAGCTCGGAAACGGAGACCACCGTGACCAGAAAGTCGGCCGGACCGCCGATGCGGAACGAGGTGTGAAGCCGCATGGGCACGTCCCGGGCGATGCGTTCGGGCGGAACGACGGCGGCCAAAACCTTCCCGGCAGGGTCCTCTCCACTCGCCACAGACCCACCCCTTCCCCCGCACGGTCCCCTTACCCCGTTCCCCGCACGGTCCCCTTACCCCGTTCCCCGTGCGGTCTCCTTATCCCGTCCCCCGTGCGGTCTCCTTATCCCGTCCCCCACGCCGTTCCCTTACATCGACCCGCCGTCACCGGCGAAGCTCGGCCACCGCTTCGACGTGCACCGTCTGCGGGAACATATCCACCGGCTGGACCTCGACCACCCGAAAGGGCCGGCCCGCGTCGGAACCGCCCGCCCCGGTCAGGACGGCCAGGTCCCGGGCCAGGGTCGCCGGGTTGCACGAAGCGTAGACCACGCGGCGGCATTCCATTTGTAAAAGAGCCCGTAAGACCCCGGGCTCGCATCCCTTCCGCGGCGGGTCGAGGACGACGGTGTCCAGTTCCACCCCAGCCCGGGCCATATCCTCCAGCACGGCTCCGGCGTCCCCGCAGACGAAGCGGGCGTTGCCGATGCCGTTCGCCCGGGCGTTGGCCGCCGCGTCGCGGGCCGCGGCCGGGTTCTGTTCGATGCCGATTATCTCGTCCAGCCCCGCCAACCGCTTCGCCAGAAACAGCGTGATGGTTCCGACCCCGCAGTAAACGTCGGCGGCCCGGCGCGCCCCTTCGGCCATCCGGGCGACCACCCCGTAGAGAACCTCGGCCTGGGCCGGATTCACCTGGAAGAACGACGAGGCGGAGACGCGGAAACGGAGTCCCCCGAGGCGGTCGACGATGAACCCGGACCCGCTCAAGACTATGTTGCGCGGGCCGAGGATAACGTTGGTCCGGCGGGTGTTCACGTTCTGGACCACCGTTTTGACCTCGGGCACCGCCTCCCGGAGGGCGGCGGCCAAACGCCGCCCCGTCGGGAAGGCCGCCCGCGAGGTCACCAGGACGGCCATCGCTTCCCGGCCGTCGCTCGAGACTCTGGCCAGGATGTGGCGGAGTAGACCCTGCCCCGTATCCTCGTCGTAGGCCGGCACACCGAATTCCGAGGCCAGCCGGACCACCGCGGCCAGGATGGCGTTGTTCACCGGATGTTGCAAAAGGCAGTCCTCGACCGGGACGATTTCGTGCGTACCGCGACGGAAGAGACCGGCCCGTAGGGTCGGGCGGGTTTCGAACCGGGCGGCCCCCGACCGGGCGGCCCTCGACCGGGCGGCCCCCGAAGGGACCGCCGCGACGGGGAACTGAGCCTTGTTCCGGTAGCCGAGGGGTCGCTCGGCGCCGAGGCAGGGGCGGATGGGCACGGACGAAAGGTGCCCTACGCGGTGGAGAGCCTCGCGGACGGTCCGGGTCTTCCAGGCCAGCTGGTCCTCGTAGGCCAGGGCCAGGAGGTGGCATCCGCCGCAGGTCCCCGCCGCCGGACAGACGGGGGCCACCCGACCGGGGGCCGGCTGGACCAGGCCGACCAGCTCAGCTTCCAGGAACGTCGCGCGCGGGCGCGTGACCCGGGCCTTGACCCGGTCCCCGGGGAGAGCGCCTGGGATGAAGACGACCGCGCCCCCCTGACTTCCGGAGTCGTCCCGCGCCCCCAGACGGCCGACCCCGCGCCCCTCGGCGTCGAGGTCGGTGATCCAGACATCCAGGATGTCCCCCTGCCGCGGGCCCGGCGAGCGCGGGTTGGTTTTGGTGCCGGTCTTGACCATGGGCGTAGCCATTTTCTCCAGCGACCGACGAATCCTTGCCTTACCTACTTGTCCTGCCTCCGGCGGACACCGCGCCCCCCGCCGGGCTGGCGACCATTGACAGCTCAAGGTCCGGCCACTATACTTTGTGAAGCACGGTCTGACGGGTTTCCCCCTTTGACCCAAGGCGCGGACACCTCGAGGGAGCGGACATCGTTCAGTGTGAGAGAGGAGGACATGCTGTGCGGAAGAGTTTTGCCGGCCTTATGCTTGTAGTCGGCCTTATCCTGGCGGCGGTCGGGTTCTCGGCCGGCGCGGGGGCGGCCACCACCGGCAGCGTCAGTTTCACCTTCACCCTTTTGACCCACCAGGAACTGACCATCGCCTACAGCAGCGGCAGCGCCGTCAGCTTCGGGAACGTCGACCCCGAAGTGCCGACCGTGGCGGCCAACTACGTGACCATCAACGTCAAGAGCAACAAGCCCTACGACCTCCGCTACAACGCTCCGGGCGACTTCACGAGCGGCACGAGCACCATCCCGATAACCCGGATGGACTGGGGGACCGCCGGCACCGGGCCCTGGACGGCGTTCACCAGCAGCCAGACCACCGTGGTGACCAACCACGCAAAGTCCACCGGGCTTGGGGATAACTTCAATTACTACTACCGACTGACCTGCCAGTACGAGGACGACCCCACGGGCGGCGCCTACACGGGCACCGTGGAGTACGAGGTCATTCCCCATTCTTAAGCCTGAGAGGCCTAAGCCCTGAGCACGGCTGGATTCGGGTGTGACCGGCGTGCTGCCTCCGTTGCCCGTCTTCGCAAATGATGGAAGAAGCAAAGCCCCCCCGGCGGGCGGGCCGGCCCCGGTCGACCGCGACCGGCGGCGGGCCCCCGCCGGGGTTTTTCGTTTCCCACCGCGTCGGGCCGTCACGGCCGCCCGGGTGACCGCCGCCACGGCCGCGGCTCTGGTCGCCGTCGTCCTCCCGCTCGGCCCGCTTGCTCAAGACGCCTCCCTAAGCGCGGCATCCGCCGGCCAAGAGGCGGCCCAGGCCGCCCAGGGTGCGGTATTGAGTGTCGGACTCTCCCCGGTCCTTACGGCCGAAGACCTCCGCCCGGGGGAGACGTTCACCCTTGCGGCTCACGTGTCGAGCGGCGGGAACCAACCTTTCCACGCCCAGGTGCGGGTTCGGACGGCCGTTCTTAACACCGACGGAGGGTTCGACCTCGAGGACCCCGGTCCCGAGCTCTGGTCGGCGGGCGGCTGGCTGTCCGTGGAGCCGTCCGAGTTCGACCTCGCCCCCAACGAGCGGCGCGACCTCACGGTGACCGTCAAGGTGCCGGAAGGCACGCCCGACGGCGAGTATTTCGCGGCCTTCAGCGTCACGGCGGCGCCGACGGCCGGGCCCGACTCCGACCCGACCTCCGGCATCTCGGCGAGGCTTTCGGGTAGCGTCGCTTCGGTCATCTGTATCGCGGTCGGCCAGGGAATCCCTCGTTCAGCCCGCCTGGTGCCTTACGGCGATGTGCCGCGCCGGGTCGGGCCGGGCGAGACTTTCCTCGGCCGCCTGGGCCGTGGTCTCGAGCACTGGTGGCTGAGCCTGGTCATCGGCGACCGGAACGTGGCCCTGCTGGCCGAAGGCGGAGTGTTCCGGGTCTTCGCCCCTCTGGCCAACACGGGCCGGGTCCACATCCAGCCGAGGGTCACAGCCGTTTTTAAACGGGGCGATACGGTCGTGGGGACCTCGGTCGTCACGGGAGACATCATCCTGCCCGGCGACAAGAAGGTCGTCGAGGTCCCCTGGCCGACGGCTCCCCTCTACGGCCGGTACTCCCTTGAACTCAAGGTGGAATACGGCGGGCCCGAACCGCTCACGGCCGTGCGGGATTTCCTCATCCTTCCCGTCAAGGGCATCCTCGGCTTGACGGCCGTCGCTTTCGGCCTGGGCTATCTCGCGGCCGGCCGCCCGCGGCGGAGGACCGCGGCGAGGCGGCCCGCGGCCTAGGTGCCGGGAGGCGACCCCTGGGTGACCAACGAACGGGCGCACTTCCTCCGAGGTCGGGTGCCGACCCTGGTCCTTCTGAGTGCGGGGTTCTGGCTGCTCGTGACCGCCCTGGCCGACGGAGCGGCCCGGGCCTCCCTCGCGAACATCTCCCTCAGCGTCCAAACCTCCCCCCCGGGGGGCGTAATCGCCTTCGGAGCCGTCGAGCCCGGGACCCCGGCCGTCCTGCCCTCGGCCGTGGCGCTTGGAGTCTCGAGTGAGCTCCCGTGGCGGCTGACGGCCCAGGCGACCGGCCTGCCCGGGTCCTTCACCCTCGAGGAGAGCCCCCACGGAGCGGCGGCCTGGGTCGCCATCGGGGCCGCCGCCACCGGACCCTCGGTCCTGAAGGAAGCCCAGGCTCCCACCGGAAACGGCGGCTCGGCCCCGGCCGACTTCAGCGAGGACCTGCGGCTGACCGTCGGCTGGGACCTGGACCCCGGGGTCTACACCGTGACGGTGAACTACCAGGCCTCGTTCACCGACCACTCCCCGCCGACGCCGGTATCTTTCACTATCAACGGGGGGGCGACCTACGCCAACGCCTCGACCTGCTCGCCGGTCACCTTGAACGTCCAGGCTACGGACGATTCCGGGGTGGTGGACGCGATGTGCTTCACCAACTCCGACCCGAACGGACCCTCGCCGGCCTGGTCGCCCTGGCAGGACTACGCGCCGACCACGGGCTGGAACCTCGACCTTTCGGGCTCCGACGGACCCAGGACCGTTTGGGCCAAGTTCCGCGACCGGGCCGGCAACGAGTCGGGTCCGATTTCGGCCGGCATAGTCGTTGACCGCACCTTCCCCACCATCTCGGGCCTGGCGGTGAGCGGCGTCACCGCCGGCTCCGCCGACGTCGTCTGGCACACCGACGAGGCCGGCTCGGGCTGGGTCGAGTACGGCCCGAGCACGAGCTACGGCTGGTCCACCGCCGTCGAAACCGGCTCCTTGACCGACCACCTGGCCGGCCTGAACGGCCTCGCCGGCGGGACGACGTACCACGTTCGCGTGCACTCGGCCGACGCGGCCGGCAACGAAACGGTCTCCGGAGACCTCACCTTCGTCACCCGGTGCACGCCTCCGACGGCCCTCACTCTGGCCAAGCAAGGGCCGAACTCCGCGCTTGCCTTCTCCTTGAGCTGGTCGCCCAGCCCGGGAGCCGCCGGTTACAAGGTTTACCGGGACATTCAGACCGCCGCCGCGCCGCCCCTTCCCGACCCGACGCCGCCGCCCTTCGCCTTCCTGGCTTCCGTCAGCGGCACCTCCTTCCTCGACTCGAGCCCGACCGCAGACGCCAATTCCATCTGGCGCCGGCAGTACTACGTGACGGCGGTGAACTCGGAGGGCGCCGAGTCCGACCGGTCCGGCATCGTCTACGCCGAGAGTAACGGAGTGCCGCCGCACGTGGTGGCCGGTCCCTCGGCCAGCCCGGGTTCGGACAGCTGCCTGGTCACCTGGGAGACCGACGAGCCGTGCACCAGCCAGGTGCTCTACGGGACATCCTCGAGTTACTATCAGTTCCGCACGGCCGTGGATACCGCCCTCGTCACCAGCCACGCGGTGCAGCTGACCGGCCTCATGCCGGGCACCACCTACTACTTCCAGGTGGTCTCCACCGATGTGACCGGCCTTGGCCTGGCCACTCCGCCCCCGACGACGGGGACGTTCGTGACCACGGCGGGCACCGGACGGAACCTGTGGATTACGAGGATTTGGCCCAACTGGCAGCGCGTGGGGTTCCAGTGGGACGCCCAACCGGGGGCGACCGAGTACCGGATTTACCGAGTGGACGTCACCCCGCCCAACCCGCCGGCACCGGAACTCCCCGCGGCGCCCACGCCCCCGCCGGCGCCCTGGACCCTGCAGGCCACGACGTCCGGCACGTCGTGGACGGACGGCAACCTCGGGCCGAACAGCACCTGGGATTACGTCTGGGTGGTCATGGCCTACGTCCCGAACGGCCAGAGCGTCTACACCAACGAGGTGGCCCTGCACAAACCGGCGCCGTGAGCGGGCGAACACCCGGGCCGGGGTCCGGCCAGGCCGGGCGCCCGGACCGGCGGCTCGACCTCGGGGCCCGCGGACCGCCCAGCGCGGTCTAGCGGGCCTCTCTAGCGGGCCTCGCAAGCGGCCTCCTCGATGATGAGCCGGCCTTTATAACCGTCCACCGTGGCCAGGCAGCCCAAAGGCAGAGTCCACTTGTCGCGGCCGTGGCCGCACGGCAGACCGCTCAGGACCGGGCGACCCAGGCCGGCGAAGTAGTCGCGGAGAACGTCGTCCACCAGTAGGGACGGAGCCGATTCGGCGGAGCTCGGGCCGGCCGAGGGGGCGGCGGAGCCGGTTCCGACCGGCGGAGCGGCCGGCGGTGCGGGCGCCGTCCGCGGCACGCAATCGACCATCTCCCCCAGCACCACGCCCGCCGCGTGCGCCAGCTTGCCCCCGAGAGCAAGCTGCCGGAGCATGCGGTCCACTCGGTAAGGCTCCTCCCCCACGTCCTCCAGCAGGAGGACTCGACCACGCGTGTCCAGCTCGTAGGGGGTACCCATCAACGACGCCACCAGACTCAGATTCCCGCCCGCCAGGAGGCCGGTCGCCCTCCCCGCTCCCACGACGCGGGGCGGCGGGTAATCGGTCGGCATCGGCAGGACGTCCAGCGGCTCCGTCGAGGTCACGGCCCGCAGGAAGGACTCGAGCGTGAGGCGGGTCAACTTGCTGCCCAGGCTGGCGACGACCGGCCCGTGGAAGGTGACCAGACCAACCTTGCGCGCGAAGGCGCAATGCAGGGCGGTCACATCGCTGTAACCGACGAAGACCTTCGGATCGGCTTTCGCCGCCGCGTAATCGATGAGGTCCAGGATGCGTCCGCACCCGTAACCGCCGCGAGCCGCCACTATGCCCCGAACATCCGGATCCCGCAGGGCCTCGTTGAGGTCCTCGGCTCTGGCCTCGTCGGTCCCGGCGAGGTAACCGAGCCGCTCGCTCACGTGCCGGCCGAGCCTCACCCGGAAGCCCTGGTTCTCCAGGACCTTCACCCCCGCCGTGAAGGCCGCTTCGTGCACCGGCCCCGCCGGAGCCACCACGGCGATGAGACTGCCGGGCCGAAGGGGCGGCGGTTTCAACCGGCTGCCGGCGAACGCCGAGCCTAGCGCACTCGCCACAATTCATTACCTCCAGGAAGAACCCTGTCGTGGGCCGCGGAGCCGGAGGGTTCCGGCGGGCCGGCCAGGCGTTCGATCCGTCCCGCGCGGGCCAGCCGGTCCAGGTGGTGTCTGACCATCAAGTACTCCGATTTCCAGATGCCGGGCAGTTTCTCCGCCCGCGGGCCGTAGACGGGCCACCGCTCCGCGACCTCGGTCGTCGAAAGCGGGCCGTCCGCCGCCGCCAGGATGCCGAGAATGCGGTCGTCCCGCTCGTCCACCCTGGCGGCGAAACCCGGGAGGCGTTCGCGAAAGCCCTCGTAGGAGAGGGGCCTCCGGTGCGAGGTGAGAATGACGACCTTCCGCCGCCCGCCCGCGGCGGTCTCCTCGACCAGGGTCTCCAACCGCCGGAGCGAGGCCAGGTAATCGTCGATACTCGAGAAGACGTCGCCGTACCACGGTCCGAAACCGGACAGGTCGATGTCGGCGGCGAAGATGACCCCCTCGGCGGGAAACCAGAGGCCGGTGTGGCCCGGAGTGTGCCCCGGAAGGCGGACGGCGACGGCCCGGAGACCGCCGAGGTCCAATTCGTCGCCGTCCCTTATCTCGCGTCCGACCGGGGTCGGCACCCACCCCAACTCCTGGCGGACCGTCCGCGCCCCCTCCAGACCCGGCAGGTCGAAGCCCGTGAAGCGCAGGAAACCCTCCCAACGGGTAAAGGCCTCCGCCTCGCCGGCGGGACACCAGAAGACCGGGTTTCCGACACCGGTCACGCCGTCCGGGCCCCCGGCTCCTTCCGGGCCGGCCGCCGCTTTCCCGGCCGACCCGCCCGACAAAAGCCGGCGGTTGCCCCGAACGTGGTCGAAGTGGTAGTGCGTGTTGATAACTACGTCCGGCAGGCCGCGCGCGACCAGGGCCTCGAGGACCTCATCGCCGACCCCGGTATCGACGAGGGCCCAAACGGCCGACCCCGACCGCCCGCCCAGGACCAGGCAGTTACCAAAGGGGAAGCGGCCGCGCCGCTCCCCCTCGACGAAGGTGATACCCGGAGCCACTTGTAGCTCGAACATGACCTTACAGGTTCACGCGACCGGGCCTTTCTCCTACCGGACTCACCGGACTCGTTTACCGGGCCCGGGTCTTTCTGACGGCCACCTTCACCGTGTCGCCCTCGAGGTCGAACACCTGGGCGAACCAGCCGTCCCCGGCGGCCCTCGGGTTGTCCGTCAGCCCGCCCTCCGGGACGGGGACGGGCCCCGTAGCGAAGGTGTCGGCCAACGTCTCGGCGGCCACGTAGTTCCCCCGCTGCGCGAGGGCCCGAGCGACGTCCCCGGTCGCTTCGTAGACGAGGTCGATGTGGTCTTCGACCTCGAAACCCGCCTCCTTCCGCAGCCGCTGCACCCGGTTGGTCATCTCGCGGGCGAGCCCCTCGGCCAGAAGCTCGGCCGAGACCTCGGTGGCCAGGGCCACGTAGCGCTCCCCTTGACCCTCCACCGACCAGCCCGGTCGACTCTCGATTCTGATGTTCACGTCTCCGGCGGAAAGCACGACCGGCGGCTTCTGCCCCTCGACCGTCACTTCCAGATTGAGGCCGGCGCCCAGCCGTCGGGCGGCCTGGGCCGATCCCTCCGGGCCCAGGCGAGCCAAGGCTTTGGCCACCTGCGGGGCCAGAGGGCCCAGGCGCGGACCCAGGATGTCGAAGCGCGGCTTGAGACTGTAAACCGCGAAGGGTGAAAGGTCGTCCGCCGTCTGGACCTCCTTGACGTTGACCTCTTCGGACAGAAGGTCCTCCAGCCCCCGCAAGGCGGCGGCGTCGCTCCGGGGGCCGACCAGGACCAGCCGCGGGAGCGGCTGCCTGGTCCGGATGCCGGCCCGGTTCCGGGCGGCGCGCGCCAGGACGACGTAATCGCGGACAACGGCCATGCGTTCTACAAGCTCGCGGTCGGCCGCGGCCGGGTCGGGGGCCGGGTAAAGGCAGTGGTGGACGCTCTCGGGCACGGTCCCGTCCGCGTTCCAGCGGGCGAGATTCTGGTAGATGGCCTCGGTCGTGAACGGGATGAACGGAGCCAGGAGACGGGCTACGGCCAAAAGCACCTCATAGAGGGTCTGGTAGGCCGAGAGCTTGTCGTCGTCGTTACCGGTCCGCCAGTACCGCCGGCGTCCGCGCCGGACGTACCAGTTGGAAAGGTCGTCGACGAAAGCCTCGATGGCCCGGGTGGCCGGCAGCACGTCGTAGTGGTCGAGTCTGTCCCTGACCTCGCCGATGGTCTCGTTGAGGCGCGCGAGAATCCAGCGGTCGAGAGCGCTCCGCTCCGCGGGAGGCGGGACCGGGACTTCGCGGCCGCCCAAACGCGCCCGGGGCGTTCCGGCGGCCGGGG
>Ga0315298_1008248_pt1 | contig 13367 bp, 6 predicted proteins | sample WHS_1_MG_FD_203077 | JGI IMG/M metagenome (GOLD analysis project Ga0315298, IMG submission 203077) | Extremophilic microbial mat communities from Washburn Hot Springs, YNP, Wyoming, USA - WHS_1_MG | ecosystem: Environmental > Aquatic > Thermal springs > Hot (42-90C) | place: USA: Wyoming...
GTCACATTTGGGATAAGAGTACCATCGTTAAATCTGGTTGTTTTTAAGTTTTCTTTCATCCAGACCTGTCTACCAATTTTTATAGTATGATAAATGTTCCCATCGATGTCAGTTAAATAATTGTTCTCACCATCATCTCCTTTATTACAACTGATTACAAGTAACAATAAAACACTTGTACTGATTATAAGGCTAATAAATATTTTGCTGCTATTCTCATGTAAACTCATTATCATAAATTTTGAACTGCTTTATATCAGCATCTTGTCCACTTCAAGTCTTCAAAAGGGAATTACCAATTGTATTAATTCTTTACACAACGTATTGAAAAGCCCTCAGTCTTAAAGTCGTACCGGGGCCCGGCAGTGGCATCTGTTGACCACATGATCCTGTAATAAGCCCAGGCGCCAGGGTTCGTCTCATGCTCTTTGGTGGTCCACCAAAGACCGATTTCTCCAACAAGCAAGTAAGTCCCATCTACCTTTCGGAAGCCGCCCGGGAGTGCTGTAAAACCTACTTCATTGGTTGCAGCGGTATTGGGGCTCTTCCAGTGCGTGGTACCGGCCTCCTTCAGTTTTCCTCCTGCAATATCTACTCCTCCCAGCTGATCAACCAGCGTTTGCCATTCATCATCAGAAGGCACATGCCAGCCTGCAGGACACAGTTTGCCTGTACCTACTGTAAACCAGTTATAGAGTTTGCCATATGGTTTTTCATATTTGGCTGAATCATTGTTGTACCAGCAATATGCACCGGTATTTTCAATATTGTTCCATTCAACCGCATCAGATACGTTAGGTATAGGTGTGCCATCGTTATATTTACTAACCCTCAGGTTTTCTGCCATCCATACCTGCGTACCTATGGTTACAGTTTTGTACACATTACCGTTAATATCGGTTACACTGTCATAGACAATCTCATGTAATGTTTTAAATTGCAGCTCATTTCCATAGGCTGTCCCAACGCGGTTTGTTGCATAAGCCCGGACATAATAATTGGTTTCCGGCAGTAATGAAGTAAGATTACTCGTAAAACTACCTATGCCCGAACCATCGTTAGTAATTCCGTCATGGGTATTTATATCGGGTTTTGTTGTTTTACCCCATACCACGCCCCGGGCAGTTACTTCTGCCCCGCCGTCATCTATTACCTTACCGCCACAGGTCGCAGAATTTATTGTTACAGAAGTTACATCGGCAGTTGTTACTAAAGGTATATTAACTTCAGCTTTTTTACAACTGCTTAAGAATAAAGGAATGATGAAAGTAATAGCTAAAGTGCACATCCAAAATCTACTTTTTGTTTTCATAGTTTTAATAGTTTTAAGGTTTAATTTGTAATAAGTCCACTATTTTTGATCATCAGATAATAAATGAATTGAGAATTTACTTATTTTTCAACCAAAACAATTACTGACCTCGGCGGAATGGTGCAATTTCCCTTACAGACACTGATTCCTTTATTATCAATGCCATAAACATTAAAATAAGCTTTTTTACCTGCCAATGCAACTTCAACAGTCAGAGGGACAGTTTTATCATCATTGGTAATAACAACAGCTTTTTTGCCATTTTTTCTGTTTTCAAATACTGAATAATAATAATCTCTGGTATTACCTTTCAGAGGTTTGACATCTGCACCTTTAGTATCGAGAAATCGGCCGAGCCAGATATAATCCCATAATTTTCTTCTTAGTTCCAGTGCTTTCTGGCCGTATTCAACAGTTAACGGGAAATCTGATAATCTGCCTTTAAAATGATAAGGTTCATAAGTGATAATATATCCATAAGTCAGGCATTGGTTTATCATCTCCCTGTCATCCCATCCGATGATGCAGGTAGCGAATTTCATATCCGGGTTGATATATTTCCAGACAGGTACATGTTTTTGTACCCAGTAATAATAATCGCCGGTACGTATATAATTTATCGGATAATACTGACTTACCTGATCACTTGGTCCTTCACCTGTTAATAAAAAGTTCTTATTCAGCTTTTGAACAGTATTGTAAAAGTCTTCTGCCAAAATTACAGCACCCTTGCAAACCGATTCTCCCCAGCGATGATTATGAGTTGTGTCAAAACAATTTCCGCCAGGCATAAGCTGGTCATATTGTATTCCGCTTGCCCCAAGGTCAATCATTTTCTCCAATTGCTGTAATACTATCTTTCTGTAATCTTCTGATAAGTAACACATATATGACCCTGCCGTTCCGCTTCCCGTGATTGTCTGATAGCCGGAAAACCCATACAGTTCATGTTTACCATAGAAGTCCATAATAGTATATGGTTTAATCTTCTTTTCAAATTCAGGAATTGTTGCATCAGCCCAACCGAATTTGCATAATAAGAGGACGTGAATACCGGATTTTTCGATTTTTTGAATAGCGTCTTTAAACTCTTCCTTTGTTCCAAGCCGTGGATCAGTATCGAAATATGGCATTCCTCCATCAAGTCCGCCTTTGTTCCAGCCAATGATCTGCAATGCTTTCACTCCTTTTGATTTTGCTTCGGCAGCTATGCTCTCCAGATCTTTATATTTGAAAATTATTGTCCCCACGGGGTCCAGCATTGAAATTGACTGCCAGCAATCCACATCATTTATCCATACAGGCTGCGGTTTCTGTTTATACCATGAATTATGCCAGTCAATATACGGTTGCACTCCTTCGTGCCAATCGCCTTTATACATCTTAAACTCCACGGGAGTAAATGTGATTTTTTCTCCCGGCTTTAAAAATGGCGTTCTAACCATAGAAAACATGTAACCTGCCGGAATGCCACTGATTTCATCGGTTTCGGGTATAATATTTTGTTTACTGTCAACAAATCCGGGTCTGAATTCGTGCAGAAAATAAATATTATTATTCGCACTGTCGTGAGAACCAAAATAAATGCCTTGATCATCGAGCTCGATCAGCTCAAATGGCATCATACATCTTACATCCGGGAATTCATTTATAAACTGAGGATTAAAATTACCCCAATAACCTCTTTCCTGTGGAAATGGCGAGAGCATTCCGGTATTTTGAAAACCTCCGCACATATTGATTGTACGTGTTCTGAAAATCTTTGTATTTGCTGGCGGCCTCACTCCTCCGAAACAGGGATACGATATTTCATCAATCCGGTAATCTGAATTGTTTTCAACTGTCAAGCCGAAAATTATCGCTGATCCTTCGAGCCTGATAGTTGATGCTACTTTAATATCGAGGTTTTTAACTCTTTCACCTTCAATCTTGTTCCAAAATAATTTGCATTCCTGGTTATCTGTTTTTTCTGCATTTGATAATGTTTGTTCCTCACTTTTTGCATTATGATTTCTTTGATCCGGAAGGGGAATTAACATTTGTAACCCCATTGCTAGCTTGGGCTGCCGGATAAGCTGCCATTTAGTTTGTTTATTGTAAATCCCTTCAATGGCGCCAGTCGTTTTATTGATTTCCATTTTAATGAAATCATTCTCCAGAATAATTTTTGAATTATCCTGAGCTGGCAGATTTATTGCATTAAGCAAAATAATCACTGTTACCAGATAAAATTTTTCCGCCATTTCAGTTAAATTTTATTATTGTTTGTATTAATCTTCATTATTACCAAATTGTAAAAGTCAAAATTCCAATACAATAACTTCATCAATGGGATTGTGCATTTTGCCTGGCAACAACAACTCGAGCCCTTTAGATGACAGTTTGCTATCAATTTTGGATTTCTGATTTAATAAATACGCCTTTTTCACATTTTTAGTAAAATGTTCTACCAGCAACCTGCTGTCCATAGGCCAATTGAATACATGCAGATATAATTTATTTTCTTTAGCTGTTATTCGGCCCCATTCTGGTTGAGGTAAGTCTGATGCTCCGCATCCATAAATGCTTTCTCCATTATCTTTCAACCATGAACCTATAGAGTCCAGCCGGCATTGGTAATCATTCGAAAGGATACCATGTCCATCCAGAGCAACATTTAGCAAAAGATTTCCACCTTTGCTTACAATGTCAGCCAGGTGGTGAACAATTTGTTTAGTGGTTTTCCAGTTTTGATTGGGTGTATATCCCCAATTATCATTGAGTGTCATGCAAGTTTCCCAGGGGCGTACTCCTACAGTCTCGCCTGGTATGTGCTGTTCAAATACACCATAATCGCCCATCCCAGGCTGCCATGCAATCCGGTCATTTATTAAAACATCGGGTTGCAGTTGCCTCATTTCATCAATCATTTCCTGTACCCTGCCCTTCTTTTGGTCCACGATATCCTGACCGTCAAACCACATAACTGCAATGGGTCCATAATTTGTCAGCAATTCTTTGATCTGTCCCTTCATGTAATCGAGGTAACGGTTCATATCGGCGCCTTCAGCTTCGGTAGGACGGGGATCCTGTTCTTTGGTTAAAGGTATATTTTTGACGCAGGCGCTGCAACCGCAATCCATCACTTCCCCCCCTGTCCAGTTCACGGGAAATGCATACCAGCCTCCATAATGAGGACCCGGCGCATTCAGGTGTTCATAATGCAACACGAAATCGGGATGATGCCAATCGCGCACCGAATAATAAAACCCAAGTTTAATTCCCTGCTTTTGGCATTCGGCTGCAAGTTCCTTTATTGGGTCTCTGTCAAAACCACCCCATTTTACAATATTATAATCTGTAAGTTTCGTGTTCCACATACAAAACCCGTCATGATGTTTAGCAGTTATAACCAGATACTTCATACCTGCGTCTTTCGCTTTCCTGACAATTTCAGCAGCGTTGAAGTCAGAAGGTTTAAATGCTCTGGCTATCTCTTCATAATCATGAAAAGGAATTCGCCCCGAGTGCATGATCCATTCTCCCTTTGCCGGAATTGCATAAGCGCCCCAGTGGATGAACATCCCGAAACGCGCATCGGTAAACCAATTGGTACGCTTTTGATCATTGCTGACCGATTCCTTTACAATCTTTTTCCCGGTTACATCGGATTTCATCAACCTGGCTATATAACCTCCACCAGGTTTCATTTTAAAATTGAGTGTATCATTTTCCCCAACAAACTTATCATGCCTGATCATATCATCTTCTCTATTCATGTTATCACTAAATGCCACAGCATTCCACCGGTTCTTGTCCAGAAAAGAAAGTTTGACAGAGAAATCACGTTCTTTCTCCCCATTTACAGCAGCCACATACCACATATCACCTTTACGGCGGGCAAAGGCAGCAACCTCTCCTATTTTGCTCCCGGGAAGAACAATAGTTTCATCCCACACGGAAGGCATTGTTTTTATTAGTTCTTTCCCCGGGCTTTCCAGGTAGAATTTGGGATCATCGGCAAAATGTTGTAATGGTGAAGTGAAAATTACCGCTTCAGCAAACTCATGCGGCCAGGTAAATCCGCGTAATTCTTTGGGATTAAGAGCACAGGGGGTATAATCTCCCGGGCCAACCAGAAAACGCGTGAAAGGCAATATTGTACCCTGAGCAAGCGGCTCTGTGCGATTATAACGAGTGATGTGCCACTCCTGCCCGCATAACCCTTCTCTTGTCATTTCATTGGGCCATGTCCTGTTTCTGCCCGTTGGTTTGTTGGTCCCATGAAAATTTATCATCAGTCCCAATTCAGCAGCATCCTTCAGAATATCATTATAGTAATTGATTGTCTCCATTGTTTCCGGAGGGAAGAAATCAATCTTCACTCCAACCACGCCTATTGCTTTGACTCTTTTAAAGAATTCAATCCTCGCAGTTTTATCAGTCAGTTCTTTTGAGTGTTTCCAAACCCAAACAGCAACATTCTTCTGTTTTGAGTACCTGACAACATCTTCCAACGCGTTCCAGGCATCCGGCCACTTTTCCCAACCCCCGTCAATAAGGTTGTATTCAAAGCCCAGTTCTGAAGCCATATCAGCGTATCGTTTCTGGGCTTCAGGATTCACTGTCTCCGACGCCCACCATGACCATACCGCTCGTCCGGGCTTTATCCAGCCTGCATTCTGCAATTCAGGTATAGGAGGTGGGCAAACATTGGTTACCATGTCGCTGTTGACCAGCCCATTCAAATCTTTACTGATAATGGTTAACCTCCACGGTGTTTCAATTGTATCAGAGATAACAGGATTTCCAAACAATACTAATTGCATCACACCTTTATCCGTGAACTTGATCCTGGAACCGCCATAATCCACCAGGTTCCCTTCTGTAATCGTCATAAAACCGGTTTTATCAGGCAATTCAATAGTAATTGGCATTACAGCAGAACTATCTTTCAGGTTTTGTAATGTTGAATGTTGATAGTATCTTTCATAATCGGTATTGTACCAAAGAGTACAACCCTCTGGTAAATTCCATTGTGAGTCTTCTCTATTAACCTTTCTTGTACCCGAACCCGGTATAACATATCGGTAAGCTACACCGTCGTCATAAACACGTATATCAAGTTGAAACTTCATACTATTGATTGAATTCTGCAGATTCAGTAATACTTGATTGTAATGATCCCGGGCCAGAGTATGAACTCCCCGCACAGTATATGTTTCATCCTTAGCGGAATGTTTTTCCGAAACTATTTTAGCATTATTCCCGAATTCAATATTGTCAATTGTAATCCCCAGTCTTGATTTATTCAATACCAGTTTTTTGTTGAAGGTAATCGTATAAAAAAGTTGTCCCTTCTCAGGTATAAATAATGTGCAAACAATTTGCTTATCAGGACTTAGCACCCTGAGTGAATCCGTTTTTGAAAAGAGAAACTGACAAATGCCCAGTAAAAGTAAAAACAGTATTTTCATTCCATTAATGTTTTATTGGCTCTCCACACACGTACCCAGTCAACCTCCATGGGCCATTTCTCATCACTGCCCAAAATGAGCATCATGCCAAGCGGCTCCGTATCAAGGATAGAAAAGGTCCCGACCGGTGCATGTGGGTTTGTCTGGGGATAAGGCGTCTTATCAGCTGAATAGGTTTGGGTCATAAGGGAATCATTGTCAAAATACCAGGTTATCCGTCCAGGGGTCCAAAGGCAACCATAGGTATGCCATTTACTAAATGTTGTGTCTGACAACCATTGTACGTTGTTACTGTTCTGATAATGGGTTTTTGAATCATTTGCCCAATCATGGACTGTTCCTACAAAAAGACCGTTATAATCAGCATAACCGCCCGTGTAGGCTTCATAAAAATCCAGCTCTGCCCAACGGCTGGGATCCCCGTTCACGCTGTGATTAACTGAGAAACACCACCAGGCAGGAAATCCCCGTGCAATTTTTCCAAGCTTCGGGTTAAAACGTATTCTGGCTTCAAAATACCCGTACCTGAATGAATAGCCGACTTTTCCCCCCGGAGAATAGGATGTAAGTGTCCAGTTCGCGGTATAGCCGTCGCTTGTAACGGTAAGAACGGAATTGGAAACATTGTATGCCGATGGATCTGTAATGCCACTGCCCCAAATGGGGGCATCAACATACCATTTGTAACCTGACTTCTTAGTACCTTTCACATCAATAGATTCAAGGGAGTCAAAATCATCATTGAAAACGAGAGTTTCATAACCTGCTTTGACTGCCTGTGGCGGTGGAGCGGGAGTGCCATTTGAAACATTGTCATCACTTTTATGGCAAGAACCCGTCAGTAATATAAAAGACAGAAAAACAACAAATGACATCATCTTCATACAGTTATTTAGGTATTGCTTTTTCATTTTTTAATGAATTTATGGTTTTTGAAAAACCGTGCCGCTCACCCATGTTTCAGATAACATGTTTGGCCGGCACGACTATTAATAAATTTACGGAATGTGGTTCTAATCCTTCACCAAACGAACAGAACAACCCGCCTGCTTTATCCAGTATCTTAGATCAATAGTGCCATTATCCTTGAACAGGATTGCATAATAACTCCAGGCTCCCGGATTACTTGCTTCCTCCGTGCTGGTTTGAAACAGGGCAAAATCATTAAGGCCGAAGAAATTAGTAGCTCCTGTGTAGCGAAATCCACCCGGAAGGGCCGTAAAGCCGGAGGAGTTTGTTGCATCCGAATTGGGGCTGTTCCAGTGGGTGGTACCGGCCTCTTTCAGTTTTCCGCCTGCAACATCTTTTCCTCCCAACTGATCAATCAATGTCTGCCATTCTTCCATGGTAGGCACATGCCATCCTGCCGGGGCCAACTTGCCTGTTTTAATTGCAGCAAAATTATATATCGCCCCATAAGCATCTTTATTACTGATATCGTTGTTATACCAGCAATATGCGCCTCCTGTTTCGACATCTAAAGCATCCCAAGCAGCGCCATCGGTTACCAATGGTATATCCGTACCATCATTATATTTGGTGGTTTTCAAATTTTCGACCGTCCACACCTGTGCGCCAATGGTTACTCCATGGTACACGTTACCATCAGCATCGGTTACGGTAATCGGTTCAGCTTCCGTACGAAAACCTTTTTCACTACCATAAGCTGTACCAACACTGTTTGTAGCATAAGCCCGGACATAATAGGTAGTTGCTGCATTTAAACCTGTAAGGTTACTTGTAAATTCGCCAACATCTTTAGCGCCATCGGTGGTAATTCCCAAATGTTTTTCTACACTGGGATTGTGAGCGGTATCCCATACCACGCCACTTGCAGTAATCTCTGTATAACCAGTTTCATAAATTTTACCGCCAGCGGTCGCAGTGTTTTTAGTAATATTTGTTACGTTAGCCGTGGTCAGCACGGGTAATTGCTTCACTGGTACTATTTCGTTTTTTTTGCAGCTACTTACAAGCAATGTCGCTGTTCCTATGATGGCTAAAACGTAAATCAAAAATATTTTTTTCATCTTCAAAATTTTTTATTTGTTTAACTTATTGATTATGAGTACTATTTGTTTCTCAATCAATACGGTTAAATGGATTCTTCATTTTCTGTAAAACCGTTCTGGCAACAATTGCCGGAACGGAACTTATTTCAGACGAGAACCATTTATTAATCCGGGAAAAAATTAATAACCCGGATTTTGCGTCAAATTTGGGTTTAAGTCAAGTTCGCTTTGAGGTATAGGGAACAGATAATTTTTGTCGGGCATGTCTATTCCATATACATCCTTAAGAAACTTTTTTGCTTGTTTCGTCCGTGTTAGATCATACCATCCGTTCTGATCCCAGAAATTTTCAATCCTTCTTTCTTTATTAATGTCTTGAATACAGGTCTGAAGGTCATTAACGGTAGGCTTGTCAGGTAAACCGGCGCGATTCCTGATTCTGTTAATCTGTGCATATGCATCAGAAAAACGGTTTTTATTAGCCAGTGCTTCGGCATAATTCAAAATCACTTCAGAAAATTTAAGTAAAATAATATTCTGGTCAGGATTATTATTTGACGGAAGTCGTCCAACCCAATACTTTGCACATGCCAATCCGTTGGGCGTCGCACTTGTGCTGTCCATTGTGAATGTAATGCCACCTATAAGTTCAAGTTTCTCACCTTTTGAAAGAATTTGCCAGCGTCGCTTGTCTCCTGGTTCAAAAGCAGCGCGAAATTCATTACTCGGGTATAACACACCCCAACCATTAGGATCGCACCCCATATCAGCAGTAGCAATTGTGGGCTCAAGGAAATACTCCATAAAATGGCCGTCTGTTGGATCATCGCGGAACTGGCATTCAAACAGTGATTCGCTGGTGTTTTCATTATGCCATTTGTACAGATCTTTATGATCCGGGAGCAAAGAATACTGGTTCAGGTTAAAAATTGCTTCGCTATTAGTAATGGCAGCGTCCCAATTCTCCTGGTACAGGTTAGCAATCGCAAGGTAACCCAAGGCAGTACCTTTTGTAGCACGACCTATGTTTGCATCATCCCATCTGGTTGGTAATACTGCAACAGCGTCGGTAAAATCCTTAACAATTTGTGTTAATACATCAGCCTTAGGAGAACGCTTTGGAAGGATTTTTGGATCCGTTTGTTCTTCAAGTAAAAGAGGTACATCGCCATATGCACGGACAAGCATCAAATAATAAAAGCCTCTGAGGAATTTGGCTTCACCAATTTTTATATCTCTGAAAGTAGCATCAATATTATCCATTTTTGAACCCCTAGAAATTACAACATTTGCCCTTGTGGCTCCCATATACATAGAGTTCCAAATAGCATTAAGCCAAATGTTTGTTGAATTCCATTTCATATTTGCTATGTCGACAGCTTCTAATATTTGTGTTTGCTGCATATCGTTCATCGGTATATTTGCCGCGAATGGCCAAAACTGTGCTATATTTCTTGCATCCCTGTCTCTGATAACATAATAAATGCCATTGACAGCATTTTCCAGATCGGATTGTGTTTTCCAGAATGCTGCATCACTTACATCCCCCATTGGCGCTTTGTCCAAAAAGTTCTCTGAACAGGCGGTGAGAATGCAAATAATACTTATAAATGGAAAAATTTTATATTTTTTCATAACGCAAATATTTTAAAGGGTTAGAATTGTAAATTAAGTCCTAGTGTATAATATCTGGAAACAGGATACTGACCCCAATCCACTCCGGACGTCAAAGGATTTGCATTGCTGATTTCAGGATCAAATCCGGAATACTTTGTGATTGTGAACAGGTTTTGTGTGTTGAAATAAATTCGCACATTGCTAATTTTAGCACGATTTACCAGGGAAGAAGGCAAGGTATAACCGATACTTAATGTTCGGCAACGCAGGAAACTCCCGTCTTCAACGTAGAAATCTGAGCCCTTATAATTGTCGCTATTGGGATTGTAAGCTATACGCGGTAAAGTATTACTCGTGCCTTCACCATTCCAGCTAAGCAACATTTCTTTTGCAACATTACCCACACCGTTCCCGTTGAAATTATGCATGACATAAATCTGCCCTTTCAACTCATTGAAAATCTTGTTCCCATATTGTCCCTGAAGCATCATTGAAATATCGAAACCTTTGTATGAAGCGCCCACATTAAACCCATAGAAGAACTTCGGTATCGGAGAACCAAGGAAAGTACGATCATTGGCATCAATTTTACCATCAGGAACTCCGTCGGGTCCACTTATGTCTTTATACTTCCGGTCACCCGGAACAACTCCGGGCTGGGTTGGTGATGCATCGATCTCGGCCTGATTTTGGAATATACCATCAGTAACATAGCCATAGAATTCGCCAATTGAATGGCCTTCCTGTGTATAGGTATCACCAAACAATTGCATTGTAAGATACATTTTCTGATCAATAGGTTGACCTTCCCCAAGCGACAACACCCTGTTTTTTATCGTAGTGATGTTGGCTCCTATGTTGTAATTGAAATTCCCAACTTTACTATTATAATCAATGGAAAATTCAAGACCTTCATTTTTTACTTTCCCTGCATTTTGAGTAAGGTAAAATCCACTGTATATAGAGTTATAAGGTTGTGGTGCCGGAGCTCCAAAAGTAGCAGGTACAGGAACCGAGAGTAGCAAACCATCGGTAACTTTACTATAGTAATCGGCAGTAATTTTGATGGAGTTATTAAATAATGTGGCATCTATTCCAATATCGGTCATTTTCTGGGTCTCCCATTTCAATGAGGTTGCAATCGCTGTTTGAACCATCGTGGGTACCGGACTCTGACTCGTCCCTAATGTATAGGCTCCTCCATAAGGTGAGCCATATAAAGATAAAAATGGGAAATTGGTTGCACTCTCAAGACCATGGCCATAACCTATGCTGTTTTGGTTTCCAGATGCGCCATAACTTCCTCTGATTTTAAGGTCGTTAATAAACTTAATGGATTTCATGAAATTCTCTTCCGAAATTCTCCAGGCAACTGATGCCGAAGGGAAATAACCCCAACGAGAGGCTGGGGCAAGTTTATATGTACCATCTGCTCTGAGGTTAAACTGCAATATGTACTTATCGTCATAAATATAATTTACCCTTCCAAAATAAGATAAGTAGGCAAATTCATAACCATTACCGTCACCAATCTTAGTCTGGGCAGCACTTGGCACTTCCAGGTTGTTGGGTGTATTTTGTGCGGAAGTGTTCATGAAATAACCATCTCCGCTTATAGCTTCAGATCCAACCATGGCAGTAATATTGTGTTTCCCAAAAATGTTCGAATAGGTGAGAGTATTAATTGCCGTATAAGTTTTCCCGGTGCTCATACTCCATGATAATGAACTTTGTGTTGTATTGAGAATATTTGCTGGAGTAGTCTGATAAAACGGGGTAAAGTTTCTTCCATTACCGTTTCCATAGTCTAGACCTATAATTGATTTAAACTTCAAACCTTTTATAAGCTCTAATTCACCAAAAAAATGTCCCGTAAAACCCTGGCTAAAACTTCTATACTTATGAAGATGCACCACTGCAACTGGATTTGCAAAATTACGCGGATAATACAATCCGTTAGCTGACGTCAATAAAACATTGTAGGAGCCATCAGGATTGTAAACGGGTTGGTCAGGCCACATCTGAAGTGCCTGGTTTAAAATGCCAGTGGTGCCATCATTTATTGGAACCCCACGTGTTGATGAATTTGAGAAAAATAGGTTAGTGCCGAATTTCAGCCTTTTACTGACTTCATAATCAGTATTTAATCGAACTGAATATCTTTCGTTACTTGAAACGATGATAGGCCCTTGAGTATTATTATAGTTAATAATAAGGGCAGATCTTGTTTTATCAGTACCACCTGAAATGTTGAGGTTGTAGTTTTGAACGGCGCCGTTTCGAGTTACAGCATCCTGCCAGTCGTAGTTAGGCAGAGAACTCGGGTCAGCCCAGGCAGGATTAGGAGGTAGATTTGAGTTGATATAAGCCCGGTTTGCCAGTGTTGCGAATTCAGCCGAGTTGCACATATCTATTTTTTTCCAGAAATGCTGAAAACCATAGTATGTATCGAATTGTATTGTGGGTTTCCCCGATACACCTCGTTTGGAAGTCACGATGATCACCCCGTTGGCGGCTCTTGAACCATAAATAGCAGCAGCTGAGGCATCCTTTAGTACATCAATAGATTCAATATCACCTGGATTTAAATTACTAGGTGAACCTGGAACACCATCAATAATCCATAATGGATCGTTATTCCCGGTGGTGCTGACCCCCCTGATCCTGACTGTTCCCATAGATCCGGGAATTGCATTCTGAATTATCTGAACACCCGACGCATGACCAATAAGAGCCTGATCTATAGTGACGGCCGGAATACTTCTTATAGCATCAGCAGTTTTTACTGAAACAACAGATCCTGAAAGATCTTTCTTTCTCTGGGTTCCATAACCGACAACAATCACTTCTTCCAACCCAACTTCCTCCTCAACCATTGTCACATTTATTTCAGTTGATACACCTATTGGAACTTCTTGAGTCTTCATTCCTACAAACGAAAATGTAAGGCTTTTTGATCCCTGAGGAACA
>Ga0315298_1008249_pt1 | contig 13364 bp, 12 predicted proteins | sample WHS_1_MG_FD_203077 | JGI IMG/M metagenome (GOLD analysis project Ga0315298, IMG submission 203077) | Extremophilic microbial mat communities from Washburn Hot Springs, YNP, Wyoming, USA - WHS_1_MG | ecosystem: Environmental > Aquatic > Thermal springs > Hot (42-90C) | place: USA: Wyoming...
GACTCGGGCCGAGGCCGTACCGTCCATCTCGCCATAAGCAAGCTCCTGGAAGCTGGCGAGCTGAATGATGCGGCCGCGATCATCCAACGTCGTCGCGACCTTGCAGACGCCTCCGATCACATGCCGTTTGCCGAAGCGGGCTTCAAGCAGGTCAACATGGCGCATACCGTTGAGGACCGGGAGGATCATCGTCTTTGGTCCTATCGCAGGCGCGATGTCATCGAGCGCCGCTTCCAGCGCAAAGCCCTTAACCGTGAGGAGAACGACGTCGTAGGTGCGCTCAACCGCATTGGCCGAAACGAGTCGGGGCTGCAGGGTAACGTTGCCACGAGGACTTACGATCTGCAGACCGTTCGATCGTAGTTCAGATGCCCGGCCAGGGCGTACCAGGAAGGTGACGTCTCGCCCGGCCTGAACCAGCCTTCCGCCGAAATAGCCGCCCGTCGCGCCAGCGCCGACAACAAGCATACGCATTGCAGTGTCCTTCCATGAAAGACGTCTTCGTGGTGAAGCGGGACGTCAATGTGAATCGGTTACGGGTGTGGCCGGAGCAGAGACCTTCCGCATCAGCAACACGAGTGGCGTGGCGATCACGAAGGCGAGCATTACGGCCCGAAAGGCGTCAGCGTAGGCCATGGTCGACGCCTCGCGGTAGGCGAGAGCCCGCAGTTGCGCCAGCGCGGCGACGTGACCCGCGGAAGCGGAGCCGAGCAGCGTTGCGAGGCGTGTGCTTGTTGCCGCGATGAGGCGATCCATCGCGCCATTCGCGGGCGTCAGATTCGTCGCGATCGCGAGAAAATGCTGGTTGGTCCTGTCATTCAGGACGGCGCCGCATACCGCGATGCCAACCGCACCGCCGAGATTGCGCATCATGTTAAAGAGACCGCTTGCGTATTTCAGTCGCGCGGCAGGCAGGCTACCGAGCCCGAGGGTGACGCTCGGCGCGACGGCGAAGACCTGCGGAAAGCCGCGCAGGATCTGCGGGACCAGGAGCTGGTCGCCACCCCAGTCGTGGGTGATGAAGCTGAAACTCCACATGGCCAAGCCAAAGCAGGTGAGGCCGAACATCATCAACCACCTGCCATCGAACTTCCGGGCGAGCGCGATATAGATGGGAACGCCGACCAGCGAGGCCACGCCGGTCGAGAAAATGGCGACACCCGTCTGCCAAGCGGAAAATCCCCTCACATAGCCGAGGAAAAGCGGCTCGAGGTAGATGGTCGAGAAGATGCCGATGCCGGTGACGAAGGAGAGGATGCAGCCGATCAGGAAATTGCGGTCGCGCAGGGCGTGCAGATCGACGACCGGGTGCTCGTAGGTAAGACTGCGGGCGACGAACAGGAGGCCGGTAACCGCCGAGATGATGGCGCAGATACGGATTGTCTCGTCGCTGAACCAGTTCCAGCGGGCACCTTCCTCGAGCACGTATTCGAGCGTGCCGAGCGCCACGGCCATCAGCGCTATGCCGGGATAATCGGCATCGCCCAGGAGCGACAGGTCTGCCTTATCGATGTCGACCAGCAGCGCAACGCCAATGGTAACGAGCAGGCCGGGCACGAGATTGACGTAGAAAAGCCAGTGCCAGTCCAGCGTGTCGGTGATCCAGCCGCCGATGACCGGGCCGAGGGTTGGCGCGACGGAGGCGATGGTGCCGATCACCGCGGCGGCATAGACTCGCTTCGGGCCGGGAAAGTAGTGAAACGAAGATGTGAAGACGGTGGGGATCATCGACGCGCCGAGCATTCCCTGCAGGGCGCGAAAGACGATCATGCTGTCGATGTTCCAGGCGAGGCCGCAGAGCATCGAGGCACACGTGAATCCGAGCGCCGATCCGGCGAACAGCCAGCGCGTGGAAAAGAGGCGTGTCAGCCATCCTGAAAGCGGGATCATGATGATTTCGGCGATGAGGTAGGCGGTCTGCAGCCAGCTGATCTGATCCTGTGCGGCAGACAGGCCGCCGCCGATTTCCTGAAGGGACGATGCCACGATCTGGATATCAAGCAGCGCGATGAACATTCCCACGCACATGATTGCGAAAGGAACGATGGCGCGGAGATTGTTCACCGGTGCGCGCCTCAGGAATGCCGGTCGCCGGGCTGACGTTTCGTGTTCACGGAAACCGTCGCCGAGAGGCCGGGACGCAGCAGGCCGAGGGTCGATGTCTCGCCGTCGAGAACGATACGAACGGGCACGCGCTGAACGATCTTGGTGAAGTTGCCGGTCGCATTCTGCGGCGGGATGACGCTGAACACGGCGCCGGTCGCGGGAGCCAGGCTCGCAACATGGCCGTGCAGGACCCGGCCGGGCGACACATCGGCGACGATCGTGGCCGGATCGCCTGGCTTCATGCGATGCAGGTCATCTTCCTTGAAATTGGCGTCGACCCAGAGGCCCCGTGCCGGGACAACAGAAAGCAGGTTCGTTCCTGCCGGCACATAGGCGCCCACCTGTGCCGACCGATCGCCGACATATCCGTCGATCGGTGAGTCGATCGTCGTGTATCCGAGGCGCAGCCGGGCAATCCTGAGATCGGCCTCAGCTGCTCGAATTGCGGCTTTGGCACCTGTTATGCGCGTCTTGAGTACGGACAGCCGCTGTTTCGAGACTACGACTGCTGCAGTTGCCGCAGTGACGGCTGCGGCCCCCTTGCGCGCCGAGGCGAGGGCTCGCTGGGCATCCTGCCGCGAACCGGCATCGTTGTTGGCGAGGGTCCGGTAACGTGTCGCTTCCTCTGCGGCGAAGGTGGCTTCTGCCTGCCTCGCGGCAAGGTTCGCCTCCGCCTGACGGATCGCGGTGTGCTGGAGCTCGTATTCGGCGTTCAACGCAGCGACGGCAGCTTTGCGTTCGGAGATGGCCGCGCGGGCGTGGTCGAGTGCGGCCAGATAGTCGTCCGGATCGAGGCGCACCAGGGGCTGGCCGGCACGGACGTACTGGTTGTCATGTACCAGGATCGATTGGATGTATCCGGATACGTGCGGGGCGATCGGCGTCACGTCGCCACCGACATAGGCGTCATCCGTGGTCTCGACGAAGCGCCCTGTGACCCACCAGTTCGCCGCATACCAGGCACTGGCCGCAAGCAGCAGGATGCCCCCTGTAAATAGCAGCGTCCTCTTGCCGAAATGCCTAGCCACTCCGGCGAACCGCCTTCCAGTGACCGGTTGGGGTTGCAAATGACTCGGTTCGTCGAAGGTCCGATCGTCTGTCGAGTAGCTCATTTCGTACTTTCCTCGCGATGTGACGGCCGGTGGCGACCCGAATGCATCAGGCCGGCGCGCTGGGTATGTCGAATACGAGCAGAGTGGAGGTCGCAGAGGCGCAGAGCCGGCCGGTCGCGTCGGTCAGCCGGGCTTCGGCAAAGGCGGTGCGGCGGCCGATCGACAGAATCTTGCCTTCCGCGCGCACTGTCCCGCTATCCGGGCTCAGCGCGCGGTGATAGGCGACCTTGAGCTCCAGCGTCGTGTAGCCCTGGGTCGGGCTCAGCATCGAATGGGTGGCACAGCCGCAGGCGCTGTCGAGGAGTGTCGCAGCATAACCGCCATGGACCGACCCGATCGGGTTCAGTACCTCCTGGCTGGGCGTCCCCTCGAACAGGGCTCGACCCTTCTCGATTTCGACCAGCCTGAAATCCATCGTCCGGCCGATGGGCGGATTGTTGCCGGCCTCGAGGAGCGCGCGAAGCTGGGCAAGCCCATCATATCCAGCGGGATTGTTCCGTATGACGTCCATGGCGGTCTCCATTCCTGCGCGATGTGGTTCAGACGCGTTCAAGTGCGGAGGTGATGCCACCAAAGTCGCCGATGCCCGCAGCGATGCTCTCCGATATCAGGGTCTTTCCGGATTTCAGTTTCATCGTCCCGCCCTGTCCCACGATAGACTCAGACCGCCTGACGGTATCGCGCGGCGGGCTGAGACCGGGAAAAATTGGGCAGCATCGCCCGGCGCGCGGCCTCGAATGCCCGCCATTGCTCATCGTCGGGTAGCGGCGGGATGGTCACCGCCTCACGCCGGTCGAAGCCTACCAGCGCGGCGTCGACCAGGGCTTCGACTTCCATCACACCGACCATGCTGTTCACGTCGCGGCCGATATGGGTCCAGATCTCGGTTCGCGTCGCCGCTGGCAGTACGGCCTGGACGTAGACGCCGCTGGGCGCGAGCTCGAGATTGAGGCTTTGCGACAGGAACAGCACGAAGGACTTCGTTGCGCCGTAGAGGGTTGAGCCGATTTCGGGCGCGAGCCCGATCACGGAGGAGATATTGACGATCGCCCCTTTGCCTGCGGCCGCCATGCGCGGCGCGGCGGCGTGTGCCAGACGGGCCACCGCAGTAACGTTCAAGGCAAGAAGCTTGCCCAGTTTGTCGGAGCCATGCTTGGCAAAGCCACCGGGGATTGCGGTGCCGGCATTGTTGACCAGCACGCCGATGCGCGCATCGGCGCTCAAGCGTGCTTCGATCCGCACTAAATCATCATCGCAGGTCAAATCCGCAGGCAGGATCTCGATCGTCACACCGGTCTCGTTGCGGAGTCGTGTGGCCAGTTCCGTCATGCGCGCCTCGTTACGGGAGACCAGTACGAGATCGTGGCCGCGGTGGGCGAAACGTTCGGCATAGGTTGCGCCGATGCCGGTCGAGGCGCCGGTGATCAGGACGGCCGGTCTGAGACTCATCGATCCTGTTCCTTCAGATTATTGATGATAGTCATCATATATTGATTTATGACGGTTATCATGTATCTTGTCAAATAGGGGCTGAGGAGAGTGTAATGCGGGTTAGCAAGGAACAGGTCGCGCAGAACAGGAAGACGATTCTAGACGCTGCTGGGAGACTGTTTCGCGAGCGCGGCTTCGAAGCGGTAACCGTCACGGACGTGATGAAGGCAGCGGGCCTCACGCATGGCGGCTTCTACGGCTATTTCAGCAGCAAGGACGAACTGATCGGGGAGGCCGTGGCTGTGGCCCTTGCCAGCACGCGGGCGCTACCCGGCGATTTGTCGACCTTTGTGAGGCGCTACCTCTCGGCTGCTCACCGCGCCGATTTTGCGCGCGGTTGCCCTGTCGTGGCGTTAGCCTCAGAGACGATCCGCCAGCCCGGTGCCGCAAGGGCTGAAATGACGACGGGCCTGAGGCGCCAGATCGACGAGGTCAGCCGTCTCGTGACCGGCACAACGGAGGCGGATCGGCGCCGCGCAGCGATCGGAATCTGGGCGACGATGGTAGGTGCCATGACCCTGGCGCGGCTGACCGATGACCGGAAGCTGTCGGACGAGATCCTCAACGAAGCGGGCGAATGGCTGACTGTCCACGCAGGCAGCGGCGAGTAGATGGCCATGCTGAGGGTTGCCTGACCCGTGGGCCGGCGAGGCTAGCGATTCCTGCTTTGCTCGGGCGCTTGGCCGGATATTCGATAACTGTGACGTAGCATCCATTTCGTTGTTTCGTGCACGGTCGCTTCCTGATCCGTTCCCATGCTCTCGTTGTGATGCCGGAACGGCACAGCAGACAGATCCAGCGAGGGGATGCTCCAGGCTTACGACTGGACGGGACGGACCTGTTACGAACTCTTCAACATCGCTCGAGACACAGCTGCCAAATGAGCGAGAATGTCGCGATCTAGCGGGGATAGTCCCAGTCCCCCTACCGCGCCCCACCCACTCCCTCAGCTTTGACCATCGGCGCCGCCCCGAGACATTCCGCACGGCGATGGCGACAGCACGCCGACTGCCGACCAGAACGACAAGTCGCCGGCCGCGAGTGATTCCGGTGTAGAGCAGGTTCCGCTGCAGCATCACGTAGTGCTGGGTCAGCACCTGAATGACGACGGCAGGGTATTCCGAGCCCTGGGACTTGTGGATCGTTGCCGCATAGGCCGGCACCAGCGCGTCCAGCTCGCCGAGGCTGTAGACCACCTCCCGTCCATCGAAGCCGACAGCGATCTCACCTGCCTCCGCATCGACCCAGGCGATAAAGCCGATATCACCGTTGTAGACCTCCCGGTCGTAGTCGTTCTCGATCTGCATGATCTTGTTGCCAGGGGCGTAGGTCCAGCCAAATCTCTCGACCCGCGGCTCCGCCTCACCGTTCAGCGCCGCCTGCAGGGTGATGTTGAGCGATCTCGCGCCGACCCCGCCCCGGGCCATCGGACAGAGCACTAGATGTCGCGGATCGGATCCAGTCCGAACCGGCGCGGAATCCGCGTCTTCACCAGGTCGACAATCCGCTCGACCGCCGTCTCCAGCTCGTCGGCCGCCACGAAATGGAAATCGCTCTCGGGATCAGCGCGGCCGAGATCGGGGATCTCCCCGCGATTGACGCTATGCGCCACGGTGATGATCCGGCTCGCCGCTGCCTGGCGGAAGATCTCCGTCAGCTGCACCACCGGTACCGCGCCAGACCCGATCAGATCGGCGAGCACCTGCCCCGGTCCCACCGAGGGAAGCTGGTCGACATCTCCCACCATAAGCAGCGCCGCCTCGTCTGGGATCGCCCTGGTCAGCGCATGCATCAACGGCACGTCCACCATCGAGTTGCCATGACTACGGCGTGTTTGATCCAAGTCTCTGCGGAGGGCTTGGAAGATGGCGGAGCTATTCTGGCTGAACGACACGCAATGGGCAGCGATCGAGCCACTGCCGCCGGACTTCGGCGGCAAACCGCGGGTTGACGATCGCCGGGTGCTGAGCAGCGTCCTGCATCGCATTCGCGAGGGCTCGCGATGGCGAGCGCTTCCGGATGCCTAAGGGCCACGAACCACCGAATTCAACCGGTTCAACCGCTGGAGCCAGCGTGGCCTCTGGCAGGAGATCTTTGCCACTCTTGTCGCCTGCGCGGATCCGCCGCGCATCACCATGGTGGATAGCTCCTTGGTTCGGGCACATCGCGCGGCCGCGGGCGGTAAAGAGGGGCGCAAAGCCAGGCGATCGGCCGGTCGAGGGGTGGACGGACGACCAAGATTCACGCCGTCGCGGATGAGCAGGGGCGCCTCTGGCCAAGACGCTGCCCGCGCGCGAGATCGTCGTGAAACTAGCCCCGCCTTACTTGAGCCCGCGCACTCAAATTTGCAATTCGCGCAGATCGTCCAGCAGCCCGCGCCCCGCTGGCTGCCAGCCCAGCGCAAGCCGCGTCGCCGTGTTGTCCGCCGACATGTCGAGCGCCGCGAACATGGCGAGCATGCCGAAATACGCCTCCGCCTGGTCCGGCTCGATGGCGCGCGTCGGCAGGCCCAGCCGCGCCGCGACCGTATCGGCGATGTCCCGCAGCGCCACGCCCTCCTCGGCCACGGCGTGATAAACCGCCTCGGGCGCGCCGCGTTCCAGCGCCAGGCGGTACAGCACTGCCGCATCGCCCACCGGCACTGCCGACCAGCGATTCGCCCCGTTGCCGATGACTGCGCATTCCCCCTTTTCGCGATACAGCCCGACCAGACGCGAGACAAAGCCCTGCCGCGCCGTGTCATGCACCTGTGCCAGCCGCACGATAGCAACATTCACACCCTTGCCGATGAAGGCGGAGGCGGCGCGCTCCGAAGCGCGCGGAAACATCCCCTGCGGCCGGTCTTGCTCGGTCGCCGGCCGCCCATGCGCCAGCAGGCCGACGCCGGATGTCACCACCAGCGTCCGCCCCGACCCTTCCAGCGCGCCGCCAAGCACGGCGATCGCCCGTTCGTCGATCGCGCAGCTTTCCGCAAATCGCGTGAAATCATGCCCGAACGCGAGATGGATCACCCCATCCGCCGCCGCGGCGCCCTGGCGCAGAGAGGCGAGATCCTCCAGGTCGCCACGCAACGCCTCGGCGCCAGCTGCCTCCAGTGCCGCCGCGCCTGCCGCTGAACGGCTCAGTCCGAGCACACCATGCCCCGCCCGCCGCAGCTCCCTCACCACCGCGCTGCCCACGAACCCCGTCGCTCCCGTCACGAATACTCGCATCGGCCGATCTCCTGTTTGCCTGTGGACCGATGTGGCAGATGCGGCGTCCAGTTAAAGCCGAAATATTATACTGGTATGAAGGCTACCAGCTTGGCTGGCCCGGGCGCCTAACCAGGCGCCTCGGCCGGCGCCGGCGCCCGCGCCATCCCGCCCGCGCCGCCGCGCCCCACCTCGGCGCCGAACCGCGCAATCGGCGCCGGCCGGCCGATCAGGTAGCCCTGCAGCAGCGAGCATCCCGCCGCGCGCAGCATGGCGGCCTGTTCCTCGGTTTCCACCCCTTCCGCGACCACCGAGACGTCAAGCGCGCGGCCGAGCCCGAGCACCGCCAGCACGATCGCCTCTGCCTCGCCGAGCCGGCCGAGGTCGTTCACGAAGGAGCGATCGAGCTTGATCTTGTCGAAGGGGAACATCCGCAGCGTGGCCAGCGAGGAATAGCCGGTGCCGAAGTCGTCGAGCGAGATCGTCACCCCCAGTGCCCGGATCTCGGCGAGCACTTCCGTCGCCGTTCGGGTATCCGCGAGCAGCAGCGATTCGGTCACCTCGAGTTCGAGTCGCCCGGCCTCCAGCCCGGCTTCCGCCAGCACCGCGGCGACCAGCTCCGGCAGTCCGCCGCCCTGGATCTGCAATGCAGAGATATTGACGGCGATGCGCAGCTTCGCCGGCCATCCCGCCGCCTCACGGCACGCCTCGCGCAGCACGAAGCTGCCGATCTCTACGATACTGCCCGACTCCTCGGCGATCGGGATGAACGCGGCGGGCGAGACGTCCTCGCCGTCCCGCCGCCAGCGCGCCAGCGCCTCGAAGCCGATCACCTGGTCGGACGCGATCTCGAACAGCGGCTGGTAATGCACCGATATCTCGCCCCGCTCGCAGGCGCCGCGCAGATCGGCCTCCATCCGCCGCCGCGCGAGCTGGGTATCGTTGATCTCGGTGTTGAAGAAGGCGAAGCCGTTACGCCCGGCGGCTTTTGCCTGATCGAGCGCCATGTCGGCATGCGAGAGCAGGGCCTCGGTTGTGGTGCCATCATCCGGCGCCAGCGCGATGCCGATCGAGACCGTCGCCGCCAGCGCGCGTGCCCCGATCTCGGCGAGCCGCACGCTCACCGCCTCGAGCAGCCTTCCGGCCATGGCCCCGGCGTCCCGCACCTCACCGATCGCCGCCTGCAGGACGACGAATTCGTCGCCGCCGATGCGGGCGATCAGGTCGCTCTCCCGCGCTTCCTGCCGCAGGCAGGCGGCGAGATCGACCAGCAGCCGGTCCCCCGCGGCATGGCCGAGCAGTTCGTTCACCGTCTTGAACCGGTCGACATTGATGACGTGAACAGCGAATTTGGTCCCCTGCCGACGGCTTGTCTCGAGCGCGGCCTCCAACTCCTCGTGCAACCGCCTGCGGTTGGCGAGTCCGGTCAGTGGGTCATGCTCGGCGAGATAGCGGATGCGTTCATTGGCCCACCGCCGTTCGGAGATGTCCTGGGTGATCACCAGATACCCGGCGAGCCTCCCTTCCTCGCGCAGCAAGGCGACCTCGGTACGGAACCAGGCCTCGCCGTTTGCCGCCGGCCATTCGAGCGCGCCGTCATCGCCCTGGAATAGCGCGGCCATCGCGGTCCGGTGGCCGGGGCTCACGCGTTCGAGAAACCACGCGGTTCCCCGCAGCGGCGCGGCCGCTGTCGCCGGCAGGCCCGCCGCGGTGCCGATCGGCACGACCTCTTCGTCAGGCAGCATCAGTTGCCAGGCCGAAAGCCGCGCGATCCGCTGCACGTTGTCGAGCGCGCCGGCGTAGGCCCGGCTACGCTCCACCGCGCGCTGGGCGGTCTCCAGCATGAAATTCGCGAGCAGCGTCATCTTCTGGACCGTCAGGTCCGAGCTCGCGGTCCGCAGCCGCACCGACAGATCACCGGTGACAACGCCGCACATCGCCTGGCACAGCGCCTCGATCGCGGCGCGCTCAATCGCTTCGGCCTGGTCCATGAGTGTCAGGCCGCCTGCGCCGGCTTCAGCCGCACCTCGATGATGGCGGACGCCGCGCCGGCATCGCCGTCTAGGAATGCGATCTCAGCCACCTCGCCCCGACGCGCGGCGAGGCAGCGGGCGAGCGCGCAGTAGAAATAGCCGAGCCGGTTCGATGAGCGGTAATGCATCCGCACCCCGTCCGGCAGCGCCTCGACCCTGAACTTGTCGGCGACTTTCCGCTGCCCGCTGGTCCGTAACCCGCAGGCGAGGCTGTTGTGGATCTCCGGCTGCAGCAGGAGAAAGCCCCGCGTGTCCGGCGCCGTCTTGAAAAATCCCGAGAAGGTGCGTTCCGCCCAGTCGAGGAAGAACGCCGCGATCTCCTCGAACACGGTTTCGGTCGTCGTGCCGGTTTCGGTGGCGATGGCATCGACCAGCGCGCAACAGGCCTCGTCGTCATATTCCGTATCGAGCCGGAAGGTCTGCCCGTCCGGAAAACCCGCCCGCCCGAGAATCCGCGCCCTGGCCTCTGGCGCAACGCGGGTCTTGAGGTACTGATCGACCGTATGAGGAATGATGCCCAACATTCGAACTTTATCGCGCAAAATATTTGATGTTCAGTTACCGGAATCGCGCGTGTTGGTCGCCGCAGCAGACAGCGACTCCGGGGCTCATGGTGGAATGCCGGGATCGCAACACGCCGCCGTCGCCGCGAAAGCCGAAATATATGCCGCAGCCCCGGAGCCGGCAGACCACACCTGAGAGCGAACGCCTCATGCCGTCATGGGATCGGCGGGTACCGACCAAGGCGGGCATAGGCAGGCCAGCAATGAGGTCCTGAAGCGGCCAATCAGCGCCTCACTCAGTGCCGACCGCCCAGCCTGTAGATGGTATGCTCGATAAGCCGCTGCGCTTGGTTGGTCCATTGGCCGATCAACTCGGAAGGCAAGGAGTTTGTCCGACTCCTTCCTACCAATAGCTGGTCATATTTCGTGGGAGTACGTCAGGAGTGACGTCTCGGATAATCCTTGGATAGTTCATCCATATCCGCCAGCTTACGCGGGAAATCGTACGCACTCGATGGCCGACGACCACTTAGCTTCCGGAACTAGGTTCTGTACCTATTGCATGACTACGGCGGCGCGTTTGATTCAAGTCTCTTCGGAGGGCTTGAACGATGGCGGAGCTATTCTGGCTGAACGACACGCAATGGGCAGCGATCGAGCCACTGCTACCGGACCTCGGCGGCAAGCCGCGGGCTGACGAGCGCCGGGTGCTGAGCAGCGTCCTGCATCGCTTTCGCGAGGGCTCGCGATGGCGAGCGCTTCCGGATGCCTAAGGGCCACGAACCAGCGAATTCAACCGGTTCAACCGCTGGAGCCAGCGTGGCCTCTGGCAGGAGATCTTTGCCACTCTTGTCGCCTGCGCGGATCCGCCGCGCATCACCATGGTGGATAGCTCCTTGGTTCGGGCACATCGCGCGGCCGCGGGCGGTAAAGGGGGGGGCAAAGCCAGGCGATCGGCCGGTCGAGGGGTGGACGGACGACCAGGATCCACGCCGTCGCGGATGAGCAGGGGCGCATCGCCGCCGTCCTGCTGACGCCAGGACAGGCGTCCGACATCAGCGGCGCCCGAGCCCTTCTGCCCACCATGCCGCCGTCAGAAGACCCGATCGCCGACAAAGCCTACGACGCCGATGACCTCCGCGCCTTCCTCACCAGGCAGGGCACAAGGCCAGTGATCTCGCCAATGCCCAACCGTCGCGCCATACCGGCCTTCGACCCCGTCGCCTACAGAAAGCGCAATCTCATCGAGCGCGCCTTCTACAGGCTCAAGGACTGGCGTGCCATCGCCACACGCTACGACAAAACCGCACGAAACGTCCTCGCAGGTATCTGTCTCGTCCTCGCCGTCACCTCATGGATCAGTTGAGGCCAGAACCTAAAGTGCTGCCCAACCACTCATTGAGGGCGACAAGAGACTTCATCCCGAGTCTTTGCGCACGGCGATCGCGACGTCGCTTCCCCATTGCTGAGCCATTTCGGCAAGGCCTTGGGCGTCATTTCCGGCTCATTGCCTGAACGGATACTCACAATATTAACCCTTTGCTGCCTAAAGACGACGAAACGGATTTTCGCCTCATCGAATCACAAGCAAGAAAGTGGATATGCGGTTTCCTCACCCGCCATGCCAGAAACTCCGGATTGTGCTTGTTGTGACATCTCGCCTCGCCGCGTCGAAATCCCGCGGGACTCTCGTGGCGGGCATCCTTCTCGCCTGCTTGCCAATTGTCGGTAATGCCTGGGCTCAGAGCGTCACCTTTGGCTATACCGGCGCCGCCCAAACCCTGCGCATCGCGATCACGGGAACCTACCAGATCACAGTCGCGGGCGCCCAGGGCGGCGATGGTGGCAATTCACGGCAAGGCGGCGCCGGTGCCGTGATCGTCGGCGACTATGATTTTTCCGCTGGCGAGGTCCTGAACCTCATTGCGGGTGGGGCCGGGAGTAGCTCGACTTATGGCGGCGGCGGCGGCGGGGGAGGTAGCTTCGTGTTCGACCAGTCGAGCAACACATTGGTCGTGGTCGCGGGCGGCGGCGGCGGCGCTGGCTCCAATCGAGGCGGCGGCGGCGGCGGACAGGTTACGACCTCAGGTGCCTCTGGCAGTGGCGCGGGCGCCGGGGCCGGGGGTAGCAACGGCGATGGCGGCGCAGCTAACCCCTACGACCATGGCGGGGGCGGGGGCGGCTTTCTTACGGCTGGGCAGAACAGCGGTTCTTTCGCGACCGGCGGCGCCGCCTACCCGTCTCTCGCCGGCGGTGTTGCACGATATGGCGAGGCGGGCGGTTATGGTGGCGGCGGAGCCGGGACCACCGAAGGCGGCGGCGGTGGCGGCTATTCGGGCGGCGGCGGTGGCTCGGGATATTTGAGCTTCGGCGGTGGCGGCGGCGGTTCTTACGAAGCAAGCGGGTTCACGCTGATCTCGGCGACCGCCGGCAGCTCCGGCAACGCCATCTCGGTCGCCGGAAATTTTGGAAACGGCTACATCAGCTTCCTTCTCTCCCAATCCAATATCTCCGGTCAGGGCGGGCAATTATCTGACGTCGGATCGTCGCTGACCACCGAGTTCGACGGAGGCAGCCTGACCAGCGACGCCAACGCCACCACGGCTGCCTCCTTCACCATCACCGGCAAGGGGGGCACACTGGATGCCGCCGGCCATACGCTGGTCTTCACAGGCGTCTTCTCGAATGCCAATGGCAGCACGCCAGGGCATCTGATCATCTCGTCCAATCCGAGTGCCGGCGGCGTCATCGTCCTTGATCCCGTTGGGGCGAATACGTTCACCGGCGGCATCCAGGTCCTTGCCGGCGCCACGCTGCAGATCGCATCTGCGAGCGCTCTGGGTTCGGGGACGCTTGCGCTTCTGGGTACGGCCACGATGCCCGCGGAACTGAGTGTCACCGGCACGACGGCCATAACTGACCCGATCG
>Ga0315298_1008252_pt1 | contig 13361 bp, 8 predicted proteins | sample WHS_1_MG_FD_203077 | JGI IMG/M metagenome (GOLD analysis project Ga0315298, IMG submission 203077) | Extremophilic microbial mat communities from Washburn Hot Springs, YNP, Wyoming, USA - WHS_1_MG | ecosystem: Environmental > Aquatic > Thermal springs > Hot (42-90C) | place: USA: Wyoming...
TTTTTTTTATCAGTGGAGGAAATACCTCATGCCAAAGAAAAAATTCGTGTATTCGTTTGGTGCGGGAGTCGCAGAAGGCGACGGTACCATGAAGGAGCTTCTCGGCGGCAAAGGAGCTGGCTTGCACGAGATGACCAAAATTGGGCTTCCAGTTCCGGCTGGATTCACCATCACCACGGAAGTCTGTGACCTCTACTTCAAAAACGGCAAAAAGTGGCCTGAAGGACTGGAAAAAGAAGTCCAGAAACACTTAAAGCAGCTCGAAAAAACAACAGGCAAAACGCTCGGGGACCCAAGGGATCCACTGCTTGTTTCTGTACGCTCGGGTGCTCCTGTTTCCATGCCTGGCATGATGGAAACCATCCTTAACCTGGGTCTTACCGATGCATCCGTCGAGGGGCTAGCCGCAAAAACAGGAAACCGCCGTTTTGCCCTTGATGCATATCGACGCTTCATCATGATGTACGGCTCTACGGCAATGGGCATCGATCGTGAAGAGTTCGACAAAGCATTCGACGAGATTAAAGCAAAACGGACCAGAGCTCGCCTGGGCATCCCTGCAGACCAGAAAGTAAGCGATACCGATGTAAACGAAGAGGAGCTCGACGAGCTCATCAAAATGTTCAAAAAAATCTATCGGGAACATATCAAAGCCGATTTTCCGCAGGATCCATGGGAACAGCTGAAAGGTGCAATCGATGCAGTGTTCAATTCATGGATGGCTGATAAGGCAGTGACCTACCGTAAGGTAGAAAAGCTTGTCGGTATCAAGGGAACAGCAGTAAATGTCGTGCAGATGGTATTTGGCAACAAAGGAGAGACCTCCGGTACCGGTGTCTGCTTCACCCGCGATCCAAACAGCGGCGAAAATGTATTCTATGGCGACTATCTGGTCAATGCACAAGGCGAGGATGTTGTCGCAGGCATTAGAACGCCTATCAGACTCTCAGAGCTTGACAAGCGCGACCCCAAAGTATACAGGCAGCTCGTCGACATCCGCAAAAAGCTCGAAAAACACTACCGTGACATGCAGGATCTCGAGTTCACAGTCGAAGAAGGCAAGCTGTACATGCTGCAGTGCCGCACCGGCAAGCGCAGTCCCATTGCAGCCTTCCGCATCGCCGTTGACATGGTAAAAGAAGGCCTCATCACCAAGGAAGAAGCGATTCTGCGCATCAAGGCATCGGATATCGAAGGTATTTTCTATCCCATGATCGACAAGTCAAAACCAGAAGAGCTCAAGAAGGCCTTCCTGGTTCAGGGTATCGATGCAGTTCCCGGCGCAGCAACCGGAAAAGTCGTTTTTAATGCAAGAGATGCTGAAGAATGGGCCGCGAAAGGCGAAAATGTAATCCTCGTGCGGAAAGAAACAAGCCCAGAGGATGTCGGCGGCATGCATGCTGCTCAGGGCATTCTGACTGCTACGGGCGGCAAGACGAGCCATGCGGCGGTTGTTGCACGCGGCTGGGGCAAAACTTGCATTGTCGGTTGCGAAAAACTCGACATCGATTATGAAAAGGGCCTCTTTGCGGTCGGTGAAACTGTCATCAAGCAAGGCGACTACATTACGCTTGACGGCGGAACAGGCAATGTCTACATAGGCCAGCTCAAACTCGTCAAACCAGAACCGCCCAAAGCATATACCACTTTGATGTCATGGGTTGATAAAATCAGAACCCTCAAGGTTCGCACGAATGCCGACACGCCGTATGATGCCGAAAAAGCGCGCCAGCTTGGTGCAGAAGGCATTGGTCTTTGCCGAACCGAGCATATGTTCTTCGATTCCGAAGAGCGCATCCTCGCAATTCGGGAAATGATTATCGCTGACGATCTCGAGAGCCGCAAAAAAGCGCTTGCAAAACTTCTGCCCCTCCAGACCAAAGACTTCGAAGGCATTTTCAAGGCGATGGATGGCCTGCCTGTTACGATCCGCTTGATCGACCCGCCGCTCCATGAGTTCGTGCCGCACGATGAAGAAGGACAGCGTGCCCTTGCAAAAGCAGTCGGCGTTTCCTTCGAAAAAGTCGTTCAGCGTGTCGAGCAGCTTCGCGAAGCCAACCCCATGCTCGGCCACCGCGGCTGCCGTCTAGCCATCACCTATCCCGAAATTCTCGATATGCAGGTAACTGCAATCATCACGGCTGCCTGCAATATGACCAAGAAGGGCATTAAGGTGCTCCCCGAAATCATGATCCCCCTCGTCATCGATGACAAGGAGCTCAAGATTCTCGAAACACGAACCCGAGAAGTTGCAGATGCAATTATTGCAAAATATGGCATTAAATTGAGTTACATGGTGGGTACAATGATCGAAGTGCCGCGTGCCGCTCTCCTTGCCGACAGAATTGCTGGAGTTGCAGAATTCTTCTCGTTTGGAACGAACGATCTCACTCAGATGACGCTTGGCCTTTCGCGCGACGATGCGGGCAAATTCCTGCCTGATTACGTAGACGAGAAAAAAGCGGGCGTTTTCAAAGCTGATCCCTTCCAGAGCCTCGATCAGGATGGAGTTGGCATGCTGATCCGCATGGGGATCGAAAAAGGTCGTTCTGTCAGGCCGAAACTCAAAGTAGGTATCTGCGGCGAACATGGCGGCGACCCAGCATCGGTCAAATTCTGCCATCGCGTCGGTATGAATTATGTTTCTTCTTCACCTTTTAGAGTACCCATTTCTCGGCTTGCTGCTGCTCAGGCGGTCGTAGAAGAAACTGCTTCAGTAAAGAAACCAGGCAAAAATCGGGGCAGGCCTGCGAAAAAAGCAAGCACCGCTGCGTCAAAAAAGACCTCGGTTGCTAGCGCAAAATCATCATCTGCTGCCAGAGCTGTATCCGCTTCCAGCGCTGCATCTGCAGCACCCAAGCGACGCGGCAGGCCCCTCGGCTCCAAGAACAAGAACAAATAATCAAGCAAGAAGCGGGCATTCGCTTAAAAGGTTAAAAAGGGGGTCTGTCCCCCTTTTTAATTTTTCGTATCGAGCAAAATGGTGACAGGGCCTTCGTTGGTAGAGCGGACGCGCATGGTTTCTTGGAACATGCCTGTTTGTACATGGAGGCCCTGATCGCGCAATTTACTGCAGAAGAGCTCGTACAGGTGCCGAGCTCGCGCTGGCTCTGCAGCCTGAGAATATGAAGGTCTCCTACCCTTTCTTGCATCGGCGTACAGAGTAAATTGCGAAATGACAAGTGCCTCATATCCAAGATCCAGCACTGAAAGATTCATTTTTTGCTGCTGGTCCATGAATATCCTGAGGTGAGCGATTTTTTCGGCAAGATATGATGCATCTTCATCAGTGTCATCGACCCCTACGCCAACATACACAAGTATCCCATTCGAGATTCGGCCGCAAAGGCGCTCTTCAGAACTGTTTTCCATTTGCATGGTGACGGAGGCTTCCGATACTCGCTGTACGACTGCTCTCATTTTATGTTCACTCCCCGAAGCTCTAATGATTTTGGGATACCGGATTTGCTGCGCTCTGTTCAAGCGAATCGACCTCAGACTGAATTTGCTGCAAATCCTCGTCGCTCAGTGTATCGACATTCTGGATTGCGCTGTCTATTTTTGCAAGCAAACTTCGAATTGCCTCTACATCGAGCGCGGGAGGGGGCATCTTGCCTGTTGTACTATCCTGCTGTACTTCCGTCGATTGCTGTTCTGCTTTGGGAGGATAATTATCTGCAAGCCATGCGAGGAATTCATTCCCCGGCCCGCCGGTAAGCCACCTGCTTGAAACCTTTACCACTCCTTTGGCAGGAACAATTCTTTCATTCCAGTATAATCCGAGTGCCGAATCATTTATGGAATATGGCGAAAGCGTAAATCCGCGCATAAGCGAAGAATCATAGGCAAACTGGGAGTCGCTCAATCGTTTCCAGTTAGCAATGACTACGGCATCAGGCCTCGGCTCCGAGTCGAAGAGAAGCGCAACCGACGCATACTCTCCAGGGCTCACGATGTATGGCTCGTGCGAATCAGGGGTAAGATACATTTCATCGATGACCTTCGGATTAGACGCAAGCGCGATATGAATCCCCGACTTTTCTCCGAGCCATGTATCGCATACTTCCTTGAGCATTATTTTCATATCGCGCGTGGTGAAATTTTCCACCTCGATTTCGACAAGAAATCCATTCGCAACTCTCGAGCCGGCAAGCGATGCAAACTGAATTCGCTGTGTCACCCTATTGATTATCGAGCGGTACTCGATTTCTATTCCATTCGCAATTTGCTTCTGGGAAGTCTGGTAAGCCTGGGATGAACCCATCCGGTAGATTCTGCCATCGACATCGATGACTATGAAGCTTGTCCGTGGATCATTGCTGTACCAAATAGGCTCATATTTCTTTTTGCCAGCAATATCTACTAATCTATATAGCATCGGACGCAGTGTCAGGTCGTCGGTGGCAATTCTCACGAGCCCGCTTCTGAGATCGAGCGCGATGGCTGCACTCGTAAAGCAAAGTATGATAGCAAGCACCGCTAAATATCTTTTCATGGAGCAATCTCCCTCACATATGCATCAATTTTAGCCAGGAAAAGGTCGAGGATTCGCTTTTTCGCTTCAAGAAGTACACTCAGTTTATTGAGGCGGCTCTTAAGATTGAGGTCGGCTTCAGAAACATTCTGGGGAGGATACTGCATTCGAGCGCGAAGCATTTTGAGAAAATAATATGCCCTTAGATATTGCTGTTCCTGCAACGCTTCTTTCTGGACCCTGCCAATTTCCATCTGAGCTGTTTTTTCGGTTTCGTACGCCATCAATCGCGAAAACTTCGCTTCCCTCACCTCCAGCCCCATCACATTCAATCTCCATGAAGCGAGAGATGCCTTGTCCGAATCCGGCCAATTTTCTATCAATTCTTTGAAAAGAGGAAAGGAACGCGCAATGTCTCCCAATTGATAGTAACTTTCCGCCTTCCAGAAAAGAGCCGAAGAGAAAAGCTGGCTGTCGGGATATGCGTTCATGAAATCATCGAAAGCAGCAATTGCGTCCTTGAAGCGTCCGGTTTTGAAGAATATGCGGCCCAGCTGGAACTTCGCGTCAGAAATATTGGGATGATCGGAATAGTTTTGAATGAACTGCACGTAAAACAGATAGGATGTCGGAAAATCGCCGGCATTGAAATACGATTGCGCTGCCATAAAGCAGCTGTCCGGCGCCAGAGAACTTTCGGGCCATGTTTCGTACAGCGAAGCGAATTCCGAGCCTGCATTCTGAAAGCTTCCTTTTTTGAACAGATCGAATGCAGAACTGAATTTGGCAAATATCTCCTCGCTCCCTTGGGCATGAAGAGAAAGCGATACGCTTGCCAATAAAAGCAAGAACCCCACAACATACTTTTTCATGTTCGCGTTTGTCCTCTCACACAATTTTGATATATAAAACAGAATCTACTGCATTTGCCATGCTTTTGTTATTTGTTCCACGCACTCCTTATGCTGCGGGCAAAAGCCTGTTTATCCTGGGCCGCAAAGAATGCGCTCCCTATGACGAGTATATCCGGCTCATGAATTGCAACTTGGGAAATTGTGCTGAGATTTACTCCCCCATCAATTGCAATCTGGAAGTCAAGCCCTTCTTTCTTTCGAATATCGCGCAATTCATCGACCTTCGAAAGGCAGAAAGGAAGGAGCTTCTGGCCTCCATAGCCCGGATTGACCGTCATCACGAGCACTTGATCCACCGATTGCAGCAAGGGAAGAATCTGGCTGACAGGAGTAGAAGGAACGATCGAAATACCAGCCTTTTTCCCCGAATGCCGGATTGTCTGCAAAAGCCGGTGTGAATGAATGCAAGCTTCAACATGAAAGGTAATTGCGTCAGAGCCGGCATCGATAAAAGCATGAATCTGATGTTCGGGTTTCTCGATCATAAGATGCGTATCCAGAAATAGGCCGGTTTGCTTGCGGATATCTGACACCATTTTGTCACCGAATGTGATAGGCGGCACAAAATGGCCATCCATGATATCGAGGTGAAGCCATTCGGCTCCACTGGATTCAATCGATTCCACCGCAGGACCGATTTCAAGAAAATCGGCAGACAAAATCGATGGTGCTATAATCGGCTTTTTCATACAATCAACAGAATAATGCAGATAAGCGGCTTTTGCCAAGCTGACTTTCACTTTTGCAGCTCGAAATCGCGCAAATTTCAATAGATAAAGGATATACGCATTGACGAATATTTCATCGCTCATATACTATTATACAAGACAAAAGCAAGGAGTTCAAAGCCTTCATGGCAATTCAGCCTCAGACAAGGAATGCGTCAGCAGCCAGCGATCTTCTTACCGCATATGAAAGCCTCAAGAATGCTGACATTCAGAGCGCAGACATGTTTCTCGAACGAGCATTGAAAACGGACTTCGAACACCCTGAAGTCCTTTTTGCGATGAAATGCATGCAGTTCTGGAAAGAGCAGCTTCTCGACATGCCTGATACAAAAGACTTGCTTGATCGCGGCGATTTTCTCTGCGCCTCATGGAAAAAATTCATGGTATTTCTTGGCCATATCGGAGAAAATTTTGAAACAACACGATATGCGTTCAAGCGTTTCGTTTTTGGTTTGGCATTGGATCAATATCTTGCTCTTCCGGATGAACAGAAAGAATCCCTCGGTGCGGCCATCGATCTGCGATTGGGTCGTTCCCGCAAGGCAACAGGAGATATTGAAACAGCTATCGTACATCTTGAAAGAGCTGCTCAGGCGCAGCGAAACGATGCAGCAATTCTTTCGGAGCTCGCAGATGCCTATGCAATGGCTGGTGAAGCCCGTCTTTCAAAGGCGCTTTTTAGAGAAGCATTTTTTATCGATCCCCAAGCTGTGGAAATCGATTTTTTCGAATCTGAATTCATTCTCAAGATCATTGAAAATGTGCGCAATTTAGGCTATTCTGGAATTGATATTGCTGAATGGATTCCTGTATATGCTGAAATCTGGGGCGTTTTCAATCTGAAGCGCGAACTCAGTACTGCCGAATATAATCGAATATCGGCATCAGCTCGCCAGATCGAGATCGAATTGAGGGAATCTCCACAGCGCCGGCCGAGCCTTCTGCCCCGCCTTCTGAACCGTTACTTCTGGATGGCTGACTATCTGAAGGCTCAGGGCAATGAGGCCGGATGGCATTCTGTATCACTCAAGATCAAGATTCTTGATCAATCGATACATGCATTGTATGTAGGATGAAGAGGAGAATATGATGGCCGAATCTCCGTTGAATGAAAAATTGCAATTGATGCTGAACGAAGAAAAATGGACCAGAACGCTCATGGCCAATTATTCCGTCGCCAGCCTCAAAGAACTTGACCGGCTTATCGAAGACGCCGTTCGGCAAGGTGTAACTGACGATATAATAAAAACTTGCACTGATCATCTTTCTCAGACCAAGAACAGTGTTATTGCACTCTATGTCGCAGGCATTTTGAATATCATGCGCCAGCCAGCAGATGAATCCTACCTGGTACAGCTCATGGATTTGTTTGCTGACAGCAAGAAAACCAATATTGTCGAATACATTTGCAACCGCATGCTGGACTATGGAGAAAACCGCATTGCGCTCATGCGGCTTGCCGAGTGCTACGCGGAAGACGATAAAATCGAACAGCGCTATGCGGTGTGGGAACGACTTGTACGCATCGATACGGAAGAAGCCGAACTTGCTCAGCTCATAGCGGAATGGAAAGAGAAAAACGGGCACAAGGAAGAAGCTATCGATTTTTACAAGAAGGCCCTGATTCGATATATAAACAAGAGCCTGTTTGCAAATATAAAAGACATATGGCTCAAGCTTATAGATTTATCTCCCGAGGATCTGGACTTTTTCCTCCATGCGCAGAAAAAGATCGCCAAGCAGATTTCACCGGAAAAGGCTGCTATGCTGCTTATAGATCTATATGCCTGGTACAAGAAAAATGAAAAATGGGAGACGGCGCTCGATATCCTCAAACTCAGTATCGAATACGATGAGCGCAATCCCGCTCTGCGCAAGGAATTCCTCGATTGCTATACTGCAATCTACTCTGGTCACTCGATGTTCGATGAATGCGTGCGGCTCTCTAATTTGACCCAGACCTACCGGTCTTTGCACGAAGCCATCGCAGATTTCGAGAAGCGCATTGCATTCGACAAAGGCAACTTTGTGTACCACAGAACATGGAGCATCGGTCGCATTTCCAATGTCACCAACGATGAAATCGTCATTGATTTTTCGAAATCGCGCAACCACCACATGTCGCTGAAAATGGGATTCGATAGCCTTACTACCCTTTCAAAAGATCACATTTGGGTTCTTAAGGCGACATGGCCAAAAGAAAAGCTGAGAGACAAGGTAAAGGCAGACCCCGCATGGGCAATCAAGGTAATTATAAAGAGTTTCGATAACCGTGCCGACATGAAACGCATCAAAGCAGAGCTGGTCCCTTCTATTCTTACGACATCTGAATGGAATTCATGGAGTTCACGGGCAAAAGAAATTTTGAAGACCGATCCGATGTTCGGCAATGCACCCGATGATATTTCCACCTTCATCGTCCGCGACCGGCCGCTTTCATTCGAAGAAAAGATCTACGCCCAGTTCAAGGCCGAAAAGAATTTCTTTGCGCGCGCCCAATATTTTAGAGATTACATTGAGATGAGCGACATCGATTCCGATTATTTCGAGGATATGCTTTCCTACTTTGTGTCGTTCCTCAAAATCGGCCAGGTGAACGAATATGTCGTTGGCTCATATCTGCTGCTCAAGGAGCTGTCCACCCGATATCCCAGACTCCAGCAGCATATCACGATACGATTCCCAGACTTGTTCGAGCAGATAAAAGACAGCATTGTTCCCATCTATCTGGGGCTGAAGGACACCGAGCTCAAGAATCAATTCATTCAGAATATCAAAACACTTATACCGAATTGGCCCGATATCTATATTCAGCTTCTCCCCTATGCTCGTTCCAACAAGATGCTCGAAGCGTTGGAGAATGCAGGCCAGGAAGAAAAACTAAAGCGCCTGGCAATGTATATTGTTGAGAACTACAAGGATATGCGCGAGGGCTTCATCTGGCTCGCCAAAGATCTGAAAGACAAGCCCTGGCTCAAGGAGCTCGGCATTGTGCGGGAGAAGATTATTCTTACCCTTCTCCATATACTCGATATCACATTCAAAGAAATAGACAGCCACAAAGATACAACCGAAAACCGAAAAATCAACAAGCTCGTACAGAATATTCTGTTCAAAGAAAAAGATCTCGAAGAATTCCTCGAGGAAGCGTCACAGCCGGTCACTGAGCGTGTCTATTCGATGCTGGCGGACATAAAAGAAGTGGATCCTGCTATCAAGCTCAACATAAAGAAAAAGATTGGCGAGAGATTCCCCAACATCAAATTCTATGATGGCAACGAGCGTCTTACCGTGTCGCACGGCCTCATGGTCACTGCTTCGAAATACGAGGAAAAGAAGCGCCTGCTCAGCCATATCATGGAAGTCGATGTCCCTGCTAACCAGAAAGAAATTGCATTTGCCCTGTCTCTCGGCGATTTGAGAGAAAATGCCGAGTACAAGGCCGCCAAGGAAAAGCAGGACGAGCTGAATTCCAAGGTCGGCAAACTCAAGAACGAGCTCGATCGCGCACAGATCATTGGCCCCGAACATGTGGATACGACAAGCATATCATTCGGTACCAAAGTGACATTGCAGAATCTCGCTTCAGGCGAGGAAGAATTGTTCACGATTCTAGGGCCATGGGAATCCGACCCCGAGAAAAAAGTAATTTCGTATCTGTCGCCATTAGGGAAGCACCTATTAAATCACAAGGTCGGAGAGACTCTGAACTTTACAATCAATGAGCGCAAGTTCAGCTACAAGGTGCTCAAGATTACAAAAGCAGAATTCTGAAAGAATGCGCCTATAAAGCCTGGGCTCTTTTGTCTGCGAGATGAGCTTTATGCGATGAACCACCTCGTTATTCTGCTGCGGCGGCTTCACTATAGCCAGCCATGAATTCCTGTGCGAATGCCTCAAATCGGTCCTGCTCGATGGCCTTGCGAATTTTGCTTACAAAATCAGCCATGAAATGCAAGTTGTGCTGACTGGCAAGCATAGAATAGAGGATCTCGTTGTTCCTGAATAGATGATGCAAATAAGCCCGGCTGTATGTCCTGCAGACATGACAGCTGCACTCGGGATCGATCGGAGAAAAATCTTCTTTGAAGATGGCTTTTTTGATTGTAATCTGCCCTTTTGAAGTAAACAGAAGTCCATTCCGCGCCGTTCTGGTTGGATACACGCAGTCAAAAATATCTATGCCGTTGCGGACCGCTTCGAGTATGTAGTCGGGAGTTCCGATTCCCATGAGATAATGAGGTTTTTCCCGAGGAAGAAGCGCAGACGTCAATTCGAGATACTCGATATATGCCTCTTTCGGTTCCCCGATAGACAATCCGCCAATCGCAATTCCTGGCAGGTCGAGCTCCGATATCTGCTCGGCGCTGAGTTTTCTCAATTCTTTGTAGAAATTTCCCTGCACGATGCCAAAAAGATTCCCCTGATAGCCTTTTTCACGATGCATAATCCATTGCGATTTTGCCCTCTTTGCCCAGTCATAGGTCAACATAGCTGCCCGAAATGCTTTCTTTTCGGTCTCTCCCCATGGGGCACAGATATCGAGCGCCATTTGAATGTCAGAATTGAATGCAACTTGGATGTCGACTACCTTCTCGGGGGTCAGAACATGAGAAGATCCATCGATATGCGATTTGAAATGCACACCTTCTTGCAGGATTTTTCTGAACTGAGAGAGAGAAAAAACCTGAAAACCTCCAGAATCGGTCAGAAAATTCTTTTTCCAGCCGGAAAAGCCGTGCAATCCACCCGCCTTTGCGATGATGTCTGGGCCAGGGCGCAGAAAAAGATGATAGGTATTTGCAAGAATAATGTTAAAGCCCATCGCATCGAGATCCGCTGGTTCAACCGCTTTCACCGTCGCATTCGTTCCGACAGGCATGAACGCAGGTGTTTCCACTTCCCCATGAGGAAGAAAAAGTGTTCCCGTTCGCGCCCTGCAGGACGGATCTCTATGTTTTTCAATAAAAATGGAATTGCTCATTGGATATTCCTTATTATTTATAAAATATAATACATGCTCAAGTTCTCGCTTTGAGATATGAAAGAGCCGAGACTGCGGCAAACAGCAGCATCACGCTCCAGATTGCCAAATCTGCACTGGACATTCGCGCCTTTGCAGCAAGCGAGGCCAGCATCTGCGCAACATAATACAAGGTCGCGCTGGAAAGGCTTGAAAGCAGGCTGAGCAGAAAAATGCTCTTTCGAAAACGCCCGGCAAACGCGGCCGCCAGTCCGACAACGACCAGCGGAGTGAGTGCAAATGAAATCCGCCGCTGCTTTTCCACCTCAGCTTCTTCAGCGGGCAGGCCTGCAGATTTAAGAAATGCGATATGGCCGTTCAATTGTGCATTATTCATAAAACGGACATCCATTGTCGGCCTCATGAAACTTGCGGGCGGCTCATTGAATGCTGGGTCAGAAAACCGAGGCATTGCAACGAATTCCCAGGCATCGCTAGCCTTCTTATAGATGATTGCATCTGAAAAAACCCAAAGCTCGTTTTCGAAACTGGCATATTTTGCGGAAATCTTTCTAAGAAGTGCACCTGAGTCATCCCGCTCGATAACCGATATATCATAGATGCGCCCCTTTTTCTCATCATAATATCGGTAGGTGTAAACCTTCTTGCCTTTATCGGCCATCAGCGCAGGAACGGCATATCGGCTGTCGGATTCCCTTAAAATCTCTGATTGCAGCGTACTGCGCTCCCTCAGAAGGGGAACTGCGATCCGGTCAGTAACAAAATATTCCGCAGCACAGAGCACCATCGATACCAGCAGAAGGGGCAGCACAAAACGCTGGAGAGAAATGCCAGCGCTGAATACGGCCTCAAGCTCATTATTGGCATGCCATTCACTCAAAATGAAGACAATCGCAAACAGAAAGGCGACAGGCGCTGCATCTACAATATGCCTTGGAATGCCAAAACCAATCCATTTCAAAATATCGATGAAAGGTGCATTTCTGGCTAGAAATTTCCATAGCATCGAAAACAGCTCGGCCAATGAAATCACGAGTGACAAAAAAAGCGTCCCTCCGGCTGTCCAGAGCAAAACCTTGCTGGTCAGTTCTCTCCAGAGCAGAAAAGGCTTTCCCAGTCTCTGGCTCGAAGCCATGCTGGCAAATCTCGATTTCACCAGTGCTCCGTTCATAGGAAGTGCCCTGTAAGAACCTTTCTGAATATCCAGATGAGGCAGGCAGCAGCAAACATGACAAGGTTCGGCATCCACATCGAAAGTGCTGGATCAAAGCCTTGCCTGTATCCAAAAGTCTGCCCCGCAAACAACAAAGCCCAATAGATAACAGCCATCAGCAACGCAAGGCCGAATCCGGCAGTCCGACCTGCTCTCCTCGAGCCGATTCCAAGCGGAAAGGCAAGAAATGCAAAGAAAAAGCATGCTGATGGAATGACAAACTTTTTATGGTACTCCAGCCGGTAAATCTGCAGCGAAGCGTCTTCTGTCTTCTGGCTGGCAAGTGATTTGAAAGATGCCAGTGCTGACGAAGCAGTACTGCTCTGCGCATAGCTGAGACGAAGCCTGTCCAGCGCAGTCGCCTTCTGCGACTCTTTTTCTTTCAACCTTGAAGCAAGCCGTGATTCTTTTTCTCTTATCTGACGCGACAGAGAAGCGATAGACATCTCTGAGGGAGCTGTACTGCTGTAGCTCGGTATCTGATCCCTGATCTGGATTCGTATATCGCCCTGATGGGCGCTTGTTATGGAAAAGTCTCCCGGCTCTCCGCCAGGGAGCTTCTTTTCTTCAGTTATGTTGTTCATTTTGAGTATTGCATCCATTGAATCTTGGGAGAATTCGATACTCACATCATCTGCAGTGACAACATTCGCATCCGGCCCCTGTTTCTGGTCTACAATCAGCAGATTTTGAAGCAATGCTCCATTCGAGGCGCCGGTTACAAGCAATTTATCGCCATATTTCGAAATCGTATAAGGAGACAGCTCGACTTTTGCGGATTTCCGGATGAGCTCGGCATATACGGTTTTGAAACCGTTCGCGGCCCTGGGGATGAACCAGTCGTTCGCGTAGAATGATCCGACTGCGATTGCGAGCCCGACAATTAAAAAGGGTATATAGATCCACAGCGGCCGAATGCCGAGCGTCGAAGAAGCCAGAAATTCATTATCAGCATGCTGGCGCGAAGAAGTCATGAGCGTTGCAGCCAGAACCGAAAACGGAACAGTGATGGCAATAATGGTCGGCAGTGAATAAAAAAGAAGCTTTG
>Ga0315298_1008255_pt1 | contig 13357 bp, 7 predicted proteins | sample WHS_1_MG_FD_203077 | JGI IMG/M metagenome (GOLD analysis project Ga0315298, IMG submission 203077) | Extremophilic microbial mat communities from Washburn Hot Springs, YNP, Wyoming, USA - WHS_1_MG | ecosystem: Environmental > Aquatic > Thermal springs > Hot (42-90C) | place: USA: Wyoming...
TTCGCAGTACCGACCGGCAACCAGGAATACGGCCTTCCCGCTGCCGACGGTTTCCATCTTTAGACGAAGTTCTTCATCCATGATTTGGCTTTTGACAAACTGGACAATAATGTTCGCCGGCGCAATCACTTGCCCGGTCTCACGGTCGGTGTGCGGGATGCCGTTCATCGAACGGACATAAGAATGATCCTTGTATTCGTAATCGACTTTGTAACCGTACCCGAAGCTGATCTCTAGTCCCTTCGCCGGCTGATCGACCCAAGGACCGAACTGCCAGCGCGCTTGAGGTTCGGCCGGTTTCCGGTCGCCCGTCCGCTCGGATAAATTGGCAATGCTGGTGTAGAGGTTGTGCGGCGACTTACGGCTCTTGTCGCGCCAAAAGCCCGGTCCTGACATGTCATCGAGATCAATCAAGCCAAGCCGCTTTATGGTCGCCAGCCCGTCCGGCGAACCGCCGCAGTGTGCATAGGCAGCGCCCCATTCCCGTGCCCACTCAACGAAGTACTTGCGAGCGCTGCGCACCGGACCAAGCACGCTCGCGGCATGGCTGTAATAAATGGCCATGAAACGAGTGATGCCGCCTTCAGCTTGGGCCTCATAGACGATGTCAGCATAGAGCAAGCCACTTTGGGGACGTGCGTCCTTATGATTCTCAATCATCACCGCCGTCAACGGCACCGGGTTTTCGAGCTCGAGGCCGGTGAGCGGAGACTTCGGTTTTGGCGGAGGCGAGGGCATGGCGGGAGGCGTGGTGTCTGAAGCACCGCGGTTCGACTGCACGCAACCCGGCGCCACGATGAAGCCGACGACGATCAACGCCAATGCAATCAGTCGACCAAAGAGACGCACGCGGTCGCCCTCCTTCGCGTCCGTATGCTCATCAGATTCTCCCGCAACGGTCCGCCTCCTGCCGCTCAGCGTCACAAACGCCCATCAGACTTCGACATCCCCGCTCGCGCGGCGCATTTGGGCGGTTCGCCAAAGGAGTATAATAATGACACAGGTTGAGGTGAAGCGAACAGATGCAATACATCGTCGAAGGCATCAGCGACACCCTTCGCATGCTACCGCTGTTGCTCCTGGTGCTGGTTATCATCGAAACCCTTGAGCACCGGCTCAGCCATCGCCTCCAAGCGGGTTTCTCCCGCCTCGGGGCGTGGGGACCCGTGATCGGTGCCGGGATTGGGGCGCTGCCGCAATGCGGCGGCGCGATCGTTGCAAGTGAACTCTACGCTGCGCGCACACTGACTCTCGGGACGCTGCTCGCGGTCTATTTAGCGACCTCAGATGAGGCTGTGCCTGTTTTGGCGACCAGCCCAAGCAAGATCGCGATGATAGTGCCGCTGGTGGCAACAAAAGTGCTCATCGGTCTGCTGGCAGGCTACTCGGTGGACTTCTTGCTCGCCCGCCGGTCTTCCGTCGATCCGCGGTGCTCCGCCGGCGGCGGCTCCGCGCAGCCAGGTGCAGCACCAGAGCTCACCGCCAACCGCAATTGCGAGGTGGAGGTTCACCCCTCGTCTGGACAAGCCGGCGTCGCTGACTATGCGGTTCGTGCCGAGGGTTCAACCGATGCGCCGAACCATTCCCACGCAGGCCGCGCGAGCGACTTGGGCGCCGGATGCCCGAGCATGGCAGTCAAGTTCTACGAAGCGCATGCCTGTCTGGAAGAAAGCCTCGGCTTCCCCGCGTTACTGGCACACTCCCTGCGTCGCGCCATCCGCATCGCGTTCTTTCTCGCCCTCACCACTGCAGTGCTTAACTGGGCCAGCGAAGCGCTTGCGTCATCGCACATAATCGGGGCCGTCCTCGGCCGCACCGGTGTCCAGGTTTTCGCGTCGGCAGCGTTCGGACTCATACCGTCCTGCGCGCCGTCAGTCGCCTTGACAGATTTGTTCGTCAAGGGTGTCCTGGGATACCCGGCTTTGATCGCCGGCCTTTGCGCAAACGCTGGCTCCGGACTGGTCGTCCTCTTCCACGAAACAAACTGGCGCGTCGTCCTAAGGGTGGTAGGCATCCTGTTCGTCGTAAGCAGCGCATCCGGATTCATCTTGTCCCTCTTCATCCGTTAAGGAACGCGCGGGAGCCAGCCGGTTGGACGATCCGGGGGAGCGATTTCAAGCGCACAGCGATGCCCGGCGGCGACCAGTCCGCCACCAACGACGCGGCGCACAAGGTCGGGATCGTTACAGTCCAGGCTCAGGTGGGCGAGCAGCACCGTGCGCGTCCGCGGTCCCGCCACTCGCAATAGGGCGGCCAGGCATTGCTCGTTGGAGAGATGGCCGCGATCGCCCAGCACTCTGTGGATGAGCGGCCACGGGCGTCCGCTGGCGAGCTCCATCTCGACATCATGGTTACTCTCAAAGATGAGATGATCAACACCGGCAACTGCTTCGGTGATTTCATCGTTCACGTGACCCAGGTCCGTGAGCACGGCGACCCGCTCTTCACCGTCGCTGACCACGAACCCGACGGAGCTCTGGGTATCGTGTGGTTTGGCAACCGCGCGCACACTGAGGCCACCAACCCTTACGGTCTCTCCCGGGGAAACCTCTCGCCGCAGGGTCTCGGGCACCTCGCCGGGCTGCTCGGCGGCCCAAGCCCGCCAGAAAGTAGGCTCAGCGTAGACGGGGATCCTGTGGCGGACGGCAAATGGCTTCCGCAAGCGCAGCGCATTTGTGTGATCAACGTGTTCATGAGAAACAAACAGACCGGCGATCGCACAGGGAGTTACATTCACCGCGTCGAGCAGCGTCTCCAAGCGGCGCAAGCGGATACCGCAGTCAATCATTATTGTCGTACCGTCTCCGCCTCTTATGAGAAACGAATTCCCGTGGACGCTCGATGATGACAGCGAGCAATACTTGATGGCCATGAATAACGTCCTCGCGGCTCATGACTTAAAGTGCTGTGCCTGCGCCGGCTGTAGCGCCGACGATCGGACAGCGCTTTTTCCTTTATACTTCAAGCTTGCCGCTCCGCTTCCCTGCTGTGCGCAGCGTTCATTGTCGCCTCGCACCCAGCGCGCACATGCCTCCGTCGGCGCAATCCCTGGCCCAAGCCGAGTCGGCCCGGGTTTCGCTTGCCGCAGCCGATGGGGTACTGCGCCTCGCGGCGGACGAAAATGGACCGCACCGCGACATCCGCTGCTTTCTTAATCAAGTCGCGGTGCGGTCCTCTGGAGTCCGCCCGACGCGCAGTACCTAACATGCCAAGACAAACAAAACCCCAAGCCAACTTGGCTTGGGGCTCAAATTACTCCCGGCAGCGACCTACTCTCCCAGGGGATCGCTCCCCAAGTACCATCGGCGCAGGAGGGCTTAACCTTCGTGTTCGGGATGGGAACGGGTGTTTCCCCTCCGCCATTGCCACCGGAAACCTATCAACTTTTCTCCGTGCGCCCCCGCCTTCCGCCGTCCTGGCTGCGCGGGGACTTCGGCCGTCCTGGCTTCGGCGGGACTCCGGCCATCCAGGCCGTCGTCGCACCTTCAAAACTGAACAGTGAGAGTATCTTCGACCGAGCTTTCGTAGTCAGCCCGATGAATCTCTAAGGTCAAGCCCTCGACCAATTAGTACCGGTTCGCTCAACCCCTTGCGGGGCTTACACTCCCGGCCTATCAACGTCGTAGTCTGCGACGGGTCTTACTGGCTTTTGCCATGGGAAACCTCATCTTGGGGTCGGTTTCGCGCTTAGATGCTTTCAGCGCTTATCCGTTCCGGACGTGGCTATCCAGCCGTGCCTCTGGCGAGACAACTGGTACACCAGCGGTCCGTTCATCCCGGTCCTCTCGTACTAGGGACAACGCCCCTCAAGTTTCCTGCGCCCGCGATGGATAGGGACCGAACTGTCTCACGACGTTCTGAACCCAGCTCACGTACCGCTTTAATCGGCGGACAGCCGAACCCTTGGGACCTACTTCAGCCCCAGGATGCGATGAGCCGACATCGAGGTGCCAAACCTCGCCGTCGATGTGAACTCTTGGGCGAGATAAGCCTGTTATCCCCGAGGTAGCTTTTATCCGTTAAGCGATGGCCCTTCCACTCGGTACCACCGGATCACTAAGCCCGACTTTCGTCCCTGCTCGACGTGTCTGTCTCGCAGTCAAGCTCCCTTTTGCCTTTGCACTCTCCGCGCGATTTCCAACCGCGCTGAGGGAACCTTTGGGCGCCTCCGTTACCTTTTAGGAGGCGACCGCCCCAGTCAAACTCCCCACCTGCCACTGTCCCCATCCCAGCTCATGGAACCGGGTTAGAACTTCGATAGTCCAAGGGTGGTATCCCAACGTCGGCTCCCCACAGGCCGAAGCCCATGGTTCCCTGCCTCCCACCTATCCTGTGCATGAACCACCAAAATCCAATGACAGGCTAGAGTAAAGCTCTACGGGGTCTTTCTGTCCAGTCGCGGGTAACCTGCGTCTTCACAGGTCGCTCAATTTCACCGGGTCTCCCGTTGAGACAGTGCCCAGATCATTACGCCATTCGTGCGGGTCGGAATTTACCCGACAAGGAATTTCGCTACCTTAGGACCGTTATAGTTACGGCCGCCGTTCACTGGGGCTTCGGTTCGAAGCTTCGCTTGCGCTGACCTCTCCCCTTAACCTTCCAGCACTGGGCAGGCGTCAGCCCGCATATGTCACCTTTCGGTTTAGCGCGGACCTGTGTTTTTGTTAAACAGTTGCCTGGGCCGATTCTCTGCGGCCTCAGGGCCCTACGCTGTTCGCCTCAAGCCCCGAGGCACCCCTTCTCCCGAAGTTACGGGGTCAATTTGCCGAGTTCCTTAACGGGAGTTCTCCCGAGCGCCTTAGGATCCTCTCCTCGCCTACCTGTGTCGGTTTGCGGTACGGGCATCCGCCACCTCGCTAGAGGCTTTTCTCGGCAGTGCGGGCGCGGCCACTTCGGTACTCTAATTTCCCTCGGCGTCGCTTCTCGGAATTGCTGCGGCGGATTTGCCTGCCGCAGCTCCCTACCAGCTTACACGCACTCGACCAACGGTGCGCTGCGCCTGCCCCCCTGCGTCACCCCATCGCTCAAACGGTGGCTAGATGATAACGGAATATTAACCGTTCGTCCATCGCCTACGCTTATTGCCTCGGCTTAGGTCCCGATTAACCCTGGGAGGACGAGCCTTCCCCAGGAAACCTTAGGCTTTCGGCGGACAGGATTCTCACCTGTCTTTTCGCTACTCATACCGGCATTCTCACTTCTGCCCGCTCCACATGTCCTTCCGGTCATGCTTCACTGCTGACAGAACGCTCCCCTACCACGCAACCTTACGGTCGCATCCGTAGCTTCGGTGGTGTGCTTGAGCCCCGATCATTTTCCGCGCAGACCCACTCGACTAGTGAGCTATTACGCACTCTTTGAATGATGGCTGCTTCTAAGCCAACATCCTAGTTGTCTCGGCAGATCCACATCGTTTACCACTTAGCACACACTTTGGGACCTTAGCTGACGGTCTGGGCTCTTTCCCTCTTGACAACGAAGCTTAGCCCCCGCTGTCTGACTCCCGGGTATAAGTATCGGGATTCGGAGTTTGAACGGGTTCGGTAACCTTATAGGGCCCCTAGCCCGATCAGTGCTCTACCCCCGATACTCTCTTACCCCGAGGCTAGCCCTAAAGCTATTTCGGGGAGAACCAGCTATCTCTGGGCTCGATTGGAATTTCTCCCCTACCCACAGCTCATCCAGTAGCTTTTCAACGCTAAAAGGTTCGGGCCTCCATCCCGGTTTAACGGGACTTCACCCTGGCCATGGGTAGATCGCTCCAGTTTCGGGTCTACAGCATGCAACTTCGCGCCCTCTTCAGACTCGCTTTCGCTCCGGCTCCGTCCCTTAAGGACTTAACCTCGCTGCATACCGTAACTCGCCGGTTCATTCTTCAATAGGCACGCCGTCACCCTCTCGGGCTCCGACTGCTTGTAGGCACACGGTTTCAGGTACTCTTTCACTCCCCTCCCGGGGTGCTTTTCACCTTTCCCTCACGGTACTTGTGCACTATCGGTCGCTAAGTTGTATTTAGCCTTGGGAGGTGGTCCTCCCGAATTCCCACAGGGTTCCTCGTGTCCCGTGGTACTTGGGTGTCCGGCCGGAGAGCCTTCCCTTTTCGCCTACAGGAGTGTCACCTTCTCTGCTCGGCCGTTCCAGGCCGTTCGGCTAAGGGAGACCTTTGTAACTCCGTGCGGCTGCTGCAACAACCACCGCCGAATCCCACGACCCCAGCCAAGCAACGCTTGCAGGCTTTTACACCTGGCTGGTTTGGGCTCTTCCCCGTTCGCTCGCCACTACTAGGGGAATCGCTGATGCTTTCTCTTCCTGAGGGTACTTAGATGGTTCAGTTCCCCTCGTTCCCTCCACATGCCCTATGTATTCAGGCATGGGTGACCGGGCTTTACCCCGGCCGAGTTGCCTCATTCGGAAATCCCCGGATCAACGCCCGTTTACGGCTCCCCGAGGCTTATCGCAGTTGGCCACGTCCTTCGTCGGCACTTAGCGCCTTAGGCATCCACCGTGCGCCCTTCGTAGCTTGACCTCAGTTTATCCCTCGGTCCGCCTACTTATCGCTCGGTCTTCACTTCCGTCTGGACCTTTCAGTCCAAACTCCGGTGAAATACTCTCACTGTGCAGTTTTCAAGGTGCGACGTCAATTGCAGCCGACCGGCTGCAATCGCTGAAGGCCCATCGCTGGTCCTTCAAAACTAAACAGTGTGCAAGCTTGACAGAAGGATTTCTCCTGCAGTCTCCAAGGAAACTGCAGACCGACCTAGGAGTCCAGTCAGCGCTGGGCTGCCTGTGATGCTCCTTAGAAAGGAGGTGATCCAGCCGCACCTTCCGATACGGCTACCTTGTTACGACTTCACCCCAGTCACCAGACCCACCTTAGACGGCTACCTCCCTTGCGGGTTGGCGCACCGGCTTCGGGTGTTTCCGGCTCCCATGGTGTGACGGGCGGTGTGTACAAGGCCCGGGAACGTATTCACCGCGGCGTGCTGATCCGCGATTACTAGCAACTCCGCGTTCACGGAGGCGAGTTGCAGCCTCCGATCCCAACTGGGGCCGGCTTTTTGGGATTGGCTCCCCCTCGCGGGTTCGCAACCCTCTGTACCGGCCATTGTAGCACGTGTGTGGCCCAGGCCATAAGGGGCATGATGATTTGACGTCATCCCCACCTTCCTCCGAATTGTCTCCGGCAGTCTCATGTGAGTGCCCGCCTCTACGCTGGCAACACATGATAAGGGTTGCGCTCGTTGCGGGACTTAACCCAACATCTCACGACACGAGCTGACGACAACCATGCACCACCTGTCTCCCTGTCCACCCGAAGGTGAAAAACCTACTTTCATAGGCTGTCAGGGGATGTCAAGGCCTGGTAAGGTTCTTCGCGTTGCGACGAATTAAACCACATGCTCCGCTGCTTGTGCGGGCCCCCGTCAATTCCTTTGAGTTTCAACCTTGCGGCCGTACTCCCCAGGCGGGGTACTTATTGTGTTAACTGCGGCACGGGAGGGGTCGATACCTCCCACACCTAGTACCCATCGTTTACGGCTAGGACTACCGGGGTATCTAATCCCGTTCGCTCCCCTAGCTTTCATGACTCAGCGTCAGGTACAGTCCAGGAAGCCGCCTTCGCCACTGGTGTTCCTCCCGATATCTACGCATTTCACCGCTACACCGGGAATTCCGCTTCCCTCTCCTGCCCTCAAGTCCGCCAGTATCAAGTGCAAGCCCGAAGTTGAGCCCCGGGGTTTCACACCTGACTTAACAGACCGCCTACTCATCCTTTACGCCCAGTAATTCCGGACAACGCTCGCCACCTACGTCTTACCGCGGCTGCTGGCACGTAGTTAGCCGTGGCTTCCTCCTCAGGTACCGTCACACAGATCGCAGTTACTCGACCTGCCTTTCGTCCCTGATGACAGCGCTTTACAACCCGAAGGCCTTCTTCGCGCACGCGGCGTCGCTGGGTCAGGGTTTCCCCCATTGACCAATATTCCCTACTGCTGCCTCCCGTAGGAGTCTGGGCCGTGTCTCAGTCCCAGTGTGGCCGTACACCCTCTCAGGCCGGCTACCCGTCGTCGCCTAGGTGGGCCGTTACCCCGCCTACTAGCTGATGGGCCGCGAACCGCTCTCCCCCCGGCAGGTTGCCCCGCCTTTCTTCCCCCAGACATGCGCCCAGAGGACCGTATCCGGTATTAGCACCAGTTTCCCGGTGTTATCCCAGTGAGAGAGGCACGTTGTTCACGTGTTACTCACCCGTCCGCCACTAACGGTATTGCTACCGTCCGTTCGACTTGCATGTATGAAGCACGCCGCCAGCGTTTGTCCTGAGCCAGGATCAAACTCTCCGTAAAATATCTCACACCCGCTTCCGCAGGTGCTGCTACCCTACGTCGAGCCCTTACCTTGGCTTTCGCAGAATTACTCCCTGAGCTACCCTAAGGTCTCTCAGATTGACAGAGTACCTTCCGTCGCTTCTGCACACTGTTCAGTTTTCAAGGATCGATGGTCCCAGACCCCCGGACGGAGGTCGTGTGACGATCGGAGCTTTATCGTAGCATAGCCGCAGTTGTCTTGTCAAGCAATGTTCATGCGGTTCTACAATTGGGCAAGCAACTGTAATGCTTTAGTGCTGCGTTGCTGTGTCAGTTGTTGTTTGGCGCTCCGCCGTGACACGTTTGTTAGTTTAGCACGGGAACCGAATGAACGCAACAGGTAGTTTTGTCCGTCAATCGGCCATCTGGTCGATTGACGTTCCTCCTGTGAGGAATTTCGCCGCATTTGTATCAGCTTCGCTCGGTCTTTCGACCGGTTTGGCCTGTTGTTTCGCTGGTCGGAAAAGATGACATACGAACGGGCTTCATAGGTCCTACTTTCTCGGCCTCATCGTTGGAAAAAGAATCACGTCGCGGATCGACGGCGAGTCAGTGAGCAGCATGACCATTCGGTCAATGCCCATGCCGAGGCCGCCGGCGGGCGGCATTCCGTATTCGAGGGCAGTTACGAAGTCCTCATCATATGACATGGCCTCGTCATTGCCTTTCTTCTTTTCCTCGGCCTGCTGCTCAAAGCGCGCCCGCTGATCAATCGGATCATTGAGTTCGGTGAACGCGTTGCCGACTTCCCAACCGTTAATGAAAGCCTCAAAGCGCCATGTCAGCTCGGGCTGCTCGGGAATACGCTTGGCCAGCGGCGAAATCTCGACAGGGTAATCGATCAGGAAGGTCGGCTGGATAAGTTTGCTCTCGACATACTCGGAGCAGAGCTCATCGAGCACCTGCCCTTTCGTCTTCTTGCCCTTGACGTCCAGCTTCATCCGCTCGGCCAGCGCCAACGCTTCGGCGTCGGTCCTGATCTCGCCCCAATCAACGCCAGCGTACTGTTTAATGGCATCGATCATCCGCAGTCGCGGCCAAGGCGGTGTCAGGTCGAGTTCCGTGCCCTGATAGGTGACCTTGGTGGTGCCGCAGACGGCCAGAGCCGCTGCCGCGTAAATTCCCTCAACGATCTCCATCATGTCGTTATAGTCGCCGTACGCCTGATAGAGCTCGATCATCGTGAACTCCGGGTTATGGCGCGTGTCCATGCCTTCGTTGCGGAAACAGTGACCGATCTCATACACGCGCTCTAACCCGCCGACGAGGAGTCGCTTCAAATTGAGCTCCAAGGCGATGCGCAAGTAGAGATCCAGATCCAGAGTATTATGGTGAGTAACGAACGGGCGGGCATGGCCGCCGCTCGCGACCGTGCCGAGCACCGGCGTCTCAACTTCGATGAAACCGCGCTCATCGAGGTATCGCCGGACGGTTTGAATGATCTTCGTACGCTTGATGAAGGTCTCGCGCACCGCGGGGTTGACGATCAAATCGACATAGCGCTGCCGGTAGCGGAGGTCGACATCCGTCAGTCCGTGCCACTTTTCCGGCAGCGGCAACAGTGACTTCGTGAGCAGCTCGAACGAGGTTACTTCAATGGTGATCTCGCCGCGGCGGGTGCGGAAAACGCTGCCTTCGACCCCGATGATATCCCCGATGTCGAGGGTCGAAAAAAGCTCATAGGCTCGGTCGCCGACCACGTCAATTTTCACGTAGATCTGGATCTGCCCGCTGCGATCCTGCAAATGAGCAAAGCTCGCCTTCCCGTGGGCGCGAATGGACATCAGACGGCCGGCGACGCGCACACTCTGATTCTCAAGCTCCGGGAAGCGTGCGCGGATATCGGCCGCGTGATGCGTGACTGCATAACGCCGTCCAAACGGATCGATGCCTGCCGCGCGCAGCCTGTCCAATTTGGCCCGGCGAACGGCGATGACATCGCCGAGATTCTCCTCCTCGACGCCGCTCCCGCGCGTCGGTCCCGGATCTGCGCCTAGTCTTTCTTCATCAGTCATGCACGATATGACCCCTTTCTTGAAGAAAGGCAGCCGGGGATGCCCCGGCTGCCCGCGAAAGACACGTCTGACCTAGGGATTTAAAATCTCAAGGATTTTGTAGCGAATTGTTCCCGCAGGCACTGCGATCTCCACCGTGCTGCCAGCTTTCTTACCAAGTAGGCTTTTGCCGACCGGCGACTCGTTAGAAATGCGGTTTTCAAGCGGGTTGGCTTCGCTGGTGCCAACAATAGTATACTCAAGGATCTCCTTCGTTTCGAGGTCCTGAACCTTGACTGTGGATCCGATCCGCGAAACATTCGGGTCCCCCTCGACCTCATCCATGAGCTTGGCGTTGCGCAAAATCTTTTCCAGCGTGAGAATACGGCCTTCGACGAAAGCCTGCTCGTTCTTGGCCTCTTCGTACTCCGAATTCTCGCTGATGTCACCGAATTCGCGGGCAGTCTTGATGCGCTCCGCGACTTCGCGCCGTTTCACAGTCTTGAGGTACTCGAGCTCCTGCTCGAACTTCTTTAGGCCTTCCAGCGAGAGAATGACTTCTTTTTCGCTCATGCGAGTCGCCCCTTCACTGCATCTTTGACAGGCTGGCTGTCCAACGAGCTTCCGTAGAGATATATGTACGCTGTCGCGGCGCTATTCCCTGCCAACCTAGGCAGCCAGAGACAAAAACGGTGCCCGGACAGACACGCCCCCGACACACGCATTATCACTTGCGAGCACCACCGGGGGATTCCCCCCAACAGTGCTCGCATATCTCCCGTCTCAGTTTACCGTTATTATATGCCAGTAAAGGTAAGCTGTCAAGACGGAGGCATGCCCGGGGCCGGATCGGCGGCTTCGCCGCAGGGTCTATCGCCGCAGAGACAGAATCTCCAATGAACGGTTCGTTCATACGGCCGCCCACGGCTGCCGATCGTGGTAAAATGAAGACGGTCGATTCGTGGCACCCGGTGGAATGTTCAGCGATCATGCGAAGGAGGGACGCCAGTGACCTTCAGATACGGCAGGGTCGCGCTGGTGGTCGGCGCATCCTCGGGAATGGGCAAGGCCTGCGCTGAGTATCTGCGTGATCAGGGCTACTTCGTCTACGGTACGTCGCGCCGGGCCTCTTTCCCCGTTGATGACGGCTACCGCGGCGAGCGTGGGTTCTTGGTCATGATCCCGCTCGATGTCACCAAAGAAGAAACCATCAAGCGAGCAGTGGATTTCGTGCTGACCAAAGAGGGGCAGATCAACGTACTTCTCAACTGCGCCGGCTATGGCCTTGGCGGCGCCATCGAAGATGTCTCGCGAGAGGAAGCGCGAGAGATCTTCGAGACCAACTTTTTCGGCCTGATGGACTGTTGTCGTGCCGTTCTGCCGACCATGCGAGCGCAAAAGAGCGGCCTCATCGTCAACATCGGCTCGGTGGCGGGATTCATCGCCTTGCCGTTCCAAGGGCTGTACAGTGCCAGCAAGTACGCTGTAGAAGCCATGACTGAGGCTCTGCGCATGGAAGTCAAGCCGTTTGGCATCAAGGTTGCCTTGATCGACCCGGGCGACGTCCACACGGGCTTCACAGAAGCCCGCCGAACTGCCAAGGCGGCCCTCACGAACCCTGTCTACCGCGAACGGCATGACAAAGCCGTAAAGGAGATGATCCGCTCCGAGACCTCGGGCCCCGGCCCGGAGGTCGTGGTTCGTGAGTTCGCGCGCATCCTCAATAGCAGCAATCCGCCCGTGCGGACGGTCGTTGGCTTCCAGTACAAGGCGGTCGCGGTTTTGAAACGCCTCTTACCGGCCCGTTGGGTCGAGGCGATCGTCGAGCGAATCTACTGAAGCCCGTCGCAGAATCCATATCCACACTCGCCCGGCGGCCTGGCAGCTCAGAATGTCGGGCGGTCACTCGCCGTCCGCGCGGGCGAGCTCCGCCCGGACGGCGCCCCAGGGCAATACTTGATTGTCTCGCATCAGCGCAGCGAACCCGATACCCAGCCGCTTGGCCAGCTCGGCCAAGCGGTCGCAGCCGCTCAGCGTCGGCTGGCCGCCGCTGCGTCGGGGACGCTCGCCGGCGAGGGCCAGCAACAATCCTTCGGTGATGGCGCCGCAAGCCGTCCGCGGGGGGAACCCGAGTTCTTCGGGCAGGGACATAGGGTCTGGCAAGCGAGCTGCCCCGCCGTGAAACACAAATGCACCGTAGGCGTGCCCAGTGAGAAACGGCGGCCGTCCCAAATCGAGGATGGCTGCGCGGCTGAGAAGCTCAGGAGCTGTCTCAGCGGCCTGCGCGACCAGCTCGGCAGCCCGCCGACCGCCGGCCACCAGCAGTTGCCCAGTGGTGGACGTGAGGCGATGTACCGCAACAGCCGCGGTTCCGCTCGCTGCAAGAATTTCTTCCGCCAACCGCTCAAGGCGCCGACCCGGGCGGTCGATGAGCGTCAGCTCGCCCACTTCGCGCGCCAGCAGGTGTGCCATGACCGCGCCGGTAGGTTCGGTGGCCGCCAGGACGGCCACGCGGGCCGTGACGAGCGGAACACCCATCAGGCTGGCGACGGCCCGCATCGCCCAGAGCGCCAGGAGAAGCTTGCCATCGGCGCCGTCACTCCAGGGGACGACGCCGAAGTTTGTGTCGTCAGGCCGCCAGCGGCCACAGCCGGCGTTAAGATAGCCCGTCATGACTGCAATCGCGGCGCCGCGCTCGGCCGCCAGCCGGAAGCAAGAGGCGAGCTTGGTTGACAGGTTGACACGGCCGGCGTTAATCTGCGCCGCCGTTGCCGGGCAGGCGATGAACGTGACGTCGGTCTCGCGTTCGCCCGCCGCAATCGCAGCCGTCGTAAGCGCGAACGGCGGCACGAGCGGCAACACTGCCTCGGCCAGGCGCGGCGGGATATGGCGGGTCCAGCCAAACCGGCGCGCAAAGTCGTGAACCGTATGCGGGTGAACAATGATGGCCAGTGGCAGCGTCGGTGAACTGGCATTAAGCATGGCGGACCCTCCCGT
>Ga0315298_1008256_pt1 | contig 13357 bp, 16 predicted proteins | sample WHS_1_MG_FD_203077 | JGI IMG/M metagenome (GOLD analysis project Ga0315298, IMG submission 203077) | Extremophilic microbial mat communities from Washburn Hot Springs, YNP, Wyoming, USA - WHS_1_MG | ecosystem: Environmental > Aquatic > Thermal springs > Hot (42-90C) | place: USA: Wyoming...
AAAGTAAAAGTAAAATTAATTTTTTCCAGACAATCAGGAATACTTATGGGTGGACAGGTCTGTGGCGGATTATCTGCAGGTGAAATGATTAATGTAATTGGTATGGCTATACAACAAAGAGTTTCTTTAACAGAATTAGAAACATTACAGATGGCAACGCATCCATATTTAACAAGTGCGCCCACGATGTATCCAATTGTATCAGCTGCTCAGGATACAGTAAGTAAGATGTAATTTTTATAAAAAATGTATACTTTAATGTTTTAGGAGACTCAAGAAAGAATAGTGATAATAGAGTTTGATCTTAAGAAAATAAAACAAGATGAGCAAGCAATAAAAGTTTAAATAAAGAGATTTTGTTATAAAACAAATAGTTAGCGTCAGTGGAAAAGGTTGAACAGGCAAGACAATGTTGACTTCTTCATTTGCTGTTTGAGTAAAAATGCAGTTTTTGCTGACTGTGATGTAGATGCAGCAGATTTGCATATTATCCTTGAGCCTGGGGTTATTGAAAAGCATGAATTTTCATGTGGTAAAATTGCTGTAATTGATCCAGAAAAATGTAACCGTTGTGGAGTCTGCATTTCTGCGCATAGGTTTGATGCAATATCAAAGGATTTTGTTGAGGATCCTCTTTCTTGCGAAGGTTGCGGTGTTTGTTTTCATATCTGCCCTTCAAAGGCAATAAAAATGGAAGTAAAGATTTCTGGAGAATGGTTCATTTTAAAGACAAAATATGGTCCATTTGTTCATGCCAAATTAGGTATTGCTGAGGAAAACTCAGGAAAACTTATTTCTGTAGTTAGACAGAATGCACAACTTATTGCTAAAAAAGAAAATCGTGATTTGGTAATTATTGATGGATCACCGGGATAGGCTGTCCTGTTATTTCTTCAATTACAGGGGCAGACATTGTTTTGATTGTCACTGAACCCACTATATCAGGGCTTCATGATATGGCAAGGGTATAGAACTGGCAAAACATTTTAAATTAAAAACATTTGTTGTTATCAACAAATATGATCTAAATGTAGAAATGACTGAGAAAATAGAAGAGCATTGTCAAAATAATAATGTCTCTATAGTCGAAAAAATTATGTATGATTCTGTCGTGCCGAAAGCAATAGTAAACAAAAAACCTGTTGTGGAATACACTGATAGAGAAATTGCACGGCAAATTGAAAATATTTAAAGAACTATATGTAATACACTTAGATTAATATGTTTCATAAAAACAAAGAAATCGTTCAAAACAAAGAAACAAAAAGGTTAAAAAAACTTTTATCGTCGGATTATTCTTTACCACCAGAAATAAATAAAGCATTTAAAATTTTGGATTTGAATAAAAATGCTACACTATTAGATGTAGAAAAATCTTTTAGAAAATTGAATGTGATGTATCATCCAGACAGATGTAAAAAAGAGAACAAGACAAAGTGTAGAGAAAAATTCGTAGTAGAGATAGGCAATGCGATAAAACTTTTAGAAGATTACTTTACAAATAAGTATAAACCATTATATAAAAAAGAAAAATAAGAGATAAGAAAATATAAAAAATATGTAAGAAAGTAAAAAGAGTATATAAAAAGATTTTAAGATGATTGGTTTGGTGGTGTAGATATTTAATGAAATATTTGATATTTATTCAAAAGAATATGACCAATGGTATGAAGAGAACAAATTCACTTATTTATCAGAATTAGAAGCATTGAAAAAAGTTGTCCCTAAAAAAGGCATAGGACTTGAAATAGAGGTTGGCACTGGAAGGTTTGCTCAACCCTTAGGAGTAGCTTTTGAAATAGACCCTTCAAAGAAAATGCTTGAAATAGCAAAAAAACGTGGGATAAAAACATTTGTCGGTAAAAGAGAAAATCTACCGCTTGGTGACAACGAGTTTGATTATGTTTTAATAGTAATTGTTATATGTTTTGTTAAAAATCCAGAGAGGGTGATATCTGAAGCAAGAAGAGTGCTTAAAAATAATAGGAAGTTAATTATTGGCATTGTGGATAAAGATAGTCATTTAGGTAAGTTTTATCAACAAAAAAAAGAAGCAACGATATATATTTTATAGATTAGCAAATTTTTTTCAACAAAAGAAATTATAAAGCAGCAATTTAGCAACTTCGTTTTTTAAATAGAATAAAAATAAAACAGAATACATTTTTTCCTATTTTTTTACTTCTTTTAGAACAAAATTTATTATTTTTATCTGCCTTTTTTGTCTATTTTCCCATTTTTTAACCATATGGATAGACTATCCCAGCTTTTCTCTAAAAACTTTTTTATTCTTTTATTTCAATTATGTACTATCAAAATTTTTCCACCTGGTTCCCTTATTAAATATTTCTGCTGTTATCATAAATAAAAAATATATTTTTGTATATTTTTCCCTTAATTCTTTTTTTACATTTAACCTAATAAATGCGTGAAACAAATTATACGCAATCATTATTATCAGCAAAAATGCATTTATTGCATTTTGGTTATGCTTGTATACGTGGTCAGCGTTCCAATATGTTACTAATTCGTTAAATCCATTATTTTCTATTGCCTACCGACTATGCCCAAGGTTTACAAAGTCTTCCGTCCCAAGCCTCTCTTTTGTTATTGTGCTTACCCAGTACCATTCGCTTCTATTTGCCTCTTCTTTCTTTCCATTTTGCCTTGTTATTGTCGTTTCTTCCACTGTCCTAACTACTCGCACTTTCCCTTTTAAAGTATCCCAAGATTCAAAATCCTCCATATCCCAACATTTTATTATTTTCCTTTTATTTGTATAAACATAACTTGGTTTACTTCCTTCAAATATTCCCTTTGCATCCTGTAGCAACTCTCTTCGATCGTCCTTTAATACTGCTATTATATCTTTCCTGTAACTTAATGCTAATTCAAAAAAACTTGCTCTCGCATATAGCCCGTCTACTATCATTATATTAAATGCTCTTGGATAATTTTTCATTATCCTTTTTAACAACCTCGTCGCCGCCGCCACTTCATCTTCCCCCCTCCTTTGTTCTTCCTCATCTAACAATATCGTAAAATCCTTACTCTTCAGCATCCCGCATATATTCTTATGATAATATTACGTCTTCTCCCCATCTTTTGTCTCTATTTTCCTTTCCAGACATCCTTCACAATGCCTACGATAACTCGCTGTTGTCTCGTGCCCGTCTATTATTAAAACAAATTTCCTTCCCCCCATTGGCTTTATCGCTTTGTTCCTCTTCATCTTCTTATATATCTCCTTATTTATTTCCCTTATTTCATCATTGTTTATTTGACTCATTATTCGCCCTATTGTATCCGCACTCCCCATTTCCTCTTCCATTATACTTCTCATATAACCCCCTCTACTTATTTGTTCTAACAAATTTAAACTACCAAGCCGTGTTATCCCCATTATCAATACTCCTAATATTATATTATATATCTTCCTTTGCGGTTTTTCCCTTTTGTCTTTTATCCCTTTTATTTTGCTTATTGTTCCATATCTTTTTTCTATGTATTTTAAAAATCGCTTTAAAATTTTTCATCCCTCTCTTTTCTTTATTTTTTTTAAATAAATATCTGATATTTTTTCCATCCCACCCTCTATTTCCCTATATTTCCTTACCCATTTTTTTACCTTCTCTTCCCATCCCCTTGGTATATATATAGCTTTCATTTTCCCCCCTTTTAAATGCAAAAGATACATTGTCTTATATCTTTTCTCATTTATTTTGCATTTTTTGTTTCTCATATTTATTGTCCCTCTAACAAACTCTTCAAATGCAATTGCTTTTGCTAATTTTGATCTAATTGTCCTTTCTTTAGCCGACATTTTTGCCTTATGCATACAAGTCACCTCTTTTATAGGCTTTATATTATTATACCTAAAAAATAATAATTTGTCAAGCTTTTTTTAATGCGAATTTTCTTTTTTTCTAGGATTTCTAAAAACTAATTGTTTTTATTGATTATTTTATATGTCTGAAAATCAAGTTGCGGAATCGCTATAAAAAAATTATTTAAAATTTACTTTTATGAAAATATTAAACTAATTTAAATGATAATGATTTTATCCCTGTTATTTTAATATAATTTTTGTTCCAGCAGATATTTTTATAAAATTTCCTTTAAACTCTTGTTTAAACAATTCAACTGCATTTTTACCGGTACAATGACAGGGTGCTACTTTTTCAACTTCAAACTTTTTAAATTCACTGACTATCTGCATTATTTCGGATAAAGGTTTGTCGTGAAGATGGAATCCACCTAAAACCAAATTTATTGGTTCAGCAAAATGTTTTTTTACTTTTTTAATAATTTCTATAATTCCAGGATGCGAACAACCTGTTATTATTGATATTTTATCATTTTTGATTATTAACGACTGTTCTGGTATTGGATTCCCATTATATTTTCCTGTAATCTCACCCGTGGTAAATATATTTAATTTAATTTTATCAAAATCATTTACCTCAATAACAGAAACATTAAAACTTTTTATTTTTGCTTTAAACTCTTTGCTAAAACCAGAACATATATATACTTTTATATTAGGATTATTTTTTAAAATATAAAACAAACCGCCATAATGGTCACAGTGCTCATGTGAAATAACAACATATTTAAGTTGCTTTACATCAATATTTAATTTTAATAAATTTTTCTTTAATACTTTTTCATTAGAAAAAGTATCAAAAAGTAAATCATTATTTATTAGAAAAGAAACGCCCCAGCCAACAAACCACCTTTGCAATTTTGTAGATGCTTCTGCAACAACTTTTATTTCCATTTTTATTTATTCCTCATTTTATTTTTGTAATAAATATAACAATATTAAAACAAAACAATTCCAATTAATCCACAGAAAATAAGCAGGAAAATGAAAATAAGGATAGACATAGTATACACTTGATTTATATAAAGAAACTGCTTATTTTTACATAAAAAATTTATTATCACAAAATCAGGGGTTTATTTGCCAAAAATGAAACCTTTAATTAAGTTACCGGCTGCATCTTTTGCTGCTTCTTTGACTGTTTCTTTTGCTGCGTCTTCTATTTGTGTTTGCATGCTTTTTTGTATGTGTTCCTGAATAATTGTATTAATATCTTTTGTATTTCCTTCAGAATCATATTCTTTTAATATATTCTGAGAAATTTTTTCCATGTCCAGTGCCTTTGCCAGTTTATTTAAATCAAGGCATTCAACATTTTCTTTAGGCGTAAATATACTATTATCAAAATTTGGATTTAAATTATAGTTCTTAAATGAGTATTCAGCAATCAATTCATTACTATCCACATACGATATTTCTGCGCGCATTACAAGGTTATTTTTCTTAAAATATTTAATTTTTGTATCAAACCTGCTATCATTTTGATTCGGACATATAATTTCGTAAATTTCATAATTTTCACCTTTATATTTTTCCTTTTTTCCTTTTTTAATGCATTTACAGGCATATTCTGTATTACCCTTTGCATCAGATACAAAACAGGTTTTTTCATCAAGATAAGCATAAACAAAATTTCCATCACTTACAATTTTAGATATATGCAAATTTTCCTTTGGAACATACAAATCTTCCATACCTTTTTTCGCCAGATCTTCTTTTTCTACATAAGCATTTAAGAAATTTCCTTTTATATAATACTTGCCATTTTTTACAGCATAAAAAACAAAATATTTCACAGGAAATTCTGCTACGCTGTAATTGATACCTTCGGCTTCACAGGTAAAGGCAGGAATATTAAAGACCTCCTTTTGTTGAAAAACGGTAGCATTAGAAAACAGATTAATTGAAAAGATAAATAAAAAAACAGCGGGAAAGATAAATTTTTTCATAATACCCCTCCATATTATTGTAAAGTTTTATAATTTTATAACAGCACCTGCCCAGGTTAAACCAGCGCCAAAGGCAGATAATGCAATTATGTTTCCTTTTTTAATTCTTCCCTGTTCAATTGCTTCTGATAATGCAATCGGTATTGTGGCTGCAGATGTATTTCCGTATTTTTGGATGTTTACAATATTTTTTTCTTCTGGCCAGTTAAATCTTTTTGCAATGTTGTTAATTATTCTTATGTTTGCCTGATGAAAAATTACAAAATCAACCTGTTCTGGCTTTACATTTGCATTATTTAATGCCTTTTCCAAAACTTCCGGCATTTTTTCTACAGCAAGTTTAAAGACCTCTGCTCCGTTCATTTTTAAATAATGCATTCTATTTTTAACTGTTTCCTCGCTTGCTGGATTGACGCATCCGCCTCCTGGTTGGTACAAAAGGTCAAGTTTTGAACCGTCAGAATGTATAACTGTGGATAAAATTTCACCATTATCTGTTCTTCCTATAATAACTGCACCAGCGCCATCGCCTAAAAGAACACAGGTGTTTCTGTCTGTGTAATCAGTTATTGCTGATAATTTTTCTGAAGCAATTAGCAGTATGTTTTTAAAATCCCCAGACCTTATTAAAGAAGAAGCAAGTTTAAGCCCATAAATAAAGCCCGAACATGCAGCAGATATATCAAACGCAGGAACATCGGAAAGGCCAAGTTTATTTGCAATAACAGTTGCGGTTGATGGCCAGGGATAATCGCCTGTTATTGTTGCAGTTATAACAAGGTCAATATCTTTTAAATCAAGATTTGCATTTTTTATTGCCTTTTTTGCTGCATTAACACCCATATCAGAAGTGTATTCATTTTGTGCTGCCTGTCTTCGCTGTTCAATACCAGTTCTTGTTCTTATCCATTCATCAGATGTATCAACCATTTTTTCTAAATCAAAATTAGTTATTATTTTTTCAGGCACATAATGCCCTGTTCCTAAAATACCTGGTTTAAACATAGTATCTCCTTTTTAAAAATTTTTAAAAACAGGATTATTATATAAAAAAATTTTATAAATTTCAAATAAAATAAAAAATCGCGATAGAAATTTTCAGGGATGTTTTTACTATTGAAATTTTCTTTTTTTACTATAAAATTAAAAAATAAGACCCCCAAAATCGCGATAGAAACGATTTTGGGGTTAAAAATATAATAAAATAAATGGGAAAATTTAATTTTTAAATCACCTAATAGTAGGTGAATAATTAAAAAATATTTTTACATTTTAATTTTTCCCTGGAATTCGCTATCGCGATTTTCAGGGAGGACTAAAGAATTGCATAGAAATGCAATTTTCAGGTAAGGAGTTATTATGTATCCGATATTATTTTCTTTTGGTAATTTTGATATAATGACCTATTATGTTATGATTGGGATTGGTTCTATTGCTGGTTTATTGGTTCTTTATTTTAATATAAAAAGCTTTCCCGGCGATAAAAAGAAAAAAATTTATATTTTTGTTTTAATAAGTTTTATTTTAGTAATAATTGGCTCTCGGGTCGGTTATATTTTAGAAAGTATTTTACAGAAAAAACCTTTTTGTGCATCTATCATAGGACCTGGTTCGCTGTGGTGGGGGCTTGTTCTTGCAACCTTATTTGCATTTCCAGTTGCAAAAATTTTAAAAGTAAATGAATGGGAAATCGCTGACCTTTTTGCAATTTCAATTTCAATAGGTGGTTTTTTTACTCGGCTCGGCTGTTTTTTTAATGGTTGCTGTTTTGGAATTCCGGTTGATGAAAATTTCCCTTTTGCCACTTATTACCCCTATACAACTTATGCTGGCAAGATTTTTCAGGATAAACCCATTCATCCTACCCCTTTGTACCTTGCCTTTTCCTGGCTTTTTATTTTTGTTATTTTATTTTTTTATAAAAAGCATAAGAAATTTCATGGTGAATTAATTTTAATAATGGCTTTTTTGTTTTCTTTAACAAATTTTTTTATTGAATTCGTCAGATATCATGAAACACAAAATTTATTATCTGTTTCTCAAATTTTTTCGGTTATAATATTTTTTACAAGCATTTTATTATATGTTCTTTTTAAAATTTATAAAATTAATTATCTGTGAAAAATACAGGATTAAAAGTTATTTTTAAATTAAAATATGTATATTTTTCGTAAACTTTACAAAAAACTTGACAAAACTTAAAAAATAAGGTATTATTATAATTGGTGATAGAACTTAAAAAGAAAGGTGTTAATAATGGTTTTTAATAAAAATCAAGGGTTCACATTTATAGAAGTCCTTGCTTCATCAATAATAACAGTATTTGTTATTATGGCAATAATAATGCTACTTGCATCTGTCTATAGAGGGATTATGACTTCAAAATTTAAAGCATATGCGATAAGTATGGCAGAACAAAATATTGAACTTTTAAAGAATTATTCATTCAGCAGTTTAGAAGTAACTCCGGATGATTGCCTTCCAGAACCATTATCAAATTTGCATAAAGCAAATAACCCATGGGCACCTGAATATGTAACTTTTGCCGGAAAAGTAATGACTGTTTATAAAATTATTCAATATGCTAAAGAAGATTATGAAGGAAATCTGGTTCCTATTACAGTTGCAGAATATAATTCAATACAATCAAATATATATTTAAAAAAAGCAAGAGTCATTGTCACATATCCTTCTTTTTATGATAAGCCAAATCTTGTGAGAACAGAGATGGTAAGTTATTTATCGGATAAAGGAACAGCATTAAGTGGAATAAAAATTAAAGGAAGAGTTCAATACAAAGATACAGGCGGCTACTCAAATCCACCAGGGCAGGCAGCTGCAACAGTAGTATACATAACAGGGCATCCAGAATATACTGTTTATGCTGATAATACCCAATCAGATCCGCAGGCACGTGGATATTTTACAATTTATAATGTTGTTCCTGGAACTTATTATTTATACGCATCAGGTGATGGTGTTCAAACCGCTGCTTATTCTGGAAATCCTTTAATAATAACTGAATCAACACCGGATGTTACTGGTATTGAAATCAACTGCCCTAAAAAAAGAGTGGCAACGATTTCAGGAACTGTTTATGATGAAAATGGAGTACCTGTAAACCCTTATAACTACAGAACTGACGGCAGAATTATATGGGCAAATGATGGTTTATCCTGGACAACAACTGCAAATTCTTCTGGCAATTATACAATAAACAACATTGACCCTGATGTAGGACAAGTAACTGTGACTGCAATTTTTACAAATTTAAGTGGACAAACATTTATTGCATCTAAAATACAGGCAGTGTCTCAAAATGGAAGTTACATTGTTAATTTATCTTTAACTGCTCTTGCCGGAGGCACCGGTTCTTTAAATGTTGAAGTTTATGATGCAGATGACAGAATAACAGGTATTTCAGGAGCAACAGTGATACTATCGGATGTTGGTGGAAATACGACCTATGTCACAACAAGCGGTTCATATTTATATACTTTTGCTCCTGTTTCAGCAGGTAATTATTTATTATCTGCAACAAAAGCAAATTATAAATTAGAAGGCGACCCAAAACAAGTTGCTGTTTCAACTGCTTATAACCCGAACCAGAAACTTTATCTGATAAAAATTGGTAGTATAAGTGGAACAATAACAGATGAAGCAACAGGAAATCCAGTTCCTTCAATTCCTGTAAAGGTTATTGATAATTATGGTTCTGGTAAATTGCTTGGCGAAGCAATATCAAACACATTTAATGGCTATTATCAGGTAGATGGTATTCCAGCAGGGGCAGATAATTTAGTAAAAGTTGAACTCTATGGAACAAATTATACCTGGGTTTCACCTGATAAAGGGTATTATAATAATGTGGTTGTAACACAGGGAGTTGTTACAACGAATAAAAATTTTGTTATAAAACAGCAAAATAAACCTATAACAGGCAACATAGTTATTAACTCTTCTTATCCTGTAAGCCCAGACCAGGGTATTTTAATAATTGCACAACCAACTTCAGTTACTTTTGCCCCACATACATATTCACTTGTCAACCCTGTTTATAAAGCACAGAACAATTATTTCAGAGACAAATACCCGTATTATTCTACAATAGGTAAAGGAGATGGGACTTTTTATATATCAGTGCCAATGGGAACAAATTATAATTTATACGCTTATTTCAGTTATCTTTCTTTTCCTGCAAAAACACTTGTTAAACTTTACAGCACTGTTTCAAATGTGGCACCAAATACGACAAATAATAATTTTACAACATGGAATACATATTAAAGGTGTTTTATGATGAATAAAAAAATTATAAAAAATAAAAATGGTTTTACTTTAATTGAAGCATTACTGGCTTCTGCTTTAGTTGCTTTGCTTGGTTATGGTGCAACAAAAATGTTTCTTGATGGAGTAAAGGTATGGAATAATGGCTCTGTAAGACTTGCCCTTTATTCAGAAGCAAGGATATGTATGATTGCCTTAACAAAATTTGTTCATTCAGCACAGGGAAGCACAATACGAATTTCCCGTTACGATAACAACCAGCCGGCAAACAGTTTAATTTCAGGTATTTTAACAGAAGCGCTTTATGTAAAAACAACAACAGGACTTTGCTGCGGTAGTGGTTCAGATGTAACAACTGTTGGTTCATCAAATAACCCGAATAAAAATCATACATATATATATCAACAGGATAATAAACTCATTCTTTCATATCCATATTTAGTCCCGGGAACAGATATACGTGATAAAAATGCAGTTGATGCAAATACATATCCAAAATATGTGACATTATCAACAAACCTTGAATCACTGATTATAACTTATGATGATTCAAGGAAAGATAAAACAATTTTAATTTCTGCCAGATTTGCAAAAACAGGGTTCAAAAACGAAATCATTCGTGTTAATTTAAATCAGGCGGTTTCGGTAAAAAGAATGCATACAACCGGTTATTATGCAAATTAAAGGAGTTTTTATATGAGAAAAAATATAAAATTAAAATTAAAAAGAGCACAGACATATCCTGTTGTTCTGTTAATTGCCTTTATTCTTTCTTTATTTGCCACAACTATTTTATTTTTATTCAGGCAGGAATCAAAATCATTAATAAAAACACTGCATATTATGCAAAAAGACGAACTTGCCACAATTGGTTTAGAACACGCTTTGGGCAAATTGCAGCAGGGTTCAAACTGGTTTAATGTTCCGCTTGCAGGTTTTAAATATGATAAAGAATACAATGTAGAAAATATCGGTTATTATTCACTTTACATTGTTGCAGGAAATCTTTTTTATACAAATATTTCAGACCCTTCTACCAGACAGGGACAAACAGAATACAGAACAATTGGCATAAAAGTAAAAATAACAAGAACAGCAGATACACATCAGTATTACGCTGTTGTGAAAAAAACCGGTTACGGTGGTCCTTTGATATCAAAAGGTAAAATAAATTTACCTGCAAATAATAATGTTCTTGATTCTAATGGGTATTCCCGCTATTCTATATTCTGGGGCGACATTTATTCAGCAAATCCAAATGATGGTTATTGCAGTATTCCTATTATTAGTGATACACAAAAAAGCGGTGTAAATCCAGACCCCTGGATGCCGCAGGTCTATGCAAAAGGAAACATATATACAGCAGTTGGTGCAACAGGAGGCTTTTTTAGTGTGACTTACAGTTTTGCTTATGTTTATGATGATATGTCTCCAACTGCACATTCACATCCTTATTCAGAATTTGCAAAGGCGCCTGATCTGGCTTTAGAAGCATTTAAAAAACTTGCTTATGAAAATAATGCCTATTATGGACCTGTAACAATTGGTGGTGATGCAAGCAAACCAAATCCTTATTTTATAAACGACGGTTTGCATGATTTATCTGATTTATATGCGAGTCCCTGTAGTGTTATCTGGACTGTTGTAAAAAAATTAAGTTCAGCAGCAGATACTGTTTTTATTGATACCTCAGATGCTTTGCCGCTTACAAAAACTGGAACAAATACCTGGAACACCTATACCGGAAAACTTTTAGTTACAGAATCAGCAAATACATTAAAATTGTATGTGGATGCAAATGAGCAGTTTTCAACTTTTGGTTATTTATTTGTAATGGGACCTTTGCAATTAATTGGTGCTTCCCCTGCTGAAGGACTTGCTGCAGCAGCATCAACACCACCTGCAGGTGTTTATATTTTTAATTCAGATGATTCAACTGCAAATGATGCACAAATAGATAATGTTATTCCACCGGATAATTACTATTACCCACAGGCAAGTGATGGCAGACATTATTATAAATCTGGTAATAACACAAAAAATTGGTATTTATATAATATAAAACATGCAGGTTTTTTATATACTGCAGGTGAATTAAAAATAGGTGGTCCAAGAGCGTCAAGGACTACTTACAGTTGTGTAATGGGTAGTTCCGGGGCAACAGAGACAAATTATAGCGATATCTGCATTTACGGCACAGTTTATATCGATGAATATGGAGTTTTATCAATTGATACAACAAATGACAACCCATATCTTTATATTTATTATAATCCAAATATGAACATTTTTGGGAATTTAGGGGATAAGGTCTCTGTGATGTCGTTCGGTGAATATACTTACCTTATACCAACCCCGGTTCCAGAGTATCCTACTTTTTAAAAATTAATGGGCTTAATTTTTAAATACATAAACAAAATAAAAATAATTTTATTTTTTTGTTTATTAGTTTCTTTGCTTTTCTTTTCAAACAATTTATATGATAAATATCAACTGGCAAAAGCCGGTTCATTATTATTTTTTTTGGTTTTTTTATTTTTAATTACTATTTTTGAAAAACAAAAAATAAAAATTGATTTTGTTTTTATTTTTTTCTTTATTTATATTCTTTATATTATTTTTATTCTTTTTAAATCAAAATTTTATTCTCCATCGTTTTATATAGCAATTTTTTTACTTTTTTTTGTTTTTCTTGCTCCATTATTTTTGGACTTTGATTTAAAAAAATTTTTAATTTTTATAGCCCTGATTTTTTTTGTTTCAACAATTTATGGAATTTATCAGTATTTTACCGGAAAAGCACGCCCTTATTCCTTTTATGGCAATCCTATTTTTTTTGCTGAATTTTTAGGTGTTTTATTCCCTTTTTTATTTATTTCTTTTTATTTTATTAAAAAAAATTCATTTTTTTTACTGTTAAATATAATACTTGGCATTATTTCACTTATTCTCTGTGCATCACGCGGACCTTTAATTGCTTTTTTTGTTTCTTTTGTTTTTTTTCTTTTGATATTTTTTAAATATAGATTAATAAAATTTTCTGATAATTTTAAAATACACTTAACTGCGGCAATTGTTTTGCTTTTTTTTATTTTTTTAATTCCGGGTTTTTTTAATGCATTAAAATTTAATTTACAGAGGACTTTTGATTTGTTAACTGTGCAAAACTCATCAATAAAAACAAGAATTTTGACATCAAAAGCAGCACTTTTACTTGCAAAAGAAAATTTAATTT
>Ga0315298_1008257_pt1 | contig 13356 bp, 13 predicted proteins | sample WHS_1_MG_FD_203077 | JGI IMG/M metagenome (GOLD analysis project Ga0315298, IMG submission 203077) | Extremophilic microbial mat communities from Washburn Hot Springs, YNP, Wyoming, USA - WHS_1_MG | ecosystem: Environmental > Aquatic > Thermal springs > Hot (42-90C) | place: USA: Wyoming...
TGTTCTTGCGATGTTTTCTGCGAACTTTGAAATCATCTCCATCGTCTTTTCAGAGCGTGTTAGCTCATTGATAACAAACGATCCGCGCTCTCCTTTGAAATACTGGGTTATTGCGGCTGGTGTTAGCTCCATTTTTTCTGAGACTTCTATTTTGCGCATTCCATGCTTTTCCACTAGCTCTTTCATCACGAGCGCTCTTATTGCTGGAAGTAGGTATTTGACGACGACAACACATGGGGGTTTCAATATTATTCCTCTAAATACTTCTTAGCGTAGAGCTTATATATTTGTTTAACGCCGTTAAATAACGTTATTTAACGCCGTTAAAGGAATCAAAATGATCCACACAGAAATAAAACTCACCGACTTAGACAAGCTGCGACACCACGAAGAAGTCGACTCCGAATATCTTAAAGAACTTACACAGAAAATAGCCTCAGACAAAATTCTGAAATTTGCAATAGTCGCAGACAAAAATACAAATGTAGTGCTCGATGGCGAACACCGTTTTAACGCCTTGAAAAGTTTGGGATGCAAAAAGATTCCTGTGGTTTACGTGGATTATAACTCGCCTAATATAGTGGTGCAAAGTTGGAGAGGCAACCAGAAGCTAACAAAAAAAGATGTGATCGAAGCAGGTTTAAGCGGCAAAAAGCTTCCAGCAAAAACAACCATGCATATGGTGAAGATGAGCGATGACTTGGTGCACATTTTTTGTGCTTGAAAAAAGAGTTGACATTCCAATTGAAGCGTTAAAAAGTGAACTTCAGCTTGTAGACGCAAAAAGCGTTAAGTCAGCAATGCAAGAAGATTTTAAGGAAGTCTTACAGCTTTACTCAAAAATCCTAGACTCCAACATTGTTGAGAATCCATTAATAATAGACGAGGAAACGCACATTATATTAGATGGTTATGAAACTTACTATGCACTTCAACTTTTATCTGCAAACAAAGTGCCAGCATTCGCGGTTGACATTTCAAAAGTGGAAATAAAATCATTGCAAAACAGTCTCAATCCAGTCACAAAGGAAAAAGTAATAGAAGCTGGATTAAAGGGACCAAAACTTCCTCCAAAAAGTTTTAGGGTATTGAACGAGCCTCTCCAAATAAGTGTCTCTTTAAAGGATCTGCTTGCACAAAAAGATGAGCACAAAAATAACCTAAAAGTTTACAATAGCACGTTGGAACTGCTTTTTGAAGGGTGGCCAACCCCCTTGGTAAAGTTAAATTCGGTTTCAAATGGCAAACTGAGTGTTTGGGCTAAGCTGGAAGGATATAATCCATTCAGTAACAGTGTTAAGGACAGGGTTGGCTTTTCAATGATTATGGAAGCCAAAGAAAGGGGAAGTCTAAAGGAAATATTGTATGAAGCTACTTCTACAAATACTGGAATAGCCCTAACATCCATAGCAAACATTTTAGGCGTAAAAACAAAACTCTATATACCAAAAGCAATACAGAAAGTAAGCGACATATACCTTGAGGTTTTAGGCGCTGATGTTGTGAGGCTTCCAGTGGGCTTAACCGTGGAAGCCATCGGGCAGGTGGAAAGAGAAGCGAAAAAGGATGGGGCTGCGCATTTAAACCAGTTTGAAAACGACGCAAACTTCAAAATACATTTGAAGCATACTGCAAGAGAAGTTGACGAGCAACTGGCAAGTTTAAGTTTAAAACCCTCATGCATAATAGGCGGCTTGGGGACGTCGGGACACATGAGCGCCATATCCTTCTATTTCAAGAACAAGTATAAAAACAACATAAAAATCGTCGGGGTTCAACCAGCATCAAACGAGGTTATACCAGGCATAAGGAGAATAGAGACGGGGATGAAATGGTATCATTGGGTCAACTTCGACAAAATCATTGACGTTACGCAGAAGGAAGCCATAGAGGGCACCATCCAAATCGCAAGAAAAGAAGGCATTCTAGTTGGGTTAAGCGCCGGCGCCGTTTTCAGTGCATTCAACAAAGTTAAAGAAGATCAAGGTGTCTGCGTGCTAATTTTCCCTGATACTGGTTATAAATATGCAGAGCAGTTCGAAAGCTACTTTGCAAACGCATTAGAAAAGTAAACATTAAGCAAATTGGAGCCGTTAACAGCTGATGTGTAAAATGTTAAAATGTTATAATGAGGAAAATTGTAAACTTGATGTCTAAAGGAGAATTTGCATGTTCAAGAAGTACATCGCGAAAACTCCAAAGTCAAAAGCTCTTTACGAACGCGCAAAAAAGGTTCTCCCGGCTGGAGTTTCTTATGGGTTAAGGTATTTTGAGCCTTATCCGTTCTATACGGCTAGGGCTAAGGGCAGCAAGCTTTTTGATGTAGATGGAAACGAATACGTCGACTTCTGGATTGGACACACAACTCTTATATTAGGACACAGTCCGTCCGCGGTTATAAAGGCTGTTAAGAGACAATTGGAAAGAGGCATCCATTACGGAACAGCCCATGAACTCGAAATCAAACTGGCTGAGCAAGTTGTAAGAATGGTTCCAAACGCCGAAATGATTCGTTTCACTAATTCTGGCACAGAAGCAAATATGTACGCTGCGCGTTTAGCCCGTGCATACACGGGAAGGAACAAAATTGCCAAGTTTGAAGGTGGGTGGCATGGAGGCTATGACGCACTTCACTTAAGCGTAAAACATCCTTTTAACATCCCAGAATCAGCTGGCTTAACACAAGGAGCGCTCCAAGACACCATAGTATTACCGTTCAACGACTTTGATGGAGTTAAAGCAAAGCTGCAAGGCCAAGAGGTTGCAGCCATCTTTATCGAACCAGTCTTAGGCTCAAGTGGAGCTGTTCCAGCTGAAAAGGAGTTTTTGAAGGGACTTAGGGAATTTTGCGACGAAAAAGATATTCTCCTAGTATTTGATGAGGTTATAACTGGCTTCAGATTGGCTCCTGGGGGGGCTCAACAATATTATGGTGTAAAATCAGACATAACAGTTTTCGGAAAAATATTGGGCGGAAGCTTCCCAATAGGCGCCTTTTGCGGACGCAAAGAGATAATGGAGCGGTTAGATACGACTGTTTACAAAAGGCCGCATTACTCTTTTCACGGAGGTACTTTTGCTGCAAATCCAATAACAATGACTGCAGGATTGGCGACGCTTAAGATTCTAGAAGATGGGCAAACAATAACTCAGCTGAATAAGCTCGGAGATAAAATAAGAGAGCAGATAAGGGAGATTTTTGAGACTGCTGATGTGGATGTGCAGGTTACAGGTGCAGCCTCCCTCTTTAGGGTGCATTTTACAAGGGAAGAAGTGAAAAGTGCATATGCCGCGTTTATGGCTGACAGAGAAAAGCTTGTAGATTACCATTTAACGCTAATTGAAAATGGAATCTTCTTCTTGCCAACTCACGCCGGAGCCTTAAGCGCTGCCCACTCTGAAACCGACATAGAAAAAATGTTTTTTGAAACGGAAAAATATGCTAAGAAGTGCAAAGGAGCCTAAAACTGTCGTCTCCCAAATCCAATTTTCAGAATTTGTTCCGCCTTTTTAAGGTCCATGGGCGTGTTTACGTTAAAGAACGTCATAAGCTTAGGGTCTATTTGCTGTAGAACAAGCGTGGAAACATAACGCACCCCGCGAAGCTTCTCAATCATTGAAAGCATGTTCAGTTTACCTTCACTTAAAGCACTTTTTGCAGCTTTAAGCGCGGGTTCTGTGCAATAAACAGCATGTAAAGGTTCGATGTAGCTGTTTGGCCAGCGTGGGATAACCGCAGTTTTATTTTCGCATAGTTCAAGCAGAAGCGAGATGATGTCTTTGGAAATAAAGGGTGTGTCGCATGGAAGAAGAAGCGAATATTTTGCGCTGGTGTTCTCAAAACCTGTAAGTGCTCCCACAAGGGGACTCTGCAAAGGGTTTACGTCAACAAAAACCCGCACATCCGAACCTGCAACCTTTGAATAGTTTTCTGCTTGAGCCTTCGAGCTGACAACCAAAATTTTCTCATCCACAACATTGCCAATCTTGTCTAGGACATGCTTTATTAAGGGTTTGTTCGCCAGGAAGATCAGTCCTTTATCCTGCCCAAACCTTTTTGAGTAACCACCTGCGAGGATTATCGCCGCATTTTCCAATAATTCTGTCTCCGTTAGACGAGTTATGGGCGTTTTGCCCCTCTATAAGTCTTGTGATGAAATATTACAGGGGCTAAATGGTCGATTGAATGAAATTACTATTTCAAGCTAGGCAATGCTGTCTAATTTGTTTGCGATTCCATCCAAAATTTTGGTAAAAGGATGCTCCAACTTTTCTTGAACAAAGATAAAGTTTCCTTCAGCTTTGGAAATGTCGCAGAAGCATGGAATTACGCCAAGCAAAGGCGCACCATACACCTCTTTAATCTTGGTTGGCAATTCTTCATTCCAAGATTTTGAGGAAAACTCGTTTAAAACCTTGTTTAAAACAATTTCAGTTTTCTTCTCAAACAAGTCGTAAAGCTCCTTCAACATGCGCTTTGTCCCATTAACATCGGATCTGTCAAAAGTTGTTACAACTATCACAAGGTCCGCGCTTACGATCGCGTTTATAGAAGAATATTGAAGCCCTGGGCTTGTGTCAAAAATCAAGTAATCAAAGCCCTTATCGTTTAAGAGTGAATTCCTAAGAGCTAAAAGCCTTCCTAAGGCGCGCATCTCCCATTTTCTGTCTTTTGCAGAAATATCTCTTATGGCTTCTGTTGTTGGATTGGCCAATCCAACGAAAAATTTGCCTTTGTTGGGAACCTTTGCGCTTATGTCTATTAAAACTTTGTCGATTTCGCATGACCCGTTTAGATAGTCGTTTAGCCAGTAAGGGGCATTTTCAATTTTTAGAATTGTTGAAAGGCTTGGGGCTCTGAAGTCAAGGTCCATTAAGCAAACCTTTTTTCCTTGCTTGACAAAGGTCGCGGCTAGGTTAAGCGAAAGAAGGGTTTTTCCGGTTCCACCTTTATAGGAGTGGACAGCCATTATCTTTCCCAAGGGTTATTCCTCACGAGTTTCTCTGTCTACGTAGAAATAGGCTTTTCTTCCCTTCCTCTCCTTCTTCAAATACCCCATAATCACAAGCTGGTTCAGGTATGCACTTTCAACAGCCCTAGCTCTGTGCGTTTGCTGGGCTATGTCATCCGCTGTAGCTCTTCCAAGTCTACACACAGTCATAGCAGTCTTCCTTAGGTGATCTGGCATAGAAAGGAGAGTCATGACGTCAAGTGACGCTTCCGGAATTGTTTGAACATCTTTTTTGCCGTGTTTCTGAAGTTCAATCATGACCTCCATTTTTTCGTTAAGCTTCTCAAGATTTTCCTTTATCTTCTCCAATATTTGCAGGGGCTTTTTGCCTAGAGCCTCTCGATTCGACAATGTGTTTTCCTCGTCTGCTGTTTTACACTTGTACAATAGTGGTAGACGGAAAAGCATTTATTAAGTCTTACGAAACTTATATAATTATTTATAAAACAAACACTGACTAATTACCACGAAAACTGTTTTTAGCACCAATACAACAAAAATACAATTGATAAAATTATAAAGATAAAGAGAGTCGTAGTATATCCGCAGCTAAAATATCTATTTGTTCAAACATTCTTGATCGCGAATGTTAAAGGAGGCTTTAAATAAAAAGCGTGTTTCACCATTTAAAAAATTACGAATCACGATTAAGCCTTCAAACAAAAGTTTCCTTTTCGACGCTTGTGGACGTGAAAAAGTAAAATGTTATTCTAGTAAGGTGTTGACATCCTGTTTCTGGCTTCCTCAATAATGGGTAAGACTTGCTTTAACTCTTTAAAGTATTTTAGAACTGTAATGCCCCTCTGAGTGATTCCGTAAACCACCCGTCTTTTTCCAATAGTTCTCTCCTCTACAAGCTCTTGTTTGATGAGGAAGTTTAAGTATTCCTTTAGCACGCTACAGTTAACATTAGCCTTATACATTATGTGAGTTAACTTTAATGGGCCGCGGTGAGCCAATACTTTAAGGATGTCGATATACATTTCCAGTTTGGATCTTCTCATCATCCAAACCTCTTTGCCATAATTTCAACCTTTTTATATAAAGCTTTTATGGATTCAAACTACGTCTTTTCTCTATTTAGTCTGTGTTAGTAGCTTCTTTTTGCCTGTGCTCGCATTAACACGTTTATTCTATTTTGGAAAGCCGTAACCATGTCATCTATCAATATTTTTTGCAATTCTGTCGAAAGTCCCTTAAGGTTTTCTTTGAAAGTTTTTGCCATTTTTGCTTCCAACTCTTTCCTTTGTTTAGGGGTTAAATTATTATTTTTCAATATGGCTCCTCCAGTTTCATGCATAGAAATAGGCTATGGGTATTTAACTAACTTATGAATCCAAAATATGTATTTGAAATCTGTGTTTGTCGTTATCCTTTTGACTCCAAATTAAAACTTTTCGCTTTCGCAAAACTATTCTCCTCTTTCAAAACTAATTAAACTACTTGAGAACGTTTTTATTTTTGGTTTCATCTATTTGTTTTGCCGGATGATGAGAAGGCATTAGGTTGACGTTTGGATGAAATCTCAGAGTTACTCGGACGGCAACCGTGCTTAGATTTTTGAATAGTTTTGCCAAAAGCAAAGAAAAGCGGTATCCGAAATTGTTGGGTTTTGGAGTTGGTTAAGTTTGCCTCTCTCAAAAAGTTTCTCCTTGCTTTTTGATTTTTCTGTTTTGCTTTGATGTCTGGTTTAGATATATTGTGCAGAGAGTTTTGTATGTTATGGACTTAGGTTCAGTTTTCTACCCGAACATTTTTTGTTTTGCCGCTTTGCATGTTTTGTGGTTTAGCGTTCGCTGAAGAGTTTTCTAGGCTATAGTTGTTGTTTTGTTCTGTTTTTGTTTGGGGTTCTGGAGCGGCTATTATGTTTAGTATGGAACTAAAGCCTTTGTTCTAGTTCGTTTATTTTGTTCGAGTTTTCTGCGGCTTCTGTTTTGATTTTCTTTTGTAAGCTTTCTGCTTCACGCCATAAGATCATTTTGGTTGCAGATGTTTAGCACGCTCTTGTTATTTACGACGCCGGTTTTTTCGGTTTTACCCCAAACTCTTGACCGACGTAACAAGATCAGCAACATTGCGTAAAATGCTATGAATGCTTGTAAACTCCAATAGAAATAGATGAAAGGTAGCCAAAGCAAGTTTGTGGCCCTTCTGGGCTTTGAAATGTACATAAGAGCTAAACCGCATAACAAAATCGTTAAAGTACCTGTTATCGTCATAAAGTGCATCATAGTGCTCCACAAAACATCAAATTGAACAATTGAAAAGAAGGAGCTGAATCCAACAATGTAAATTGCTAAAGAGATAATTAATATGAGTGGCCCAAAAAGTGTTGCTTCAGCGTCAAGGTTTTTTCTGCTAAACTTAGCCATGAGCCTGCCATACTTTAAGGCAACTTCCATCGTGCCCCTAAACCATCTTATGCGCTGCCTAAACAGTTGCCTTAAATCTGCGGGTGTTTCTTGCCAAGAATAAACGTTCGGAGCATACCTAATCTTATAGCCTTTCTCCGTAAGCCTTGCCGACATCTCCATATCTTCTGATAAAGCTTCCTCGTCGAAACCGTTAAGCTTCTCTAGAATGTCTCGTCTTATGAACTGGCAGCTTCCTTTCAAATGAACAAATAGGTCTAAAACGTCTTTGCCGCGTAGGTAGGTTTCACACCAAACAGTCTCCTCGTAGGAGATGAACTTTGTCAGCATGTTCTCATCCGAGTTAATGGACATTGTTCGTCCTTGGGCAGCGGCAACCATCGAATCTTCAAAATATTTGCAAACATTTATCAAAGAGTTAGGGTCTGGAAGATTGTCTGCGTCGAAAATTCCGATAATCTCTCCGCTAGCATGTTTTATTCCGTAGTTTAGGGCTGAGGGCTTACCGTCAGAAAACGGTTTGTGCAAAATCTTCATAATTCCATCATATTCTTTAGCATGTTTCATGCAGATTTCAAGCGTTTTATCAGTTGAACCGTCCTCAACAACAATTATCTCCATCTTATCCTTCGGGTAATTCAGCTTAGACAAAGCGCTAAGCAGTCTGCCTATAACCTTCTCCTCATTTTTAACTGGCACAATAATTGAGAATTTAGGCAGCCTTTTTTCATAAGAAAACTTTTCATGGAATTTCTTTTTACTTCGGCGCAGATTACTAACACCAACAGCCAAAATTGGCAAATTATAAAGCGACCACGCTAGAACAAGGAAAAATGCGAATATCACAATGGTGTAGGGTATGTTTAACAAGGTACTTTATCTCTCTATTTTGCTTGATAAGCTGTTTTCAGCAGAGGACTTGCCACACATCTTGGCGTATAGACTATTTTTATGGACAAAATAATTCAACTTTTTAAACCAACCAATGTTCCTCTCAGTTCTTAGCCTCAAACAAGGCAAACTTGCTCTATTTGGCATAATTCACAAATCACCTACCATTGGTTTTACCTCTAGAGATATTATGTTGCTTCAGAATTTGAATAAAAATCTTTTCATGTCTCAAGCATTTTTGGCTTTGTTTTATCATTAGGCTTTTGCCTTTGGGCTTGAAACTTTAAGGTTGTGGAGGGATAATCATTTTGAAAAGTCAATATACTGTCCTAAAATTTAGATTTAAAAGGCGAGAAATTCTATATTTTATAGATGGTAAACATTTGATGAAAACCTTACTTTATGCTGAAGTTGCTGGTTCTTGGAGTAGTTGAGATATTTGCTCCATTGATTGCGTTAACGGCGATTGAAGCAGAGGAACATCGAATGCCAATGGAAGCTTTCACAAAACAGTTTTGACAATCTTGAAAACATTGATGCCTTTAATATGGAAAGCTGCACTCCAGACATACGAGTTTTTATCCTTGATTTTTGCTGGGATTAAACGCTCATTTTTATTGCTTTTCTGGCAAATGTTATGTAGCCAGTATGCCCAGTCATAAGCGTCTGCGGGCGCGTCTTTCCCCTTTCAACTTGCATCCAGCGCATTAAACATTCAACTGTTTCGATGTTGACGAAGCGGTTTTCCTTTAGGGCTTCAACTGTTTTGACAACTTGGTCTATTGTTGGGCTGAATGAAACTATTGTTCCAGATGGTTTTATGGCGGTGTAGGCGTGTGGAATAACAAGCCACGGTGTTGCCAAGTCAAGTATCACAGCGTCTACTTCTGCCTCGTCTATTCCAGCAGTTACATCCTTCTTCTTTAGTTCTACATATTCAAGTAAGCCAGCCCGCTTCAAATTTTTCTCGGCGGTTTTAAGGAAATCCTCTCGGATTTCGTAGCTGTAAACTTTGCCGTTTGGCTTAACATAATGGGCTAGGGCCGTTGTTAAGGCTCCAGTTCCGGTCCCAGCCTCGACAACACGGCTTCCAGAACCTATTCCACTGAACATTATTATTAGGGCTATGTCTTTCGGGTAAGTTATCTGGGTTTTCCTAACAGACTTCATAATGTAATCGCGGAGCAAAGGCTTTAAAGCAATAAATTCAACACCTATGCTGCTTGCTACCGTAGAGCCGTATTCCTTGCCAATTAATTCTTCAAGTTTTATGAAACCCTTATGCGTATGAAAGCTTTCTCCTCTGCGAATTTTCACTAGATAGGTTCTTCTAGAATCTAAGTAAAGCAGAACGTAATCTTCTTCTATAAGCTCCGGCAATTGACGATTCCTCTCTATAGAAGAACACCAGACAGATAGTAATATATTATGGAAACTTCAACAGAAAAATAAGCCTTCCACATAATGTTTAACATGCGGAGGCACTCGCCATGAAATATAACCTTGCCTTCATCGGGTTTGGAACAGTCGGACAAGGACTAGCCAAAATACTAGTCGAGAAAAAAGGTTTACTGAAAAATGAGCAAAACTTCGAATTTAACGTCGTCGCCATTTCAGACATAGAAAAAGGCTCAATTTTTAACGAGAAGGGACTAGACCTTGAAAAACTTCTGCAACTCGCCCAAAAAACCGGAAAAATTGAAGGTTATAAAAATGGGGAGAAGGGGCTTTCAAGCTTAGAAACCATAGAAAAAACCGACGTAGACATCGTTGTTGAAGCTACGTGGACAAATTTGGAAAACGGAGAACCAGGTATAACACATATCCGAAGGGCTCTTGAATCCGGCAAACATGTAGTTACAACAAACAAAGGACCCATAGCCCTTGCATATCATGAGCTCGTAGCAAAAGCCAAGAAACATAAGGTTTTTATAAGATTTGAAGGCACAGTTTTGAGCGGCACGCCAGCAATAAACTTGGCTTTAGAGGATTTGGCTGGCACCGATGTAAAGTCTGTTAGGGGAATTGTAAACGGCACAACAAACTACATACTAACCCAGATGGAGGGCGGGGTATCCTATAAGGAAGCATTGGAAACGGCGCAGAAACTTGGCTACGCCGAAGCTGACCCAACAATGGATGTGGAGGCTTGGGATCCTGTTGCAAAAATAACAATCCTTTCCAACGCTGTAATGGACGGCAACGTTCAAGTTAGGGATGTTGAAAGAATAGGGATAAAAAACATCACAACCGACGATGTCAGGGAAGCGCAGAAAGAGGGAAAAAGAATAAAATTAATAGCTAGCGCATGGTATGAGGACGGCAAAATAAAAGCTAAAGTCTCTCCGGAAAAGGTTCCTTTAACTGATGTTCTCGCTCACATCCGCGGAACCCTTAACGCTTTAATATTTAACACAGACGTGCTTGGAGAAGTTACAATAGTTGGACCAGGCGCTGGAGGCAAAGAGGCTGGATACGCTTTATTAAGCGACATGCTAGCTATAAACAGATATCTCAGCGGAAGTCAACTCAGCAAAGCTTAAGCTGATTTTCCTCGCTCGTTTGAATTTTCCAGTTGCCAAGCCTTGCCTATGTTATGGTGTATATTTAAAAGGATGCTTACTTCTATCCTTATTTTCTATAAGCTCTTCAAGCGAGGGTCTTTCCTCTATTGCTTTTCGAATAGCATGACGCATGGCCTTGTAATTGTTTATGTAGACCCGCTGTCTGTCGACGGCTGTCGGGTGAACAAAAACGTTTGCGATTATGATTAAATCTTCAGCAGCTTTCTTTGGAATTGTTCCATCTGCAACACTGTCAACGACTGCCTTTGCCACTGCTGTCTGAGCCGGCCCATAAACCATGCTGGCTTGCCGCATACTCGTTATCGTAACCGTTGGAACAATGAGCGTTGTCGGCTTAACAGCCAAGTTTGGCTCAAGTATAGTCAATAACGGTTCATGACCTGGAGTGGGTGCAGCTTTAGCTTTAACAAAAGCTTCGCCCACTGGACCGTCTTTTTTGCCGATGACCAAATCTATGTGGGCTACTTCCGCGCCTTGACCAGCCAAGGCCTCGCCTACGCGGAGATTAAAATCTTTTATGATTTCCGGGGTTATGTCGATGGCCATAAAACGCTCTTCTATGGGTTTTTCTTCAACCTCAAAAGTTACTGGTTTCGGCTTTATCTTGCCTATTTTCTCTAACTCTAGGCGTAATTCTTCCCTTGCCTCGTAAGTTAGTTCACCGCCAACGCTTAGAGGCTGCCTAACAGGACCAACCTTTATTTTCATCATGTTTAAGGCTGCTTTTGTTCCGACTGGGCCGCTTGCAGCTATTATCCTCGCTATCTTCTGCACTTTGTATTGTAGTTCGCGAGCTTTTTGCAGTTCGCCATTTTTAACGTAGTTGTAGAGTTGAACCCAGATGTCTGGTATGATGTTTGCGCTGGCAAGTATGGCACCTGAACAGCCTGCAGCTAAAGCTGCGATAACAACTTCATCATGCCCACAAACAACATTAATTTTATCTCTTACTTTCTCTAACACCGCTAAGATGAAGTTTAACTGTCCACTGCTGTCTTTTAAGCCAACTATGTTTGGAATTTGCGCCAAATCCTCAACCATCTGCCAAGGAAGAGGCAGCCCCGTGCACTGTGGAATGTTATATAAAATTATTGGGATTTCAACCTTGCTTGCTATTGTATCGTAATGCTCGTAGATTCCACGGTCTGTAGGTTTCAAGTAAAAAGGCGTCACAATCAGAACAGCGTCAACGCCCACATCCTTTGCATGCTTCGTAATTTCTAAGGCTTGGTCTGTCCAGCTTGCACCTGTTCCAGCAACCACGGGAACCCTCCCATTGACTTCGTCAACCACGACTTCTATTACACGTTTTCTCTCTTCCTCTGTCATATTTACAAACTCGCCGGTCGTGCCACATGGAACAACTCCATGGACGCCTAACTCAATGCAATGATTAACTAGAAAACGCAGCTTTTCTCCATCAACAGTCTTTCCATCGTCTGTAAAAGGCGTGACTAGAGCAGGTAAAATCCCTTCGGGCTTAAACATGTAATTTTCCCCTATTGGGGGAGCCGTGTTTTTCTATTAATATACGTTTCGGACATGCAAAAGGTGTTTCCATGATTATTGTTAAAAGTTTAGGAACATATTGTTAAAAAATGGAGAACGTTCTGCGGCTAAAAAGGTTTAAATCAACTATGAACAAATAAGGCTTATTGTTATAGAGGTGCTGTTTTGTATAATCTGAAGGAAAAGTTGAAAATCGAAAGGGAGCGTCTGGAGGAAATCAACAATTTTCTTTTGAGGAAAGATAACCCTCTGATGAATGGTTTATTAGAAATCATCGAGGAGTATGGTGGTGTTAAAGAAATTAACCGCAAGGCTGAAGAAAACTGTAAACTCAAAAACATCATGAAAAAACTTGAAAAAAGAAAATCGCCTTTCATAAAAGACCTTGAATGGCTTGTTAGGCAGCGTGATAAAGACGCTTTCATCAGCATAACAGACTACCGCAGAAAAATCTTGGGAGAAAAGGCGGATTCCATCAAGTTTGACGAAGCATTTGCAGTTACACTTGAAATCAGCGCCTCAAACTTTTTCCCATGGATAATAGAGGAGGCAAAACTCGCAATTAAAAAGCAAGACCTAATGCCAGCCCGCTACATTCGCGTTCGCTCAATGAAAGAACAAGTTGAGGACGAAGACATTCTCGCCTTTGCCGCCGCAATGCAGATAATAGGCGCCTCTTACGTGCAGACCCTCGACACAAAGGGAACAATGCCAGGTCCAGACGGAAAACCAGTTAACATCCATTTGGGCGGACCGGAGACTATAACTGGATATTTTGGGGGTGTAGGGGCGCCTAACGAATACGCGTTGAATTGGGTTCAAGAATACCTTTACTATTACACAAATTACGGGGTTCGACAGGTTCTGAACACAAATTCAGGAACTGTTTTTTTAGGGTATTTGTTGCATAAGCTTGGAGTAGACATGGAGTTTAAGATATCTGTGTTCTTAGGCAATGACAATCCCTATTCAATTTTATGGACTCTT
>Ga0315298_1008258_pt1 | contig 13354 bp, 15 predicted proteins | sample WHS_1_MG_FD_203077 | JGI IMG/M metagenome (GOLD analysis project Ga0315298, IMG submission 203077) | Extremophilic microbial mat communities from Washburn Hot Springs, YNP, Wyoming, USA - WHS_1_MG | ecosystem: Environmental > Aquatic > Thermal springs > Hot (42-90C) | place: USA: Wyoming...
ATACCAAAATCAAGATGCTTAAACGCATCTCTTATGGACTGAAAAACGCGGAGGTCTACTGGAGAAAAATGCTCCTGGGGTTCGTACCATCTCGAAGCTGTTTCCACAACATTTGACAAAGAGCCTAGCATACCGCCACCACGAACCGATGCCAGAATTACACGAAATTAAGAGCTGCATATTGGATATCCCATTCGCTGCTTTTGTAATGAAAAACAGCCAAGAGGTGGAATATAATGGATAGTACTGTGGAAGCAAAAGAATTTGAGAGGCTCGTCACAGAAGCTATAGAAAGCTTGCCGCTGGCATTTAAGAACAAACTGGACAATCTGGCCATAGTTATCGCTGACTGGCCCAGCAAAGACCAGCTACGGCAATTAGGACTCAGGCACAGAGCCCAACTACTTGGCTTGTACGAAGGAGTCCCGAGAACACATAGGGGCACAGGATACAACATGGTGCCACCGGACAGGATTACCCTTTTTCAGAAGTCAATCGAGGCGAAGTGCCATACCAGCACCGATATCAAAGCAGAAATCAGCCGTGTTCTCCGGCACGAAATAGCCCATGACTTCGGACTAAGCGACGCTGCTTTGGATCAAATAGAAAGAGAAGAGTAACTAGCTGCGCGTTGCGCTCGAAAGTATACCTACCGTCCACACCCTGACTTGTTACACACCTTTGTAGTTAGGTGGCCTTTTCTCAAGAAAAGCCCGTGCTCCCTCCTTTTGGTCCTGGGTGCCAAAGCACATGGCAAAAAGTTCATTTTCAATCTCCATCCCAACGGATAACGGCGTCTCGAGCGACCTGTTTACCGCGATTTTGGCGAGCTTCAAAATCGCCGGGCTTTTGCTCTTGAGCTTCGCTATTATTTCTTCGACTGCCTCCTTCAGCTTGTCTGCCGGGACGACCTTATTGACCATTCCCAGCCGCCAAGCCTCCTCTGCTGAAATAAACTCACCAGTGAAGACCATTTCCTTGGCTTTTTTCTCTCCTACTAGCCTGGGTAATATCTGAGTACCACCACCGCCAGGTATCACACCGACGTTTATCTCCGGCTGCCCAAAGCGGGCTTTGTCTGAAGCAATAATAATGTCACAGGCCATCGCCAGTTCACAGCCACCACCTAGAGCAAGCCCATTTACCATAGCGATAACCGGTTTAGGAATCTCACGGATTACCGTATAAGGCCTCCTTGCGCCCTTGCTCCTTTGTATCACATTAAGGGGCTGCCATTCCGGAAACTGACCAATATCCGCACCTGCACTGAAAGCCCTATCCCCAGCACCAGTGATGACAATTACCCTCACCTCATCATCGCTATTCGCCTGCTCCAACGCAGCAATAACCTCTGAGCGAAGTGTGTCATTTTGCGCGTTCAGCTTATCTGGGCGATTCAGAGTTATCCAGGCGACATTATCTTTTTTCTCGTAGATGATAGTCTCAAATGCCATTTCCACCTCCTTGTTATTGAATTCGAATTATATGGTTGCCCCGCCATCGACAACCAGTACATGACCTGTTATATGTCTGGAAGCATTCGAAGCTAAGAAAATGGCTGCCCCCACCATGTCATCGGGGTCGGCTATTCTCCTCAAGGGAGATGCCGCCAAAGCACCCTGCAAAATATCTGGGTTGCTCCATAGCGCTTCGCTAAAGCGGGTCTTCACCAGCCCGGGTGCTATGGCGTTGACCCGTATATTGTATTTCCCCCATTCTCTTGCCATCACTTTGGTAGCCATTATTACCCCAGCCTTACTAATAGAGTACACCGGTAAGATGTCAGGCGTAATGCCTGCTACCGAACTCACGTGGATAATCGTACCGCCTCCCTGCTCCTTCATCAATCTAGCTACAGCCTGACTGAGGAAGAACAATCCCTTCAGATTCAAATTCATGATAGCGTCCCAAGCCCGCTCCTGTATTTCGAGCGCTGAGTCCATCGTGGGATTAGTAGCGGCATTATTGACCAAGATGTCAATCCTGCCAAATTCTTCTTTTACCCTGGTGACAAGATTACTTATCTCCTCAAGCCTGCCAACATGGGCTGCTACAGCCAGTGCTCTCCTCCCCAGTGCTCTTATCTCTTGGGCTACCTGTTCCAGATCCGGCAGTTTGCGGCTGGCAAGCGCTACATCGGCACCTGCTTTAGCCATACCCACAGCAATAGCTTTCCCTATCCCACGACTGCCCCCTGTGATCAGAGCCACCTTGTCTTTAAGAGAAAAGTCTTCCGGAGTAAATTCCATGGCATATTCCCTTCCAACGTCATTCCTCGCGATGCCTACAGTATATATGTCATACCCGCTATAAATCAAGAGAGCATGCCACAAGGGCTAACTCGCCTTGCTTAAACGAAGCCACACTAGCCACAGTCCATTTCGAGGAAATGGAGTTGCTTTGGAAAACGTACCTAATAAGCCCATAAAGCTTCGCACTTGAATTGCCAGAGCTCAGGGTATGCCATATAATTGAACTGGGGCTAAGTAGATCGGGTGACCGCTCGCCTCTGGCGGGAGGAAAGTCCGAGCTCCACCGGGCAGGATGCTGGGTAACACCCAGGAGGGGCGACCCTACGGAAAGTGCCACAGAAACACACCGCCAGCGGCCAGTGCATGCAACTGGTGCGGGCAAGGGTGAAATGGTGAGGTAAGAGCTCACCAGCGGCTGGGTGACCAGCCGGCTGGGCAAACCCCATCCGGAGCAAGGCCAAATAGGAGGACGCTTGAGGTGCCCGGCCGATGTCCTCGGGTTGGCCGCTTGACCTCAATGGTAACATTGAGGCCAGACTGATGGTCACCGCCCCGAGCTGGGCAACTGGTTCGGGGTACAGAACTCGGCTTACAGATCTACTTAGCCCCCTGAGTTAGAACTCTTAGACTCCACCTAGCAAATCTGAGAACACTATTGCCCGCTCGACTTCTCCTGCACCACGTCGTCCAGCCTTATAATTCCCAGCCTTAGAGCCATAACCAGAGCTTCGCTACGGGAGGCAACGTTCATCTTGTTGAAAATATTGGAGAGATGTGCTTTGACGGTGCGCACACTAAGACAAAGTTTATCGGCTATCTCCTTGTTGCTCATGCCAGCCGCTACAAGTCTCAGCATCTCTTTTTCCCTAGCAGTGAGAGGTTCCACTACTTTTTTCTCCTCTACCTTAACTGACCCGGTTACTGCCCGGCGCAGCAGCTTTTCAATGATCCTGGGATGAAGCACAGACTCCCCAGCCTTTATGGACCTCACAGCCTCGACAAGATCCTGCCCTCGAGCACTCTTCATAAGGTAACCAGCAGCACCAGCTTCAAGCAAGCCAAGCACATAACTGTCATCATCATAAGCCGTTAAAATCAAAATCGCCACATTGGGAACCAATCTTTTGATCCTTCGGGTTGCCTCCAGCCCATCAACTTTGGGCATCATTATGTCCATCACCAGAACATCGGGCTTCAACCGTGAGGCCATCTCAACAGCCTCTTCGCCGTCAGCGGCTTCACCGACCACTTCCATATCCTTCTGATTGGAAAACACTCGACTCAATGCTTCCCTTACCAAGGGGTGATCGTCAGCAATCAAAATCCTAGTCCTTGGACTCACCGCTGAAAATCCTGCTTTAGTTTCGTGGTAATTATAAAGTATCGCCTACGCCAAACACAATAAACTTGCGTGGTCCCCCACTTACCTGGCTCGTTTTACCAAAAGAACTAACCTGCATTGCCCGAAGGGGCAAATCCGATTTAGAGCCAAAGGACGACGAAGGAAAACAAACGAACCTCTAGACTTGTCTTAGAGGGATAAAGGCAGCAACCCGACAGGAGAGGAGGACAACAGTATGAAGACAAGGACCCTACAAAAGGCAACTCTGAATAGTGGAGCGGCGTTGCTGGTAATGCTGGCAAGAGTTGCAAGCAACCCGGTCTTGTTAGCCCACCTGACAGGCAGGCCCTATGAAGTACTCAAGGAATACTATTCCCTTGCGAAAAGACAGGTGCCTCTTCTGACTTATGATTACATACCGGCATTATAAAGAACCACGGGGGTAGAAGAATGACAAAATTGGAAGTGCTGAAGAAGTGCGATGTGTTCGCAAATTTGGATGACCAAGAGCTTCGCGAAGTAGAAAAAATATGCAGTAGTGAGGAGTTCGAAGCAGGGGCAATCATCTGTAAGCAGGGTAGTAAGGAGGAGAAGCTCTATGTAGTCGAGCATGGCACTGTAGGGATTATTCTAGAAGTCGGTCCCCTAGCTCAACGACAAGTACAGGCCGTGACGGATTACGAAGTATTCGGCTGGTCTGCCATGCTGGAGCCATATGTATGCACTGCTACGGTAAAAGCCTTGGAGAAGACACAGGCACTCTCATTCCATGGGCTGGAGCTGTCTGCCCTGTGCACCACAAAGCCATCCATCGGCTGGAAAATATTCAAGGGCATCGCTCGCGTAATAGCACTAAGGTTACGGCAAGCCTATATTCAACTACTGGGGGTTACTGCACAGGTATAGCAGCAATACATTTGTGACAATGAGTCCAGAATACACAGCAGACAAACAGCAACCACGCCACGCCAATAAAAACTACCGCAGATTACGCGGTGCAAAACGCACACTAGCTACAAGGTGCCCACCATCTTCAGAAAAGATGAGTGCCTAACGCCTCGTGACAAGAAAGGAGGTGCACAATGGAAAATCGCAAGACTATCACCTCGATGATGGAGGAAAAACGTGTCTTTAATCCCCCCAAGGAACTGAGTGAAAGAGCATACATCAGGAACCTAATCGAATACAAAGAAATCTACCAGTGGTCTATCGAGGACCCAGAAGGCTTCTGGGCAGAGATGGCTGGGCAACTCGATTGGTACCGGAGATGGGATAAGGTGCTTGTAGAGGATTTCAAAGAGGGCAAGCACCAGTGGTTTATAGGAGGCAAAATCAATGTGTGCCATAACTGCCTCGATAGGCACCTGAAAACATGGAGGCGCAACAAGGCAGCCCTGATATGGGAGGGTGATATCGGGGATAGCCGGGTACTTACCTATCAGCAGCTGTACAAGGAGGTATGTAAATTTGCCAATGTGTTGAGGAAACGGGGGGTCAAGAAAGGAGACAGGGTGACCATCTATCTGCCCATGGTGCCAGAACTACCTATCGCCATGCTGGCATGTGCAAGGATTGGTGCCATTCACAGTGTTGTTTTCGGTGGCTTCAGCGCCGATGCACTGAGAGACCGAATACTGGACTGTCGAGCTAAAATGCTTATCTGCGCCGATGGTTATTACCGTGGAGGCAGAATAATCAGGAGTAAAGACAATGCGGATCAGGCTCTTGAATCCTGCCCCGAGGTGAAAGATGTGATAGTGGTCAAGCGGGCAAACATCGAAGTAGCCATGAAAGAGGGCCGCGACCGCTGGTGGGATGACGAGATGGCCGCTGACGATGTCAAAGGCTATAGCCAGCCTGAAATTATGGACGCGGAGGACCCCTTGTTCATACTATACACAAGCGGAAGCACCGGCAAGCCAAAGGGAGTGCTGCATACTCAGGCTGGCTACTTACTATACTGCTACCAAACGTTCAAATGGATATTCGATGTGAAAGAGGAGGATACTTTCTGGTGCACAGCCGATATCGGCTGGGTTACCGGACACAGCTACATCGTCTATGGCCCGCTATCGTATGGCGCTACCAGCCTTATGTTTGAAGGCATCCCAACTTACCCGCACCCCGATAGGTTCTGGGAAATTGTCGAGAAATACCAGGTCACTATTTTCTATACTGCACCCACTGCCATCCGCGCCTTGATGAGAGAAGGTGACGAGTGGCCCAACAGACATGACCTGAGTTCCCTGCGCATACTTGGTTCAGTCGGTGAACCTATAAATCCTGAGGCGTGGATGTGGTACTACAACGTCATAGGTAAGGGGAGATGCCCAATCGTGGACACGTGGTGGCAGACTGAGACAGGCGGTATTCTAATTACACCTTTGCCTGGTGCTACCCCCCTCAAGCCAGGCTCGGCTACCCTCCCATTCCCTGGCATTGTACCTGCAGTCTTACGCGAGGATGGGTCCCCGGCAGACATAAATGAAGGTGGTTATCTCGTGATAAAGCGACCTTGGCCAGGGCTCATGCGAGGGGTGTATGGCGACCCAGAGAGGTTTAAGAACACATACTTTACCCGTTTCCCGGGTGTTTACACCACAGGAGACGGTGCCAGAGTGGATGAAGACGGCTACTACTGGCTAATGGGACGCATAGACGATGTTATCAACGTCTCCGGGCACCGCATAGGCACGGCTGAAGTCGAGAGCGCACTCGTATCTCATCCAAAGGTGGCCGAAGCTGCAGTGGTTGGCATGCCACATGAAATAAAAGGACAGGGCATCTATGCCTTCGTCACGCTGAAAGCCGGCGTGGAACGGTCTGAAGAACTGAAGAAAGAGCTCATCGCCCATGTTCGAAAGGAAATCGGACCTATCGCCACACCAGACAAAATACAATTTGCCGATGCCCTGCCAAAGACAAGAAGCGGAAAGATCATGAGAAGGATACTCACCAAAATCGCCGCCGGCGACGTGGGTAACCTTGGGGACACATCAACTCTGGCTGATCCTTCAGTGGTCGACCTGCTGGTGAAAGAGCGTCTATGAATACTCGACTAACACAGGAAACGTCCGTCAGAACAAAAAAGGAGCAAGAAATGGCTAAAGTTATGTCAGCTGAAAGCACACAGTGGGCTAACCCAGGTGCCTTAGGGTTGGCTGGGTTTGGTCTGAACACTATCTTACTCCAAATACACAATCTTGGACTTATCCAAGGTACGCTACCACTGATATATGGATTTGTATGGGGAGGTGCAGCTCAAATTATCGCCGGCATAATAGACGCCCGAAGGGGTGATACCTTCGGTCTGACCGCATTCACTTCATACGGGCTGTTCTGGATGGGGCTAAGTTCATATTTCTTGTTGCATTGGGTAGGGGTAGTTGAGATAGAAAACTCCGGCCTAGCATGGCTGTTCATATGCTGGGGCATATTTACTGGCTATATGACCCTTGGTGCTCTTAGAATCTCGGTGCTACACGTCATCGTGTTCGTTACCTTGACCATCTTATTTTTCCTGCTTGCAGCAGTGTTCTTCGGCAGTTTGCCAGCAGCGGTTGCTGGCGTCGAGGGTATTCTCTGCGGTGCAGCTGCAGCCTACGGCTCGGCTGCCATCGTGGTACACGACAAGTTCGGTAAATGGGTGCTCCCGCTGGGACTATTTTCTGAATAGCTTGGGCAAAATTCGCCGAAACTAGTACTTTGGGGCAGTTCAATCATGAGTTTCCTGACAGTCCAAGGTACAACTAAAAACTAAGACCGGAGACCGAAGCTGGATAGATATGACACACATTAGACTGGGATTGGAAAAAGGAAAGAAAAGGAGGTGAACAAAAATGGCTAAGGGAGTACGAGCAGAACCAGAGAAAAAAGCTGGGCAGCCGATGGAATTAGTCAATGCGCCCACAGTGGTACCTAAAGAAGGCATCGCAGGGAGATGGGCTATACTATCGGTACTGGCAAGAGCCGCCGATGAGCCTGAATTTATGGCACGTCTGGCAGAGAACCCGCACGAAGCCCTGAAGGAATACTATACTCTCACCCCCGAGGAGAAGGCAGCTTTGGCCAGCGGCGACATTCGGAAGATCGAGAGCTGGGTAGGTAAATTGGACAAGCGACTATCAACATGGCTGTGGTACAGACTCTCTCAAGAAAAATGGTAAGGAGGGAGTACAACCATGACGGACACCAAGCTCTCCGGAAGAGAACCACAAAAACCAGGCGAGGAAAAGATTGCGACCCATGACCTCTCCCGGTTACAACTCCTTCTGGAAGAACTCAAGAGTTGCGCCACTACAGACTGCCGTCCACCAGCAGAAATGGCGGCAAAGATGGAAACAGCGGGAATAACCAAGGCAAAAGGAGATACTCTCACGCTATCGCTCCTCGGCATTCTGGCTGGCCTCTTCATCGGCCTGGGGGCCATGTTTTGCACACTTGTGACCACTGACATACAGATTGGGTTTGGCTTGAGCAAGCTGCTGGGCGGAGTGGTCTTCTGCTTAGGGCTTATTCTAGTAGTGCTCGCCGGAGCTGAGCTATTCACCGGCAATGCCCTTATGGTAGCTAGCAGGGCTAGTGGCAAAATAGGACTGTCCCAATTGTTCCGGAACTGGAGCATTGTATATTTCACCAATCTCTTCGGGGCTTTGCTGCTAGTTTTGGTGGTATTCTACAGCCGCTTCTGGGTATTGGACGCTTACAAAGTGGGCGCAAATGCCCTGCTGATTGCAAACGCTAAAGTGAATCTGCCTTTCTGGACAGCTTTCTCCCGCGGCATACTCTGCAATGCTTTGGTTTGCCTTGCCGTATGGCTGTGCTTCGGTGCCCGCACCACCGTGGACAAGATTTTCGCCATCCTGTTCCCCATAACAGCCTTTGTCGCTTGCGGCTTTGAACACAGTATTGCCAATATGTATTTCATTCCCATGGGCATAGTCTTGGCAGGCCAAGCCGAAGTTCTCAAAGCAGCCGGCGTAACTGCCAGCCAAGTAACCAACCTCAACGTTCTCGGATTCATAAACAACCTCATCCCGGTCACACTGGGCAACATCGTCGGTGGCACGTTTATTGGCAGCATTTACTGGCTGATATACCTTCGCAAGGAACGTGCCACAGACGCGATAAGTTGCAGACCGTGGCTAAAGAATTTGATAATCAGGCCAAGTCAGAAAACTCAGGTTATAAGCTATTCGCCAGACCCAGAAGCTAAAACTTTAAGGGCAATACTGGCACGGGCGAGAGATGATTCCAGCTTCCTTGCCGCGTTGACCGCCAGTCCTCGTGAAGCTCTGAAAGATTACAACTTGAGTGCCGAAGCCAAAGCCGCGCTGGCAAGCGGGGACATCCGCTGGCTGGAGTCCAGAATCGGCGTGTTAGATGAGCCACTACGCACTTGGCTTGCCTCAAGACTATCGCAGGAAAAGTGGTGATAATACCTCCCGCCACAAGTTGGTAGCAGCTTTCCCGGCTGCCACCAACTTGTGCTTTTCTCGAAAGCAAATAAGTTGCGACTACTGATAAATCGGGCTACAAGTTAGTTAGTGGGCGATAGTGGACTTGAACCACTGACCTCCTGTGTGTAAGACAGGCGCTCTAACCGCTGAGCTAATCGCCCATAGTGGTACGCCTGGTGAGATTTGAACCCACGACCTCAGCCTCCGCAGGGCTGCGCTCTATCCGCTGAGCTACAGGCGCACACATGGTGCCGAAGGTGGGAGTTGAACCCACATGTCCTTACGGACACTACGCCCTGAACGTAGCGCGTCTGCCTTTCCGCCACTTCGGCATGGGCAGTACTGGATTTGAACCAGTGACCTCTTGCGTGTGAAGCAAGCGCTCTAACCGCTGAGCTAACCGCCCGAAACTATATCTATTTTAGCCCCAAAAATCAGCTTTGTAAACAAAGACCTCTTGCTTTGTCCAGTTTTTGCACCGGCAACATTGAGCACTTCATCCGCGGCTACCAGATATGTGCTGCAAGCGAGGGGAAAAGTCCAAACACGATAGCTATAGTGACGAACTCGGTGCGCTACTTTTCTAATTTCCTCACCTCCCATGGCCTCAGCACCGATGTAACCCAGATCAGCCACCACGAGGTCCGCGCCTTCATCCTTTACTTAAGGCAAAAAGCTCGCTTCCTGGGTCATCCCTACAACAGAACCGATGGCAGACCTGTTTCGGGGAGCACCGTAAACTGCTATCTGCGTAGCCTCAGGGCTTTTTTCTCCTGGCTTTTGTCCGAGGGGATAGTCACGGAGAACCCCTTCGCCCGGGTGAAGATCCCGAAGGCGCCGAAGAAGGTGATAGCCACATTCAGCGATGACCAGATCAGGCGTCTTTTAGGCGTAATAAACGTTAAAAAGCCAGAAGGTTACCGGGACTACTGCATCATTATGACGCTGCTCGACACCGCAATGAGGGTTACGGAGCTCTGCAACATCCGATTAAGCGATTTGCAACTTGAGGATGGGGTGATAAAGGTATGGGGTAAGGGAAATAAGCAGAGGCTTGTGCCGATAGGAAAACAGGTGCAGCGCTGTCTCTGGAGATACATAAGCCGCTATCGGCCAGAGCTAGCAAACGACAGATCGGATTTCCTTTTCGTCACTAGGGATGGCAGGCCGCTCACCAAGGACAGGATAGACAAGATAGTCAGGGCCTACGGAAAGAAAGCCGATGTCGTGGGTGTAAGGTGCTCTCCGCACACTTTTCGCCACAGCGCTGCGGTACGATTCCTTCGCAACGGCGGTGACGTGTTCAGCCTGCAGAGGATGCTGGGACATAATAGCCTGGAGATGACCAGAAGGTACTGTGAACTTGCCGACATCGACGTAAAGAGAGCGCACATCGCAGCTAGCCCAGTGGATAATCTCGCTATCGCCCCTGGACTCCGCTCCCGACCGGTGAAGAATACACCAGGGGTGCAGCACCCCACCGCGACTTCTAACCTTTAGTCAGGGACCAGGTCAGGCGTACCACAAGTCCCAACGCCGTGAGCGCAAGAAGATACCCCATCAACGCCGTAATGCCGGTGCTATCCATAGCTGCCTGCTGAGGCGGGAACAAGGCTTTTGGGCTTAATTGATACCGCGCCGTCCGTGATGTCCCTTGAGCAAGCTCCTGGACTCCCAGCTGCTTCAGCCTCTCTGGGGCATCGCGGTATTTGCGTACCCAGTGCATCACAGTCTCCGGGGACGGCAAGTCGTCAGCCACAGGCGGGAAATCGGAGGGAAACTCCTTCTGCAACGTAGCTTGCAGCTCGTCCCACCTTAAATATCCGGGCTTTACCCCGTTCAGGTATAGTTCTATTGCCCGAGCGATAAGTTTACCCGAATAACGCGGAGCTCGCCCGCATGCGCTTAACATTCCACTCCTCTCATGTTAAACAAGGTCTATTCGCTGCCTATTCTCAGGTTAATCTCTCTTCAGTTATTGTAGCTCCCACGATATATTAAAGGCAAGCGCGTAGCCACTGGCTACATTGGCTTACTTCCGGAGAAGAATTCATGCTCGATAGCAACCTAGAAGCCGCGGTCAACCAAATTCTGACTCAGAGGCGCGTAAGCGAACTCAGAGAACTGCTCCACGGTTATCGTATTTCGTCTTTAAGCGAGGGCAAAAGCCACAACACCATCGCCATAGTCGAGGCTTCAGTTCGCTATCTGGAGCAGTTTCTAATCGCGCACGGCCTTTCCACCAACATTAGCGAGATCACCGCTGAACAGCTGCGCCGCTTTGCTGTGTACTTAAGGGAGCGGCCAAGATTTGCCCGTCACCCCTTTACCCCACCACAGCCAGGCCATCTATCGGGCCACACGGTCAACGGCTATATGCGCGCCCTGCACTCCTTCTGGTCCTGGCTAGAGAGGGAGGGTCTGGTGCAGGAAAACCCGTTCCATAAGCTCAAGCCGCCCAAGGCACCGAAAAAAATAATACCGGTGTTCACCGAAGACCAACTGCGAAGACTTTTCGCCTCTGTAGACCTGACTTCGCCGAACGGTTACCGCGACTATGCCATCATGCTGCTCCTTCTCGACACTGGAATCCGCTGCAGCGAGCTTGCCGGTCTCAAGGTGGAAGATGTCGACCTCGACAGCCGGCTTATTAAGGTCTGGGGAAAGGGAAATAAACAGAGGCTCGTCCCCATAGGGGCCAAGGTACAGAAGGCAATCTGGAAATATGTCCATCGCTGTCGTCCCGACCCAGCTCTCCCGCGCTACCACCATCTCTTCCTTACCCGAGACGGTCGCCCGCTCACCAAGGATCGGGTAGAGGCGATAGTTGAGTGCTACGGGAAGAGGGCCGGAATAACGGGAGTCAGAGTTAGCCCCCATACCTTTCGCCACACTATGGCAGTGACATATCTACGAAACGGAGGTGACATCTTCAGTTTACAGCAGATTTTGGGTCACTCTAGCCTAGAGGTGCTGAGAAACTACGTAAACTTGGCACTTTCGGATATACAGGGTGTGCACCGAAGGAGCTCACCGGCAGATAACATCCAGCTAAAGACGGTAAGAGACTCAAGATAAACCCTGGAGAGATGAAGGCCTACTTAGAAGCTCATGAGGTAGAAAAGCTGGAGGACAAGGCAGGATTGCTAAGGGACAAGTTGCTCATCCGGCTCCTCTTTAGACTTGGCTGCAGGATAAGCGAGCTCCTCGGATTACGCATAGAGGACATCGACTTCCAGAGCGGAACGCTCACGATAAAACAACTAAAACAGAGGGTGCAGCTATTCTGCCCAAGGTGCAACGCTAGACTAGTAAGGCAGTACATTTTTTGCTCTAGATGCGGCGCGAAAGTGTCCGAACTAACGCAGAAGCCGGAGCAACGGCAGAGGATGAGGAGGCTGCCGGTCGATGAGCACATGCTCTGCATGCTAAAGCAGTTCATCGAGGATGGCGGTACCGCAAAGAAAGAAGACGGCACCTATCTATTCAGCATAAACCGTCACAGGGCTTGGCAGATAGTCAAGAAGTGCGCAGAAAGAGCTGAGCTGCCCAAGCTGGTCAATCCCGATACAGGGAGGCTGCACTATGTTAGCCCGCACCGCCTGAGGGATGCCTTCGCAGTCCACGCAGTGAAAAGCGATGATAGCGGGGATGGTCTAAGGATGCTGCAACAACACTTGGGCCACCAGAGCATTGCCACTACCATGCGGTACAGGAAAGTCTCCGGAGACGAGCACCGCCGCTGGTACCGGAGGCTGTGGGAGAAACCGGGAGCCAAAGGCGAAGCAAATGGCAATACCGATATCACCTGAGCGCGGCGGCTTTTTAAGATCGTTCTACACCGGCATCTTCATCAGGGACTTCCTAGCTGGCAGGGGCCCATTCGGCTCACCGGCCATAGACCCTGAAGTGGGTGCTTGTCAGGAGGATATTTTCTACCATTATAGGCAGGCTATTATTCGTGCCTATGCCGAGGATGCCGTTGCCTATGAGGTGGAGGAGAGAATAAGGAAGAAACTTCCACCCTATACTGAAGAGGAAATAGACGAGCGACTGCGCTACTACTTGGAGCGTATTCCCTATAAGCTCACCTCAGCCAGATACCACTCCTTCCGCCGTTATTTTCACTGGCTGAAGCAGTTAGGCTGGGTAGAATTCACCGGTCGTGAGGAGCACTCAAGTATGCAGGACTACTACCCCAAAGCGCCACCTAGGCGCTATTATCGATTAACCAAGAAAGGCCTTGAAGCCCCCTACCATGAGTGGTCAAGACCGCAGAGGGTACTCTACCCTGAAATTGG
>Ga0315298_1008259_pt1 | contig 13353 bp, 10 predicted proteins | sample WHS_1_MG_FD_203077 | JGI IMG/M metagenome (GOLD analysis project Ga0315298, IMG submission 203077) | Extremophilic microbial mat communities from Washburn Hot Springs, YNP, Wyoming, USA - WHS_1_MG | ecosystem: Environmental > Aquatic > Thermal springs > Hot (42-90C) | place: USA: Wyoming...
CCGGTCGCACGGTGCAGAAGTTCACCTCCATGCGGTTTGACCACGCCCGCCAGATGCAGTACCTGACGCTCATCTACGACGAGGTGGGGGCCGATGGCGCGGTGAGGCGAAGCACGCTCCACACCGAGTTGCGCTACGTGTTCCGGTTTGAGATGCAGTTGCTGCTGGAGCGCGCGGGGTTCGCCGTGGAGGCCGTGTACGGTTCCACCGACCTGGAGCCGTATGACGCGCTTTCGGAGAAGATGATCTTCGTCGCGCGGCGGTGAATCCACAACAGATTCGCGGAGGAAGACGATGATAAACGGCGTGAAGACCCGAAAACTGCGGCTGATTCCCGACGAGCGGGGCTACCTGATGGAGATGTTCCGCTCGGACTGGGAGGAGTTTGAGCGGTTCGGCCAGGTGTACATTACCGCCGTGTACCCGGGCGTGGTGAAGGGCTGGCACTACCACAAGTTGCAGACCGACCACTTCATCTGCGTCAAGGGGATGGCGAAGGTGGTGCTGTACGACAACCGCGAGGGTTCGCCCACGCGGGGCGAGGTCAACGAGTTCTTCATCGGCGAGCAGAACCCCACGCTGCTGACCATCCCGCCCGGGGTGCTGCACGGGTTCAAGGGCATCAGCACCGAGATGACGCTCATCGTGAATGTCCCCGACCGGCTGTACAACTACGAGCAGCCCGACGAGTACCGCTTCCCCGCGCACTCGCCGGAGATTCCGTACGACTGGACGCGGAAGGACGGCTGAGCGGACGAACGCTGGATTGGGAGCACGCCAACAAAGGGGCGCGTGGCTTCCTTTGAAACCCTTGACGCACCTCAGAAACTATGATACGATACCACCATCCTGCGTTGGCGTCCGTGTCATGCGCGTAAACCGCGCCCGCCTGCCCAGAAGGTCAATGTTTACCGTAGGGCGGTACCCAAAGTTGATCGGCGGGAGATGTGTCTCCAAATGTCCAAGTGGCAACACCCAGGTGGAAAGTTAAGAGAGCAAGGGGCGAGCAGTTTGACGGATAGCGAACTGCTTGCCATTCTCATTTCGACGGGTATTGCGGGAAAATCGGCGCAGCAGATTGCTGAAGAGGTCATTGCCAAATTCGGCTCATTGGAAAACCTGGCGAATCAACCGTTGGAGCGCCTTTTGGGAATCAGGGGATTGTCCGACGTGAAAATCATTCGCATTGCCGCCGCGTATGAATTGGCACGCCGACTGGCCAAAGGGCAAGCGCCATGACGAAGAAGACCAAACTCACGGAAACACCCGCTCGTATCCCCGACACGCGCGAATCGCAATGGGATGAAAGCATCCGTGCGTACTTGCGCGATATTCAGACGCAACAGAGCGAATCTGCGCGGTCCCATCGCTTGACGATGCTTTTGCAGGAACTCTTTGGGATCCAACCTGAATTCGTCGAAGAGTATACGACCGGCATCGAGAAATATCTCAAGGTCAAAGGCAAAGATCGCATTCTGAAGGGTAAAGTGGATAATCTCTTCGGCAACGTTGTCATTGAATTTGAAGCCTCGCTCGCCAAAACACGCGCTGAAGCCGAAGAGCAATTGCGCCGCTACGTCGCAATTCTCTGGGCACACGAACCCGCCGACGCGCGCACGCCGTACCTCTGCCTCGCTGCCGATGGTGTGCGTTTTATCGCGTACTCGCCGACGCTCGCAAGAGCCGCGCGCGACATTTCCCCCGACGATGTGCAACTCCAGGTGATCGAAGACGCGGACTGGACGAAACTTGAACCGCGCGAGATTTATTTTTGGCTTGACCGCTATTTTCTTCGCAAAGAAATCTTGCATCCGACCAGCGAAACGATCGTGCGCGATTTTGGCGTCAAGAGCCACGCGTTCCAATCCGTGACGCACACGCTCTCCACATTGTGGCAAGAGATCAAATCGCGCAGCGCGTTTGCGGTTGTATTTGACAGTTGGGATAAGTACTTGCGCGTCGTTTACGGTACACAGGTCGCTGGCGACGAGCTGTTTATCCGCCACACCTACCTTGCGACGCTCGCGAAATTGATGGCATGGAAGCGCATCACCGAAAGCACCACGCTGCCCGACGACGCGCAGATCGTTGAATTGCTAGAAGGTCGTTCATTCAAAGCGCACGGCATTGAGAATTTTATTGAGGAGGATTTCTTTTCGTGGCTGGCGCGCGAAGGCGCAGTGGAGATCGGCGTGGGTATGGCACGCTGGCTATTCTCACTCCTGCAAAACTACAATTTGCGCGAACTATCGGAGGACGTTCTGAAATCGCTGTACCAGGAGTTGGTTGACCCCACCACGCGCCACGACCTCGGCGAGTTTTATACACCCGATTGGCTCGCGCATCGCGTCGTTCGGAAATTGCTTGACGAAAACCCGCGTGGCGCGGTGCTTGATCCAACGTGCGGCTCGGGTACTTTTATCTATCTCACAATTCGGGAGAAGCGCGAGCGCCTGGGCGATTCGCAGCAGACACTGGCGCACATCCTTGATTCGGTATGCGGCGCAGATATTCATCCCCTCGCGGTGATCGTCGCCAAGACGAACTACATCCTCGCGCTCGGCGATTTGCTGAAAAAGCGCAGAGGCGCGGTAACGATCCCGATCTATCTCGCGGACACAATCAAGTTGCCAAGGTACGAGCATGAAACCAAAATGGTTGAGATCAACGGCGCGTTTGCGCAGCGTTCGCCAGGTTATCTCGTAGATCTTGATGGCAATGAACTACACTTGCCTGAACTGTTGCTGCGCGATCTTGCAGTGTATGATCAAGCCATTGAACTTGCCAAGGAGTACGCGCGTCAGCACAAGAGCGGGCGCATTGTGCCCGAACCGTTTCGCAATTATCTGGCAGCACAACGTTTTCCGCACAGCGATAACGCCGCGCTGGTCCACGCGCTGTTCATGATTGCCGACGCGCTCAAGCATTTCATTGACGCCGACCGCGACACGATTTGGGCGTTCGTGCTGAAGAATATCTACAAGCCGCTCTTCTTCAAACGCAGATTTGATTTCGTCGTCGGCAATCCACCGTGGATCGCGTACCGTTTCATTGAGCAGCCCGCATACCAGGAATTTCTCAAAAAGCAAATCACGCAGGACTATCGCTTGCTCACGGGACGCGGCGAACTGATTACGCACCTGGAACTGGCAACGCTCTTTCTCGTCCGCGCGGCGGATTTGTACCTCAGAAGCGGCGGGACGATTGCGTTCGTCTTGCCCAAGAGTGTGTTCAGCGCCGATCAACACGACGGCTTGCGCAAACGCGCGTTCAAATTCAGCGAAGACGCGCTGCAACATCTCTTCTGGCGTGAGGTGTGGGACTGTGAGAACGTTACGCCGCTCTTCAACGTGCCGTCGTGCGTGCTGATTGCCGACAAGCGCGCGTTCGAGACGCGCACGAGTACCACGCTTGCCAAGCCGCTGCGCGGACAAATCCTGCGCGGGAAACTAGAAAAGAAAAACGCCTCGCTGACACAAGCGGAAACTACGCTGACGGTTGAAGACATGGAGTTTTCACTGCACACGCGTGGCAAACGCTCGTTCTGGGGCACAGGTAAACGCGCCGCGGCCCAAGCCGCGAGTTACTACAAGGACAAGTTTGCGCAAGGCGCGACGATTGTACCGCGCTCGTTCTGGTTTGTGCAGGTCAAGCCATCGCCGCTGGGATTCGATCCCAATTTGCCGCCGCTGGAAACCGCCGACCGCGCGCGACAAGAAGCAAAGGACGCCTACAAGACCGTCTTCTTCAAAGGCACCGTTGAAAGTCGTTTTCTGTATGCGACGCTTCTCTCAACTGACTTGCTTCCCTTTGGGCATTTGGACTACCGCCTGGTTGTTCTGCCCATTGAGCCAGAGGATGACCATTACAAACTCGTTGACGAGAACGAGGCGCGCAAACGCGGCTATCTGTATTTGGCGCAGTGGCTACAGAACGTGGAGAAAGAGTGGAAAAAGCGGCGTAGCGCGAAAGCGGAGAGGATGACAGCACTTGAATGGATTGATTATGGTGGGAAACTATCAAAGCAGAACTCTCAGACGAAATACAGAGTAATCTACAATACCTCTGGTACGAATCTAGCGGCTGCTGTCATCAAGAACGAGGAAATTGATTTTGAAATCGAAGGGCAACACGTTAGAGCGCGTGGCTTTCTGATGGAGAGTGTTACCTATGGTTGTGAGACTGCAAACAAGGAAGAAGCGGCGTACTTGGTTGCTTTTCTGAACGCCCCGATAGTGAACAACCTTGTCAAGCCAATGCAAGCGCGTGGATTGTGGGGACCGCGGCACTTTCACAAAAAAGTTCTTGAACTCCCCATCCCCAAATTCGACGCGGCAAATCCAACGCACCAACGGCTGGCGGACCTTGGCAGAGAGTGCAGCGCGAAGGTGGAGCAGTGGCTCGCGCGCGGCGGCGCGGGCAACATCACCAGCATCGGCAGACTGCGTTCAATGGTGCGCGCAATGCTGAAAGAGGAATTGGCAGAAATTGACATGCTGGTGGAACAGATTCTGCGATGATTCTGGGAACTTCATCGCCAGCGGTGTCTCTCCGCAGCGCCCCTCGCTAGCCCAGCACGGCGGCGGGCCGATTCGGGCCTAAGGGCCGTGCCGGCCGGGGCCGAGCGCGGCGCGGCGAGACCGATCGTTACCGCAGCAACGCCCGCACCAGCGCCGCCACCATCTCCGCCTTCCCCCACGTGAGTTCGCGCAGGGTGTACGGCCCGCCGCGGGAGATGAAGCCCAGCCGATATTGCGCCATGAACAGCGCGTTCCACACGATGAGGGCGACGATGACCCCGACCGACGCCGCTGCCGCGCCGGACCGCGACCGAACGCCCTGGAAGAATGCCGCCAGGCCGATGGCGAAGATCGGCAGCACCGCGATGAACATGCGCCCGCCGAAGGCGTCGCCCTGCCACCACGCCGACCACGACGCGATGATGTACGTCTGGCCCGCGACCCCCACGAGCAGCAAGGCCCCCACCGCCGGCTTCTGGCGGGCCAGCATCACCAGCCCCGCGACCGCCAACAGCAGGACCGGGTGCCACAGGAACAGGCCGTGCCGCGTGGAGAACAGGACTTCCAGCACGCGCGGCGATCCCCACACGAACCCCTGGTCACCCTTCAGCAGGTAGCCGCTCAGGAATGGGCTTCCGTTCAGGATATACCACACCAGCATCTGCACCCAGAAGACGGCCAGGAACCCCGCCGCCATCGCGCCCAGACGCCTGGCCCGCTCCACAACTGACCCGCGCGCGAACAGCGCATCCAACACAGGCAGCAGGAGCAGCGGCGCGTCGGGTTGCCGCACCAGCCCCACCAGCCCCCCGGCCACGCCGATGGCAAAACACCGCCTCGCGCTCATCGGCGGACGCCGCGACAGCCACAGGTACAGCAGCACGGACGTGGCGAACACCGAGCACATGTGCGCCATGGAAGGCTCGGCGATGAGATAGTAGGCGAAGTTGCTCGCCAGGTAGAGCGCGACGCACGCCGCCAGGGCCGTGTCCGGGAACAGGCGTCGGGCCGTCCGGTGCATCAGCACCATGGCGCACGAGCCGTACACGATGCTCCCGACGCAGACCGCCGCCTGGTAGACGTAGCCGTAGCCGTCCGCGGCCACAGGCGCCCCCATCGCCCGCAACACAAGGGCGAGCAGGTGCGCTGCCACGAAGAACGGGAGCCAGAGGATCGGCGTGCCGACGGCGTACTGATTGGAGATGCGCCCTGTGGGGGTGCGGTAGATGTCTATGTACCTGGCGGCATTCAGGCGTGCCACCTCGTTGGTGAAGTCCAGGTCATGATCCAGCGCGATGGAGCGGACGATCATGTAGTACCCGATGCCGTCGGAGCCGATGAGCATCCCGTCGGCGCGGGGGATGGGAACCGTCGCCAGGAATGCCGCCAGCGCGAGGGCCGACAGCGCGCCCAGGATGCGGGTCGCGCGCGTTTCGCCGTAGGCCAAGACCTTCCCCACCATCGCCTTCATGCCATCCCAAGCGGAGCGGCGCGCGTTTCAGCCGCGTCGCGGAGCGTGTCGCCTGCAGCGCGGATTGGGCGCACCCTACCGGGAAGAAATCGTCCCTTCTGCCAAACCGATGAAGAATCCGGCGACCGCAATGGCCAGCGATCCCAGAGCCATCCAGAGTAATCCGGGCTTCCAGGCATTCCACAGCATCGTGAAGGTCTCCTTGCGAGCCCGCGATGCCAATTTGGATAGCCCCTGTTCTGACAGAGGCCGACGCTTCCCTTGGACAATTCCCAAGTTGCTCTGAAATACCTCGTTCTCAGAAAACAGACGAAGAGCATTTCGGACGATAGTCCAGGCGCCGTAGGCCATAAGCCCGGCGCCGAGCCAGGCCGCCGAGAATCCCACAAGTTGGCCCCCACCCGCAAGATAGTTCTTCTTGATGAAGGGCAACAGAGTCTCAAACCATAGCGACCACATGACAATGCCCATGAGTGCGATTATGGCCAGCAGGCCTATGAGACGCGGAATGAAAGCAGAACGGCGACCCTGGTCCATGCTTCTTCTCACGACAACAAAACATCTCCGGGCTTGTGCCGATGCGCCCAACGGCGCGCGCCAGCCGCATGTTGGGGCGGTGGCCCCTCATGGCGATTTTCTGTGAACCAAAGGCAGGTAAATAAAGTGGTCAAACACGGCCCCAGATGCGAACTCATCCGCCCCGATGTCGCAGGCAGCGCCTTGAGGCCGACGGTCGCCGTCGCAATCGTCGGTTGGCGCGCCAGTGCAGGCTCCGGCGTCAATGGCCGGGCTGCTGGCGAGCAAGTGCCCGTCGGCGGTCAGTTGCGGGGCGCTGGTCTGGCTATGGCTCTCCCCGCCAAGGTGGGTTTGCCACTGGGAGAACGTGCCATGATCCAGGGAACTGGTGGGCCTGCGGTCGGTGAAGCGGCAATTGCCGCCGGCGTGAAAATACAGATTGTAGTCCATCGCAGGCATCCCGCTCAGAGCAGAAAGGCCGCCCAGTTCGTCGGTGTAACGGATATACACACATTCCGTCGGCAAGCCGCGCGATTGATAGACCAGGTTGTTCTTGAGGATCGGATTCACCGAGGGCGGGCGCCCGGCTTCCGGTTCCCAATCCTGAAATGGGATGCCAAAATAGATCGGGCTGTGGGCTGTCTGCGCTGTATCAATGAGCGTGTTGTTCCAAATCTGCGCGTCCTTTGCCGCGTACAGTCCGATACCGGCCCATTGGGTATCGCGGATGATGTTGTTGCGGATCACGCCGCGAATGCTTTCGTAGTACTCGGGATTGACGGTCAGGTCAAAGTACTCCGGGCTGGTGTCAAACCCCACCAGGATACCTGCGCCGCCGGTGTGCTCAATGCGGGTGCGCTCCACCACGCAATCGGTCGCGCCGCCTTTGAAGTACAGCCCGGTGGCCGAGGTGTCGTGAATGTAACTGTCCTGGACGATCATGCGATCGCCGTTGACGTTGTCAATGCCCTCGGCGCTATCGGGACGGACGGTGAGACCGGTGTTGTACAGTTCGGCGCGGCGGACGGTGAGGTCGTCGCAGCCGGGCGTAACTTTGATGGCCGCGTTGCCGGTATCGTGCACCTTGACATCCTCAAGCAGGATGTTCAACGCGCCGCTGCGGTCCGGCCCGCCCCAATCCCACTTGGTCTCCAGTTTGATGCCGTAGTAATACCCACCGATCACCTCTACGCGTTGTAAGCGGCTGCCGTCGCTATCTACGTCAAAACGCACGCATTGCGCAATGTTCTCATCGTCCACGGGGCATTGAATAATGGCCCACTCGCCGGTTTGCGAGCGGATGGTGATGTTGGGCCGCTGGATGCGGATGGGTTCAGCATAGACGTTATTGGCCAGGGCCGGCGCGCCGCGCAGGACGATGGTGTCCCCCGGCGCGGCGACGGTGAGAGCATGTCCGATGGTTCGGAAGGGATTGCCGAGGCTGCCGTCCCCGCTGGTGTCGCTCCCGGCGGTTGAGACGTAAATGCCGGCGCCCTGCGGAACGGCCGCCGTACCCGGCAGGCATGCGAAGAACAGCGCGACCGTCAACAGCAGAGCGACTCTCTGCACGTTCATTTTCCTCCCTACACAGTCAGCCGTTCACCTGCGCCGCGAGCGCAGCGGAGACGAGGTCAAGGGGAAGCGCTTCTTGGGCGCATTGTACCCCAAATACAAGCCCACTGCAAAGAGGTCGTTCTAACGCAGGAGTGCAGAAAGTACGAAGAGATTCTTTTGTCCAACTCTGCGTCTCAGCGGTGAGTTATTGCGGTAAATCCGCCCCTGCCTTCCGCCCACACCGTTGGCCTCTGATAGGAGCGTGCGCCCAACAAGGCGCGATCAACAACCTTTGGAGCCGCGACCGCGAACACAGCCGCGCCGGCGCGCAGCGAGGCGCGAAGCCGTCAGACGCAGGCGCTTGTCGGGCGGCGGCGAGCGAGTATCATCCCCAAGGTATCCGCAACATCTAGCCCTCTGCGACCTTTGCTCCACATTCCGCGCAGAATTTCGCCCCGGGGCTCAGTTTTGCGCCGCATTGTGTGCAGTGCTTTTCTGCATCTATCTTCGCACCACACTCCGGGCAGAACTTGACTTTAGCAGGTAGTGGGGCATTGCAACTTGGACAGGTGGCCCGCACGCCTTCCCGCCAGTTCTTCTCCTTCAGCATTTCCCGATCCTCTTCGGCCACCTGCGAATGCGCCCAGATCTCTTCTGTCGTCCGACTGGCCTGAGCCGCAGCCATTTCTACGCCAAGATCGGGGGCGCAGTTCTTGCACAACCCTTTCTTCGCGTTCCAGCAACTCTTGCGGCATACCCACGATGAGCAACGCGGGCACTGGACAAAGTCGGATTTGACCTCCTCCATTGCCTTGGCAAAGGCTTCGTCGTGGGCCCTCTCCCAAGCCGCCGAACGCGCCCGTTCGCCCAGGTCGGCTGCTCGCCCAAAAACCCCACCAAACAGGCTACCTGCTGCATCAAGTGCACTGGAGACCGTTCCTACTGCAGACGGTTGAAAGCGCGTGCGAAACCCTGACCCACACCAGTCGCAATAAAACTCAAACTGAAACCCTTGATTTGTGCTGAGGTCCGAGTAATTCCGGGTGAATTCTATCTTGTCCATACGTTTCCTCCTTGGGGACAAATCGGTTTCCTGCGGGCGATTATGCCGATCCTTTTCTCTAAAGCCGCCTGGCGGTTGGTGTGAGCCGCGCCCACCCGCCCCCGCCAGCGATACACACGGCAATAGAGCGCAAGGGTGGGCGTCGGCTCCGCACAGGGTTGGGCCACTCTCTTCTCCTTACTTCTTTACTCACGCTCGCTTTTTCATAAGAACGCACGATGTGGTAACATAGCGCCAGGAGGCCCATCGGGAGGTCGCACTTTCGGTTGGCGCTGCTCTCTCGGCGGCCATCGTAGGGCAAGTTGCCAATTTGCCCTACGTCTAGCGGCCCCCTGTTCTGACGGGCCGAACTGAAGATGCGAGTGTTCTATTGGAGTAGCGAGATTCAATAGCACCTCCGGCAGGTAGATTCTCGCTGTCTGGGTGCGGTAGACGTTGCGCACCGATTCCCCCACCGAATGGCTCGATCCTGCCCACCCCTCCGTGGCGACATAGCCGCGGGCGCGGATGAAGAGGGTTTGCCCCAGCGCCTCCGCCAGCGTCATCTCCAACCGCTTGTTCGGCCGCCGCGAGCGCAGCGAGCCAGGCCGACAAGCGGCGAAGCCGCCGCGCCGTTCAGCCGAGCGCGAAGCGGTCGGCCTGTAACACGTGCACCCGGATATGCTGCATAGCACAATCGCCCCACGTCGCAATGCAAAATAGCCCGCGCACGGTGGCGGGATCTTATTTGCCTACATTATACGACACTTTTGTGCAAAAAGTCAAGGGGTTTTGTGAGCAATCCGCCGCGTGGGGAGATCAAACAATCCGCCGGGCGAGCGGCGCGGCCGGCCCCGCTAGTACTCAAACAGCGTGGTCATGGATTGCCCCGTGTGGATGCGGTGAATCGCCTCGGCAAACAGCGGCGCCACCGACAGCACCTGCATGTCCTTGATTCGCTTCTCCGGGGGAATAGGCACGGTGTTCGTCGTTACAATCTCGTAAATCTCGGGCGTCGCCAGCAGTCGCGGGATGGCGGGCCCGGAAAACACCCCATGCGTGCAGCACAGGCTCACCTCGCGCACGTCCATCTCCCGCAGCCGCGCCACCGCCTCCACCACCGACCCCGCCGTCGCCACCTCGTCGTCAAACAGGATGACCCGCTTGCCCCGCACGTCGCCGATGATGGTCTCAATGTGCACGGTCTCGTCGGTCAGGCGCTTCTTGGCTCCGGCCGCCACGGCAACCCCCAGGTTCCGCGCGAAGGCGAAGGCCCGCTTCGCGTGTCCCATGTCGGGCGCCACCACCACGGTATTGGACAAATCCCGCTTGCGGTAGTAGGCGGCCAGCACGGGGTGCGCCGTCAGGTGATCCACGGGCATCTGGAAGAACCCGTGCACCTGCGGCGAGTGCAGCGTCATCGTGAGGACGCGATTCGCCCCCGCCGTGTGGATGAGGTCGGCGATGAGTTTGGCCGCGATGGAGATGCGCGGCTCATCTTTCTTGTCCGAACGGCTGTACGAGTAGTAGGGGATCACCGCCGTAACGCGCCCCGCCGAGGCGCTTCGGGCCGCGTCCAGCAGCAACAGCAACTCCACCAGGTTGTCGCTCACGGGATACGTGAGGGGCTGGATGATGAACACATCCTTCTCGCGCACGCTGTCCTGCAACTGCACGTACAGGTTGTCGTTGCTGAACTTGCGGGTAACCGACGGCGACAGCGGGATGCCCAGGTGTTCGCAGATTTCCAGCGCCAACGCCCGATGCGCCTGGCCGCTGAAGACGCAGATTTCCTTGCGATTGTCCCTTGCGTTGTCCCGAATGCGAGGCATGGCTACGTATGCTCCCCTGTTGTCTGATGATGGCTCACCTCGGCGAGGTACTCCTGCTCCGTGAGGAACGACCCGCCCGAGATTTCGCGTCGCAGCGGATTGCGCCGCCAGTCAAAGGTCAGGCGCACCTCCACAGGCGCGTGGCACCGCCCGCTCCCGATGAGGACCTTGCGCGTGGTGTACACCGTGTCCTCGCGCCTCTCCCCGAACTCGGCGCTCAACTCGTTGCGCAGGTCCACGCGCGCCTTCAGCGGCTCCCCGCACTTGTCGCACCGCACGTACACCCAGTAGATCATCGGGTCGGCGACGCCCTTGCCGCCCGTCAAGATGTTCAGCACCCGCTCCCAGAAGCCCATCTCCGCACCTCTGGCTCAAACGCCGCTCTAGCCTGTGAAGTATGGAACAATATACCCGAAAAGGCAAATGTAGTCCAGCGCCACAAACAGCGCGTAGGCGGCCACGTGCCATATCCAGGCCCGTGCGGGGCCAAGCCGCCAAATCACGATGTACCCCAGCGCCGACAGGCCCAACAGCAGCGACAGCGTCTTGAACGCGCGCCCCGTGAACACGACCATTGCCAGGCTGGCGGCGATGCCCAACGCGCTCAGAAGGGCCAGAAGGCGCGCCCGCGTGGGACGAAACGTCTCCCGCAGCCCCAGCGCCATCCCCAGGGCGATGGCGGGCATGGCGGGAAACAGGTAGCGCCCCTGGTGCTGCACGAACTGCGCGTTGTACCACAGGTAGGCCGCGCCCGTGAGGCCCAGCCACAGCCCCAGGAACCCCAGCGCCTTCCACTGGAACCCCGACAGCATCCCGCGATTGGCCGCCGCCCGCAGCAGGAACAGGCACAGCCCCGCCAGCGCCAGCAACGACACCACCGTCAGCGCCTGGTAGATGCGCTGATCCACCAGGACGCCCATCCAGCCGAACTGCGCCCAGAAACTGCGGAACGTCGTTACGGCGAATTCGCGCGCCAGGCCGCCCCAGCCCAGTCGGGCCAGCCAGTCGGCCGTGGTCGGCTGCCCCAGCACGATAGCGCCGTGGCGTTCCAGCCCGAGAATGTCCAGCCCGCCGTACACCGTGGCGTTGCGGATGTACCACGGCAGGTTCAGCGCCAGCGACGGGCCGAAGACAGCCAGCGCGCGCGTCGCGGCCACGCGCCCCTGCCGCCGCGGGGCCAGCGCCACCGCCGCAAGCCCCAGCGGGATCGCCACATACGTGGATGACTTGGCGAGCATGGCCAGGCCCATGACCACGCCCGCCCGCGCCCATGCCCACAGCGAAGCGGACGCGCCCCCGCGCCATGCCCCAATCAGCAGAAGCACCGTCCAGAGCAGCAGGAGGTTGGACAGACCATCGTTGTTCACCGCCGCCGTCATCGCCACATGCATCGGGACAGTGGCAGCCAGGCCCGTCGCCAGCAGCGCCAGCAGCCCGTCTTCTGGGAAGATCAGCCACGCCAGGCGATAGCAGAGCGCAAGCGAGGCCGCGCCGAACACCACCGACAGGAGCCGCAGCGCCAGCACCTGCGCCCCCAGGGGCCACCCCCACTTGGTCGGCGCGCCCAGGGCCGCCACGACGCCCTGCGCCTGCGCGGACAGGGGGATGCTCCCCGCCAGGCCGTACACAGGCGCAGCGATGAGGTAGTACAGCGGCGGCTGGTGGAACTCGTAGCGGATGGGGTCAATGCTCATGTCCGCGGGGAAGCGCCGCGCCTTGATCTCCTCCAGGTAGGCGTGCGGATAGTCGCCCATCTGGAGCACGGGCAGATGCCGCTCCTCCCAGACGTAGCGGACGTAGTTGAAATGGGCGGGTTCGTCCGGATTCTGCCACAGGGGCGTGCGCAGCGCGTACAGGCCCGCGGTCAGCACGTAAACCGCCAGGATGACGGCCAGCCCCAGGCTTCGGACATCCCCCCTGGGCGAGTTCAACGCCAACCCTCCCGACTCCGGCGCTAGGCCCCGCCGGACATGCGCGCCAGTTCCTGCTCCACGATGGAGTCGTCCAGTTTGCTGAAAAGCGGGGTAGGCGGCAGCAACTTCTGCCCGGGCGGCAGGCGGCTGGGCTCCCACCGCGCCGCCAGCGCGCTCCCGTCGTAGCGCAGCACCAGGTGCGAGCGCGTCGCCTCTTGCACCACCTCGGTGTACTGCCTGCCGAAGATGTCGGTCTCGTAGCCCAGAAGTTTGTGCAGCCGCTGGGACGAAAACGGCAGGAACGGGGCCAGCAGCACCTTCAGGTCGTTGATGACGCAGAGGCAGGTGTAGATTGTCGTGGCGGCGGCGCGGCGGTCCTCCTTGATCTGGAACCACGGCGCTTTGGCGTCCAGGTAGCGGTTGGCCTCATGCGCCACGGCCATGATCTCCGTGATGGCGGCCTTGAACTTGCACCCTTCCAGCAGGTCGCCCGCCGTCTGGAACG
>Ga0315298_1008261_pt1 | contig 13351 bp, 7 predicted proteins | sample WHS_1_MG_FD_203077 | JGI IMG/M metagenome (GOLD analysis project Ga0315298, IMG submission 203077) | Extremophilic microbial mat communities from Washburn Hot Springs, YNP, Wyoming, USA - WHS_1_MG | ecosystem: Environmental > Aquatic > Thermal springs > Hot (42-90C) | place: USA: Wyoming...
ACCTCGTGTTGCCACGACGCAGTAGCCTTCGGTTACAGGCCGGTGAACGCTCGGCCTGGCGGGGACTTCCACCCCGCTGTGTGGGCGCCTTCGCAGGCGCACTAGGGCGGGCCTTCAGCCCTTGGATTGTGAAAGGTGATGTGGGGTGACCGTTTCGTGGGGCGTTGCCCCACGCTGGTATAGGGCGCGCCTTTGGCGCTTGGGCCAGTGAGAAGGCCACAGTTGAGATTGCAAAGCAAGGCACCGTCAAATTTGTAATCGCATGCATGAGGCCCATTCTGTTGGATGCGGCAACTGTATTACTATATTAAGAGTTTGCTCAATTTGTCACCAGAGTGCGACCTTTGGAGCCGAGTATAATATTGGATAATCTGCGCCGAAATTGCAGATCAGCGCGTGCTTCGAGACTTTTGCCTTCGAACTTTTCGGCCACTGATCCCGCTCGCATTTCCCCATTTGGCGACGAAGTCGCCCGTTTCAGCGCGGCGCGACAGAGCGCCCACCTTGGAACGAACGCCTTTACCTCGCCCAGATCATTCGGCTGCGGCTGCGCTGCGCTGAGGTACTGGCGTAAGGGGAGGGCCAAAGGCCCGCTCCATACCAGCCTGGGGCAACGCCCCAGGTAAAGCGCCGTCACCGAGTCAGAATAAGGGCTGAAAGTCCGCGCCATGGTGGGTAGAAACGGACGTATCCGGCGGAGCGGTCAGTGAGATCCTGGCTAAAGGTATTTATTCGCCTCGCTCTGAATCCACGCCATTACCTGATCAGCGGCATTGGCGACCTTCACAGTCGAGAGCTTTCCTGCCCTTGGCTTCAGTTCGACCTCATCGCGAGCAAGAGATTTCTCACCGACGTTGATGCGCATCGGAAAACCAACAAGATCGGCGTCCTTGAACTTGACCCCGGGCCGTTCATCCCGATCGTCAATTATCACCTCGACACCGCGATCGGCGAGAGCCCGATACAGATTCTCAGCCACGACCATCGTGGGCGATCCATGGGCTGTGTTCAATGGCGTGATGCAGACCTCGAACGGCGCCACAGACAGCGGCCAAATAATGCCGTCCTTGTCGTGCGACTGCTCGATTACAGCCTGGAGAGTGCGGGTGACACCGATGCCGTAACATCCCATAATGCACGGTCGCCTTGCGCCGGATTCCTCGATGAACACCGCGCCGAGTTTCTCGCTGTATTTGGTGCCGAGCTTGAACACATGCCCAACTTCGATCGCACGCCAAATCTCCAGAGGCTGGCCATCAATCACAGAAACCTCGCCGGCCTTTACCACGCGTAAATCCTGCCAATGGTGAACGCTGACATCCCTTTCAATGTTCACATGACGCAGGTGATAGCCGTCTTTGTTTGCGCCGGTGGTCATTCCGGCTGCATTCCGAAGCGCAAGGTCAGCGTGCACCGGAACACTCCCAGCCTTCGTTGAAAGCGTCGATTTCACCGCGCCAAGGCTGCCCGGATGCGCTCCCATGAGATCGTAAATCTCGTCGGGCGTTGCCGGCCTGAACACGTTTGTGCCGAGTGCAACAGCAAGCTTTGCCTCGTTGAGCTGGTCGTCCCCGCGCAAAAGAACGATAACCGGACTGCTCTCGACCACGTAAACAAGCGTCTTGATCTGGCAATGCCCGGGCACGTTGTACGGCTCGGAACTCAGAGCGTCGATCGTCACCACACCGGGCGTGGGAAACGGTTCCGGCTCCGGCCCCGTGTCCTTCACAGGCGTGGACACAATCGGACCGCGGCTGGTCGCTTTCTCGATATTGGCAGCATAAGAGCCAGACTTTGTGCAGACCACCTCGTTTTCACCGGTTTCGGCCGGCACCATGAACTCGTGAGAGAGAGTGCCCCCGATGACACCGGTATCAGCTTGGACCGGGAACGCATGAAGGCCGCACCGGCGGAATATGCGCGTGTAAGCGTCGTACATTTTTTTGTAGCTGATTTCGGCGGCTTCATCGCTGATGTCGAAGCTGTACGCGTCTTTCATTATGAACTCGCGAGCGCGCATCAGACCAAACCGGGGACGAATTTCATCGCGGAATTTTGTCTGAATCTGGTAGAAGTTTTTCGGGAATTGGCGGTACGAACTGATTTCTGAAGCCACCAACGCGGTAATTACCTCCTCGTGTGTTGGTCCCAGCAGCCATTCCTTGTCCGTGCGATCGCGCACCTTGTAGAGAACTTCGCGCGCGGTCACATACCGACCGCTTTGCTGCCAGATGTCCGTCGGCTGCAGAGCCGGCATGAGGACCTCGATGGCGCCGGCCCGGTCCATTTCTTCCCGCACAATCCGCTCGATCTTCCGCAGGGACCGCAATCCCAGCGGCAGAAATGTGTAAAGGCCGCTCGTCAGTTTTCGAACCAAACCGGCTCGAAGCAGCAACTGATGCGAGACGATCTCGGCCTCGGCAGGAGATTCTTTGAGAGTTGGAATAAAAGTCTGAGTCCAGCGCATGCTATTTTTGTTGTGAATGGGTTTGCACAAAGAGGCTCATCGAGCACGCCGTCCAGCACGGTCGTGTTCCGGAGCATGAAAAAGCAACCGCACCCTCACTTGACGGTGTTCAGCAAAGGAGCCAGCCCCTGGATTCTCACCTCGAGGCGGTCGCCGGATGTTATCGGCCCGATCCCGCTCGGTGTTCCGGTGAGGATGACGTCCCCCGGCAGCAACGTCATGTTGAACGAAATAAAGCTGACCAGTTGATAGACATTGAAAATGAGCTGGCTTGTGTTCGAGTTCTGCCTGAGCTGCCCGTTTTGAAAAAGCTGAATGGTCAAATTATGCGGGTCAATCTTCGTCTCGATATACGGCCCCAACGGGGTGAAAGTGTCGAACGACTTGCACCTGGCCCACTGGCTTTCCGACTCTTGTATCGTGCGATCGGTAATGTCCTGTGCGGCAGTGTAACCAAATATGTATCGCGCAGCAGCCGCTTCAGTCACATTCCGAACCCGCCGGCCAATGACAACCGCCAACTCCGCTTCGTAATCGGTTCTGTGATCTGGAAACGGAATCTCGATCTTGCCGCCGTCGGGAATCAGCGACGTCGGCGCCTTCAACCAAAACAGCGGTTCTTTCGGCGGGGCTTTGCCCGTCTCTCGTGCGTGGTCGGCATAGTTCAGTCCCACAGCAATAATTTTTGACGGCGTAACAGGGACGAGTGTTTTCACACCCTTGAGCGGTATTGGCTTCTTCTGGAACGTCGGTGAGCCAAACACATCGCCCTGCAGCCGGTACAATTCCCCATCGACGACTTTGGCATAAAAAATGTCGTCGCCTTTCTGGAAACGGCCAATTGCTGCCATAGAAGCGGCGAAATGCTACCAAAGCGCCTCGGAGTCGGCAAGCGCAAATTCGCGCCCTTGCGTCTCAGCGCGGCGCGACAGAGCGCCCAGCTTGGAAGGAACGCCTTTACCTCGCCCAGATCCTTCGGTTGCGGCTGCGCCGCGCTGAGAGACATGCAAGCTCGACATCTCCGATCCGGCATGACATGCTCGTTGAAAATATCGCGGCGGTGAATTCAGGCGTGATCTGAGCTTTCAGTTCGGCATTGGCTGAAAGCCTGGTTTGCGAAGTTGGCGAATCGAAGTCCCGATCAGGGCGGTTGTGGTCCGGCTCGCGGAGCAGAACTGCGACCGGGATTCTACCATCAGTGCGGTCTCTGGTGCAAAAACCACCGGAGCGCCTGCGCCTGAGGCACTGCCGTGCGGGGCTTTGAATTTCGCAGCCCAAACGTTAAGTTCGAAACCGATGAGAATCACGTTCACGAAAATGAACGGTGCGGGGAACGATTTTATTCTCCTGGACAATCGTTCCGGCAACATTCAACTCACGGCGTCCGACGTAATCCGGCTGTGTGACCGACACCGGGGTATCGGAGCTGACGGCGTTCTGATTCTTGTCCCCGGTCCTGCCGGCGGACCGGACTGGGCATGGGAGTTCTACAACAGCGACGGCAGCGCTGCAGGAATGTGCGGGAACGGCGCTCGCTGCTTTGCCCGGTTCGTAAACCGCGTCACCGGCGCAGGTCCCGAAATCAAGTTTGCCACTGGTGCAGGCCTCATCAGAGCCGTCATCAAAGGTGAAAAAGTCACGGTTGATTTGACCCCACCCAGAGATTACCGGCCAAATGTGAAACTGTCGCTGACCAGCGGCTCTTGCGAGGCGCACTCGATTAATACCGGAGTCCCGCACGCAGTGGTGTTTGTTGCAGATGTTTCCACCGTGCCGGTGGCCCAGCTCGGCGCCGAGATTCGCCGGCATCCCGAGTTCGCTCCTGCAGGCACAAACGTCAATTTCGTCCAAATCCTCGAACCGGGATATATACGCGTCCGCACGTTTGAACGCGGAGTTGAAGGTGAAACACTCGCGTGCGGAACAGGCGTCAGCGCTTCTGCGCTTGTCTGCGCTTTGACAAAGGGGTTCGCGTCGCCTGTGAAAGTGAAGGTGCAAGGCGGTGACACACTCGAAGTCGCGTTCGAGTCAAACGCCGGAGGCTTTAGGAAGGTCAGTCTGACCGGGCCGGCGGAGTTCGTTTTCGACGGTCAAATCGAACTTTGAGCAAGGTCGGTCGAGCAGAACAACACCACATACCCGGGCAACAACAGAGTCGCAACCATCAGCCATGAACCTGTTCAGGAGAAAAGACGTTTTTCAACTGCAGGCAGAAGCCGTGAGCGACCAGCGCCTGCACAGGGCGCTTGGTCCGTTGAATCTGACTGCACTTGGCATTGGCGCAATAATCGGCACCGGCATATTTGTGTTGACCGGCACGGTGGCCGCACGGAACGCGGGACCGGCGGTCATTTTGTCGTTTGTGTTGGCCGGGACTGCGTCTGTTTTTGCGGCGTTGTGTTACAGCGAGTTTGCCTCGCTTGTCCCTCTTTCCGGCAGTGCATACACGTACGGCTACGCGACATTGGGCGAGTTGTTTGCGTGGATCATCGGGTGGGACCTGATTCTGGAATACGCAGTGGGGGCAATCACCGTCGCAATAGGCTGGTCCGGATATGTATGTTCGCTTCTTCGTGATATCGGCGTAAACATACCGCCCGAACTGTCAGCCGCGCACGGCACGCCTCTGATTGATTTGCCTGCGACACTGGCTGCCGCTTTGAAACTTCGCCCCGGGTGGCAGGCATTCACCGAAGAACTGGGTCGGCAGATCACCGCGGCTGGAACCGATCCCGCAACTCTGGCGCAGGTGACCGCTGTGTTCAATCTCCCCGCAGTCATCATAGTTTTCATCGTGACAGCACTGCTCGTCGTCGGGGTGAGAGAATCCGCCTCGGTAAACAACGTGATCGTGTTCATAAAGCTTGGCGTGATTGTGCTGTTCATAGTTGCGGCATTCCGGGCAGTCAACCCGGCAAACTGGGTTCCGTTCATCCCGGAAAACACGGGCGTACGCGAGCATTTCGGGTGGACAGGTGTCATGGCCGGAGCCGGGATTGTCTTTTTTGCGTACATAGGTTTCGACGCGGTAAGCACTGCCGCACAAGAAGCCCGAAATCCGCAGCGCGACATGCCGATCGGTATCATTGGCTCTCTTGTTGTGTGCACGGTGCTTTACATTCTGGTGTCAGCAGTGGCAACCGGTGTTGTTCCCTACCGGCAATTGGATGTGCCCGACCCAATCGCGCTCGCCGCCGACCACGCGGGGCTTGGATGGATGTCATCCTTGATCAAACTGGGTGCAATCGCAGGTTTGTCATCCGTTATCCTTGTGATGCTCTACGGCCAATCGCGCGTTTTCTGGGCCATGTCACGCGACGGCCTGTTGCCGCCGGTCATCCACAAGGTTCACCCGAAGTTCCGAACACCGTGGATAACTTCAATTGTGACAGGAGCTGGCGTTGCTTTTTTTGCGGCGCTGCTGCCCGTGCGCGAAGCAGGCAGCCTATGCTCGATTGGTACATTGCTCGCTTTTGTAATCGTGTCGGTTGGGATTCTTGTACTGCGGTTGCGGCATCCGGAACTGCGGGCCGGGTTCCGCGCGCCGTTGATATGGTTTGTCGCTCCGATGGGGGCATTTTCGTCGCTCTATCTGATGGTGTCGCTCCCATGGACAACATGGGTCCGACTTATCGTCTGGTTTGCGATCGGCATGGTGGTCTATTTCGGGTATGGCATGTACAATTCAAAGCTCGGTCCGGAAAAGATTCCCGGCGAAACACGTTGGTCGCGCGCGTTGAAAGTTGTCGGACTTGTCTGGATTGTGGGCGGTGCACTGGTCACGGTTCTCTGGACATTCGATTACAGGGAACGATATCTGCCCGGGCCATGGGGCTGGGCCGCAGGCATCGCCGGACTTCTGTTGACAGTCAGCTTCGGCATGGTGCTAAATTTGTTTGCGCAGGTCTCGGATCACATACGGGCCAGCCAACTGGGATCAGAAAGTGCTGAGAAGTCACTGCAGTACCATCTTGGAAAATCTGCAGAATAATCTCGAATTGGCGGATCCCTCGAGGCCATCGCCTCCAAGAATGCATTCTTTCATCCCAACTCACCGCCGCCGAGGCAACAGAGTCGCTCCGGCCAACGGGGCGCGCCTGTGCAGCAAGCTGGCAACGACCGCCTTTGGCTCGCCGGAGTCATTCGGGTGCGGGTGCGCCACGCTGAGAATGCTGGGAATATCAGTCCAGTTGTTCAATCCTACCCATAATGATAATGAAACGCAACAACACATGTCTGCATCGGGCCACGCGGCGCCAGTTCATCTGCGGTGTCGCGTCGGTTGGTATCACCGCCTTGTTGAACGAATCATCTGCCGCCGGCAACTCGACACCCTATAAACTGGGATGCTACACCCGTCCGTGGGACCAGTTCGATTACCGGACGGCCCTTGACGGAATCGCAGAAGCAGGATTCAAGTACGCAGGCATCATGACCGCCAAGGGCAAATCGTGGCTCATCCTTAACGTCGAAAGCTCACCCGAAGACGCCCAGAAGGTTGCTGACGAAGCCAAACAACGCGGACTGAAAATTCTGTCGGTTTATGCCGGTGAATTCCCGGTCGAGCGCTCTGTCGAAGCCGGCATTGCGGGGCTGAGAACTCTCATTGATCACTGTGTCACATGCGGCTGTCCCGACCTCATGCTGGCAGGAACATCGAATGCGCGGCTTGTGCAGGATTATTGTCGTGTCGTGGCTGAATGCTGCGACTACGCGGCAGCCAAAGGAGTCCGCCTCAGCATCAAACCTCACGGCGGAGCAAACGCCACAGGCCCGCAGTGCCGAGAGTTCATCCGACGCGTTGGTCACCCAAACTTCAAAATCTGGTACGATCCCGGAAACATTTTCTATTACTCGGATGGGACAATAGACCCTGCTGACGATTCAACCTCGGTTGACGGCATGGTCGCCGGTGTCAGCGTCAAAGATTTCCGCCGTCCGAAGGAAGTCATGGTCACCCCGGGCGATGGCGAGGTCAATTTCACAAAGGTGTTCTCAAATCTTCGCAAGGGCGGTTTTGCGTCAGGGCCGATATTGATAGAATGTTTGGCTCGCCCAAACGCCGCAGCCGAAATCACGTTCGAGGCAAAACGCGCGCGCGTGTTCATCGAGAAAACCCTGGCTGCGGTCTGACCTGCTCCTGGCAAACTGTGGCCACGGTGTTGGCGGCGGTTTTGCAAGCGCAAACCATTTTTTCCTTGTGTTGGTCGAGTCGGAATCCAATGCTCACGGGGTCGATGATCTAAAACAATGCGCATGAAGATGTTTCCCAAACTGCTTGTTGTTCAGTTGTTGACGTCGTTTTTGTTCGTTGTAACAGCAGGCGAGGCACGCCTCTTGCGGTTCCCTGCGATTCACGGCGATCAGATCGTGTTTTCTTATGCAGGCGACCTCTACACCGTTGGCGCAAACGGCGGCGTCGCAAGACGTCTCACAAGCCACGAAGGTTACGAAATGTTCCCGAGGTTCTCCCCGGACGGGAAATGGATCGCGTTCACCGGCCAATACGACGGCAACACAGAAGTGTACTTGATGCCCGCTGAAGGCGGAGTGCCAAAACGACTGACTTACACGGCCACTCTCGAGCGCGATGATGTGTCGGATCGCATGGGACCGAACAACATCGTCATGACATGGCGCGATCCCGGCACTATTGTTTACAGGTCGCGCAGGATCTCATGGAACGCATGGAAAGGGCACCTGACATTGGCCCGGATCGAAGGTGGCGCGCCGGAAATCCTGCCTCTGCCCCAAGGCGGCTGGTGTTCGTTCTCTCCCGACGGCAAAAAACTCGCTTACAACAGGGTGTTCCGCGAGTTCCGAACATGGAAGCGTTACCGCGGCGGCCAGGCAGACGAAATCTGGATTTACGATTTTGAGACCAAAACCACCGAAAAAATCACCGAAGACCCTGCCCAGGATGTGTTCCCAATGTGGCATGGCGATAACATCTACTTCGTGTCGGATCGGGACTCGACACGCCGCTGCAATCTTTTCGTTTACAACATCCCAACCAAAGCAACCAAACAGCTTACTCATTTCACCGACTTCGACATCAAGTTCCCATCTCTGGGCGATAACGCCATCGTGTTCGAAAACGGCGGCTTCATTTACAGGTTCGATCTGGCTTCAAGCCAGACAACCCGCGTTCCGATCGAAATACGCGAAGACCTTGCCGTCGGCAGAGGCGGCTTGCGCGACGTCAGCAACGCCATAACAAGCGAAGACATCGCCCCGGACGGCGCACGCGCCGTGTTCGGTGCACGCGGCGAAATCTTCACAGTCCCGGCCAAACACGGTCCCACCCGCAATTTGACTCGCACCCCGGGCGTCCATGAGCGAAACGCCACATGGTCACCGGATGGAAAATGGATTGCTTACGTTTCAGACGCATCAGGCGAAGATGAAGTGTGGATTCGCCCGCAAGACGGAACAGGTTCGCCCATCCAATTAACCGCGCTCGGTGACACCTACAAGTACCACTTGATTTGGGCGCCAGATTCAAAACGGATTTTGTGGGGGGACAAAATGAACCGGCTCCAGTTTGTCGAGCTCGAGTCAAAGCAGGTAACCATGGTTGACCAATCGACCGCATGGGAAATCACCGACTACACGTGGTCCCCAGACAGCCGATGGATCGCCTACACCAAACCCGAGGAACGCCGTTTCCCAAACATCTACCTTTACAACCTCGAATCAAAAGAAAAAATCGCCGCAACTGACGGCTGGTTTGATGTCCGCGAACCCGAATTCAGTTCGGACGGCAAGTACCTTTTCTTTGTTTCAGAGCGCACTTTCAACCCAACCTACGGCCAAACAGAGTGGAATCATGTCTATCTCGACATGGCCGGGATTTACCTCGTGACGCTTGCCAAGGACGTCAAATCCCCGTTCGCCCCGAAGAGCGACGAGGTCAAGATCGCCAAGGAAGAGCAAAAGAAAGAGCCGGATGTCAAATCGCCAACCCCAAAATCCGACAAACCCGCCACCGAGCCGGAAAAGCCGTCAGAGAAAAAGGACGACACCGCAAAGAAAGATACCGCTGAAAAAGCGCCAGAAAAGAAAGAAGGCGAGAAAACTGACAAGGAAGTGCGCGTGAAGGTCGATGCCGACGGTCTGCCCCAACGGATCATTGCGCTTCCCGTGCCCGCATCACAATACAACTCCCTCACATCTGTCGGGGACAAACTCTATTACGTTCGCAAGGGCAAACTCTTCCTCTACGAACTCGACAAACAAAAGGAAACCGAACTGGGCGATTACCCGGCTTACAGAATCTCGGCTGACAAAAAGAAAATGCTCGTGTCCGGCGGCGGCGCACGCGGAATCATCGATCTGCCCACCGGCAGGATTGATTTGAAAGACAGGCTCGACCTGAGCGACATGAAAGTCAACCTCGACCGCCAGGCCGAATGGTCGCAGATTTACCACGAATGCTGGCGCCAAATGCGCGATTTTGTTTATGACCCGCATTTGCATGGCGTTGACTGGCCGGCCATGCGCGCCAAGTACGAACCTCTGCTCGCCCACGTCCAACACAGAGCCGATCTCACCTATATCATCGGCGAAATGATCGGCGAGATTAACCTCGGCCATTGTTATGTAGGTGGCGGTGACTTCCCGAAACCCGCACGGGTCGAGCTCGGTCTCCTGGGCGCGACGTTGGTCAGGCATTCGCCATCCGGCTACTACCAGATAACCGAAATCCTGCCGGGACAGAATTGGGACAGGCGCCTGCGGTCCCCATTGACAGAGATCGGGGTGAACGTGAAGGTCGGCGATTACATACTCGCCGTTGACGGAAAACCAACCGATCAAATGGTGGATATCTATGCCGCATTGATCGGACGTGCAGGCAAGCAGGTCACACTCCGCATCAACAGTGAACCCAAACCCGAAGGCGCACACGACGAAGTCGTCGTGCCGATCGACGACGAACAGCCGCTATATTACTTGAAATGGGTCATGGGAAACATCGAGACCGTTAACAAGGCAACTGACGGGAAAATCGGTTACGTGCATATCCCTGACATGCAGGTGGCGGGGCTGAACCAGTTCGCAAAGTTGTACTACCCGCAATTGCACAAGGAAGGTCTTATCGTCGATGTCCGCGGCAACGGCGGCGGAAATGTGTCGCCACAGATCATCGAGCGTTTACGTCGTGAACCGGCAATGTGGACCATCGCGCGCAATGGAGCCGTAAACGTCGATCCATCAGGTCAGGTGCTCGGCCCGAAAGTGCTGCTCTTGGACCAATTCTCTGCGTCTGACGGCGACATAGTCGCCTACCGATTCCGCAAGCACAAACTGGGGCCGATTATCGGCATGCGCAGTTGGGGTGGCGTCGTCGGTATTCGCGGGTCATTGCCACTCCTCGACGGTGGTTATTTGAATCGTCCCGAGTTCTCCCGATTCGACCTCGAGGCCCGCGAGTGGATCATGGAAGGCAAAGGAGTCGAACCGGACATTGTGGTGGACAATGACCCTGCGCGCGAGTTCGCCGGCATTGACGATCAGTTGAACAAGGCAATCGAGGTCATTAAAGACCTCCTTGCCAAGAATCCCGTCACGATACCCAAACCGCCCCCCTACCCTGACAAGAGCCGGTGAAGTAATTGGCAGAAAAATGTGGTGGTGAAACATGGCCGCGGTCGTCCGAGCGCGTCGGCGAAAGCAATCGCGCTCGGGAGCGCCGCCGTCCTCGGGCGCATCAGTCCGCCGACCGATGTTAGACCGGCTTCGATAATGCATCCTGCGGCCGAGTCTTTACCGGTTGAGGGCGGCCAAGAATGGCCGCGCTCCTTGCAGCGCGCTGCAGAAAGCAATCGCAGACCAGTGCATCCTTCGAGACTTTTGTCTTCAAGCTTTTCGGCCATTCATTCCAATCCGATCTGCCCCGTGGCCGGCGAAGTCTGGGTAAAGCGCAGGCGAGCCTGCGCACTCACAAACGCTTCGCGATTTACCGGGCGCATCGCAGGCGCGCCACAGTTTGAGCGAATGAATTTCAAGAGACAGCGGTCTCGAACGATCTGGAGCAATCTACGATTGCAGCGCAGATCAACCACGATGGTAGTGCGGCAGGTTTGTCACTTCGGGATTGATTGTCCGACGGTTTTCAGATGTCGTTGTGTCCGTGAAGTTGAAGTTTTGGAGTCACAGCCTGAAGCTCGCGCACCAGTGGACCATCGCTCGAGAACTGAAACCCGATGGAACCGGTGGCACCTTGACCGAAGAGGTCGTGTTCGTGGAATTGATAGATGACGACGGCGTGGTTGGCCTCGGCGAAACTTCCCCGTCCGAACGTTACAAGGAAACCACCCAGACCGTTCTCAGTTTCCTGCAGAAGATCGATCCGGCCCGACTTTCGTTTCGGGACGTCACAGGGAGCATGGCGTACCTCGACAAAGTGGCGCAAGGAAACGCGGCTGCGAAATGCGCAGTGAACGTCGCGCTAATCGATGGCGCCGCCAAAATCGCAAACAGCTCTGTCCACGATTACCTCGGACTCGGGTTCACTGAAGGGCGCCATGTCACTTCGTTCAGCATTGGAATCGACACACCGGACACCGTCCGCGAAAAGGTCCGGATGGCAGAGCCTTACCCCGTCCTGAAGCTGAAGGTTGGGAGTCCGCATGACATCGCGAACCTCGCTGCGCTCCGCGAGATTGCCCCCTCAAAACCAATAAGAGTCGATGCGAACGAGGCATGGAAAACGAAAGAGCAAGCGCTCGATCAGATCGAGCGGCTGACATCTGACGGCAACATTCAATTCGTCGAGCAACCCATGCCCGTAAACACCCCGAAATCGGACTGGGCATGGCTGAAGGCGCACTCGCCACTGCCGATCATGGGCGACGAATCTTACGTGAACGCAGGTGATATCGAGCGTTGCGCGGGCTTCTTTCATGCAGTGAATGTCAAACTCGTAAAAGCAGGCGGGATAACAGGCGCGTTCGAGGCGTTGAAAACCGCGCGCCGCGCCGGTCTCAAGACAATGCTCGGTTGCATGATTGAATCAAGCCTGCTCATCACTGCTGCAGCGCATCTGGCCGAGTTGACAGATTACCTTGATCTGGACGGCAACCTGCTGATCACGAACGACCCGTTCCATGGCGTGAGTGCGGTTCGGGGTGTGTTATCCTTTGCCAACGCGCCGACGAAAACAGGATTGCAGGTGGCTGCCAGGGGCTAAACCTTCCGGCTGAGAGTCAACTGTCTCGGACAGAATTACGTAACTCGAACGCATCCGTGTTACAAACCGTGTCCGGCCGTGGCGCGCGAAGAACTTCGTGCATGTCCCGATGTCGGTTCAGTGCTCAAATCGGGAGCTTGGGAAATCGAGAAATAGGAGTTTCGTGCTCGTCCCCGCGCACTTCGATCCTGTTCCGCCCCAAATCTGTAAGGAGTGCCCTCACAACATCGGTGGGGGATCTCCACACAGGATCTGTGAGCAAAGGTTTCACACAGATTCAGGACGGAGCACAGATTAGGACCTCTCGGGAATGAACTTTTGAATCTGTGTTCCGCCCCGAATCTGCGAGGTACCCCACCCCAATCTGCGTTCCACCGCGAATCTGCGAGGGTTTCGCGAATGACGGGAAAGAAGATGGAAGAAGCGTTGGCACAAAAATGTGGGGCAGAAAAATGGGGTTGTGCGGCATGGCCGCCGTTCGTAGTCCCGCCTTTGGGCGGCTCAGGCTAAAGCCTGCACTACGAGCCGTCGCGGTTCGTAGTCCCGCCTTCAGGCGGATCAGGCTGAAGCCTGCACTACGAACCGTCGCAGTTCGTAGTACCGCCTTTAGGCGGCTCAGGCTAAAGCCTGCACTACAAACCGTCGCGGTTCGTAGTCCCGCCTTCAGGCGGATCAGGCTGAAGCCTGCACTA
>Ga0315298_1008267_pt1 | contig 13343 bp, 13 predicted proteins | sample WHS_1_MG_FD_203077 | JGI IMG/M metagenome (GOLD analysis project Ga0315298, IMG submission 203077) | Extremophilic microbial mat communities from Washburn Hot Springs, YNP, Wyoming, USA - WHS_1_MG | ecosystem: Environmental > Aquatic > Thermal springs > Hot (42-90C) | place: USA: Wyoming...
AGGCACATTCTACCCGTTCGAAAACGACGGGAAAGTTAAGTTGTATGGTGTTGAAGCCGGCGGCGAAGGCATAGAAACAGGCAAGCATGCCGCATCGCTAGGCGCTGGCGCCGAAGGCGTCTCAAAATCTGAGCATGTACGGCGAATAATTCAAAGCGGTGCTGACGGCGTAATTGTAGGAAGCGCCTTCGTCAACATCATCCACAAGTATACAGTGGACATCAGCAAAGCGGTCAAGGCTCTGGAGAAGTTTGCGCGCGAACTCAAAGATGCCACAAAACAAAGCCATTAAGAATCATATCAAACTGCGGCTACACGTGGTGAAAGTTTTTATTTACTATATGCAAGATGCTTATTACGCAAGTGCGCGCCTCGATAGCTCAGCCCGGTAGAGCGGCTGCCTTGTAAGCAGCAGGTCGCGGGATCAAGGCCCGCTCGAGGCTCTAATACCTCTAGTTCTGGGGCCTTCGCCATAAACGCGATTTTTAAGATCACAGGATCCAGTACCTTTGAAATGACCGACATACACAATTCCGCTAAACGGCTCGAGGCAACCAGGCAAAAGCTTGCCAAATTACAACACGAAGAACTATTGCTGAGATTCCTTGACCACCTCCAGGCCTTAGGCCTCTCAACATCAAGGGTTCTGAAGTACGCCACACAACTATGCATACTATACGAAAATACCCCCTTCGATCCTGCGGCTGCAAGCAGAACTGATGCAGAGAAAGCAGTCGCATAGATAAACAGCCAACCCTATAAATCTTGACCAAGCACGGACTTAAGCTTACAGTCAAGAAGCTACTACAATACGCCAAGTGTGGAAGCTGCCACAGAAAACCCCCAGTCCCGCCTGAAGCATCATGGATTGAAGTGAAAGCCGACGACAAAGACAGCAGAGTCGCGCCTGAACGCCTCCTAACAGCCGAAGACATCAAAGCAATGGTTAGGGAGGCTGAAAAAGAAAGGGACAGAGCGTTGGTGTCGGTTCTCTTTGAGGCCGCGCTTAGGTCGGGAGAGCTTTTAACTATGAGCGTTGCAAGCGTGGAGTTCAAGGACGAATACTGCCTAATAGCGGCTAATGGCAAAACTGGGCTGAAGCGCATACCTCTAGTGGCATCACACAAACCATTAATGGAATGGCCCCAGAAGCGCCCGAAGAAACTGGATTTAAACGCGCCTTTATGGGTAGCCCTCAGCAACAACTCCAAAGGCGGATGCGTAAGCTACAGTTACCTCCGCAAGCTGCTCAAGAGGTTTGTCAAAAAAAGCCCATATAAAGAAGGCCGTCTGGCCATACTCAATGAGGCACTCTGCGCTAACAAGCCTTGCAAGGGTCTTCACAGAATCAAGGCTTGAACAGTACGCGGGCTGGGTTCAAGGTTCAAAGATGGCACGGCTATATGGCCATTTCTCAGCCCGAGATCTTGAGGAGGCTGTGCTGGAGCTTCATGGACTAAAACAGACAGGAAAAATAGATGGGGTATTAAAAGCGGCGGAGTGCCCGAGGTGCGGGACTAGAAACTCGCCTGACGCGATAAGGTGCCATTACTGCGGTTACATAATCGACAAGGAACTTGCCACAGAGATGGAAGCAGAAGAGCGTAAGAAGGACGAAGCCATAATAGCTAGGCTCGAGTGTTTGGAACAGCTTGTTCGCGCACTGCTGAACTGGGGGATGCCTCTCCTTGAAAAGTTTCCTTAAATTCTCCAATTCCTCCAACAACTTATTCAGGTCGACCCGACGGACAACAACAAACTCGTCTTGACCCATTAAACCACCGCAAAGACATAAGCATAAAAACTTAAGTTCATGGAAAATACGTTTACTGCCAACTGCAAAATTGGAAAAAGAGAAAAGAGTATACTAACGGTGTTAGATTTTGCCTTCCTTATGTAAGCCTTCAAACATACTCTTAAACTGCTTTAGAGCTTCCTAGCCAACAGACCTACCTTTCACAGGAAATTCAGGTTCAACATCAAACTCAACCGAACCTAGCTTTACAAGATTTTTTGTTTTACGCAAGGGAGCAAATAAGCCAACTTAGAGGTCAGTTCAGAGCGCAAGTTGTGGAGCCTTTCCTTCAAAAAAGGGCTGCAAATGGTTGCAAACTTTAAGTTTCATTGCTGGCACGCTACCGCAAAAGCAGAAACAACAAGAAGAGCAAACACCTATAAAAATAATTAAATGTCCCTTATGTGGCGCAAGCCTGCAAGAAAAACCTTACCAACTGACAAACTAATCAGAAATTATTAGTAACGCAAAAGTTGCATTGTTAATAATAATGCTATTAATTAGCAATACAAAAAGTTGTAATGCTAATAATAGTGTTCTCCCGTTTATCGGTGTCTTCAACATTGTTATTAGCATTTTTCATTAGTGGAATTCTTAGAAACGGCTTGCCTGAGTCGTAGAAGTCCTGAAGCGATAAGCAACTTAAACTCTTTAGTTAACGCCTGAAAAATTGAATGAACAGGTAAACTCAAGTTCATATCAACATGGAAAATAAGGCGATTTTAATGAAAAGTACAAAAATTTTAATAGGAGTGAAAAAGGTAACTGTTTCATGGTTTTCAGGATGGCAGACGCTAAGAAAGAGAGGGTTGGAAAAACAAAAGTTGGTTTAATAGTTTGTGCTGTCCTAGTGATTGCACTTACCCTATCTAATATGTGGTTCTTCCTTGAAAATGAGACTCTACAGAATCAGGTGAACAGTTTACAAACTCAAGTCAGTAGCCTTGAAGGGGATAAGAATCAATTGGAAAGTCAAGTGAACGATTTAGAGACAGACAAAACTAATATGCAAACTCAAATTAACGCCTTAAATGAAGAGATCGCTTCTTTGGAGTCGCAGATATTAAATCTTACAGAAATAACCAGCATGAAAAAGTCTGTTGTTTGGGTAGATAATGAAACACTCATCTATCAGCCTAACTCGTTTAAAACATGGCAAACCTTTTACGCAAACTATCCCGGCTTATTGCTGGTAAGGGTTCAGAAGATACCGGAACAGGGTTACGCCGAGACGGGTACACTCGAAATAGAGGTTGAAGTAAACTCAAAATTGTACATTTCCAGAAAGGGAACGCTTCGCTTATCTCCTGGGAGTGGAGAATATTATTACACGAGTACTGCATTAATTCCTGTTGCTGATCTGACATTTCCCGTATCTTTGCAAGTCACTGTGAGAAACCCGTCATCTGAAACAGTTCGATTGGCAGTAACAATAACGTACGTTTATTGAGAAGCGGAATTATGGGAAAACTAAAAGCAAACGACCTTACGCATTTTTGTTTTTTATTTTAGAGCGTTTCCTAACATTTTGTTCAAAATCTTCAAAATAATTTTTTGTTATTTTATTTAAATTTTGTTATAAAATAAGATTTTATAAAAATAGAATAGCCCTCAGTTTTTTAGAAATCAAAATCATGCGGATGAAGCAAAAAATAACAGTGTACCATACCACAGTAGAAAAGTCGCATTGAAGGAGATTTTAAAGACTTGAAAAGTGTAACTTCAAACATGCACCCTATCTTGATGTGGCTCAAGGCGGGTTGAATTTATTCTGGCAGTTCTACGTCGTCTTCGCCTATGGCGCGCGGGTCCTTGCCTGAAAGTCTATATTTTCTGGCGTTGGTGTCAACTATTTCGTTTTCAAATAGCTTCCGGAGAGAACGAAAGACCTTTTTTGGGGACTCGCCTATTTTGTCAGCAATTTCCTGGAGGGTTAATTCTTTGCCTTCTTTTAAGGCGTCTATAACAAGTTGGTCAGTCTTGTTCAGCTTAACCATGTTGCCCATGCCTCGTGTGGTTTTGTGTGTATTGTGCTGTTTGGGTTTTTCAATTTTGCGGTGTCGCAGCATGGAAAAAGAGCAGCGGTGGGCCACTGTGGTTCGACGCCTAGACTCCGCCTAGCGCCTTCAAGCCCTACGCTCTTACCCGCACCCCCTTGAGCGCTGAACGTCCAAACTTAGGTTGCTCTCTCCCGAGCCTAGCCAGGTTCGCCTGGCAAACAATGAAGACAGCTTCCCTACGGAAACTGCTCATTGACCGCCAGCCCCAAGGGACGGATAGTCACTGTTTCGGAAAGGAAGACCTAAGTGGCCTTTGACGCCTCAGCCACAGCTGTCAGCCCATCTTGTAGAGGGTTTATGGTGCAAGGGACCCCTAGCCCCCCGCCTAAGACCCACCGCCAAACACTCAAAAGTCAAACAAAACTATAAAACTTTCCCACGAGGTTCGGATGTTAAACTTGCAGAAAGCTGCCATATTTTTAATATCACAGTATAATACCTGTCCTTATCTCTTGTTCGCTTCCTAAAGCGCAACAGTCTAACAGTTCAACATTAGTCTTTATTTTTTTGTGAAACACAAAGCTTTTTACTGACTCGATATAAAAAATACCAATCGCACATTAGGTGCAAAATTAGTGGAGAAAGAACAAACGAAGAAAATTATTATGGCTATAAGTGCAACGTGCCTACTGCTTTTGCTTGCGTTCTCAACAATTCAGCAAATATGCATCGCTGCCATAACTTCTGAACAACCTTCAATTGTAGACGCTCGACAGATGCCTTTTTTTAATCAGATGGGGACTCGCCTCGCTGAATACAATCAAAAAGCTGATTGGACTAAGAAAATTTTCCCAACGGACGAGCCATACTTGGACTCTGCAGACCAGACTGTATACGTAGAAGTCTATGTTTCAGATATAGATGATATAATTCAACTCTCCGAAGACTGCAAAACTGGAAAGACCGAAAACGTTTTCAAAGTATACAGAGCCACCGAACGAACAGTTAAACAGCTATCTGAGATTCCTCACAAATACTTCTACGTAAGCAAATTCAGTCCATCAATCTGCATGACAGTAGAAAAAGAAGCCTTACAACAAATAGCAAACCAGCCTCCAGTATACTGCATACGAGTCATACCCCCATTAAAGCCATTCTTAAGTTTTAGCGAGATACGCAACCTTGATGACATAGCCTACACAATGTCGAATCATGACAGCACTCTCGATTCAGCAACCGATATTGCAATCATCGATTCAGGTTACGATCCTAACGATTCACTCCTATACGGAGAGGCAAATGACAACATTATTCCTAATCACCAGTGGGATTTCACCGATGGCAATACCGATGTAAGTAATGGAGCAAACGAGCATGGTTCAACAGTCGCAGACTATCTGGTACATGGCTTTGGCGAAACTGGAGGTGGCGAAACTGGTATGTATGAAGACCCGGACTTCTGGGTCCCCTTGAAAATATGTGATGACAGCTACAGTACAGCCAATCAATATGCGTCGCAGGCTATAGACTGGTGTATAGCGCATGACATGGAGATAGTTTGTATGAGTTGGGGAAGTGAGCCTGCCTTGCCATGGGGAATTAATACATGTAATGGCTGGTGGTGTGACAGATTTAGGACGGGCACGCTCGCGGGAATAACATGGGTTGCAGCAGCAGGCAATGGTGGTCATACCAACGGTGTTGCGTATCCCGCTGAAAGCCATTTTGTTGTTGCAATAGGAGCCTATAACAACAATCCAGCTCAAAGAGAAAGCTACAGTGACTATGGAACAACATATTTTGCCACTATATCCCCTGCTCAGATTTACTGTTTGACATGCTACAATGCTCAAGGATTCACAGAGTTTAAACCTAATGCTTACGAATGCGGTTTTGTTTACTGGGCTTGGGGACAGGGAACTAGCATTGCAGCTCCATTTGCGTGTGCAGACATTGCAATCGGGGTGTACAGTCCAAACAATGGCGAATATACCCAGGGATATGAGTACCTTCTTGACGTAATAGCTCTAAGCAACGAGTACCCCGTATCACCCAGTGAGTCCAGTCAACAAGGTGACGTTATCGACACGCATACATTGTGGCACAGACAAAGAATTACACCATAGTAAAGAAAATGGAAACTAGGGAATGATGAAAACTAAAAACAATTTCCTTCTTTCTTTCGGCTCAATAACAACGTTGGTCTTTGGCTTGTTAGCTGCCTTCATTCCAGGATTAGCATACGTAACAGTTCAAAGTTATTTCATGGATGTACCTGTTGCACTATATGGGCTCCCTAGTGTCTATTACCCGCCGTTAGAACCCGGCGTTCATATGAATACTATAAAATTAGTTATTTCTGCCATCGGGGGGTTAATAGGCTTATTTTCGTTGCTCGAAAACCAAAACAAACCCGCTTACATGGGTTTCGCCGCAATTGCCATAACTAACTTGGGTTTGATGCTGCCAACAGGAGATGCAAGAATAAGTTTTCCAGAGATGCGTAACTTCGATGTGCCATGGTTGGGCTTTTACCTTGTACTCGTGGGCGTTTCAATCATGTTTCTAGGTTTAGCAATGAAGAAACCTGTTGTGCCAAGGATAACTCTCTTGAGCGTACCTCTGTTGCTGGCGGTTTATTCGATATACCCTCTTTTTGTACTAAGTAATTTTCTGCCGTGGATTGTTTTCGGGGCGCGTATAGGCAGTCCTGTGAATTGGCTTATGGGTTCTCTAATTCTAACAGGGCACTTGCTGATGCTTTGGGGAGCCGCCAAAGCAATTAAGCCTTCCTTAAGAGAACATTCCAAAACTAAACAAAGAATGACGACTGAATAAAAAAGTCGCTTAAGTTGTTCCTAACTTTCCACGTTGACAGTTAACGTAGTATGGCACTTTGACTTTTCGTGCCGCGCCCCTTAAGTTCTGAAACCATTTGTCCCCGGTTTTAGCGGTTCTGACTGACTGTGTTGACGGACGCAAATCCCACAATGACACTCTCTATTCCGCTTGCGATGATGCGCTCGGCATGTTCGGGTTTTTTAGGGTCTCGACGGCCTTTGGCGCCTCAGCCACAGCTGTCAGCCCATCTTGTAGAGGGTTTATGGTGCAAGGGACCCCTAGCCCCCCGCCTAAGACCCACCGCCAAAATAGAGAGCGAATGTATAACTTTAAAACTTTGTCTTTTTTGGTGTGATTTTGTGGTGTAAGGGGGTGTCATTTTTGTATGTTGTTATGTGTGCGCTTTGATTTGTATGGTGCTGCTCTTCTAGTTGAATAATCTGCTGAAAGCCACCATCACAAATGGTTTTGGCTGTGTCTGAAAATAGAAATGTTTGTATCATGGATTCGTAATTCTTAATATATACATTTATCAATGCGATAATAAGAATGAAGGAACAACCTCTATGAAAACCAAGAACCTATTTGGAACACTACTTGCCTCCGTAATTTTACTGGGCGTAATAACGCCGCTCGCCAGAGCCGAAACCCTCGTCAAAACCGATTTTGAACAGGAAAGCTTCGCCAAAACCGTCGATTACATGGAATACGTCCGCGCCTATGCAACGCTTCACGGCATCCCGCAACCAGCCAACTTTGACAAGTGGCACGCCAACATGTACATGACTTACGTGAACATCAGCGGCTTCAAACTACTTTACGCTGGACTCAAAGAAATAACCACAGACGAAACCAGCTACCTGCGCATACCGATGCAAGCGTTCATCATGCACTACAAAACCAACAAGAACAACCGCGACGTCATCCTAGCCAGCACGTTCCTCATGCTCATGGCATTCAACGAAACCACCACCTCGCTTTACCCCAACTCACCTGACAAAGAAGACATGCTGTACGCTTCCTTCAGCCTCGGCTTCGACCTCAGCAACTTAGGCAGGACATTGCCAGTACTGAACAGCGAAACAGAAGTCATCCCGCTGACGCATGAAGGCAACGAATGGATGTGGGGCATGAAATACACCAACCTAACCGCGCTATGGTGGAAAACATGGATAGACCCCAACAATCCACGCTTCCAAAACAGCTGGCCTGTTGCTCTAACCGTCTACGATGAGCTCACGTTCACCTACAAGCTCATCATCAACCCCGCAGCTGGTGTCGCCACGCTACAGGAGAACCACATAATCGGAAGAATGCGCCATCTCTTCGTCGGCGTAATTCCAGCCCTCTGGGTCTACTACAACAGCACAGGCACCTATAGCATGCTCGGCACACAAATCAGTAACGACACCATCTACGACTTCATCCACGACAATGGGCTTAAAATGAGTATTATAAACTTCCAAACTAGCATTATGGCAGACCACGAAACCTACAGCCAAACGCCCACTGGGCAAAACGTAACAGACACGGAAGTCGAAGTTACCGATACTTCGATAGAGACTTATGCAGATGACGGCGAAAAAATCTTCAACGCCGACTTCGGCACCAAAAAAAACTACAAGCTTTACAACTATATGGCTGACCCAACCGAAACCACATACGGCATTTACGAGTCAACAGCAAGAACCACCAAGATAGCAGGCTACGCAGGCAACGGCGGCTTATTCGCTTATCACATAGGCTTAATGAAATTTCTGCCCGCCGTAGTCGTGCACATGTATCCAGCGCTCTTCGCTAAAGCTGCCTCAACAATCGCCAACATGAGCCGCGCTAACTACTTCTACATAATCGCCTACCCAGAATACAGCGGCTACCGCGTTGAACACGACCCAACATTCACCGCATACATAGCAGCAACAACTAACACAAAGCCAGAACCACTACCATCAGGCGCGGGAACATTAATCATCATAGCTATAATTGTCCTCGCCGTCGGCATAGGCATCGCAGCATTCATAGCCCGAAGAAAGCCAAAAGCCTAGCAACCTCTTCCCTTTTTATCCTTTTTTTTGTCAACTTCACTTTGTGCTTCTTTCAGCTCACGCGCCAACGTCTCCAGTTCCTTAAGCATACCGCTCGCATCCCCAAGATACTTGTGGATGATGTTGACGAAGGCGCTTCCTACAATTACGCCGTCAGCACCGCTTTGAATTATTCGCCGTACATGCTCAGATTTTGAGACGCCGAAGCCAACAGCCAACGGAACACGCCCCGCCGTGTAGGGCAAAATGCGCTTAATCAGCTGGACGGTTGACTCCTCCAAAGCTTCGCGAGCGCCGGTTACGCCGAAATGCGAAACAAGATATAGAAAGCCAGAAGTGCACGTGACAATTTTGCTTAAGCGTTCGTTTGAAGTTGATGGTGCCGCAAGAAAAATCGTGTCAACTCCGAAGCGCCTTGCCGTCTCGCAGTAGGTTGTTGACTCTTCAATTGGCAAGTCAGGAACAACCACGCCATCGACGCCCGCGTTTTTTGCTAACTGGAAAAATTTTTCGGTTCCCATACGGAAAACAGGATTGAAATACGTTAGAAGCACAATGGGCACGCCATGCCTTCTTTTGATTTCTTCCGCCAGCTCCAGCACAGTCTTCGGCGTTGTCCCAGCCCTCAAGGCACGAACAGTCGCTGCCTGAATCGTGGGGCCATCAGCTATCGGGTCAGAGAAGGGCACACCAAGCTCGAGAATGTCCACGCCGCCTTTAATGAGTGCCTCCGCGATTGCTGGCGTGAAACGCGGCGCTGGGTCTCCGCCAGTCACGTAGCCTATAAGTGCGCCGGCTTGCTGCGCTTTCAGCCTCTGGAAAACCTTGCTGATCTCACTCATATTTTCACGCCCAGAAAATCGGCTACTACTTCCACATCCTTGTCTCCGCGGCCAGACAACGTTACCACAATCGCTTTTTCCCGGTGCATGTTCCGCGCCAACTTCATGGCAAAGGCTACCGCATGCGCTGACTCAAGCGCGGGAATTATGCCCTCCTCACGCGACAAGACACAGAAGGCGTCCACAGCCTCTTTATCAGTTGCCGTGACATACTCCGCTCTTCCCAGCGCTTTCAGAAAAGAATGCTCAGGCCCGACGCCTGGATAATCCAAGCCCGCGGAAATACTATGCGTATTCTGTATCTGGCCGTCGCTGTCTTGAAGCACATGGGTCAGCATTCCGTGAAAGACGCCTTCGGCGCCAGCGTTCAGCGACGCGGCATGCTTGCCTGTTTCTACGCCTTCGCCGCCGGCTTCAACACCATACAACTTAACTTCCATGTTATCTTCAAACGGGTAAAACGTGCCTACAGCATTGCTGCCCCCGCCGACGCAGGCAACCAGCGCGTCAGGCAATCGATTTTCTTTTTGTAGGAATTGTGCTTTTAACTCGTTGCCGATGACGCTTTGGAAATCTCGGACGATCATTGGATAAGGATGCGGCCCCACAACGGAACCTATGAGGTAATAGGTGCTTTCAACGTTGGATGCCCAGTCTCTCAGCGCCTCGTTTATGGCGTCTTTCAATGTTTGGGAGCCAGATTTAACTGGGTGCACTTCGGCGCCTAAAAGCCGCATTCTGAACACGTTGAGCCGTTGCCGCTTCATGTCCTCAGCGCCCATGTAAATCTCCGCTTTTAGCCCTAAAGCGGCGCATGCTATGGCTGTGGCAACGCCGTGTTGGCCGGCGCCTGTCTCGGCTATTACCCGTTTCTTTCCCATTCTCCTCGCCAAAAGCGCCTGCCCCAGCGTGTTGTTGATTTTGTGTGCACCGCCGTGCGCGAGGTCTTCCCGTTTCAGGTAAATTTTGGCGCCGCCCAGCTTCAGTGTTAGGTTCTCCGCGTAATACAGCGGTGTGGGGCGCCCAGCATACTCTGAAAGGTAGTAGGATAATTCCTTTTTGAAGCTTGGATCCTGCTTGGCTTTGGCGTAGGCTTCTTCCAGTTCTTTGATGGCTGCCATCAAAATTTCTGGGACAAAACGGCCGCCATATTTCCCATATTTCCCATCGATTGGGTAACTACTTAGCGTTTTCATATTTCAGCATCCTTTTTGCGTTTTTAATGAACTTCACCATTTTCTTGTGATCCTTAATTCCCGGTTGCTTTTCGATGCCGCTGGAAACGTCCACAGCGTACGGTTCGACAATAGCCACTGCGTCAGCGACGTTTTCTGGGTTAAGCCCGCCCGCCAGAATTAACGGTTTCGGATGAATAGCCTGCTTAATTTGCCTGCTTAATTCCCAGTTATGGGTTACGCCGGTTCCGCCAAACTTGCCGTTAATGAAGGAATCAACTAGAACCGCGTCAGCCAACTGTGCCATTTTTACAGCCGTGCTGACCGCGTCAGTGGAGTGGGCGTTAACGGCGCCTATCAAAGTGGTGTTTGGCAGCTTAAGCCGGACTGAAGCAGCGATATGCATGTTTTCGCAGTGAACTTGGAAGGCGTCTGGATTCAGTTTCTCGTACACCTCAAGCTCGTCAAGGCTTTTTGGAACTGTGACTAGAACGCTTTTCACGAAAGGCGGCACTTGCCTAATGAGCCGTTCAGCTTCAACTAACGAAAGATTCCGCGGCGAAGAAGCTACACCAACCACGAAGCCGACCGCATCGGCGCCAGCAGCTGCTGCCGCGTCCAAGTCTTCTTTGCGGGTTATTCCACAAACTTTCACCTTAACCTCTCTCATAAGGCATGCACAAACTCCTTAACTTTCTTTTCAATGTTAGCCGCAAACATGACTGCTGATCCAATGAGGAAAGCTTGAGCGCCACATTCACGCAGAAAACGCACGTCCGCCGGCGTGTTGATTCCGCTTTCGCTTACCACGATTTTTCCTTCTGCATGGTTGCGCTGCAAAATTTCCCTAGTCGTGTTCAAATCCACTTTTAACGTTGCCAAATCGCGGTTATTAACCCCCACTAAATCCGCAAACGTTTTCACCGCAGAGCGAAACTCCGCTTCAGTATGTGCTTCCAGCAAAACTTCCAGCCCCAAAGCGTGCGCTTTCGCAATCATGTCTTCGACGTTGCATTCGCAGTAGCCCCTATCAAAAAGCGCCTGAATCAGCAATACAGCGTCGGCGCCCATTTTTGCGGCGGCCTCCAACTGCAACGGGCTGAGAATTATGTCTTTCATGAGGATTGGCAACCGTGACGCTTTCCGCGCTTCGACAAGCGAGCTTAATGCGCCATTGAAATGTTTAGGTTCAGTTAGAACTGAAATGCCAATGGCGCCGCCTTGCTCTATGCTCTGCGCTATACTATGTACATCAACGCTTTTTCTAATTACGCCGGCAGAAGGCGACGCTGGCTTGATTTCTGCGATAACTGGTGCTTGCATAGCCTCCAAAATTGCTTTTCGCAAACTAATCTTGAGCGCCTTGGTGGTTACGCCTTCCACGTTATAGTAGCCGCCTTTAATGGTTTCTCTTGCGCTCTGTGCTAGTATGTCAAGGAAGTCACGCATACTTCTGCTCAAGCTCCTCAAGTTTTGACAAGCATCCGCCAGACGCCTTGATTAAGGCCTTAAGTTTCTCATACGCTGCTCCGCTTTCTATTGATTTACGCGCGACTTCCATGGCGTAACCGAAGTCATCTGCCTTTCCGCCGACGATGAGCGCAGCAGCGCTGTTAGCGAGCACCAGCTCCATCTTTGGATCACCTAAAGCGCATTGTCCACTTAGAATTTTGAAGAGAAGTTCAGCGCTTTCTTCTGGTGTCGTGCCCTTTATGTCTTCTATTCGCGCCGTTTTGATGCCTAACTCTTTCGGCGTTATTTCTAAGGTTGCTACTTCCTTTTCTCTTAACCATGCAATCGCTGTTTTGCCTATAGTTGATACCTCGTCGAGGCCATCCAGCCCGTGGACTACCATGGCTTCTTCGCATCCAAGATTCTTCAAGGCGTAAGCTAAGGGCAATGTCAACTGTGCATCATAAGCGCCAAGTAACTGCGCGTTAGCTGAAGCGGGATTAACCAGTGGACCTAGAATGTTAAACACTGTGCGGATGCCTATCTCTCTTCTCGGCTCAACCGCATACTTCATGGCTGGGTGAAACGCCGGCGCAAACATGAAGCCTACACCGATCTGCTCGATAGCTCTTTGCACTGCTTCCGGCGTCATGGTAAGGTTGAAACCAAGCTTTTCTAGCACGTCAGCGCTGCCACTTTGGCTTGTTACTGAGCGATTTCCGTGCTTCGCTATGGGAACACCTGCACCGGCGGCTACAAAAGCCGCGGTTGTGCTGACGTTGAAGGTTTTTATTTTGTCTCCGCCTGTTCCGCATGTGTCAACCAGTCGCCCTTTTACCTTAGGCTGGATCCGGCGGCAATGTTCCCTCATGACTGTGGCAAAGGCTATCAGTTCTTCGACAGTTTCTCCTTTCATCCGTAGAGCGGTTAAAAAGGCTGCGATTTGAGCGTTAGTCGCTTTACCAGACATTATTTCCCTCATTATTTCTTGTGCTTCATCTAAAGTTAGGTTTATTTTCTCCACAAGTTTTTGTATGCCCTCTCTGATCATTCCGCTTCGTCACCCCTCCAAAAAGTTTCTTATAATCAGTTTTCCGTCCTCGCAAAGTATAGATTCAGGGTGAAACTGCACGCCTTCAATTGGATATTTAACGTGGCGGATGCCCATGATTTCTCCATCGTCAGTTGAGACT
>Ga0315298_1008271_pt1 | contig 13337 bp, 14 predicted proteins | sample WHS_1_MG_FD_203077 | JGI IMG/M metagenome (GOLD analysis project Ga0315298, IMG submission 203077) | Extremophilic microbial mat communities from Washburn Hot Springs, YNP, Wyoming, USA - WHS_1_MG | ecosystem: Environmental > Aquatic > Thermal springs > Hot (42-90C) | place: USA: Wyoming...
GTGAATGAGGAAAGGCTTAAACTGATGAAGAAAACCGCCTTCATAATCAACAACGCACGGGGACCAGTCGTAGACGAAGAAGCCCTTTACAAAGCCCTAAAAGAAGGGTGGATTGCAGGCGCAGCCCTCGATGTCTTCGAACAGGAACCAACATCAGTGGATAATCCGCTGCTTAAACTGGAAAACGTGGTTGTCGCCCCCCACATATCAAGCGCAAGCCATGAAACCCGATCCAAAATGGCTGAGATGGTGGCGGAAAACCTCGTCGCCTTCTTCCAAGGAAAAGTGCCGCCGAACCTAGTTAACCCTGAAGTCTTAAAAGTGCGCCCTTTATCAAGGCTGATTTAGAGAGAATAAATTTGCCGTTAATCAAAACTGCGTGCCCACTCTAAAAATTACAAGCAAACTTAAAAAACAAAACGTTGGAGGCAACAAGGTATATAAAAAATTACCGTTCAAACTGAAAATTCAAAAATATGAAGAGTATAGGTAGGGCGATCATGAAAACTGAGTTGAGGACCTTTCTTGAAAATTTGGGTGTTTTTAAGGTTGGTTTTGCCGATCCTGCGCATGGATTTGAAAAAGCTAAAGATTGCCATCCTAATGATATCATGGAAGATTGCAAATCTGTAATTGTCTTTGCCTTGAATGCGCATTTGGGCTCTTATATGACGTTGAAATGTTCCGAGAGAAACAATGTTGAATTAGGAATCATCAACGTTTACGGTAGCTTGGTTTCCTATAAAATCGCCGAGTTTCTTAAAGAAAACAACTATAATGCTGTTATTCCTTACGGGTATAAATATGAAAAAGAGAAAATCGCTTATTTGTCTTTTAAATTAGCCGCTTATGAAGCGGGACTTGGTGTTTTTGGGAGGTCAGGATTAATAATTACTCCTGAATATGGACCAAGGATTTATCTCGGTGTGGTGCTTACAGATTCTTTGATAGAATCAGATAGACCCTTGAAAAACTTTAACCCATGCGCAGAGTGCGATGTATGTGTTAGACTTTGCCCAATAAACGCTATAAACAAAGAATTGCCGCCACCCACCGGATTTAACAGAAACAGATGTCTCCAATTCATTAATAACCTCAGAGAAAAAACAAATGGACAAATAAGGTTCTGCGGGTACTGCTATAACTGCTGCCCAGCTGGAAAAGTACATAAGGAAACATTCCGCTTAGGCAGATGGAAAACCCTTCTTGATTTAAATGATCAAGAGAGGGTGAAACTCTTACGAACTTTCGAAAAATCGTAAAAGGTCTAGAATGAACCATACGAGAATATTGACAAACACACAAAAGAATACGAAGATCAAATGTCTGATTATAAAATAGCTGTTTATAAAAGAGAAGGAAAGACGAACGAAAACGCTATGAGAGGATTAATGGTGAAAAGATTAAAAGTTGAATGGAGAATAAATAATGTAAAAGTTAATAGTGATAGGAAAAACTTGTATTACAGTTTTCTAAAGTTAAGTGGTGTGGATGAAAGTCCTATTTACAAATGTTGAAGCTTTAGCAAGCAAATACGTGTTCCGTCTCATTAGTAAAGAGAAATCCATCAAAGTCATAACCCACAAAGGTTCAATGTCACAAAAGGAACTCATTAAAATCATTCCACAAATTGACGTTGTTGTATTGGATGGTAGGACAAAAATTACGCGCGCTGTAATAAATGCAGGGAATAACCTTAAAATTATTGCACGAACAGGTGCAGGATTAGATAATATCGATATTAACGCTGCATCAGAGAAAAGAGTTTACGTTACATACGCCCCAGAATCTAACGCTAAATCCGTCGCTGAACATGTAATCGGAATGTTGTTAGCCCTAAGTAAGAATCTTCTAAGAGCAGATAGAGAAACTAGAAAAGGAAATTACCAGTTTAGAAACGAGTTTCTTGGTGTGGAGATTTCAGGAAAAACTCTTGGCATCCTTGGACTTGGAGCAGTTGGTTCACGCCTAGCATCTATGGCCTACAATGGATTTAATATGAAAATATTAGCATATGATCCATATGTAAACCATCAGTATGCCAAAAAACATAATGTGCAACTAGTCAATTTAAGCGAGTTATTGAGAAAAGCGGATTTTGTATCTGTTAACTGTCCCTTAACAAAGGAAACGCGCGGTCTTATTAACGAAGAAAAATTGAGGTTGATGAAGAAAAGTGCTTACATAATAAATACATCTCGCGGAGGAATAATAGACGAGAATGCTCTGTACTATGCACTTTCTCAGCGCTGGATAGCCGGAGCTGGTCTCGATGTTTTCGAAGGAGAACCGTTGCTGAATCCTAATAATCCCTTATTTAAGCTTGAAAATGTTATTTTGTCACCACATACTGCTGGTTTAACTCGGGAGTCGATAAAAAGAATTGGAAAAGAAGTCGCAAATTGTGTCAAAAAAGTACTTCAAAATGAACGCCCACCCATCAAAAATATAGTGAACAAAAATCTTATCTCATGAACGAAAAGTGATTGCAAACAAAATTAAGTCATGTGCCGCATCTAAATTAAATTCTCGAACATTATGTTTTCACGTGAAAATGGTTAAAAGTTTAAATGTCCTCTGCCAAACAATAGGAATGAAGTTTAGCAGATTTAACAAATTTTAAGCTGGCATAAGTGGCTGAACGCTAAAATGGACACGAAATTCCAAGTTCCACTGCCAAGTTTTTCAGCAAAAGAAAAGTTTGTTCATCTAAAGGTATACCAAGTCTTCTTCTAACTTCGGTTTCTCTCAGTTCCATTTCACCAGGTAAGAAAATTTCTTTCACGCCATTTCTTCTGGGGCATCTCTTGATGTTCATTATGTAATCGGTGATCAAATTTTTATATTCTTGGTAGGGTCTAAAATGCTCAATGTTAATTGCTTCTATAAAGAAACCGGTTCCGGAAGGACCGCTAAAGTCATTAAGCTCCTTAACATCGCGTCCGTAACTTGAACCTATAAGCAACCCGCAAAACAGGTCTACTGCAAGGGCTAATCCATAACCTTTAGGTCCACCTACTGGGGCTAAAGAGCCCATAAGTGCTGCTTTTGGGTCATTGGTTGGGTTTCCATTTTCGTCGAAAGCCCATCCATCGGGTATTTTTTCACCTTTTAAATCCGCCAACCTTATTTTGCCTCGAGCAACAACACTCAGTGCCATATCTAGAATTATTGACTCGTTTTTATCCACAGGGAAACCCACACAAACTGGGTTAGTGCCGAACATGGGAATTTTTCCTCCCCATGGAGCTATGGCTGGCGGTGCATTCGACAATATTATGCCTATAAGTTTTTGTTCCGTAAGCTTCATCGCGTAATGAGCCGCTATGCCAAAGTGATTCGAGTTCCTCACTCCCACCGTTACTGCCCCATAATCTCTGGCTTTTTTGGCTGCCAATAAAACTGCTTGCATTGCTGCAACCTGTCCAAAGTTGTTATGAGCATCTATAATTGCAATGCTTCCTTGATCTTTCACAGTTTCTATAGGCCCCAAAGGGTCAATAAGCCCTTTAATAACCCTCCTAATATAGACTGGTAGTCTTACAACTCCATGTGAATCTATACCTCTGAGGTTTGCCAAAGTAAGATTTTCAGCAATTATTTTTGCTTCTTCTTCTCCAACTCCTACATGTTTAAAGACACTTACACTGAACTTAAACACTTTTTCAGCCTTTACCCTTCTGATAGTTTGCAAGCCAAAGCACCTTCAAATTGTAAGGGGATATAAAAGTAATCAATAGCAAGGTAATATAATTGTTTTATTGTAGTTACCCTTGTATTCTCCATCTTAAAATATAGCAAATAAAGCGGCTTAAGAGTCTGTTGAAGATCCTCATATAATAAAAAGGTAGAGTAGTATGGTGATAAAAACTGTTTAAGCGGTTCTTAAATATTTTATGCGTATGTGAGGCGCTTTTTGTAGCAGAGGAATTTCACGTATTTGTCGCGCTTACCAATCTTAACGCCGAGTTAGGACATACCATAACACATAAGCCGCAACCCATGCAGTTATCAGATACCTTTACTTCGCCGTTCTTGATGCTTATCGCTGCACATACGTTATCCGCACATATGCCGCATAATGTACATTTTAGCGGGTTCACTTCCGCCTTAGCCCTAAAATCTTGAGCTTCGTCAGCAGTCACGATGTGTTTAATTCCTGCTTGTCTAATGTCATCTATGTCTTCATATCCTTGCTCATTCATGAATTTCACAATAAAGTCCAGTTCTTGTCTTAAATATTTTACACCCCTATAGAAAACTGCTGCACATTGCCCAGTTGCTTTTGCCCCAAGCATTATCATTTCAATAATATGCTCAGGGGTTATTATCCCCCCCAGCGCCAAAGAATCTATGTCTGGAACATAACGACTTATAGCTGCAATATGTTTACGTACTATTACTCTCAATGGATCGCCACCATAAGCAATGAAAGGATTCCCCTCAGTGAATGGTAATGGAGTTCTGCCTTTGTCGTAAATATTTGGAGGCGGAATTGTAATGCCCATGTTCGCTGAAATAATAAACTTGGCTCCTGCATTTTTAACGCGTCTACAAATATCTATTACTCTAGGAAAGCCCGTTTCTGGCGAAAGTTTAACTCCAACCGGGATACTTACTTCCCGAACTACCTCTTTAACTACTTCTTCCAAGAATTGCGGTGAATCGCCTATTATTGACCCCATGTTTGCAAGTGGGTATTCGCCACGTAGAAACTTTTCAATGTTCCCACTTAATATTGCGAAGAAGGGACATGAGACATTAAGGTCAACCATGTCAAAACCCGCTTCTTCTGCCTTTTTAGCTACTATTGCATATGATTCAGGATCAGCAGCTGCTTCTACGTTAGCGATCAACGGAACATCTTTAGGTTTCTCCTCCATTACCCTTTTAATGAAAGGCATCTTTGCTTCAAATATTTTCCCGAATAACTCTGGAGGTGGCCCAAATGCTCCAAACGATGGACGCACTCCCTCTTTACTCATTGCACCTGCTCTGTGAAGATACCCATCTTTTCCGTATTTTAACCATCTTCTAACTGGTATTTGCTCAGGAACAGTTGCCATTTCTAGAAATTCTTCTCCCCTTTCTTTCCTTTTTCTTCTTATCCAGTCCTCTGGTGCATGGAAAAGTGCTCCGATTTCTATATATCCCGCTCCAGCTTTAGCAAACTTCACTAATTTCTGTGCAGTCGTCTCTGGGGAAACTGAAAGGCCCATAAAAACGGCCAGCGCCCCGACTCCAATAGGACTAGGTAGCGTAACGTCAGCGAACTCAACACTTAATTTCTCATTTTTGTTCATAAACTCACCTTTACAACAATGATAGCTTTTTGCTCATAAATATTTTTTCATACTAAATTAAGTTTGAACATTTATTCGCTATCACTTTTCTTCAACTTAATATCTATACAGTATTTTCTCCACTCTGAAACACAAACTTTATAAAATAAAAAAGCTAGCTTTCGCTAATAGAAGGGTGTTGTAATGAAAGCACTTGTAAGGATTGGTAAAGGTCCACGTGAGGTTGAAATAAGGGATGCAGAATATCCAAAGTCAAAACCTGGTTGGGTTACAATAGCTGTGAAAGCATGTGGAATTTGCGGCAGCGATGTTCACATGTATCTTAGTGAATGGCCTGGACCCTTACCCAGTGACATCGGTGCGAATCCGTCGTTTGGCCATGAATTCTCTGGCGAAGTTGTGGAAGTTGGCGAAGGGGTAGAAAACTTCGTTAAAGGTGACAGAGTTGCTTGTATGCCTAAAATGAGTTGTGGAAAATGTTATTACTGTAGATCGGGAAGACCATTTCTATGCGAAGTTGAACCGCTTCTAACCGGGGCGATGGCAGAATACATAGCGGCGCCTGAATATACGTTATTTAAACTTCCTAAAGAAATCACATATGAAGAGGGTGCTCTTATTGAACCATTCGCAGTATCTTTTGCTGCAGTCCACAGAACTTCGCACATACGTCCAGGCCAAACAGCACTAATAATAGGCCCTGGCGCAATAGGCCTTTTGACATTGATTTGTGCCAAACTTGCAAGCCCGAAATTGACAGTTATAACAGGAACAAGAGAGGATAAATTTCGTCTTCAACTCGCAAAAAAATTAGGTGCTAATATTACAATTGATGTAACTGAAGAAGATCCTGTTAAAAAAGTAAAAGAACTTACCGATGGACTTGGCGTGGACGTCATTTATGAATGCGCAGGGGCGGGATTATTAGATCAAGCTATAGAATCGCTTATGGCGGAAGGGGAATTTATCGCTATTGGACACCCGACAACAAGGACACAAATAAAACTAAATACACCAGGATATATGAAGATCCAGTTCAAGCAGCTGAAAATTCTAGGTCATATTATTTACGATTGGAAATCCTTCTATTTTGCTTTACAATTGCTTAAATCAGGAATAGTTAATGTTAACCCTGTAATAACACATAAGGTTCCTTTGTCAGATGCTGTTCAAGGGTTTGAATTGGCTGTGAGAAAAGAGGCAGTCAAGGTTCTAATAATTCCATAAAAACAAAATTTCGGAGACTTACATATGATAGCTGAATTTTCCATAATGCCCGTAGGAAAAGGAGAAAGTTTGAGCAAAGATGTTGCAGAAGCGATAAAGATTGTTAAAGAAAGCGGTCTCCCTTACCAACTTGGTCCAATGGGAACATGCATTGAAGGAGAATGGGATCAAATCATGGACGTAATTAACAAATGCCGAAAAAAATTGCGCGAAAAGAATAGACGGGTATATTTGATAATCAAAATAGACGATAAAGAAGGAGCAGTAAACCAAATCACTTACAAAGTAAGATCGGTAGAAGAAAAATTATGCTAACTAAATGCTAATAGAAGCAGAGCTTAACCCTCCTTTTTTGTTTCAATAATATACAGAGCATGAGTAAAGAAATGATTGTAGAAATCCTACCAGGCTTTTATAAAGTAGAGATCCCGGCGCCGGATAACCATTCAAAAGCCACAAATTCCCATATAATAAAGAGTGAAGAAAGAAGTTTAATAATTGATACCGGTGTGAATCGAGAAAAATACATGAAAGTTATGCATGCAATTTTGAAAAAACTTAAAATTGAGCCATTAAAGGCAGATTTTTTCGTTACACACAGTCATCCAGATCATTTCGGTCTGACAATGCAGTTTGCTACAGAAACATCTTGCATCTATTTGAATCAAAAAGAGGCTGAGACCATAAGTATGCTTAACAAATCAGATTACTTAGACGATGGGTTCAAATTTGTTCTCATGCATGGGTACCTGAAAACGAACTGAAAAAGATTAAGAGAATTCTCATGCAACATAAACCATACAGTCTTATCAAACAGCTTAAGTTTAGTTTTTTAAAAGATGGGGATGCAATAAACGTAGGCAACTATACATTTCAATGTGTGGAAACGCCGGGACATACTACTGGGCACATGTGTCTATATGAGTCATCTAAAAAAATTTTGATATCAGGAGATCACATCCTTAACGTAACAACTCCAAATATTTCGTTATTGGACTACAGACAGAATCTGCTAGGTGAATATGTGTCCAGTTTAGATAAAGTGTACAAATTATATGTCGAACTCGTTTTACCCGGCCATGGGGACGTCTTTAGAGGTTGCAAAAAAGAATAAAAGAGCTACAGAAACATCACACCAAAAGAGCTAAAGAAATAGTTTCTACATTAAAAAAGCAGGGAAAAAACGCATATCAGATAGCTGCCGAAATCAGTTGGAATACCCGACACCGCTCATGGACATTCCTTCCTCCAATGCATAAATGGCTTACCATAGGTGAAGTTATAGCCAACTTAAAATATCTTGAAGAAAAAGGAGCAGTGCAAAGAAGCTCATAAATGGTGTAGTTATATTTGAAATCGCGCTGAGAAAATAATGGTTTAAGCGCAAGATTAATATATTCTTGAACAAAAACTTTAGCTAATGACCTACCATGAAAATTAGCTTTTCCCTTTTCCCATTTGAGAAGAATTTCACTCTTCACAGTGAACGATTGAAAGAAGCGCTAGAATTCTTAAGCAACGTTGGATATGACGGCGTGGATGGAGTAGCTGACCAGAAAAGATCCAATGAAAAGGAAACATGGAAAAATTTAAAGATACTGTTAGAAGAGTTCGATCTTGAACTTGCATGCATTTTTGGCGCCACCACGTTCAATAGTCCAATCTCGACCGAAAGAGAACAAGCAGTGGAAACCACTAAAAAATTGGTGGATATAGCATCGTTGCTTTCATGTAAGAATATTCTAATAGGAGGAGCAAGCATTCCTGAGGATGCACCTCTCGAAAAAATTTGGAATTGGACGGTAAAAACCATCAAAGAAGCTGCTGACTACGCATACAACAATAATGTTCGTCTAGTTTATGAATACTGGAACAGGTTTGAGACAAATTTCATTAATCGTACAGATGATGTAATAAAACTTATCGAAGAAGTAGATAGTAAGGGACTTTATGCTCTCCTAGATACATTCCATATGAACATCGAAGAGAAATCCTTTGTTGAACCTGTTAAAAAGCTCGGAAAGAAATTGGGATATGTGCACCTCTCAGAGAACAAACGGTTAGCTTTGGGGGATGGTCATATAGACTTTCCCAAATTCATTCAAGCTCTTAAAGAAATAAACTATGACGGGTACATGTGTGTGGAAGTTTTTTACTATAGGACTCGTGACTGGCCAAAAGATCCATTTCACACCGCGAAGAAATATGCACGTGAAAGCATTAATTTCCTACGAAATTTAAAAGTTTAATAATTTAATGGCTAAAGTCTCACTTAAATGCAAGCAGAAGTTGTTGTCACTATAAATATTGTTTTTAGCGGCACTTAATGTTCTGAAAGCTGTAACGTTTAGTCGAGATGCTTTTAGTAGTTTCTAGCGCTACTGTTTTGGATAATCTTTATTTTAAGCGGTTAGTGCCAGAACATGCAGGTTTTCTGGAACTTGCATATTCAATATAATTTATGTAATTATTAACGGAGCATGTTTTAGTATATCCCTAAGACATCTAAGTTCATCTGAGGTTGGTTCTTCTGTTTGCTTTACATTTGCTGATATTTTCACGTCCCACCCGGTGGTATTTTTAATTTCTTCAATGGTGACTCCTGGATAATGGCTTTCTAAGTACATCTCTTTTGTTTTTTCATCAAATCGATAAATACCAAGCTGGGTTATAAGAACAATTGGACCAGAATCTGGAGGCAGTCCTGCTCTCTCGCGCGCTCCAGGCCCATCCAAATATCCCGGTGCTGTTATGAAGTCAACTTTTTCGCAGAGTCGCAATTTATTTTGCGGCATAATTATTATTGTGTGTTTGCACAAAACAGCGATGTCTCCTGCTCCTCCGCCGCCTGGCCATCGTAAAGTTGGCTTTTTGTAATCCCCCGCACATGTACTGTTTACATTTCCATACTTATCACATTGGCCACCACTTATAAAGCCGTATTCAACAAATCCCCTCTGCGCCAGACTAAATGCGTCCAAAATTGTCCCGTTCCATTCAGCTAGTGTAGCCCAATCGTTGGCTTCCATTATTATTGGAGGTTTACGGGGTGGAGTTGTCCGGTAATTACCTCCTTCAATAATTGCCGCTATATTAAGTGAATAGTACTTCATTGCAAAGATAGTGGCATACAAAGGTATTCCAACACCAACAAATACTCTTGCATTGTTAGGCAATTCTTTTGCAGCTGCAACAATCATGCGCTCAAATGGCGTTGCTTTTTCAATCACAGATTACCCTCCGGGTAGCCATATATCACTTCTCCACTTGAGACGGTTTGTTTAATTTTTAAGGCTTCAAGTTTCTCTTTACCGTAAATCTTAATGTATTTGTCGATGTATTCACGTCTATTTGCAACTCCGTAAACCCATTCTTCCATAAACTTGTTAATTGCTTCGAGGTACCCGCCTTCTTTGGGAGGCATTAAATACTTTACTAGAAATGGGAAGTCTACATCATAATATCCATAAACAAACCATGGATGAGCCCCCCAAGGCTCTTCTACCACAGCATTTACCCGAAATCCTTGAATAAGAGTTCTGTTTGAATCACGTCGAATTACATCGGAATCAACTACTTCCTCGCATGAAACTATTACTTTTTTTGCTGCTTTCGCCGCAATGTCATCAGCTCCAATAATGCCCCACTTTTGAGCGTTCCCGAAAGGATCTGAGCGTTGCACGTGAATTATAGCCACATCAGGGTTTAAGGATGGTAATGCAACCAACTTTTCGCCTGTAAATGGGCACTCAACAAATTTAATATTTGGGTTTACTTTTAAGCAATCTGTTCCCCACAGAGTTTTCGTTGTAATAAACGGTATTCCTAAACTTCCTGCCAAGAGACGCATAGCCAGCGCAAAATTGGAATATTCCTCAATCTCTACAAAAACACCATCATCTGCACATAATTTTATTAAGGAATCATCATAACGTTTATACCTAATAGGGCCAATGAAAGAGCATAACACCTTTCTGATGCATTTTGCGGCCAGCAAAACAGCAGCATCGGTGATTAGACCAACTAGTGTAAGATTTCTAATTTTTTGCCTAGCTATCTCATGCATAGCTGCTATAGCTTGATGTTGATTTACTCCCCCTAACCAAATAACATCGCCATCTTTTACAAATTTTTTGACACTTTCTTCCATCGACATAACTTTTCCACAGTCTTCACTCACAGTTATCACCATTTATCATGCAAATAAATTAATTACTTGTATAATTTGTATATAAATAAATAATTATGTGCATGCATAAAGATTCATCAATATTTTTGATGTTTGAAGCGCGCGTGGGGCTGTTAAATAATTGTTTTTTAGTTGTTTGGGTTGTTTCGGGTTTTTGGGTTTTAGGGTGGTTTAAACGTTTTTGGGGATGGGTTTTGTTGTTTGGAAGGGTTGTCAGGTTTGGATTATGCTGATTTTTCCCATAATGTTGGTTTGGTCGTTTATGGTTTGGGCTGTCATTTAGGGTTTAAGGCCTAGCCCTTCGGCTGTTATTTGAAGTATGCTATGCTTCTTGCTTGTTCTGGTTTTCCCATTTTGTATGCTGCTATTGTTACTGCGGAGAATAGGCATATGGCTAGGCTTGTGTGGATGCTTGCGTTTTCTAAGCCTTTCCATGTGTAGTTGTCTAGCCAAGCTGGGTTTTCAGGGTAGATATGAACCCTTCAGCCGTTGCTCGTAGGCGTCCATAGATAATCTTCAGGTGTTCAGGGCCTTCAACTGTGATCTTATCCTTAACTGTTAGGTCTCTGGAGGGTTTATCCTTCCATTGACCTTTCTCCACGGGATGACATGTGTGATTTTCTTGGCTTCATGAGCTTTGAAAACCCTGTCCGACTCCAGCTGGCTGTCTCCAGCCACCAGTTCAACCTCAATGTCCCCGCCTAAAGCGTCGTTTAGGACCGGTTCAACAAGGTCCTTCTCGTTGACGTTTGCCGGAGCCTCCACATGTCCCAATGGTAAGCCTTCCATGTCTATCAGCAGGCTTCTGTAGCCCAGATAGTAGCCTTCAGGACCCATTCCAACAGTAGCCTCTGGATCTCCAAAGCCGCGTGTGTTGTCTTTCGGGTTCCTGCAGCTCCAAGCCTTAAGGTCTGTCCCATCGAAGCATGCTGCCTGAATCAAGCCTAAAGCCAAAAGTGGATATTTGGATCTAAGCCTATAAGCCTCTCCACGCAGGTAGCGTTCAATAGCCTTAAAACCAGCCTTGCCTATGCGCTTCTTCATCTGGTTTAAATGGGCCTCAGTTGGCACCTTATCCTTGTATCCGCAGGCTTCCCTGAAGTATGCGCTTTTCCTCAAAAGCCTAACCAAGTCCTTAACGTATCTAAGCTGCAAAAACATCCGAAGCCACAAAGCCCTCAAATCCCACGAAGGATCATAAACAACAGGCCTTCCTGGACCATCCAAGTGAAGCCCAACCCACAATATCCCATAAATAGGCTTTAAATTCACCAACTCGAACAACAGCTTAGGAGAGCCAGCCTCCTCCATGAAACATCAAAACGGAGAAGGCTGACTCTCCAAAATAAACATTCCAGAATTATTTAACAGCCCCGCGCATGACTGGCAAAATATTCAGGGTTTTTGGCTGGTTTTTAACCTGTTTTTAGCTTTGGTAAGCGTCTTCTTGCTTTAGGCTTGTTATGAGGGCTTATTTTAGGCTTATTTTAGACTTGGCTTGAGGCTGCCGGAGCTGTTTGGGTTATGGGTTTGGCTGCTTTTTCGCCTTTTATTTGGCTTGCCCTTCAGCCTTTTAGGCTGTCCAGTATCTTATGCTTCCAGCTTTTTTGGGTTTTCCAGCATTGTAGGAGGCTATTATGACTGCTAGAACGCACATCAGCGTGATGCAGGCGTGGATTGTGACGTTTGCTAAGCCCCTGTAATGGTGGTTTTCTAGGTTTAGCTGGCGTTTCAATTTCTTGAATATGCGTTCGGCGCAGAGCCTTCCATGGTAGGCTTTAACAAAGCGCTTTGGACCTGTAACCTTAAACTTCGAGTCAACCCTTATGCCCTTTACATGCTTATCGCCTTTCCCCTTTATGGTTGGTATGGCTGTTTCAGCCTTGAAGGCGTCCTTTGTCCATTGGCGAAGCTCTGCTGAGTCGTATTGCCTGTCTCCAGCTACAACCCTGAACCTTACGCCTATTTTCCATGAATCCTCCAGCAGCTGCTTGTAGAAGAGTTTGTCGTTTCTGCTTATGGGTTGAACTGTGAAGGCTAATGGTACGTCGCCCTTAACAGATGCTAAATGCACCCTGTAGCCTAGAATGTATGTTCTTCCAGCCCTTCCAACATCAGCGTCAGGATCAGATTTACCCCTCTTGTTAGTGGCGTCTCTTGCACTGTAAGCCTTAAAAGCTGTTGAGTCTATGGCAACCACATAACCCTTAACGGCTCCTAAAGCAATGGCCTGCATAACCATGGATTCAAAGGCTTTTTTGAAACGTTCCTCACCCATACGCTTACGCCTAAAATATGTGAAGCATCCTCTGCTAGGCGTACAACGCCTGAAACCGCATATACGCCTGTAGTCCCTACTCCCCGCCAACTCTTCAGCCAAAGCCCTCTCAGAAGGTATACGCATGAAACACTGAAGCATCAAAGCCTTAATCATGGCTACTGGACTGTAATAGGGTCTTCCTGGCCCCGAATCGTGGTAAGGCTGCAAAAGCAATCCCAGAAAAGGCGAAAAGTCAAGCAAATCGAACAGCTTCAGCAAACGCTTATGCTCAACCCACACAACCCATCAAGAAAGGAGGAAAACGCTCAAAAATTAAAACAAAACGAATTTTTTGCCA
>Ga0315298_1008273_pt1 | contig 13335 bp, 9 predicted proteins | sample WHS_1_MG_FD_203077 | JGI IMG/M metagenome (GOLD analysis project Ga0315298, IMG submission 203077) | Extremophilic microbial mat communities from Washburn Hot Springs, YNP, Wyoming, USA - WHS_1_MG | ecosystem: Environmental > Aquatic > Thermal springs > Hot (42-90C) | place: USA: Wyoming...
TTTAACTATGATACATTCGTTACTGCATCTTTTATGCTACAGGACCAGGCAGACTACTTTACTTCAAAAACACCATCTGAAAAGATTGAAATCTTGAGAGAAATGTTCAATCTCGAGGTCTTTGAGCAAGCAAAAGATAAGGCAAAAGAAAAAAAGAAAGACCTCATAAAGGAGAACGAAGACCTTTCAAATGAAATAAATGGATTAGAAAAAAATATTGGTGAAGAGGAGGTAATTCGAAATACACTCAAGGATATCGAAAACAGGATAAGTCATAATGAAGAAATGCATAGAGAAATAAAAGAGAAAAGAGAGAAACTTGAAAAATTAAACGGAGAAAAAATACGGATTAAAACTCGTATGGATTATCTACTCCATTCCAAAAATGAACACCTCACACATCTAAAACAACTGAAAGAGGACATCGAAAAAACCGGAAAAGAGATGGAGGAGTTAAGAGAAATAGTTGATGGGCGTGATGAGATCATAAAAAACTACGAAGCGCTGAGAAAATTGAGAGAAAAGATAAAAGAACTATCCCTCATTGAAAAACAATTTAGAGAATTAAACATAGAAAAGGCAGGCATTGAAAGGCTTATAAAAGAGAGAGAAGAGAGTTTAAAAAAGAGGATTGAGGAAGAAGAAAAATCTATCGAAAACCTGAGGGAAGAGTTACAAAAGAATAGTGAAAAATTAAAACTCCTTGAAGAGGAAAGGAATAGATATCTTTCGGAAATTACAAAAGAACAGGAGGAAAGAGAAACAGTTAAAAAACACATTACCGATCTACAAAACGAGTATAACGAGTACCTTCAATACACCTTCCGACTTACAGAACTTAAAAATAGTGAAGATAGCAAAAGAAAGGAAATAGAGAGAGTTAATAAAGATAGAGAGAGTTTTGAAGAGGAGTACGAGCGTAACAAAAGGGAGATTGAAAGCCTTACAAAAAGATGTGACACACTATTAAAAGAAAAAAATGAAAAAAATACGCTCCTTGAAAAAATCAAAGGCGAAGTATATAAAAAAGAGAGCATTGCACATGAAATCGAAGAGATAAATAACACAATTGTTAGATTCAAAAATCTTGAAGGAGAGGAAAAGAAGAAACTCTCACTCATCTTATCTCAAACACCAGTCTGTCCCCTCTGTGGTAGCCCCCTCACAGAAATACATAGAAAGGCACTCAAGGAAAAATTTGAAGAGAACATAAAGGCGTATAGTAAGGCACTGAAGGAAGAAACCGAAAAGAAAAAGATAAAAGAGGAAGAGTTGCATTGCATACAGGAAAGGGAGAAGGAACTAAAAGAAGTTGAAATAAGTATTGGAAAACTCGAGACAGAATATGAAAATATAGAGGAGCGTAAAACACATCTTACGGATGAATTAGGGCGCATATTTGAAAAAATAGAAGAGAAGAGGGAAGAACTGCGCAAAAGAGAAGAAGAATTAAATAACATTGTAAGAGATATCGAAATATGCACTCTTAAAGTAAAGGAAAAAGAACCCATATCAAAACAACTCAAGGAAGAAGAAACACACTTGGAAAGTTTGGAAGCGCATCTAAAAGAAGCGGAAAAACAATTTTCAAGCAATGTTACAGCACAGTTAAACACAAAAAGTACAATCGAGCAGTTAGAATCAAGTTTAGAGAGGGCGATGCATAATTTAGATACCTTAAAAAATGAGTATAAGGCACGGTGTTTCGTTGAAGAGGAGGAAAAAACTCTAAAAGAAATTGTAGAAAAAATAGAGGCGCTCTCTTTTAATGAAGAAGAATTTCTTACGCTTAAAAAGAGTGAAGAAAATCTTTCCTTATTCGAAGAGAAATTCATCAAATTGGGAAATGCAGAAATAAAAATAGAAGAGAAAAAGAAAGAGCAGAAAAAAATTAATGAAGAAATGGAAGGACTTCTTGAAAAAATAAATGCATTGGATAATGAACTTCAAGGTATCGAGGAAAAACTCAAAAATTTGGGAGATATAGAAACTCTGTTAAAGGAGATAAAAGAAAAAGAAAACGAAATGCAGGAGATACTGCAAGATCTCTACGGAGAAAAGGCAAAGATAGAAGAGAAACTGAACAACATTGCAAAGATAAAAATGGATATAGCACATCTCAAAATCCAGATAAAAGATAACGCCGAAAAAATAGAAATACTCTCATATCTGGAAGAAATCCTTGGCAGAAATGGCATTCAGATTGCAATTTTAAGGGACTTTTTGCCCTATCTTGAAATGGAAGTAAACAAATTTCTCGAAAAACTCACGGACAGGAAGATGCACCTCAAGTTTGAAACATTAAAAGGAGAAGGGAAAATAGACAAACCAACACTCGACATCCTCATATACGATAATGGTGCAAACAGACGATATGAACTATTTTCTGGTGGAGAAAAATTCAGAATAAATTTTGCAATCCGCCTCGGTATTGCAAAATTCCTTGCGCACTTCAGGAATGCGCTCCTTGAAATACTTGTTATTGACGAAGGTTTTGGAAGTCAGGATGCAAGAGGAAGGATAAATATCCTCGAAAGCATCAACGCTATAAGAAGTGACTTTAAAAAAATTTTAGTGTTAAGCCACCTTAACGAGATAAAAGAGAACTTCCCCTATGAAATAAAAGTGATAAAAGACATAAACGGTTCAAGAATCGAAATTCCGTAAAGCATGTCCACACTTTCGTCATACCCAATTTCTAACACCCCATAAACAGGGTTATTCACAAAACTTCCTTGGAAACCCTGGAATGACATCTTAATACAGGTCGCTCTTCCATATTTAATACGAGATTTTGCATGTATTCTAAATTATCCAAAAGAGAGAAACAAGGAAAAAATGCTTGTTTGTATGGAAAAATGGATAGTTACATAATTTAAAAAAGTTGTATAATTTAACAATGGAGGTAAAAAATGGATATTAATGTAGGACTTATAGGCTACAAGTTTATGGGGAAAGCTCATAGCAACGCATATGTAGATATGCCTAAGTTTTTTAATACTAAGGGAACACCTGTAATGAAAGTTTTGTGTGGAAGAGACGAATCTGCAGTTAGAGGAGTTGCTAATAAGTTTGGATGGCAAGAGGTAGAAACTTCCTGGGAAAGACTTGTTGAAAGAAAAGATATTGATCTTATTGATATCGCCGCTCCAACTAATATTCATAAAGATGTTGCTATAAGAGCTGCAAAAGCAGGCAAGCACATCCTTTGCGAAAAGCCATTAGCTATGAACCTAAAAGAAGCAAGAGAAATGTTAAGTGCAGTAGAAGATGCCCATGTAAAACATATGATTGGATTTAATTATAGAAGAGCCCCTGCTGTAGCGTTAGCCAAAAAAATTATCGATGAAGGGAAAATAGGAAAAATATACCATTTTAGAGCAGTATTTCTTCAAGAACGACTCGTTGACCCCAGCTACCCTCTTGTCTGGAGGCTGCAAAAAGAAATATCAGGTTCTGGGTCTCTTGGAGATCTGGGGTCTCACTTAATAGATATTGCCAGATACTTAGTAGGAGAGTTTTCTGAAGTAATAGGTATGAGCGAAACCTTTATAAAAGAAAGGCCTTTAATTAAGCAAATTACAGAGCCTGGCATCAAGACTGATAGAGCAACGGGTAAAGTCACAGTAGATGATGCAACCTTATTCCTTGCAAGGTTTGAAAATGGTGCCTTAGGAACTTTTGAGGCAACTAAACTTGCTTCAGGAAGAAAAAGTTATAATTCGTTTGAAGTTAATGGAAGTAAGGGGACGATAGTCTTTAATCTTGAAAGGATGAATGAGCTACAGTTTTATTCACTTGAAGATCCACAGGAAATAGGTGGATTTAGAACAATATTAGTAACAGAGCCAGTACATCCATATTTGAGTGCATGGTGGTCTCCCGGTCATATTATAGGGTATGAGCACACTTTTATTCACGAAATATACGACCTGTTTGAATCTATAGCAAATGATACTCCAACAACTCCAAATTTCTATGACGGAGTAAAATGTCAGGAAGTTATAGAAGCAGTTGAACTTTCTAATAAGGAAAGACGATGGGTTAAACCATCCGAACTGTAAAAGCGAGACTTATATCCAAAAAAGCCGATAAAGAAATTTAGCGCACAATACCAAACTCATAAGCAGGCTAAGTTCCTATATTCGGACCCACTCTAAATACAACCTATTCTTTTCATCCCTTATTAGTATACAGATCTTATCTTCTCAAAAAACAAGATTGGTCTCCTCACTAACTCCATTCTTATCCATCAAAAACCTTCACAGCAGTAAGCATAGAAAAAAATAGATTATCATTTTTCTCTTTTGTGGGTTGCAATATCAAATATAACAGCGACCACAAGAACAATAGCCCTAACGATGTACTGAAAAGATATATCAACACCCATAAGGTTCATGCCATTCGTTAGTGAAGTCATAAGGAACGCACCAATGATCGACCCTGTAACCTTACCTACACCTCCATATGGTGAAGTTCCACCGATGAAAGCAGCCGAGATTGCATCCATTTCCAATAGAGTTCCTGCTGTTGTTGTAGCAGATTTAAAGCGGGAGGCAAACAGTATGCCTGCCAAAGCAGCAAGCATGCCCATTGAGCCGAAAACCACATAGATTATTTTCTTTACGCTAATACCACTTAATTCAGCTGCCTCTGGATTTCCACCAACAGCATAAATATGCCTACCAAGCGTTGTTCGTGACATAATGAAATCATATACTAAAAACACAATTAACACTATCACTGCAGTCCATGAGAGACCTCTGTAACTTGCGAACACCCATGTAACACCACCGATTAAAACTGATAAAAGTACTAACCTAATAATAAATAAATGTATTGGCACTGTTTTGATATTATAAACCTGATTCTTTTTACGGTTTCTTATTTCATTTAAAATGAAAAATAAAATGCTTAAAATTCCAAGAATTAGAGTTAATTTGTGCACTCCAGGAAAGATTCTAATACCCGGAATGTCAGGGATATATGCATTACCTATAGCGTTAAAGGTATCATTTGGAATAATAATCGTACCCCTGCTCCTTGTTACAAGTTGCAATGCTCCTCTATAACCCAACCAACCACCAAGTGTTGCTACAAAAGCCGGAACATCCAATTTTGCTATTAAGAAAGCAGTCAAAAGTCCTGCAAGAATACCAAGAACAAGCACAAGTAATATACTCGTATATGCAGACCAGTGCCAAGACACCATAGCAGTTGCTGCCACCGCTCCGAGGAAGCCTGACAAATAACCAACAGACAGATCTATCTTTTGAATAATAATGACAAGAGTCATTCCGATTGCTAAAACTGCTGTATAACCTGTCTGCTTTATCAAGTCATCTATATTTCTCGGTGAAACAAAGATACCATTTGTAGCAACGGCAAAGAATATCATAGTAACTAACAAAGCGATATACATACCCCATTCACTGATGTTCAGTCCCAATGTTTTGTCTCCAGCCCTACTGGATGATTTATCGAACTTATCTGCTTTCGTCATTTGACTCCACACTTCCTTTTTCAGCAAAATCGTCACGAGCACCAACTATATAAGCTACTACTCTCTCTCTAAAACTATCAATATCGCCAACAACGGGAGTATCACAGACTTTGCGTCCATGGCGCAGTACCATCATCCGATCGCATACTTGATAAATGTCTTCCAAACGGTGACTTATTATGATGATCGAACTTCCTTGTGCCTTGAGCTCTCGCACCAAATCAAGCAACTTACTAATAGCAGCAACACTTAGAGCTGCCGTGGGCTCGTCCAGAATAATGACCCTGGCGTTAAAAGCCGTTGCGCGAGCAATAGCAACCGCCTGGCGCTGACCACCTGACAAATTCTCCACCTTTAATCGCACAGAGGGAATATCAATCTTGAGACGATTTAATAAACGCTGTGTCTCTTGCCCCATATAATGCTCATTCATTACTTTTATCGGGCCTAACTTTACGCTTGCTACTTCACGCCCCATAAAAACATTAGCAACTACATCAAGATTGTCGGCAAGCGCCAGATCCTGATATACCATCTCGATACCATGTTGCCGTGCATCCCAAGGGCTGGTAAAATACACTTTCTTACCATTGATGAAGATCTCTCCTTCATCAGGAATATATGCCCCACTGAGAATCTTCATCAAAGTAGATTTGCCAGCAGCATTATCGCCCACCAATCCCAACACTTCATTTTTATGGAGTAGCAGATCTACTCCTCGTAATGCATGAACACCGCCAAAATTCTTCTTGATATGTCGCATTTCCACAACGGGTGCATCATCTCCCATATTTGTCCTCCCATCCTCTAAAGTAACAAATAAAATACAATTGCATTAAACAAACTAAATTCCCTCAAAAGAGGTGGAGCGAAGAGCTTAGACAATTACCAAAATGCTCTTTGTTCCACCCGCTGTTCTTTTTTAGCAGTAATTTCTATATTAACTAATTCTTTACGCTATCCTCTATGGTAGTCCTGTAAAATCACTGGCTGAGTAGTAACCAGAATCTATCAAAGCAGATTTTACATTGTTCTTATCAACTGTAACAATCGCAGAGGGTTTAGCAGGGACATCAATCTTACCATTGTTGTAAGTGGTAGTCTGCGGAGGGGTTTTCCCATTAAGATAATCAGTAGCTGCAGCGATTGCATCCTTAACCAATGTTCTAACATCCTTTAAGACCGTCATCGACTGTTTACCATCAATAATATACTGTACGGAAGGTTTCTCAGCATCCTGACCTGTAATTACATAACTCTTGACATCCTTGTCGGCAGCAAATGCATCTGCAATTGCACGGGCGGTTCCATCATTGGGAGCCAGTATAAATACATTACCCTTGTCGGTGGATTTTGCAGCAGTCAAGTTGGCTTCAGCTAAGTTCTTAGCAACGGTAAAATCCCAGTTTGTTGTAGTTTGGCCAATGATTTTGCTCTCCTCGTCACGGGTCAACTTTGGTTTATTCTGAAGAGCAATAGCCTCGCTTGAGTTCTTTATAACGAATGTACCATCGGCAATTTTGGGCTGAAGTGTTTCCCAGGCACCTTCAAAGAAGAGAAAAGAGTTATTATCAGTAGGAGCACCAGTATAAAGATAAAGTGGGTTATTTTTAGTATTGCCGGCCTTGTCAACCAAGTATTGCCCCTGAGCCTTTCCAACGGCAATGCTATCGAAGGTCACATAGTAATCAACGGCATCGGTACCAAGTATCAGACGGTCATATGAAATAACCTTTACACCTGCGGCTTTAGCTTCATCCGCAGCAGCGGCAGCAGCAGTAGCATCGTGTGGACAAAGAATGAGAACTTTGATGCCTTTATTAATCAGGGTCTCGACATTCTGTTTTTCTATAGCAGGAGAACCCTGGCTGAAGAGGATCTCAGCCTTGTAGTTAGTGCCATTGAGAGCATCATTGAAACGAGTCTCATCCTGTATCCATCTTGGTTCGTCCTTTGTCGGGAGGACTATACCAATATCTACTACAGCTTTCTTTGAACACCCTGTAAGCAAAAGTCCTCCCAGGGCAGAAACAAACATTAATACTATTACTACCAATAATAATGACTTTTTCATTTTTATTTCTCTCCTTTCTTTCACTTCTTAGTGTAATTCGCAAGCACCCACCATAGGGATGCTTTATCTTTTAACAAAGTTTGCAGAATTATAATAAATAACCGGAAGAATTTTTCACCCAAGTTCTCCTTGACCCAAAGGGTTCCACAAAAAAGTCCAAAGAGCACAGTAAATAACAGCTCTATAATTCCCCAATAAAAGTCCTTTACCACCAAACCAAGCCTTGCAACAAGTGATAAGATAGAAGACAGTAAGTCACACACAAAAACCAACAAACAAAATTGAGTCCGAGAAAATACCTTGGACCAGTAGCTTTTCCTCAACACATCTACTCCAAAAATTCTACATTCCTCACACACTTGTTACTCTCCTCAGCATCCAATAAGACATAACAACCAGGGTTGATCTTTTGATCCACAACCTGTAAGGAGAGTTTCAGCTGTTGTAGCCACTAAACCCTCTGCACATTTATCTTCTCTCTTTTTAAACATTAAATGAAAATCTCCTAACATAATTATATGCAACTTAAAAAACAAGTCAATAATAAAATTAGGAAAATATTAAAAAACTCAAAAATGGATACAAACACCAAATTTTAAATCCATTGGGTGGAGTTGGAGGAGAGCATAGCCTCTCCCGTTGAAAGGCGGAGACTCCTCGTCGTTTCACTCCTCGGAGTGACACATTTTGGAACGAGGGCTTCGCCCCCTTTCCAACTTTTCCCCAAAGGCAAAAAAAATCATCAACATTGTCATGCCGAGCGAAGCAAGGCATCTCCGCCTTTTATGTTTTTGGGTACAGTTTTAGAAAGCCTATTTGCACATTAAAAATATCTTTAAAACTAATTTTCGAAAACTTTAGGAAGCATTTTAAAATGCCAATTCTATTTCCTTCCCATAAATTTAAAAAATTAACAAAATTTAATAAAATCCTAAAGGATATAGATTTTAACTTTAATAGACAGCAAAAAAATTGCTATAAACGGGGAGATTTTCTTCACAATTCTATCACATTTTTGATATAATATGTGGGTGACGATAGATCAATCAAGATTCTATCAATCAAATTGGTCAGCAAAGGCCTGCGTTTCCCTCCTCCTTTTCGCAGGCTTTTGCTTTTTTCATTTAAAGCAGGTGATCCTTAAGTGCATTTTCAACTACCTCAATATCATAAGAAAAGACTCTATCTTTATTAGCGTAAGAAACAAAAGACCTGACTTTTTCAAAAATTTCTCTTGTGCCTGAACCAATTGAATTTTTATCACCTGATTCTTTAAGCACCACCTCAAGTGCCTGTGCTTCAATAATCAATTCAATTGCAATGACTTTTCTTACATTATCCAGCACCTTCCTTGCTTTGATTACCGCATTCATTCCCATACTAACATAATCCTCCTGGTCAGCAGATACGGGTAATGAATCGACACTTGCAGGATGTGACAGGATTTTATTTTCAGAAACTAACGACGCAGCCGTGTATTGTAGAATCATCATGCCCGATTCTACACCAGGATTACTCGCTAAAAATGGCTTAAGCCCACTCAACGCAGGGTTCAAAATTCTATTGATACGCCTTTCTATCATCCCTGATAAAGTCGTTAAAACAATTGAGTAAAAATCCATTAAAAACGATAAAGGTTGTGCATGAAAATTGCCACCAGATATAACATCGCCATTTTCAAAAATAAGTGGGTTATCTGTTGATGCATTAATCTCTCTTTCAAGAAATTTCTCGATATTTAATAGGTTCTCAAGAATTGCACCATAAACCTGTGGCATACAACGAAGGGTGTAGGCATCCTGAACTCTATTTGAGGTATTAACAAGTTTGCTATCAGAAACAAGTCCAAGAAATTTTTCGCTTATAGTCTTTTGCGCAAGAGAATTCCTTACTTCATGCACCCTTGAATCAAATGCCTGAGTTTTTCCTCTTAATGCCTCAAAAGACATTGCAAAAGATTTTATAGCAATATCAAGAAGATATTTTGCTTCGTATAAAAGTAAGGACGAAACGCCTGCTTCAAAGGATGTCCCATTAATTAGTGCAAGCCCCTCCTTTGGATAAAATTGAGATAACGGCTCAAAGTTGTAGTGCCCAAAAACTTCACTAAATTCAACAATTTTCCCGTCTTCAAAAACCCTACCCTTGCCCAAAAGAAGAAGCGCAATATGTGCAAGTGGCGCAAGGTCGCCTGATGCACCAACCGATCCGTAAAGCGGGACATAGGGATATATTCTCTTATTGAGTATCTCGAGCAGTTTTTCAACTGTTTCTACTCTTACCCCTGAGTAACCCTTTGCAAGGCTATTTGCCCTAACTAAAATCGCCGCTCTTACCTCACCTTCCGAAAAAGGCTCACCTGTACCTGACGAATGGCTTAGTATGAGATTTTCCTGAAGTTTGGACAGGTTTTCCCTGTCAATGACTACATCTGCAAGTTTGCCGAAGCCCGTATTTATACCATAACAAGGCTTTCCACTTTTAACGATATACTGAACGAACCTGTATGATTTTTCAATCCGACTTTTTGCACTTTCGCTTAAATATACTTCTGTGTACCCATTTGAAACAGAAACCACATCGTCAATAGTGAGGCTATGTCCATCAACTTCAACTGAACTTTTCATCAAGTAGTCCTTCTAATTCTTCAAAAGATTCTATATAAGGAGAAACAGTAGGCGCTCTTCCTTTTGCATACAGTATCGCCTTCATACCATAATTTACCGCACCCATAAAATCTAAATTTACAGAATCGCCAATATGAGCAATTTCTTCTTTTTCAAAACTCAAAAGATTCCTTGCATGCTCAAAGATCCTCGGGTCAGGTTTTCTTATCCCAATCTCATCTGAAAAGACAAAATGCGAAAAATAATCCCTTATCCCGTACATTTCAAGAATGTTTAAAAGAACACTTCCTGGAGTTCTTCCTGTGTTCGAAATAAGCGCTAAGGTATATTTTTTGCTTAACCTCATAAGGATTTTTGGAATGGATTTTTCCGTAAGGACTGGAGGGTTTTCAAGTATGACATTCTTGTAATATTCAACAATCCTATCAAAATCTTCTTTAGAGCAGGGCACATTGAGATAACAAGTCAAGAGTTTTTCAACCTGCGTTTCAGGAATAATACACCAACTATTTTCTTCGTCAGGATGTTTAAATACCTCATTTAAATCAGAAAAAAATTTTAAAATTTGAGATTTCTTCTCCATAGGGATTCTAAGTATTTCAATGATAAAGTTTGCCCTCAATTCATCCCTTAAAACTTCGTTTGAATTAACATCCTCAATAAGCGTTTCCCAGAGGTCGATTGTTAACGCCTTAATCATTTCTCAAATGTCTCCTTAAATCTCACAAGGTTTTCTGTATTCCCAACAATAAAAATAACATCACCCTCGTTGAGTTTCTCATCTGCACCTGGTGAGACAATGACTTCCTCTCCTCTTCTTATAGCAATAACTGTAATACCAAACTTGTTCCTTAAGGCAAGTTGAAGTAAGGATTTATTAACAAGTGCCTTTGAAAGGACCTTATATTCAAGAAGGTCGACTTCTGGTGTAATCTCTATATAATCAAGAATATTTGCAGAGGTAATTTTATTTGCAATTCTTACACCCATATCCTCTTCGGGGAAAACAACTTCTTTCACACCGATCTTCTTGAGGACACGCCCGTGAAGCGGAGAATTTGCTTTCGCTATAATATGATGAATACCAATCTCCTCAAGAATTAATGCAATAAGCACACTTGACTCAACATCACCCACTGCAATAACTACTGTATCGCAATTCTTTATACCTGTTTCTTCCAATGCTTCAATATTCGTTGCATCAACAATCTCCGCAAAAGAAACTTTATCCTTGATGCCCTGAACGATTTCCGGGTTGCTATCGATAGCAAGAACGGGGTATCCAAGGCTTTCTAAACTCAATGCAACAGAACTTCCAAATTTTCCAAGGCCAATGACACCAAATTGTTTCCTCATACATACCTCCCTATCCTACCGCAACATCCTCCTCTGGATATCGAGGATGATTAACTTTCCTCCTTGTACTCAAACTAATTATAAACGAAAGAGGACCAACTCTTCCTATAAACATCGTAAGTATTATAACAATTCTTGAAAAATTTGAAAGATGAGGTGTAATTCCCGTTGAAAGTCCCACTGTGCCAAATGCAGAAGTTACCTCAAATAGGACCTGAAGGAAAGTAAAATTATGCCCTTCATTAATAAGGATAAGAAATGTTGAAGTGAAAATCAAAATTAATGCGAAACCAGAGATGAAAACCGCTTTTCTTATGGTCTTTAAAGGGATAGTGCGACCTTGCACAACAATGGGTTCGTTTTCCTTGTAGGCATTAAGAAGGAGAAAAAGGACAACCACAAAAGTCGTTGTTTTAATACCACCTGCTGTACCACCAGGTGAACCTCCAATAAACATAAGGATTATCAAAACAATCAGTGTTGGTTGCGTAAGGCTTCCAATATCAACTGTATTGAACCCTGCTGTCCTTGGAGTTACAGATTGGAAGAAACTTGCAAGGATTTTACCCCTGAGCGGTAGAGGAGCAAGGGTATGCGGCATTTTATACTCTAAAACAAAAATAAGCATTGCACCTGTAAGAATAAGAATAAGCGTTGTTTTTAACACAATACGCGTATGCAAACTCAGTTTTTTTGTGTAATAACCCCTTTGCCTATCCAGGACATATTCAACAACCTCTCTTACAACTAAAAATCCTATCCCTCCTACCACGATGAGCGTCATAATAACAAGATTTATTGTTAAATCATTTACAAACGGGGTAAAACTCTTAAAATCACCAATAACATCAAAACCAGCATTACAGAATGCAGAAACAGAATGAAATACAGAAGCCCATAACGCCCTGTAGAGTGGGAATATCTTAATAAAACGGAGAAAGAGGATAAATGCGCCTGTTCCTTCCATTAAAAGTGTCGTATACAGGACAACTCTTACAAAGGTAATAATCTTCCGTAGATGAGGTATGTTGAGTCCCTCTTTTAACACAATTCGTTCCCTCAAAGATATCCGCTTCCTTAACCCAAGAAGCACAAATGTTGCAATAGTCATATAACCAAGACCGCCAACCTGTATAAGCAATAGAATAACAAGTTGACCGAAAAACGACCAGTAGTTATAAGTATCTACAACCACAAGCCCTGTTACGCAGGTTGCAGATGTTGCTGTGAATAGCGCTGTAACAGGATCAGTAAAACTGTGAGACCTGCTTGCAAAAGGCAACATCAAAAGCACTGCCCCCGTGAGTATCACTCCTGCAAAACTTGCAAGGACTAACTGCACAGGGGACAGTTTTAATTTTTTCATAGTTTTTTCAATTTAATTGTATATGTTTTTTCTCCTGTATCAAGTGCTGAGGAGATATCGAATTCTTCAAGTAACTCTTCAATATCTACCGACAGGGTTTCCTCTTTTATGTAGTCTTCAAAACTTTTTACAACTTCATCTAAAGGAGAAATGGACAGTTTAATTCTATCTGCAATATCGTAATTTGCTTCTTTTCTGAGGTTTTGTATGGTGTGGACAATTTCACGGGCAATACCTTCCTTCACAAGTTCATCCGTGAGGGCTGTGTCGAGGAAAACAAAATTGCCATTTTCAAAGGCACCAATGTAACTTCCCTTCCCTTTTACCTCAACAAATACATCTCCCATTGTAAGCCTTATTGGAGTATTGTCCACCTCAATTTGAGCAAATCCAACATTCAAAAGTGCTT
>Ga0315298_1008276_pt1 | contig 13332 bp, 9 predicted proteins | sample WHS_1_MG_FD_203077 | JGI IMG/M metagenome (GOLD analysis project Ga0315298, IMG submission 203077) | Extremophilic microbial mat communities from Washburn Hot Springs, YNP, Wyoming, USA - WHS_1_MG | ecosystem: Environmental > Aquatic > Thermal springs > Hot (42-90C) | place: USA: Wyoming...
AAAAGCCATACGCCATCATAAAAAGAAGTGCCACTTCCTCCGTCCAGGCGGGGGTCTTATGCAGGACATAGCGGCCGAAAACCTGATAGGCGACAATGGCGACCATCACCGCCATCATGTACGCCCCCACCCACTCCACCAGGTTTTCAAAAATATTCAAGGCTTTCTGCAGCGCCTTCATCGCTCCCGTTCAACTCCTTCTCATGCCGCAGGCGGTGCGGGGTGAAACTACACGCCCACCCCGCCGCCCGGAGCACCGCCGGCCGGGTTATTTCGTCGCCCGGATGGCGGCAATCAAATCTTTATACTGGGCGCCGTATTGATCGTAAATCGGCTGCACGGCCTTCTGCCACTCGGCCACATTGACCCGGGTGATCACATTGCCGTTCGCTTTGGCCGCCTGCACGGCCTTCTGCTCCAGCTGATTCCAGGCCTGGCGTTCAACGGCTTCGGAATCTCTGGCCGCCCGGGCGATTATCTTCTGGTCGGCAGGCGAAAGCTTGTTCCAGGTCGCCTGGCTGGCCAGCAGGATCTCCGGCGTGCGCGTGTGATCATCTTCGGTGAAGTATTTGGCCACCTGGTAATGGTTGGTGGAGTAGTAGCTCGGCCAGTTGTTCTCCGCGCCGTCAATCACGTGCGTCTGCAGGGCGCTGTACACATCGCCGTAGGACATGGGCACCGGGGAGGCGCCGAGCGCTTTCACCAGGGCCACGTACATCTGCGACTGCTGCACCCGGATCTTCATCCCCTTCAAATCGCCCGGGTGGGCCACCGGCTTCTGCGAATTGTAGAAGCAGCGCGCGCCGGAATCATAGTAGGCCAGGCCGACCATTTTGGCGGAAGTCATGCCGGCCAGGATTTTGCTGCCGATCGGGCCGTCCAGCACATCCCACATCTGCTTGCTGCTGGAGAAAAGATAGGGCAGGTTGAAAACACCCAGCTCCTTGTCGTAATCGGCCAGCGGTGCGGCGTTGATGCGGGCGAAATCAATCGCCCCCAGCTGTATCTGCTGCGCCACGGTGTTTTCGTCACCCAGCTGGCTGTTCGGATAAACCACGATGTTGATGCGGCCGTTGGTCCGCTCCCTGACCAGTTTGGCGAACTCCTCGTCGCCGAGCACGGTCGGGTAATCTTTGGGCTGATCGTCGGCCAGACGCAGGGTCATGCTTTTCTGGCCCGCCGCGGATGAATTGGCGGCACCTTTCGATGATGTCGAGCCGCAGCCCGCCACCACCAGCGCCACGACCACGGCCAGCGCCGCCACGGGAATCAGACGCGCAAATTTTTTCCAAATCATTTTCTTCCCTCCCGAGAAATTAAACAATTCACAAGCACATTTAAAAATCATCCGCCCACCTGCCAGCCGTCTCTCCCGTTCCGCCACCTCCTTGTCCGGATTATCTGGTAGCAACTGCTTTCACCCATTCTCAGGACGAATTATAAAATCACCCCGTCCTTGAATATGGCAATCTCCCGGTAACCGCTTCTTTCGTTTTGCGCATAATATTCACCGGAAGCCGTGGCAACAACCAGGCGGTACAACTCCCCGGCCAGCGCGGACATCGACCCGCCCTCCAGCAGCGCCCCGGCGTTGAAATCCAGCCAGTTCTTTTTTCGGTCGAAGAGCGCGGAATTGGTGGCGATCTTGAGAGTCGGCACCGGCCCGCCCAAAGGGGTTCCCCGGCCGGTGGTGAAAAGAATCAGCTGCGCTCCCGCCGCGGCCAGGGCGGTAACGGAAACCATATCGTTGCCCGGTCCCTGCAGCAGGTTCAGGCCCGGCCGGCGCACCCGCCCGCCGTACTCCACCACGTCCGTCACCGGACTGCCGCCGCCCTTCTGGATGCAGCCGAGCGATTTTTCCTCCAGCGTGGTGATGCCGCCCGCCTTATTCCCCGGCGAGGGGTTCTCATAAACTTCCTGGCCGTGGCTTACGTAATATGTCTTGAAGTCATTGATCAGGGAAACGATTTTTGCAAATGTTTGCAAACTTTCCGCCCGGTTCATCAGAATGGTTTCCGCCCCGAACATCTCGGGCACCTCGGTGAGCACGGCCGTACCGCCGGCCGCCACCAGATAATCGCTGACCAGCCCGACCAGGGGGTTGGCGGTGATCCCGGAAAAGCCGTCGGAACCGCCGCATTTCAACCCCACCCGCAGTCCGGCCACGGGGATGTCCCGGCGTTCGAACCGCCGGGCGTACTGCACCAGTTCGGCCAGCAGCGACATGCCGGCCTCTATCTCATCGGCGGCCTCCTGGGCGTTGAGAAACTTCACCCGTTCCGGAGGCATTTCTCCGAGCAGCGGCCGAAATACCTCCAGGTGGTTGTTTTCGCAGCCCAGCCCGAGCACCAGCACGCCCGCGGCGTTGGGGTGGCCGACCAGCCCGCTCAGAATGCGCTGGGTGGCGGCCAGGTCGCCGCCCAGCTGGGAACAGCCGTAGGGGTGGGCGAAATGGAACACGCCGTCGACACCGTCGCCGCGGAAACGCTCATCGGCCAGGCGGGCCAGCGTTTCCGCCGTTTTATTCACACAGCCGACGGTATTGATGATCCAGATTTCATTGCGGATGCCGGCGTCTCCGTTCTCCCGCAGGTAGCCTTTAAACGTGAGCGGCAGACCGACGACCCGCGGCGGTGGAGATATCTGCGGATGATAGGTATAATCAAGCGCTTTCTCCAGCGCGCTGGCCAGATTGTGGGTGTGCACCGGGGCGCCGGCGGGGATGTCCTGCGTGGCCCGGCCGATGGGATAGCCGTATTTGATCACTTTTTCCCCCGCCCGGTGATCCCGCAGGGCGAACTTGTGCCCGGCCGGCACATCTTCCCGCAGGGTCAGCCGCCGGCCGTCCACCGTCACCGTGCGGCCTGCGGCCAGCGGCTCCAGAGCCACCATTACGCTGTCACCGGGATGAATGCGCAGATATTTTCCCTCGTTCATACGCACACCAGTCCTTTTCCATTTCCCGCCGGCGCACACCGCACGCATGCACATCGCTTCCCTCCCGGAACCCCCGGGCCCGCTCCCCGGGCATAACCGGCACTTTCCGGGGCGGTCACCGCTGCACCCGGCCGGAGCCGTCGCCGCCGGCCAGGGCCTCCACCTCGGCCACCGAAACCATATTGAAATCGCCGGGAATGGTATGTTTCAGGCAGGAGGCGGCCACGGCAAAATCAATGGCTTCCTGGGGCTTTTTCCCGCTCAAAAGGGCGTAGATCAGCCCGCCGCCGAAGGAATCGCCGCCGCCGACTCGGTCGACGATATGGATGTCGTATTTACGCGATTTATAGTATTCCCGGCCGTCATACAAAAGGGCGGACCAGCCGTTATCCGAAGCGGAGCGGCTTTCGCGCAGGGTGATGGCCACCCACCGGAAGCCGAAGCGCTCCACCAGCTGCCGGGCCACATCCCGGTATCCGGCGTCGCTCAACCTTCCGCCGGTGATGTCGGTATCGGCGGCTTTGATCCCGAAGACCTTCTCGGCGTCCTCCTCATTGGCGATGCACAGATCCACATATTTGACCAGTTCGGACATCACCCGGTTGGCCTTTTCCGAACTCCACAGTTTCTTGCGGAAGTTCAGATCGCAGCTTACCGTGAGCCCCATCTCTTTCGCCTTCTGCACCGCCTGCCGGGTTATTTCGGCCACATTGTCGCTCAAAGCGGGGGTAATGCCAGTGAAATGGAACCAGCCGGCGCCGGCGAAAATCTCCGCCCAGTTGAAATCATCCGGCCGGGCTTCGGCGATGGCCGCGTGCGCCCGGTCGTAAACCACCTGCGACGGGCGCTGCGCCGCACCGCTTTCCAGGAAGTAAATGCCCAGCCGTCCGCCGCCCCGGACGATGTAATCGGTCTTCACGCCAAAGCGGCGCAGGTGGTTGACGGCGCTCTGCCCGATCGGATTGGCCGGCACTTTGGTCACAAAATAAGCGTCGAGGCCGAAATTGGCCAGGGACACGGCAACGTTCGCTTCTCCGCCGCCGTATGTAACATCGAAAGATTCGGCCTGCACGAACCGTTGAAAACCGGGGGTGGACAGACGCAGCATGATTTCTCCGAAACAGACTGCCTTTGGTGCCATCAAAATACTCTCCTCCTGCATGGTGTCAATTACTGCCGCGCAGCACGAATTTTTTCCACAAACATTTTCGCCGTCCGAGTAATCAGTTCGTAATTGTTTTCGGCCAGCCCCTTTTTGGTCAGTTCGCCGCCCACGCCGACGCCCACCGCCCCGGCCCGGATCCACTCGTCGACATTGTCCAGACTCACGCCGCCGGTCGGCATCAGAGGGGCCTGGGGCAGCGGGCCTTTGAGCGCTTTGATCACCTCCGGACCGAAGAGACTGCCGGGGAAGATTTTCACCACATCGGCGCCCAGTTCCATAGCCTCGGCCACTTCCCGCACCGACATGGCCCCGGGCATGCAGATCTTCTGGTAGCGGTTGCACATACGCACCATATCGGGGTTCAAATACGGGGAAACGATGAACTCCGCCCCGGCCAGCATGGCCGTGCGGGCCGTTTCGGCATCGAGCACGGTGCCGGCGCCGATGACCATTTCCTCCGGACCGTAATTGCGCCCCAGCTCTTTAATCACTTCGATGGCGCCCGGCACCGTCATCGTAATCTCGATGGCATTGATTCCGCCCAGGCGCACCGCTTCCGCCACCTTTAAAGCCTTTTCCGGCTTATCGGCACGCACCACGGCCACAATGCCGCAGTCCAGAATGCGGTTCAACAGCATACACTTCTTCAACACGCCAAGCCCTCCATATCACTTTGAATCTCCCAGCAGACGGGAAATTTCTTTACAACTGACCAGCAGATCATCGAGCAACTGCGGCTCCCGCTCGGCCGGGAACCTGATCAAAGGCACGGAAACACTCACCGCCGCTTTCACTTTGTGGTTCAGGTCGTAAACGGGCGCCGCCACGCACTTGATCATATCCTCGTGCTCGGCCCGGTCAAAAGCGTAACCGAGCCGGCGCACCCGGGCGATTTCTTCACGCAGGGCTTCCACGGTGGTGATCGTGTGCTCCGTGAACCGCCTGAGCTCCAGCCGGGGGAGAATTTTCTCCAGAGCGGCCTCGTCCATACCGGCCAGCAGCACCTTGCCCACCCCGGTGCAGTGCAGCGGCACCCTTTTGCCCACACTGGAAGTCATGCGGATGGTCTGTGTTTGATCTTCCACTTTATCGATGTACACCGCCTCCAGGCCGTCGAGAATGACCAGGTGGCAAACTTCCCGCGTCTTAAGGCACAAATCCTTCAACACCGGCCGGGCAACCGTGCGCAGATCCAGGGAGGCCAGCATTTTATCGGCCAGGGCGAGAATCTTGAAGCCCGGGCAGTATAAATCATCGCTGCCCTTGCGCACATAACCGAGGTCCTCCAGAGCGGAGAGCATGCGGTGGGCCGTACTGGCGTTCAGACCGCTCCGCCGGCTCAATTCGGCCAGCGACTGCCCCGCCGGCACCTCGAAAACCCGCTCCAGCAGCTGAAACACGCGGTAAATCGACTGCGCTCCTCTTACCCCTCCGGCATTTTCTTGCATCGACAATCCCTTTCTATCCTGTATTCCACATTGTGAAATATAATTTTATAATATGGCATATATTCAACGCGCCCGACTATATTCCTTCCGCCGGACAAATATTTTTGAAAAGAATTTTAAGGTAAAAACCCCGCCGGCTCATTACGACCCGGCGGGGCTATTCGACACCCTTCGAGAGGGGACAGTCCCCTTTTGTTAATTTTTTCCTTGGCGGCGCAGGCTTTCGGCCAGGATCTCGGCCGTGTGGCGCACTTCCACCGGGCTGCCCCGGTGGACCAGGCCGCCGGCGATCTGCATGCGGCAGCCCGGGCAGTCCACGGCCACCAGAGGGGCCTGCGTGCCGGCAATCGCCTGCAGTTTGCGCTCCAGCACGGCACGGGAGAGCTCGGGGAACTTGATTGAGTAGGAGCCGCCGAAACCGCAGCACAGGTCGGCAGGCGCCATCTCGACCACTTTGCCCCCGGCGGCGGCGAGCAGTTCCCGCGGCTGCCCGGCGACGCCCAGCCGCCGCTTCAGGTGGCAGGAGTCGTGGTAGGTGAGGATGCGTTCCCGCGGTGCCGTGGGCAGGACATCCCGGTGCTCAAACACAAACGAGGAGAAGTCCTGCACTTTATCCGCCAGTTCCCGCGCCCGGTCACACCACTCCGGATCGCCGGCCAGCAGCCGGGGGTAGTGGAATTTCAGCGCTTCGGCGCAGGTGGGGCAGGCGGTGATGATTTTATCCACTCCCGCCTCCGCAAAAGCGGCGATGTTCTGCCTGGCCAGCGCGGCCGCCGCCTCGGGCAGGCCGACCTGCGCGGCCGGATAGCCGCAGCAGTTCTGGCCGGGCGGGGTGATCACGGTCACCCCCAGGGCGGTGAGCACTTTGTGCACGGCCACGCCCGTTTCGGGATAAACGAAGTCGATCAGGCAACCGCTGAAAAAGCCCACCCGGCCGGGCGCATCCCCCGCCCGGGCGCCCGCGGCCGGGCCGGCGGCCTGCGGGCCGGGCAGCGCATCGGCCAGGTCGCGGAAGGGCCGCTCGGCGATGGCCGGCAGCGCCCGGCCTTCGGTCAGCCCGGCGAAGAACAGCGGCAGGTGGCGGATCCACCCCTCCCGCGCAAACGGTTTCTGCGCCGCGGCGGCCACACGCAGCAGGCGGTGGAACAGGCGGCGGTTGGTGAGCACCTTCTCGAAGATCAGGCGCTGGCCGGCGGACAGGCCCTTCTTCTGCACCGTGCGCCGGCGCAGTTCCGCGATCAACCCGGGCAGGTCGATGTCGCCCGAACACACTTCGCGGCAGCGCTCGCAGCCCAGGCACAGGTTCTGGATCTCTCCCGCCTTCTCCGGGTTGGTGAAAAAGGCGGTGAGCATACTGCCGATGGGGCCGGTGTAGACATCGCCGAACAACCCGCCGACCAGCTGGTAGACCGGGCAGACGTTCAGGCAGGCGGCGCAGCGCACGCACTGCAGCGCCTCCTTGAACACCGGGTCGGCGGCCATGCGGGTGCGGCCGTTGTCCAGGAGAACAATGTGCAGCTCTTTCTGCGCATATTCTTTGCCGTCCGGCCCCTCCGCCGGGGTGGGCCCGGTGATCATGGTCACATAGCTGGTGATGTGCTGGGCGGTGGCGCTTCTGGGCAGCACTTCCAGAATCGGCGCCACGTCCTTGAAGCGGGGCACCAGCTTTTCCAGGCCGACGATGATCACATGCACCGGCGGCAGGCTGGTGGTCAGGCGGCCGTTGCCCTCGTTGGTCACCATGACCACCGTGCCCGTTTCGGCCACGGCGATGTTGCCGCCGGAAATGCCCATGCCGGCGGCCAGAAACTTCCGGCGCAGTTCTTTGCGCGCCAGCTTGACCATGGACCCGATTTCCGGCTCCACCTTCCGGCCCAGTTCCCGGCTGAAGATTTCCGCCACTTCCTCCTTGCTCATGTGGATCATCGGCATGACCATGTGGGAGGGACGCTGGTCGGCCAGCTGGATCACCCACTCGCCCAGGTCGGTCTCGGCCACGCTCAACCCCTGCTCCTGCAGATAGGCATTGAGATGTATTTCCTCGCTGGCCATGGACTTGGACTTGACGATCAGTTCCACGCCCCTTTCTCTGGCCAGCCGGGCGATGTACTCCCGGGCGTCCTGCGCGGTGGCCGCCCGGTAAACCCTGGCCCCGCGCTTTTCCGCCGCCGCCGTGAACTGCGCGGCCAGCTCCTCCAGGCGCCGGGCGGCCTCGCCCTTGATGCGCGCCACTTCCTCCCGCAGCGCCTGGAAATCCATCCCCCGGTAAATTTCCTCCCGGGAAATCACATAACTGTCGGCGAAACGCGTCAGCGCGCCGCCCAGATTTTTGTCGGCCAGAGCCCGGCGGCTTTCCCGCCGCAAATCCTGCACATTCACTGCACACTTCCCCCTTCCCGGTCGACAAAAACGACCATCACCCGACCCGGTCCGTGCACGCCGATGGTGAGCACCCGCTCGATGTCGGCGGTGCGGCTGGGGCCGGAAACAAAGGCCAGGTAGCCGGGAACGCCTCCCGCCGCCAGCCTGTTCACGGCGTGCCGCAGGGTATCCACCAGCCCGTCCGTGGACACCACGGCCAGGTGCACCGGGGGGAGCATGGAGATCAACCGCCGGTCCAGGGCGGTGGCGTCCTGGACCAGCGTGCCCGTTTCGGCCACGGCCAGGTCGAAGGCGGTGATGCCCAGGTCCGCTTCCTCCGCCCGCCGCCGAACGCCGCCGGACGTCAGCAGCGCCGCTCCGGCCGCGGCCACCGCCTTTTCCACCGCCAGGGCATCCAAAAGCGGCGCGGGGGCCAGGGCGACTTTCTTCGCCCCGACCTCCCGGATCAGTTTTTCAATCAACTGTCCGGCCGCCACCGGACTTCCGGCACGATAAACCTCCGTACCTAAAGCCCGGGCACGATTCACAAAAGTCTCGAACATTGCCGCCGCATCCCGGCCGTAGGCCGGTCTTGCTTTTTTCGCTGCAGCCACGGACGATCAATCCTTTCCAATAACCCCCAAAAGGGGACTGTCCCCTCTCGGTTTGTGTCGAATTATGCGCGGGTCACGGTTTTCTGCCGGGAGGCGTAGGCGCCGAACACAATCAGCAGAAGCATGGTCACAGTCAGGATAATTTCCCCGCCGGCAAAATTGACCGCCTGATGGGTTGCTTTGCCCCCGGCTTTCAACACGGGCATCATCCACGGGAACACATAGGCCTGCAGGGTGGTGATCAGGCCGATGATGGCGGTGAACAGAACGCTGTACTTGACGGTGAAGGCAAACAATTCGCCCTCCCGGCCGACCAGGTTAACCGCGCCGCTGGCCACGGCGATGCTCTGGGGAGAAATCATTTTCCCGGCCACGCCGCCGCTGCTGTTGGCGGCAATGGTGAGCATCGGATTGACGCCGATCTGGGAGGCGGTGATGCCCTGCATTTTGCAGAACAGGGCGTTGGAAGAAGTGTCCGAACCGGTCAGGAACACGCCCAGCCAGCCCAAAAACGGCGAAACGAAGGGAAATGCCCGACCGGTCAAAGTCAGTGCCCGGCCGATGTCCGTGGTCATCCCGGAATAGTTGGCCACATAGGCGAAGCCCAGCACGGCGGCGATGGTGAGCAGGGCGAAACGCAGGCTGACAAAGGTTTCCCCGACGATGGAGAAAAATTTCCCCGCCGGCACCCGCAGGCAGACGGCCGAAATGATCGTGGCGATGATAATGGCCGTACCGGCCGCGGACAGCCAGTTGAGTTTATAAACCACTTCCATCGGTTTACCGCCGACCATGATGGCATGGTTAATCAAGGGGAAGGGGAAAATAACGGTCACCCGGTCCAACAGGGCGCCGACCGCTTTCACCCCCCAGTCGCCAATCAGGACGGTGAGGATGACAAAGGGACTCCAGGCCTTCAGGACGGCGCCGAAGGAATGCTTCTGCACCTGCACCGTTTCCCGGCCGGCCTCGGAAGCAAATTTCCAGACCGTTTTGGGCTGCCAGAAGCGCATCAACACGACCAGGGCGATGATCGAAACCCAGGAGGCAATGATCGTCGGCAGAAGCGGCCCCATGAATTCGGCCACCAGCCACATGGTCACGGCATAAGAGCCGCCGGAAACCAGAATGGCCGGCAATAGTTCTTTTATTCCCTTTAATCCGGACATAATGCCAATTAAGAAAAATGGCACGATAAAAGCGAAGAGGGGAAGCTGTCTGGCCACGGCCGTACTCATCACATTGGGGTCCACACCGGCCACGGCCGCCCCGGTCAAAATGGGGATGCCGATACCGCCGAAAGCCACCGGACCGCTGTTGGCCACCAGCGCCAGGCAGGCGGCGTAAAAGGGCTCGAAGCCCAGCCCGATGAGCATGGCGGAGGCGATGGCCACCGGCGTGCCGAAACCGGCCGCCCCTTCCAGGAAAGAACTGAAGGAAAAGGCGATTAACAGCACCTGGATGCGCCGGTCCTCACTGATCGAAGAAACCGAATCCTTGATGATTTCGAACTGGCCTGTCTTTACGGTCATATTATAGAGCAGCACCGCGCCGAAAACAATCCAGCCGATGGGAAACAGGCCGGTGAGCATACCATAAAGCGCCGAGCCGGCGGCCAGCGGCGCGGGCATTTTATACACCAGTACGGCATCGAGCAACACCACCGCCAGGGTCAGTATCCCGGCGAGGTGCCCTTTCATTTTCTTCACAGCCAGGGCGTAAAACAGGAACAGGATGGGCACCGCCGCCACCAGGGCGGAAAGACCGGCACTGCCCAGGGGATTGCTCATCTGCTGCCACGGCATGATTTCTGGCCTCCTTTTTCAATAATCGGGGGCGGGCGGAGAAACCGCCCGCGCGGGTATTACGCAAGTGCGTCAACAATATTTTCAAATATCAGTTAACAACGGAGCGAAGACGGCGGCCCGGATTCCCACCGGCCGGGACCTCCGCCGCTGGAAGAAACCCCCAAAAGGGGACTGTCCCCTCTCGAGGTTTGTCGAAGGGTGACGGGGGTTACTCCACGTCCACGATTTTGCCCGGGTTCAGGATCAGATTGGGATCCAGCGCTTTTTTGATGCTGCGGATCATCTGCAGCTGCACCGGGTCCATGAAGCGGGCCAGGGCTTCCTTGCGCTTGGCCCCGATGCCGTGCTCGCCGGACAGGTTGCCGCCCAGGGCGTAGACGGCGCGGTACATTTCGTCGAGCACCTTTTCCTTCACCGCGTGCCAGGTCGCTTCGTCCCGGTTTTCCCGCAGCAGGGTGGCGTGGATGTTGCCGTCGCCGGCGTGCCCGGCGCAGGGGATCTTCACCGCGTACTTTTCGGCGATGCGGTTGATCTCGGCCAGCGCCTGCGGGATGCGGTTGGTGGGCACCACGATATCCTCCATGCAGTAGACCGGGCTGATCACCCGCAGGGCCTCGGCGTAGCATTTGCGCGCCTTCCAGATGCGGTCCCGGGTGGATTTGTTGTCGGCCACGAACACCTCCAGCCCGCCGTTTTCCAGGCAGAGCCGGCCGATGGTCTGGTAGTCCTCCTCCACCTGCCGCTCCGAGGCGCCGTCCACTTCGATGATCACGTAGGCGGCCGCGTCACCGTAGGGCAGCTTCTGGTTCAGGTACATCTCGGCCGCCCTGATGGACAGGCTGTCCATGAACTCCACGCTGGTGGGGATGATCCCGCCGTGCGTCATGATCGCGGGCACGATATTGATCGCCTTGCCCATATCGTCGAAGGGCACCAGCAGGTCGGCCACGTAGCGGGGCAGGGGCATCAGCTTGAGGTAGACTTTGGTCACCACGCCCAGCGTGCCCTCGGAACCGACCATCAGATGCACCAGGTCGTACCCGGTGACATCCTTCACGCACTTGCCGCCCAGGGTGGTGATTTCCCCGGTGGGCAGCACCACTTCCAGTCCGTAGACGTGCCGGGAGGTGGTGCCGTACTTCACCGCCTTGTTGCCGCCGGCGTTCTCCGCCACGTTGCCGCCGATGAAGGAGCTGTCCGCGCTGCAGGGGTCCCCGGCGTAAAGGTAGCCGGCCTCCTGCGCCGTTTTCTGCACTTCCCCGGTGGTCACGCCGGGCTCCACCACCATGAAAAGGTTCTCCTTATCCAGCTCCAGAATGCGGTTCATCCGTTCCACCGACAGCACAATGCCGCCCAGCATGGGCACGGCGCCGGCGGAAAGCCCGGTGCCCGCCCCGCGCGGGGTGACCGGAATCATCTCCCGGTTGGCCAGTTTCAAGATCTCCGCGATCTGCGCCGCGTTTTCCGGCCTGACCACCACTTCCGGCATGTGCTGCCAGTCTTTTTCCGACACTTCGTCCCGCCCGTAAACTTCCAGCTTTTCCGGGTCGGTGACCACATTGGCTGCACCGACGATAGCTTGCAACTCGTCAACAATTTTACCGGTTACCGGATGGTAACGCATTTATATAGCCCCCTTCCCCCTGCTACAACTCCACAGGAAACCGCCAAAGCCGCCGCAGGGATAAAGTCGCTTGCCATTTACAAATCAGCCGATTTTTGCCCGGCAGGGAACGGGCAACGCCAGGGTTCCCGCAATTTTACTTTGACACCTAAAATTGCGCCACGCTAAAAGTCGAGTAATGACAAGGGTTTCCGGGATTACTGTCAAAGTACGGTTTGGCCGGTGCCCTCCCAATATACCCGGGCGGTGCTGCCGCCCCGGGTTATTGCTGTCAAAGTCCAATGAAAATCGCCTTCCATGACCGTCCACCCCCCGGCGGGATGACTGAAGCGGGATACCGCCCGCCGGGGCGATAAATATCCCGCCGGAGCGGGCGGCTCCGGTCCGGCGTGCCCACGCCTCCGCACAATCCTTACGCTCCCGCCGCGGGCCGCCGTTTAACGGCGTCAGGCTTCCCGCGCTCCGGCGCGGCGCCTCTTTAAAGCGTCAATTAACTCCGGCAGCACTGCAAAGGCGTCCCCCACGATGCCGAAATCGGCCACCCGGAAGATCTGCGCCTCGGGGTCGCTGTTGACGGCCACAATGGTTTCGGAAGTCTGCATGCCGGCCAGGTGCTGCACCTTGCCGGAAATGCCCACGGCGATATACAGTTTGGGCGCAACGGTTTTGCCGCTCAAACCGATCTGGTGCGGGTAGGACACCCAGCCCAGATCCACCGCGTCCCGGCTGGCGCCCACGCCGGCCCCGAGCAGGCCGGCCAGTTCCTCGATCATTTTAAAACCGTCCCGGCTTTTCAGCCCTTTGCCGCCGGCCACGATGATCTCGGCGTCTTCGATGCTCACCTCCTGGGTGGCGTCGGGCACATATTCCAGGAAGCGCTCCACGGCCGAAGCAACGGCGTCGCCGTAATTCTTCACGCTGAGCACGCCGGTGCGGGAGGGGTCCCGGGGCGCCGGCCGCGCCGAACGGGGCCGCACGGTGGCCATCTGCGGCCGGGTGAACGGCGTCTTGATGGTGGCCATGATGTTGCCGCCGATGGCCGGCCTGGTCTGCAGCAGTATCCTTTCCCGCTCATCGATGTCCAGCCCGGTGCAGTCCGCGGTCAGGCCGGTGTGCAATGCGGCGGCGGCCAGCGGCATCACCGTGCGGCCGGTGGTGGTGGCGGCGGCGATAAGAATTTCCGGCTTTTCTTCCCGCACCAGGCGCTCCAGGGCGCGGGCGTACGGACAGGGCAGAAAATCGGCCAGGCCCGGCCCGGTCACGTGAAACACCCGGTCCGCCCCGTGGTAGATGATTTCCTCCAGATCCGCAATTTCGCCGCCCAGCACGGCGCAGGACAATTCCACCCCCAGCTTATCGGCCAGGGCGCGGCCGC